>Ga0326726_10001001_pt1 | contig 26223 bp, 24 predicted proteins | sample MHFenrmetagenome_2_FD_207603 | JGI IMG/M metagenome (GOLD analysis project Ga0326726, IMG submission 207603) | Lab enriched peat soil microbial communities from Michigan Hollow, Ithaca, NY, United States - MHF15MN | ecosystem: Environmental > Terrestrial > Soil > Wetlands > Peat | place: USA... | reverse complement strand
GCGGCACGAAGAAACGGGTCATGCTGCTGCACGTAAGTGTTCAGAATATTGGCTCCGTTCGAAGTCACGAGCTTGTAGGCATCAAACCAGTTTTTCTTGACGACTGCACCATCGGAACTGATCATCCTTGTAGCCTGGATAAAGCGCTGAAGATGGTATTTGATCGAGGCCGCTGATGGCGTGTATCCCTCCCAGCTTTTTCCGATCGCTCCACGATAAGCGACACTTCCGTCTTGCGCCACCTCGACGATGTGGGGGACTTTCTTGGGCAAGGTGCCGACATAGATCAAGCCGATCAGCGAAGGCATCGCGATAAGCAGCAGAACGGCAAAGGTCGCAAGGCGCCAGTTCCTTGCCTGGATCACGGCGTCGCCGATCCTGCTGTCCCACTCCTGTCTTGCCCGTTTGTACGGGGTGTCAAGCGCCCCTTTGGGCCTCCATGTCCTTGTCGTTCCCTTCATGTCGTTCCAATTTTATGATTACAGACGAGGTGTCGCGCTACCGCCTGACGGTTGCGCCTCTTCAGGAGCATGTATGCCATGCAGGGCATTCTTGGCCCAGTTCGGGGCCGCGCCTTTTGCATCTTCCCCTCCCTTTTCTCCTTGTTTCCCAGCAGTGGTTTCACCGGCTTTCCCGGAAGAACCCGGAGTATTTGCTCCAGTTGTACCTGTACCATTGGCGCCGCCTGCCTTGGCTGCATCGCCTCCACTGGCCGCAGCACCAGAGCCACTCAACTGGCTTGCGGCAGCAGCCTTTCCCCCGGCTGCCTTTGTGATCGCCGCTTTGGTCATGCCGTAAGCGCCCATACCTGCAAGGGCCATACCGGTTCCACCGACAATGGCATTCTGGACAGCCGTCCCTGCGCTAAGACTCGGACTTCCGGCAAGCAGGCCAGAAGCGATACCCGGCGCATTCCAGGCCAGAAAGGCAACAGCACCAACTGTAAGCAAGGCGCTCCATATCTCAGTGAAATCAAGCGCGGCAGAAAACTTGAGTGTCGACAGTGTCGGTTCGATAACCGCCATGATGAACGCCAGCACCATCAGCTTGATCCCGGAAGAGACGATCGCGCCGATAGCTTTTTCTGCCAAGAACTTGGTCTGTTCGAGAAAGCCGAACGGGAGAAAGATGCCCGCAACAGCCACCAAAAGGTTGAATTCAAGCACCGCATAGAAAATCTGCCAGGCGATGAGGATGTAGGCGAGCATGATGCCGACATAGGTAATGGCCAGAACGATACCATTGACGATCTCGGTTATGCCGATGCTGCTGATCTTTTCGACCAGCGGCGCTGTGGTTGCCAGTCCGTAGTTGATGATGTTCGACGGGTCAAAAAGGCTTGGGCCACCGCCCCCTCCGGCCAGTTTGCCTGCCTGGATCAACGACTTCACGAATGCATCCGCCAACGATGGAAAAGAGCGGACGATCCACATCCAGATCCCGATATAGAGAATCTTCTTCATGACCGACACCAATTGCTCTCCACCACCGAGCGCCCACCAAAGCCCGAGCATCACAATCTCGATACCAAGAAGCGTTCCGGTCAGCCAGTTGATGGCTGGTTGCAGGTTTGACCAACCCGAACCGAACGCCGCAAGGAAATTGTTGAGCGTTTCAGTAAGAATTCCTGGATTCATCGGTTCTCCGGACTCTACTTTTTCAGGTCGGGCATGTTCTTGTACTTCGGATGCGGCTTGGTATCAACGTCACCGTAACCTTTCCAGAGATCGTTTGTCGTTTTGCCGGACTTCTTTTCATCGGTGGGCATCGTCGTCGTCGGCCTCGGCTTGCAACCCAGTGCAAAAAAAACCATCGACCCGATAACGGCGAGCATTACATACTTCCGTACCATAATCATCCCTCCATTTACTGTTTGAGTGACGGCATGTTGGTGTACTTGGCGTTGGGCGTGGTATTGACGTCGCCATATTTACTCCACATCTGCCGCGAAAACGCCCTTTCAGCTTCATCCTTCTGAGCGCCTGACGCTGCCGCCGTAGCAGCGACTCGGGCATTGAACGAAAGGGTTTGAGTCAGGCCATCGAGCTGCCCCGCCAAGATCCCCAGCATCTGATTGGTCGACTGGATTTGCCTGACCTGGCCATCGGCCCCGGCCGACCTGTTAAGGATCGCAGCCGCTTCGTTGTTGTAGGCCTGTGAGCGCTGGATCACGCTTTGTGATTTCATGGATACCTTGGCGGCGTCCGAAAGCTCGCGGTTCCAGTCACGGTAATAGTCCTGATACCGGCTGGAATCGATCTGGTCCCACTTGCCCTCAGGAAATAGTTGATCGAACTGGCTATCGATCCGGTTCAATTCGAAACTGATCCCCTTGACATCCGCGAGCAAACCATTCAGCTCGTTCATGTTGCTCTGGCAGATAGCGTTCACGGGCGAAAAACTGTCTGGAGAGAAGGTCTGTAACGACCGTACCTGATTCCTGATCTGCTCGATCTGGTTTTCGATCTGTTGCGCCGTCCTGGCCGCGGTCAGGGTGCTTTGCTGGAGGTTCGACAGATCAATGACGGGCAGTTCCGCAAAGGCGTCATGCGGCAATGCGCAAGTCATCAGCGTTCCGCCAATGGCAATGGTCGTCAAGAGGTGTTTCATAAACATGTGCTTCTCCTGTTATGATGTGAGTGATGTACCCTGCTCTGCCTTGCGCAGTAGTTCTTCTGCCCAGCCGAGACCGCAATAACGAAGGAGTGCTGCCGGATGGCCGGATTTCGGAACTTCCGCCTCGATCAGGTCCATCTGTCTCTGGTCTTGCGGGTTTGACAATCCGGCAAAAGCCAAGGCCACCGGCCCCATGTTCAGGCTGAAGAGCCGACGTCCCTTGACGGAACGGTAGTAATAGTCGCGTTTCTTCTGTGCATTGGCCAGAAGCGCGATTTCCGTATCGCTGAGGCCGAACTTCCGGTAGGATTCGGTCATGGCCGGGGTAAGGGCCTCTTCATCGGGTAGGTAGATTTTGGTATGGCAGGCCGAGAGAATGGTGGACATGATGGGCGAATCCGCAGCATCGGCAATCTCCTGCGTTGCAAAGACCACATAGACGTTCTTCTTGCGCAGGGTTTTCAGCCAGTTCTGCAACTGGCCCATGAACACCGGATGCTTCAGGAAAAGCCAGGCCTCGTCGAGGATGAGCATAGTAGGACGCCCGTCAAAACGCTGCTCAACCCGGTGAAACAGATAGAACAGTGCTGGAACCACCACCTCTTCGCTCATGCTCATGAGGCTGTTCATCTCGATGGTCAGCCAGTCACCGGCTTCCATCGTGTCGTCGTCGGCATCGAAAATATCGCCATAGTTTCCCTGCATGGTATACGGGCGAAGTGCGTCACGGATCTCCTTGCTCTGCACCAGGTCACAGAACACGGTCATCGTCCGCTGCTCCCTGTCGCTGTAGGCGAAATTCAGCAACGCGTCATCGATCTCTTTTTTGAGGCTGGGTGTTTCCTGCAACTTCTGCTCCTTGAGCAGCAGCAGGATGAATTCAGCCGCCCAGATCCGTTCCGACTGCTCATCGATACTCTGCAAAGGCTGGAACGCGAGCGAGGCGTGATCGCTGCCGGGTTCATAGTAATCCCCTTCAGCAGCCAGCGTGGCTGACCGGGACGAACGGTCCTTGTCGAAAATCAGGACCTGTGAACCGGGATATCGGAGCCATTGCAGGGCGAGCATCGACAAAATCGTCGACTTGCCGGCCCCTGTCGGACCGACAATAAGGGTATGGCCGACATCCCCGATATTCAGGTTCATCCGGAATGGGGTACTACCGGTCGTCGAACAAATCATATGAGGGGTCCCACTGCCGCACACTTCTTTAAGGTGACGGTTTTCAACTTCCCCGGCCCAGATCGCCGAAAGTGGCATCAAATGAGCAAGGTTCAGGGTACTGATGACCGGCCTTCGGACATTGGCATAAACATGTCCCGGAAGGCTCCCGAGCCAGGCTTCCCGGCTGTTCAAGGATTCATCCTTGACGACGAAGCCCCGGCTTTGGACAACCTGCTTGACCCTCCGTATTCGTCGCATCGACTCCTGCAAATCGGGATGGCTGACCGTAACCGTGCAAGTCATCATGCCGAAAGAGACCAGATCGTCGCCCAGTTCCTGGAGTGCGGCGTCGGCATCGGCCGCCTTGTTGGCCGCAGCACTGTCAAGCAGGGCCGAGGCCTCCTTTGTCGCCTCCTCTTTCAGGAGCGTCAACAGGCTTTTCCGCTTTCCCCACCACTGACGCCGGAATTTCTCGATCTCTTTCTGAGCGTCTTCCTTGTCCATGGAGATGTACCGCACGACCCACCGGTACTCGATCTGCAAGTGATTCAGTTCATCGAGCATACCCGGCAAGGATGTCGAAGGAAAGCCGGTAAAAGTGATCGTCGGGATGAAATGCTCGCCAAGCATGCAGATGTCGCCAACCGTGAGCGCCATATCGGGCAGCAGTGCATCGAGGTACATCGGCGTTTCCGGTGCAGTCACCGAGTGACGGTTGGTGGAAATGGTGCTGTGGAGATAAGTAAGGGTAGCGTCGTCGTCCAGTTCCCTGACCTCGACAAACACACCGCTGAGGATATCGGATATCTCACGAACCTGCTTGACGAAGCTCTCCACATCCCGTTCGTTGTCGATTTGCGGATTCTCCTGCTGGGGGTCATCGAAAAAGAGGCCGGAAAGCCTCTTGCTCTGGCTCGTCGGAAGATTCCAGACAAAGGTCAGGTAATAGGCCGACTCGTAATGCGAGCCGGCTTCCTCGAACTGCCCTCGGCGTTCAAGATCGAGAAGCCATGCGGCTGGATGGCGCCATTGTGCAAGTGGATATTGCGAATGCTCAAAGCGCTGCGCTTCGATGAACAGGCTCCATCCGGAACCAAGCCGTTTGAGTGCATTGTTGAGTCGGGCGACTGCTGAAATCAATTCTGAAGGAGATGAGCTGCTCAGGTCCGGGCCCCGGAATGCAATGGTTTTCTGCAGTGCGGCATCCTTCTGCAGAACCACGCCCGGAGCCACAAGTGCAGCCCAAGGCAGATAGTCCGGCAGGCGGTGTGTTGGTTCGCGGTATTGCTTGAGGCTGAACATGAGCTATCAAGGGTAAAGGATTTTCGGTGACTTCAGGGCACGGATGAACACCTCGATGAAGAAGGGATCCCGCCTCGTCAGCGCGACGAGCAACACATGGAGGCTCAGGGATATGGGCAGCACCCAGAGCTGCTGCATTCCAAACGCCAGGGCGATGGACATGGTCCAAAGCAGCAGGGCGATGTTACGGGGCAAGCCGCCAAGCAGGATCACCTCGGTCAATGACCGGTGAAGCGGAATCTCGAATCCCTCGATCATACCAGCAGCCCTCCACCGAATCCCATGAACGTGAGGCCCCAGGTCAGCGCATTGAATGCAATGGCAAGGCCCATGACGACCCAAAGCGCCTTGCGCATCATGCCGCCGCCTTCAGAAAAGGCGATACCGATGCCAAGACCGATGATCGCAGCCGCACCAAGTACCCTGCTCACCGGGCCGGTGAGTGAATCAAGCAGCTGGTTAAGTGGGGATTCCCAAGGCATTCCGGTCGAGGTGGCAAAAGCGACATTGGCTATCATCAGCAGACCCAGGGTCAGAACTGTTTTTCTCATGGAAATCTCCGTTGTTTTCTCTGGATGGTTATTGTTGATGGAAGGCTGTTCAAGTGTGTTCGATGAATGGTTCGAGAACCCAGGCACTGTTCTTGTCGAATCCGTTGACGGCAATGATGCCGCTCAGGGCTCGCCCGGCAGGGTGTCGAGGGTCGCGCTGGATGTGGACGCAGACATCTATAGCTTCGCCGATCAGCTCTCTTGGTGCTGATGGGACAACTTCTTCGATGAGCTGGCAAAGCCGCTGGAGCATCGCCGCTGCACTGTTCGCGTGAATGGTAGCAAGACCACCCGGATGGCCGGTATTCCAGGCTTTGAGCATGTCGAGTGCTGCCCCGTCCCTGACTTCGCCGACAATGATTCGGTCCGGTCGGAATCGCAAGGCATCCATGATCGCCTGACGGTGAGAATAGAGCGGCGGCTGCACGAGAACCTGAACCATGTTTTCGGCAGAACATTGGAGTTCCGGGTTGTCTTCGACGATGTAGACCCGATCCTTCGTTGAAGAAATGCTGTGGAGCAGGGCATTGGCCAGCGTCGTCTTTCCGGAACCGGTGCCACCGCCGATCAGGAGGTTTTTCCTGGACTTCACCGCATCGTCCAGATAGATGGCTTGAGCTTCGCTCAGGATTCCCTGACGAACGTAGTCCTCGAGGCTGAAGATGAATTTTGCGGGCTTGCGGAGGGAAAAAACAGGAGAAGAAACCACCGGCGGGACACAGGCCTGGAGCCGAGCCCCCCAGATCGGCATTCTTGCCGCCAATGAAGGGTTCTTCTCATGAATCTCGGTGTTCATGGAGGCAGCAATCAGGCGGATCATCCGCTCGGCATCCTCCTGGGACATGACGGTATCGGTGCAGTACATCCCCTTGCCGGCTTCGTCTACCCACACCTTCCCATCGGAGTTGAGCATGATCTCGATCACGCTGTCCTGCTCGAGAAACCGGACGATCGGCTCGACTGCGCTGTATAGGGAAGCGGCACGGCGACGGGTAATGGCATCCTTCATCTGCTCATCTCCTGAGAGGCTGAATCAAGAAAAATAAAGCAGAAGAATTTTACTATTATTTACCCCTTATAGCAAATTATTTTTCTATTTTTTCTACAATAATCCACCATAAAAAGAAAAATATCTCCTCAGACACGACCGCCGGTCGGCAAGTCCTACCGGCTCACGCACTGTCGAGTTGCGCCGTCAATTCCTCATCATCTGCGATGACATCATCTACCAGATCGTTGACAAAGCGATGCCCTCCGGCAAGCTGTCGGGAGACATAGTCCACGAACTGCGAATACCGGTTCCAAGCCTCTTTTTCCGCGCCGTTCTGCTCTTCATCTCCCGGCACGGGGTATAGGCGAACCAGAGTGAACGAAGACGCCGAACGCTTAGGCTAGCGCGCCGTCAGATCAGGTTTAACCAGATCAAAAATGACCTCCCTGCCGGTCAAGGCGGTACCGATAAGCTCATCCCGCTCTTGGTTGGCCAGGTTGTAGGGTGTGTCAAGCCCCCCATTGGGCAGTATTATGAATAGGAGAGCTGTGTAAGGCGCAGAAAATAATGTGGAAAAATTTGCTAAGGGGAGGTGGGATATGGGGCGAGTGTGAACCGTTGAAAACGCTCACAAGTTTTTCAACGGCTTCTCGTATGACGTTGAGTAACGTCCAGCATCAGCGGAGGCGCTCAGCACCGTCCGTTGCATGCTGTTGTTGGGCCTAAACGTCCCTCCGTGCTAGGGGGTTTGAGCATCGACCGCGCTCTACCTATACCATTCTGCCTTGATTGCCGCAATGTCCATGTCCTTCCACTCTTCCTTCCAAAGTTCCCAGTACGGAATATCATTCGACGAAGGTGCGGGATCACATTGAACAATTTGAACAATCGAAGGCAGTACGACCGACTCGCCGACAAGCAGGGCCTCGCCTTGGCGGAAAGAGGTCATCTTGTCGATTAGCGATCCTAGGGAATCCGGTAGCAGTTTCTTGACGTAGCTCTGGTCAACAGGATTCGTTAGTCGCATCGCGATAAAATTGTTGCACTGCGAGAAGATCGTCTCCGAGATTTCGGACGGTCGCTGGCTTGCGAGGAGCAAAGTCACGCCGTACTTACGGCCTTCCTTTGCAATGCGCTCGATGGACGTCTTCGAAGAGCGGTACTTCGAAAGCTCGCTGTTCGGTACGTACTTGTGCGCCTCTTCGTAGACGAGGAGGACAGGCACGTCGTTGTTGACTTTCTCGTTCGGGTCGTTAGCGCATCGCAAACGCTTGTAGATGTACCCGTACTCGAAGATCAGGCGGGAAATCAACGAGACTGTGATGCTGAGGACTTCGAACGGTACGCCGCTCAGGTCGATGACGGTGATGTTGGATTTGTTTTCTGCTGAGTAGCCGAGGAGTGTCTGAAGCGTGTCCTCAAAAGTCACCTCCTTAGACTTTGTTCCAAGAAAGAAATCAAGCCGACGGTCGTTGACCTTGCTCTCCAACCGATTGACGAAGTTGGTTAGCTTACCGCACAAGCTACCTTGCGTCATTTTCGGTTGCCCCTTCTTTGCACCGCTTGCGTACGTCTCACCGGTATCAATCATCTCCTCGTTTCTGCTTTTGGCGGTCTCGAGGATAGCTTGAATATCGAAAACCAGCGGAGAGTCCAAGTGAATCCTCTGTCTATCGGTTTCCAATCCTTGAAACCTAGCCTTGCGGTCCTGGATTATGGCCTCCTTGAAGACGTTGCGCTGATTGTGGTCGTTGGCTTCCGTATCCAGGAAGAACTCTTCGAGTTCTTCGCCGTTGAGCATCCAGTAGGGTAAAGTCAGATTTGAGACATCAATAAAGTTGGCGCTGGGAAACGCGGATCGGTATTCCGAATGAATATCGAAGACAATCACGTGCGAGTTGTTGAGCGTGAAGTTGCCGACTTTCCCTGCGATCGCGCTCTGAATAATGGTCGCGAGCGTGTGGGACTTTCCGGAACCAGTGGACCCCACGATGGCGATGTGCTTGTTGAAGAATTTGTTGCCATTAACCGGAACTTGGACGGCGGAATTCGAAGAAAGTCTGGAGAAACAGAAGCTCTCTTCGACATTCACTGAGTCTGAGTAGATGTGTTTGATGTCTTCAATCGTTGCCGGTTTGACATCCTTCGGCGGTATCGCCAGCGAGTCACCACCGCGCTCGAACTTTCCAGCCCGCAGAACACCAAGCGGGAAGGCCTCAATGATGTGATTTCGCATGCCATCGTCCCGGACCACAATCTCGAAGTTCTCAATGATGGCGATGAGAATAGCGTTCTCGTTGTCGGCGATCCGAACATACGAGCCAACACGAAGGGATTCCTCTGCAAGTTTGAAGTCTTCCAGCTTGTCGACGACGATGCGCACCTTGTCTGGGAAGACTGCGACCACTTGGGCATTGAGGTTGTCCGCTGTAGTTTCGACTGCCATTTGCAACTCCGATTGGGTTAGATGATAGCCTTGATATCTGTGAGCTTTTGCAGTTGGATCTGAACGTGCTTAACGGCTTTGTTCGCGGGCTCAAAGTAACATTTTCCCAAGTGGAACTGGTAGACCTCTCGGGTCATCGTGACGGCGCCCACAGTCGCCGCAAGATCGGCGATTGAATTCAGCACTTTCAACTTTATCCCATTGTCATGTGTGGCGGCTTTAGCAATCGATTTCACGTTGAAATCTGCACCATAGAAGTCGTAGCCGTCGATGAAGCCGAATCCCTCGGTCGCTAGCTCCTTCTTCAAGCCCACTAATTCGTCTGCGGGGAGCCCGTGAACATAGACGTATGGGCAAAACGACGAGTTTCCATCGCGTTTGGTCGTCTTTGACCACTTCTTTGACAGTAAGTGTAGCACGTCTTTGAGATCACTCCGGACGAGTGTTGCGGGGTCAACTTCGACGAGGAAGAAACGCTCGAACGGGGATAGGTTGAGGCCAGCAAAGTACTCCTTTCGCAGTGCCGCAAAGTGGGCTTTCTCACCCTTCTTCCGCACGAACCATTCGTTGAACAACACGCTAGATGTGTCTGATCGCTCTAAGAACGCCCTCTTGGTAATGATGCGGTTGGCCGGCAACGGCTGTATCGATAAATCTCGCATCAGGGCAAGGGCGTTGTTGTAATAGAAGTACTCCGCGGTGAACGGAGTGCAACAATACGCGGTCTGCAACTCCCGGATGACCTGCGCGAATTGATCCTCGAAGCTCGCCGCGTTGATATCAACGTCAAGAACGGACAGGAACTCGGCAAGGTCGGCGTTGCTAAGACAGAGTTCTTCGTAATGGCGGCACTCAACTTTCCTTTCGCTGTAGGTAAGGAAGTGCTGTTTCAGAAACGCAACGTCTATTGGCAACGTCAGCTTGTGCTGGCCGGCGCAGTAATGGCCGCGGAGCGAGTACCTGACGACCGGCTTCCCTTCATCCCTGATCGCCTTAAAATGACTCAGCATGTACCTGACAGCCGGCTTGATAACCGAGTGATTGTACTCCGTGCCCGAGTAATACTTGCACTGCACGGCCGTAACTTCCGTTGCAGTGCGAATGTCGACGTCTTCAATGCACTCAACGGCAATCGAGTCGTCAGCGTCGGGCAACTGGAGCACTCTCAGTATCGAGTAGTCGAACTGGTAGAAGTACCCACGTATCGTGTCAATGGCACTTCGGTCCGTCATACGCACGTCCCCAACAGGTCGCCGAGGAGTCGCAGTGACTCGGTGAAGCCCTCCTGTAACCTACTCATACCCGAGACTCTGCTGAATCGGCATAGGTAATGACGTGAAGAAAAAAATCGACATGCCATATCTGGAATCCCGGTTGTTCAAGCCCAACAATAATTAGATTGATCCGCCTATACCGCAGATTCTTTTATTCTAACCTATATAAGAAGCAAATCCATGGCCAAAAAAAACTGTATCTCATTTATTTTATAACACTTACGCCACTTCCACCTTATTATTTCAGCGTTTTATACGGATCAGCATAAAAACACAACCTACAACCTTTCGATCCAGAAGTTCCTGATTGGTCAAAACACCAAAAAATATACGTAATATTGAGCCAAACCCCATTTCCCGGATCAATTCACATCATCATTTACAGCCTTTTTCAACTCATCCTCATCCCCCACGACATCATCTACCAGATCGTTGACAAAGCGGTGCCCTCCGGCAAGCTGTCGAGAGACATAGTCCACGAACTGTGAATAACGGTTCCATGCCTCTTTTTCCGGACCTTTCCTGTCTTCATCACCCAGCCCCTTGGGGTCTGCGCGAACCAGAGCTCTATAAAGACGCCGAACGCCTCGTCCAACGAAGTCAGGTTGCGCTCATCCCACTCTTTTTTGGCTAGGTTGAGGGTATGTCAGGCGCCTTATTGTGCAGTATTATGAATAGGAGGGCGGTCTAAGACGAAGAAAATAATGTGGAGAAATTTGCTGCGGTGGAAGGTGGAGTAAGGGTGGACAGTTGAAAACGCTCACAAGTTTTTAACGGCTTCTCTTAAGACTTTGAGTAACTGCAAGCGTGACGATCGTTTCACGCCGCGTCCGCGCGGTGTGAAACGTATCTGTCCACGCTCTTGTTAGGCCCTCTTTGGATATCTTGTGCGTAGCAGGTCAAAGGCTGCCCTGATAATGGGCGTGACCTTGACAATATCGTCGTAGTTGTCCTCAGCAAGAGTCTCTGCAAGATACTCGTGTGAGGTGGTGTTCCGGCTGTCCAGCATGTCCAACCAGACCTGTTCGTCATGAAGCCAGCCAAGGCGAAAGGCTTCGCGAAGGCTTTCCCTGGATGTATTGACATGAGTGCCCTCATAGCGGATGGCCCGCTGAAGAGTCTTCCAAAACAACTCAATGGTCATTTCGAACCGATGGATCGTGCCTTCGGTAACGAGTTCTCGATCTTTGGGAATCTGGACGGCGCGTTCGAGATTCACAAGAACCTTTTCTAGGTTGTCGAGGCTGTCATGCAGTTTGCGTTCGGACATATATCTCTACTCCTGTTTCCTGTATTCTTGCCTGCAGGCATGGTGGGTTTCTGTCAAAGTGCACCAGTGAGATCCAATAGAGGGTATTTGCCTCGTAAGCGGCAGATCGGAATCTGGCCCAGTCCAAACGAGTGATCTTTGAGCCGCACACCGCGACATCGATATCTGATCGGTCTTCATGATCGCCGACAGCGCGTGACCCAAAAAGGATCAGCGATTCTACTCGGTCGTTGGCAGACATGGCTGCGAGGAACTGGCGAGCCGAATCCGGTATGTTTGGATGGCATATCATTTTCTCTGTGCCTAACAATAATTAGATTGATCAGCCTAAACCGCAGATTTTTTTATTCCAACCCATATAAGAAGCAAATCCATGACCCAAAAAGACAGCTGTAATTCTATTAATTAAAACCGCTTACACTGCATCTCTCTTGTTATTTCGGCGTTTTATACGGATCGGCATAAAAACACAACTCACAACCTGTAATCCCAGAGGTTCCTGATGGTTCAGAACATCAAAAAATATACGTGATATTTATCTCAACCCCATCCCCAGCATCAATTCTCCTCGTCATTTACAGCCTTTTTCAACTCCTGTTCATCGCCCACCAAATCCTCCACCAGATCGTTGATGAAACGGTGGCCACCGGCAAGTTGTCTGGAGACATAGTCAACGAACTGCGAATAACGGTTCCAGGCCTCTTTTTCCCCGTCTTTCTTGTCTTCATCCAATTATCAAGGTGTGGGCGAACCAGAGCTGCACAAAGACACCAAACGCCTTGGCAAGTGCCGTCAATTCACGTTCAATCCGGTCATTATGCCTCCCCTGCCAGTCGTGGTGGAACCGATCGTCTCAGCCCACTCCTGTTTGGTCCGTTTGCAGGGTGTGTCAAGCGCTGCTTTGGTCATATTATAAATTGGTGGGCTGTGTAAGGCGAAGAAGGGGTGAAAATGCATTCGGCGAGGTGGATTGTAAGTAGCCGTTGAAATCGTGTACAAAATTTTTCAAAGGCCTTCTTGTAAGGTATTTTTTTGGAAATCGGTTAATCCGTATGCCTCAGAGAAGGCATACGGCATTGTCCTTCATAACTCTCTTCCTCCATGTGACATTCGATGTAGAAGTCCTCGAAATGCGAGAGCCCATTTACAGAGTATGCGCTGATTCTTGTGAGGTATCGGCCTGGAACGGGAGGTGTGCGTACCTGGATTCTGATAATTTCTCCAAGATCGTCCGCAATCAGTTTAAGTCCTTTGGCCTTGAGAAACTTCCTTCCCCCTTTGCCGATCCGTACTTCAGTAGCATTCATTTCTTGCTGTGATCCATAGCCAAGACAGATGGGTTCAAATGCGGGATCAAAGTCGCAGAAAATTGTAACATCAATAGCAGGAGGCAAAGCATACCAGAACCCACGATTCGTTAATTCGTAATGTAATTCGAGGGTCCTGCTGCATGGCTGCTTACGTGGCTCGTGAAGGAAAACAGAAATACGCGGTTTTGCAGTATGAACTAGCGCAAGGTAAGCTATATAGATAGCCGCAAATGCGACTAGCGCATTGAGAACAAGCCCACTGATGGCGAGTTGTTGATCGAGTGACAACGAGTTCATCAGCTCTAATCCAGGAGTGTGCAGCGCTTTAACACAGCTGGGTGATCGGTTTGCGCAATCCGCAGTTCTTCTAGAAACAACTGCTTACCTGTTAAATGGTAGGCGCTTGCGGCACGGATAAATCGGTGGGCAACATTTATGCTTTGTAAAGAAGCCTCAAGTGTGGCATCTGTAATTATTGGAGATATATCGACAATCATGTCGAATGGAGACAAATCACCACCGATTTCGATTCCATAGAGGCTGCGATATAGTGATATTGTCGCTTGGTCCTTCTCAGAGATTCGAGCGGGATACTCCTCTAACGGAAAGTGATTTCTACCACGATGTGATATAAGGGATTTCACTACACGTGATGTAAGATCTGACTCAAGCCATATACAAAATGCGCTGTCCATATGACGCCATGGCATTGTACTCGTATCAAAAATGCAACCCTGCATCGTAGATTCTATGCGCAACAGCTCAGCGTCAATCTTCCGAAATTGATCACCGTCCCATAGTTTTTTTGCCTCTAAAGTTATCCAAAAATCTTTCTTTTGAATCGGCGATACGCCGAGAAAGTTCAACTGAATCTGGGATCCAGAAACGTATGTCAGACCAAACTCGCCAGCAAGTAAATGTGCATGAGTTGTCTTACCAGAAGCAGTGAGGCCTGAAATACAGATATTTGAGTTGTATCTGAGGTGCGACGTATTCATAGCATGAACCTAAAGTATCCTACGAAAATATTTAACGATAATCAGATCGACCCGCATATACCGAAGTTTTTTTGATTCTAAACAATAGAAGATGCTAATTCAAAATCATATAAAACCGCCATCAATTCTCTTGTTTACAGCGCACAAAACCAAATAGACGTCTTTCGATAATATAAGAGATTGTAACCATAATTTTCTTACCCAGCATCAATTCCCTCGTCACTCACAGCCTTTTTCAACTCCTCCTCATCGCCCACCACATCATCGACCAGATCGTTAACAAATCGGTGCCCTCCGGCAAGCTGTCGGGAGACATAGTCCACGAACTGCGAATACCGGTTCCAAGCCTCTTTTTCCGCGCCTTTCTTGTCTTCATCCCCAAGCCTCGGTGTGTGAGCGAACCAGAGTTGGACGAATACGCCGAAAGCTTCGGTCAAAGCGGCGAGATCCCGTTCAATGCGATCGAGATGACGCCCCTGACGGTCAAGCCGCCTCAACAGCAACCGGATGTCACTGTTGTCGTCGAGATACTCCTGGAGCGCAGCCTCGACCACACTGCTCTGGCTGATGTTTCGTTTGTTGCAATAGCTTTTGAAGCTCTTCAGAAGCTCCGGCGAGAGATAAGGATGGATGTTCTGTCTTTTCATAATGGTAATCGCCCTCCATCGGGTGTTCTGGTTAATTCAAGCTTCCGATTCATCCCAACCGCATCGTCTTCCTGCCGATCTTGATGACAATCCTGTTGCCGTTCAGGATTGCGGCTGGTAGCCCCATTCAGCTCCTCGTATAAAGGAAACTCGTCGATGTCATCGAGATCATGCTCGTCTTCGCAAACATCCAGCTCCAGCAGGCTCGCTTCAGTAACCTTGGTTATCGATGGTTTCAGGCCCCCGTTGTCCTGATCAGAAATTGTCGTGCAGTTACCTGATTCAGTATCCGCAAAGTGATCGTGACCCAAAGCATTAGATTGTAACTCCCAGGCATTTTCCCAGACCCGGCTTTTGAAAAGCTCGGCACGTTGCTCCTGTTCATTGTCAGGCGCAGGGAGCCAGGCCCTGTCACGGAAACGCTCATCCTGGTAGTACATGACCTTCTTGGCCCGGTACGGCGGGATGCCGCCCACGATCAGGAGTGCGTCGTCACCGGGTAGCTGGAGGATTTCGCCGGGAGTCAACAGCGGTCTGGGGCTCTCCTGCTCGCTTTCCATGACGTGCCCCAGCCAGGGAGAGAGACGGCTGCCGGCGAAGTTCAACTGACGCCGTTTCTCCGTCGCCTGACCGAGCAGATCGGAAATCCGCTTGGCCGTCCGTTCATCAAGGGCGCCGTAGGTCACCCGCACATGTGAGTTGTCCAGAATGGAGTTGTTCTGCCCGTAAGCTTTCTCGATCTGGTTGAGGCTCTGGGCAATCATGAAGCACTTGATCCCGTAACCGGCCAGATAGGCCAGCTCGGTTTCAAAGAAGCTCAACCGGCCAAGGCTCGGGAACTCGTCAAGCATCAAGAGCATCCTGTGCCTCGACACTGACTGTCGAGCACTTGTTTTTCCTGCCTGCTCATCGCGGGTATCCGATGATTCCCCCGATCCATTACGAACCTGATCGAAGGTCATTTTTTCAGTCAAACGCCTCCCCATCTGATTCAGGATCAGGCGAATCAAGGGTTTGGTCCTGTCGATATCGGAGGGAGGGACCACGATGTAGAGCGACACCGGCCGGTCTGAATTCATGAGATCCTCCACATGGAAATCCGAAACCGCTGTATTCTGCGCGATAATCGGGTCACGAAAGAGCCCCAGAAAGGTCATGGCAGTCGAGATCACCCCTGACAGCTCGTTCGGGGACTTGTTGAGCGCCTCCCGTGCGCAACTGGCCACCACCGGATGGGGGCCTTCGGGAAGATGCCTCGTATCGAGCATGTAATGCAGGGTATCTTCGATGGTGCGCTCCGGATCCGAAAGGAAACGGACCAACCCGGCAATGCTTTTGTCGCTTTCGGTATAGAGGATGTGCAGGATGGCGCCGACGAATATGGTATGGGCCGTCTTGTCCCAATGATCCCGCCGCTCAAGTGAACCTTCCGGATCGACGAGGATATCGGCGATGTTCTGTGCGTCACGCACTTCATAGAGGCCCCGACGGATTTCAAGGAGAGGGTTGAACCGTACTGAAGCGGGGGACGTCGGTTCGAACCGGAGGCAGTGCGAAAAGCTCCGGCGCCATCCTGCTGTGGCGGCCCAATTCTCTTTCTTAATGTCATAGACCACGCACGAGCCGGTCCAGCTCAACAACGTCGGTATGACCAGCCCGACACCTTTGCCGGAACGGGTTGGCGCAAAGCAGAATACGTGCTCCGGCCCATGATGACGCAAAAGGTCCTGTCCGCAACGTTCCATGACCCACTGTACCGTGATGTCACCAGAAGCATCAGCCTTGACCATGGAGCGAAAAACTGCGTCATTGGTTTGAGCGAGGATGACTCCGCGCTCTTCCAGCAATCCCACGCCCTGCAGCTCTTTGTTACTAGCCCAGCGGGCTGTGCCGTAGGAACCTGCATCAGTGGTGCGTTTCGACCTGAAAACAGCGAGGACGACCATGGTCGCGAACATCAGAAAAAAGCTGGCATAGGTAATCCTGCTCGCCATCTCGAACACATGTGGGGCATAAGGCTCGAAATGATAGGCCCAGAGCATCCATGCCCAAGGTTCATAGAGCGGATAGCCTTTTGCAATCAAGGCGGGGTGACCAAGTTGCGGCTGATATCCGAGAGCCCAAGCCACATACTGCGTGGCTGCCCAGGTTCCGAGAAGGATGAACAACACGCCAACGATGATGTGGCCATAGAAAACATTGAGAGGGCGGGACTGTTTCATGCTATCACCTCCCGATTCCTCGTTCAAGTTGGCGCATCACATAGCGACCCGTCTGTTGCTCCCTCAAGAGCTCAACGGTCTTGCCTGTCAGGCGGTCAAATTCAGGTCGCCACGGAACAAGTGAAAACACCCGTGATTTGACATCGAAAACCTGCGCGTATCGCTTTCCGCTCGGCAACGTCCCTGCATCGCTCATAACCCCAGTCATTTTCCCGGCAGGAAGCATCTCCCGTGGTGATGCACCGGTTGACTTGGCAATCCCGTGAGCAAGATCCCGCTTCTCGAACTGATCGAGTGCCTTGGCCCTGGCAGGGTCCATCGGGTCGATACCCATTTCACGCAACAGTTCGATCCTTCGCTGAATAGCACCATTGAGATCCTTGCCAAAGCCATTCCTGGCCGCGTCGCCCAACTCGCCTTGTGCGGTAAACTGGTCAAGCCAGGTCCTTCCTCGATAAACCTCCTGCCCGGACAAGGACTGTGTAGACTCACGTTTCACTCCGACACGGCTCACCGGATGCTGAAGGTCTTTCTGCTGAAGCTTTTCAATCAGCGAGGGATCAACCCGCCAGGTCCCATCCGGCAGCAGCTCGGTCAAACGGAAACGGCGAAGCCGCTGTAGCCGCCTGTTGATGGCCTCGATGAGATCCTCTTTGCCAATCCTGCCATTACCTATGGCGACGGTCCGGGTTTCGAGCTCTTTCTGATGCAGCTTCGGGTCATATCTTCCGCCATTGCCGGCCGCCTGTTCGGCGATGATCCGGTCTGCCGGTTTGAGCCAGCTCTCCTGTTCAGACCTGATTGAAACAATGTCGCCCTTCCTGAAACCTTCTGGGTCCGCACCCTTGTCGAGAGGCACATAGAACGTTGTCCCTTGAGGGGTCTCCACTATGCTGTAATACCGGTCGCCAAGTTCGTCGGCAAGCCCTTTCGCGGCGACCCGACCTTCAACCACGCCTCCATGTACCTTGCTGTCATAGATTCGATACCTTGACGGATCGCCTCCGACTTCCCGGTGCATTTCCTGAAACATCTCCTGCCGATGCCCCATCTCTTTGAGGCACTCCTGCCAGTTGGGCGTCATCTTCCATTCCTTTGCCTCGTCCCGCTCCGCCAATCCAAATCTTTCCAGCGTCTCCATACGGCTGACAAGACGTCCCTGGCTGATGCGCTGCGCACCGCCTTCGGGATAGTGCCCGACATCAATCCGGCCATCTATTTCAAGCTTCGCGAGCTGGACGTCAAGCGACGTGAATCGCCCGCGGCCAATCTCTTTTGCCAGAGCCTGCTCGGCCTCCCACTGTGGCTGAATGCCAAGCTCCCTGGTCGCAATTTCCTGCGCCCGATACCGAAGGCCGTTCGAGATATAGTCCGGATCGATCCGCAGCTCTTTTCCTTCCCGATCGATTCCTCGCACAATCACATGGACATGGGGGTTGTCCGTGTTGTAATGGTTGACGGCTTTCCAGTGCACTTCACGCCCGAGATCCTTCTCCAACTGCTGCATCAGATCCCTGGTGAAATCAGTCAGTTCAAGCTCATGGGCATCGGCTGGGGAAATGATGAACCGGAACTGATGCGCCTCCCCCTGCGCCCCCGGCTGCATTGCAGGAGGCGCACCCCTATCAGCTGCTCCGTAAAACTGGCCTTCGGTGCCATCCTTGCCAACATGATCCCGCTGGAGATATCGCTCATGAAGGCTCGCTGCCTTTTTCCCGTAAGCATTCATCCGAACTACCCTGGCTTTCACAATGACTTTTCGGGACGACCCGGTCGGTGCCTTGACATGCGCAGGACAGCTACCTCTCTTGACATAACCGCCCCGAGGAGAGCTCGTGATCTTCCTTAAAGGCGAACCAGAAATCCGGGTCTGTTCTTTCCGGGCTTTACCGCCAAGTTTGGGGCGGAACAACGGAAGTTCATCATGTTGACTCATGGCATCAATTGGATTGTATTACCGATGTAAGCACCTATTCTAATTTGACTTATAGCATTTAGCCCATATTTCAGCAACTCATTCAACACACCGTGTTAACCTTATAACCTGCAATGGAACAACGGCTTACAAAGCCGTGGTCACCATTGCCTTTATCTTGCACTACCTATTTCTTCGCCGTTACGCACTTCTCCCGTTCATCATCATGGGCCTCTTCATGGGCCTGCCTGGTAGCGCAAGCCTCAAGCCAAAGCGGCTCCGCTACCCCGATGATATCCCGCTCTCTGATTGGACCGAAATACCGTGAGTCAAAGCTGCAACAGGCAGCACTGACGACGGCGACCTCCCCTTTTCTGAGTCTCCGGGCTTCAGAAAAAACAGGTAACCTGCCACCTCTTCGATCGATGATATCGACGGCTCCCAAATCAGTGCTGTTGACGCGACAGCGCCCCATTTTCGTGTCCAGAACATCACCGGATTTCCCGCCGATCGGCTTAATCAGGAAGGCTCCGACGGGCAACCAATGCCGCTGCTGCACCAGCCTCCTGACCACAGCTGGAACCGGAAAAACCACAAGGTCGCCGCGTTCGTAAACCGGTTTGCGAACGACCAGATACCAGCCATGTGGCAGGCTGTCCGTTGCGTTGTAGATGACGAAAGGCCGGTCGAGAATGATCGCAGGAATCGCAAACATGGCCGTCACCGACAGGCCTGCCATGAGCCCTCTGAACGACTTCAGCTTTGGCATCGGAGTATGAATTTTCGGATCTCGTTTTCGCAGCATCCCCGGCCTTCGAGCAAGGCGTTCAACAGGGCAAAACAGTGATCGGGCATCGACTCGAGCGGCACTCCAGCCTCGGCGAATTCATGCAGCGCAGCCAGCAACCTGGCGGAGCGGAATCGCGAACAGGTCATCACCAGAAGGCTGACCGCAGGGAACACACCGCTGATTTTCTGGGCACCACCGGAGAGCTCGGTACGGAACAGAAAGGCACGTTCCCGGTTGCCATTGACGATGTGGTAACCCATCAGGCGACCATCATCGACCATGGCAATCTTGCCAAGCATTCCCGGGATGATTCTTGACGGTTGCCCATAGATGATCGAACAACGCAATCGGTCATCATCCCTCAATTGGATCGCAGTGAATCGGCTCGTTTCCTTCATGGCTTTCAGGCAATCTGGGGTTTGTGATGCTTGGCGAAAAAGTCGTTCAGGCTCTCAGCCATCATATCCTGAATGGTCATTCCCTGCTCGATGCCAATCAGCTTCATCTGCTTGACCACATCGGGCTCGAACCACACCGTCACGGCCTTTTTTCCGATTCTGACAGGCGCCACATATGAACTGCCCGTTGTCGGCCTCGCCGCCTCGACAACAGTCGACTTGACCTCCCTGAGCAGCGCATCTGCCAAGCTTTTTTTCTTCATGATCGGATCTCCTGAGTCAACAGGGTTGTCCATCCACAGTGTGCGCAAACAGCTCGAAACAGTGCCTCAATCTCTTCAGCAGCTTTACCGTCTGGTTCGTATTCGAGAACGGACAGGCCTGCTGTAAGTGAGTGGACAAAAGCGACCCGTTGCCCGAGAGTTGCGGGCGCAAGATCGAGTCCATATCCTTTCAGGACCTGCTCCGCGTCCGCCCGCAGGCCGCCTTTTCCAGGAACCGTATTGAGCACGGCAAGTGCCGGCGTTTTCGCCAGGGAAGCGAGATCAATCGTGGTACTTATGGCTTTCAGATCCAGCAAAGAAGGGCGGCATGGAATCAACACAAGATCAGCAGATCGCGCAGCGGCAAGCGCTGATGATTCCGAGTGCGGTGCCGTATCGATGATGACGAGAGCTGCGCCATTTGCTTTAGCTGCTTCAATGACCGCCGGGAGACGTGATGCCTGGATAGACACCACCACCGGAGAGTCACTCCCGCGAAGATCATGCCAGCACTTTGCGCTTGCTTGGGGATCAATATCGATGACGGCAGATTGCCAACCGGAACGCTCAGCAGCGACGGCGAGATTCAGCGCAATGGTCGTCTTGCCGGCCCCACCCTTCTGGGAAATGATTGCTATGGTTTTCATGCTTACATGATTTCATGTTTGACTGAAGGCATGTCATCATGTAAACATGACGACATGCCCACATGATTACCTGACAACATGCTGCCAGGCAGAAAGTGTTGACTCAAATCTTCCGCTTACGGCTTGTCTTTCTCAGGGTCAGGTAGTTATCAACCGCTTTTTCGATCGCCTCCGGCCCGTTGTTCTCCCCCTGTTCAAGCCATTCGTTCAGCTTGCGTTCAGAGAAGTAGAGGCGCTTGGTCTTCTTGATGTAGGGGATCTGGTTCCGCTGGACCAAACCGTAAATGGTGGGCACGGCAAGCCGCAACATAGTTGCCGCTTCAGCGACCGTCAGAAGACGGTCTTGGGATTCGGAAGGAAACACATTGGCGAGCTCTTGACGGACGATCATTCGAATCGACGCCATCAGCCGGTCATCGGCCAATCCGGGGCGGGTCTGCAAGTATTCCATCGCGCTGTATCAAGGGTTAACAAACAACAACGATGGAAATCTCGCATAAACAGTTAACCCCGTTCAACCACCATGGGGGTCAAACGGGGGATAGTTTTTCTATAGGGAGTTGCTAAAATTGAGTTTGAATCAAAGATGAAGACAGGAATTGCGGGCGGTTGATATGCACGTTAGCTTTCCATATCGGAAAGTATTTCCACACTCCCTCCTCCGACCAAAGCTTACTCAAGGATTTTCTGCTGTGATTGGCATAAAAGAGGAAAACAGAATTCAAAAGGCATAATGAGAAACCCTGCCGCAAGAAACAGGGCTGTTTATATTATTTTACGATACAAACGACTGGAAATTGACCCTTAGAAATTAAACCATCTTATCCTTACCCCCTATTTATTATTTATACCTAGGTGATCAACAAAAAAAGCATATAAACCATTAAATGGTTTAAATATATCGCTTTTCGAATCATATTCCCAACTTCTTATTATCCCATCGACCTCCTTAACCCTTACCTTTCTTGTTTGGTCGAATACATAATTAAGAAATTCGTTCTCCGTTATAACAAGCAATTCTCTTCTATATTTCCCTATATTTTCAATCACTTCATTTTCTGCCTTTAACTCTCGAACATTGCGATCTTTCTCTTGCAAGGCCGCGGCCTGTTCATAGTGATTTTTTATATTCGCAATAAAAAGATCATGCTTTATTTTTTCTGATATCATCTTTTCCCTTGCGTTCAAATCAGTATCATATGGCCCTATTGAAGACAGAATTTTTATCATAATAGGCAAAAGCTCAATAACAACAAGCAATAAAATTATCCCATTATTTGTCTGCTCAATCCCGCCATCCTTTGCTTTAAGTTCATTAAAAGCTCCCAATCTTTCAGAAAAATCATCAACAAACTTTTCTTCATACCTCTTACGCTCTTGTTTTAGTTCATCCTCTATTCGACTCAAAGCACTATCGGCATTTTTACGAAACGAATCAAGAAGTCCTTCTTTATTTTTCAATTCATCTTCTGCCCGAATTTTATCACGTTCCTTTTTTTTAGCAACATCTCCATATCCATATCTCCCAGTGCCTCCGTTAGCATCCATTTCCTCATTGAAAAGAGATGTGTAAGTCTTTAGATTATCATGAGCACGACTTACACTTCCTTCCAACTCTTTTAGATTATTATTAATGCTACGAATTCTTTCTAAATACTTTCCATTTCTTAATTTTAATATATACCCATCAGCGACTTCTTGTTTATGTTCATTTACTTTAACTTTAATTTTATTCTCAAATATCTTCAGCTCTATTGGCTTACTAATCACATACCCTAAAATCACAGCTAAAACCATTCTAGGCAAAGCAAGACGGATTCCAAAAAAAAATCGTTTAACCGGACCAATTGTTTCATTATCACATTTTCTCATAGAAGATACGATTGATCTATCTATGTTAAATATTATTAATCCCCAAATCAGACCAAATATAACCCCAAGAATAACTGAATAATTACTTGCCATAAAAATCGCATAGAATGCATAACCTCCTGAACAAAATGCCAATAAAGCTGTAGAAAATACTGCCGCCCCAATTGTTTGATACTTTGACTTATCTTCTGGATATTTTTGTATAATATCGCTAACAGCACCCGCACACCACCACAAAAAACCTGTCGCTATATCATTGACACTTTTTTCTATTACTTTTTTCTCAACAACATTTGAGTCAATCTTCTTAACGATAACGCGATCAACATTTTCTATACGTCGTCTAATCACCTTATTTATAACCAATGTCGCTGCCGCTATCACGAGCTTAATCCCACCATAAGCCCCATCAATCTTACCTAAGATGTCTGCACAGGTAATCATTCCCTCCCATAAAACACTACCTTTTTTAAACTCTATACTTGCAGAAACATCTAGAACAAGATCTTTGAAATTTTTATTTAATTCATAAACAATCTCCTCTGATATTTCATCAGAATATTCATTTAGAACATGAATTAGTTTGTAATAATCCTTATCTTTATAATGAATATCAGAAAAAATCTTCTTCTCAGCATCAAAATATACTAGAGCCTTACCATCGAACCTCAAAGCTATTAAAGCCTTATTTTCCGCTTCTTGAGCATTTAGCTCTGCTGCCTTATCCATAATTTATATTCTTTTATTGCACCAAATCACATTAGGCACTAAAACAAATACACGTCAAGATTCTCTGGTTCGTCAAAGAATTAGTCTATAAACAGGCTGTATGAGGCGGACTCTGAATGTGGCAGCAATTGGGTCGATCGTGGCTATATCGGTATCTGTACTGCTAATCATGGTGCCGTCTTGGGAGGAAGAAATAGGCCGACGACAATGCTTACAAGTAAATTGTACAAAGCCTCTACGTAAAATCATAAAAATGAAGGGAACGGCAAACTTTTTTAGCTAATTAAGCTCGGAAAAAAGGATATCAAGTCAAGGCACACAGCAACAGCAGATTCACCCAACAGGAATCTCACCAAGATAGATGCTCTAAATATACCAAAACTAAATCCAACAAATTATCTTATAAACACTGCGAGTATATTAAAAGAACACCATTTACAAAGTCCGGTTCAATACTGAGCGCGTTTTATACGGCAGCCACCTGAACATGCAAATACGGCTTTTACCTGTAGGCTCTCCTTTTGCCTTGGAAAGTATATCCCAGACTGAGTTCCGACTTAGGTCAGCAATACCGGTTTTAGAGCGGTAGGAAAAATGAGCACAAAGCCATTCTCGGATGCAAGTCCATGATTCATGCAGAAATCCGTTATAGGACAATCTGCGGAACACTTCGACTAGGCGGTTCTGGTTGCCGTTGAAAACCAGCTTGCGGTCGTCAGAATACCCTTGGAGCAATGCTTTCAGGACTGGACGGTCAGATGGGCCGAAGAACACTTCCAGGCAGCCCAGCAGGTCTGCAAAACGCTCTGGCGTGAGATTTAACTTGATGGATGATTGATGAGCGGTCGAATCACGATCCTGCTCTTTACTTGCCGCCAGCTGTTCGATGACTACCGCATACGCAGGAAAGATCTGGTGCAAGGCTGTCATGAATGTTGAGGCGCTGCAGCCGTGACGGTAGAGTATTTCTTCGAAAAGGTAGGATAGGGCCCGTTTGAGCGTAACATAAACCCCCTGGAGGGTCTCGTAACCTTCATCGAGATCGTTGATGAATTCGGCGTTGTAGAGTTCGGAGGAGTGATAGCGTTCGCTCTTCGGGATCTGCAAGCGCAGGTATTCCTGCCGAAGGTCACGGTATTCGTATGGAACTTCGGGAAGGTTCTGCTGCGCAGCGGCCTGAGCAAGTTTATCAACCTCTCGCATACCCTCAAGGACGAAGATGACCATACCTTCGAGTTCATGGTCAGGGAGGCTGGAGACAAATGGCTTTTCTGCTCCAGGACTGGTTCTGGTGACGCCGCAAAGAACTTGCAGGTCTGATGATTGCATCAGCCGATGGCCAATGTATTCCCACTTTTGACGCTCTTCTTCATGCTTCGTCATCGTCGTCTCCAGTAGAGATGCTCGGCATCAAAGCTATCGTGTTTCGCTTGGTCCTCGGCTGGATCTTTGCATAGCGCATCGTGGTTTTACGATCACGGTGACCAAGGATCTCGCCAACGGCATCAAGATCGGCACCTACATTGAGCAGCATGGTGGCGCCTGTATGGCGGGCCCAGTGTGGCGATAAATCTTGGCAGGCCCAGCTGAAATGGGTTCTAATTTCGGCTGACAATTCATCTCCATGCTTTTCATAGGCCCGTTTGGCCCATGTCTTGAGCATCGTACCATACCATTTCTTGTGCCCTATATCGAAAATCGGTTCGTGCGGCTTCAGGTCCCTTCCCAGCCGTACCTTGGCCAATTCTCTGGCCTGCTTGAGGTAGACCATCCCCTGCTGTGCAATCGGGATCGACTCGATCCGCTGCTTTTTCCCTTGCCGGAAATAGACTTCAAAACCGCCATCGGACGAAGGCCGGATGTTCGCTTCCGACAACACGGCAAGATCACCTGGACGCACCGGCACAAAGCAATTGAAAAGGAACGCTGATCTACGGCCTTTATGGCGATGCGGTGTCTTGTCAAGAAGCATGATCTCTTCGAAGTAGAGATACTTGATCTCCCCTTCCTTCTCCTGTATTTGCTTGACCAAGTCGTTCGGGTTTTCCTTGATATGGCCATCCCGGACTGCCATACCGATCGCCTGCCGGATTTTGGTCGAATAGGTCCGAGCCGTGTTCTGGGAATAGTTTTCCAGCAGATGCGACTGGAAATCACTGAGCCAAGCTTTGTCAATCTCCCCGAAGGTTAGGCCGTCAGTCTCGCAACGTGTAAGACTCTTTATAGCATCCTGCCAGTTTTCCTGGCTCTTTTTATTGACGACCTTATCAGCTATCCGCTGACAATAGAGGATGAAATCCCCTTTACGATGCCCTTCGTTGGCAGGCTTCATGCCGGCAGCAATGCTGCTGAGTTCGACTTGACGTTTAGCCATGACATCCAGGCAAAACTGCATGGCTGCCCTGTACTTGCCCTTGTCCTTCGGGTCGGCCACCATGTTGAGTGGCTCATACACCCGCGTCCCGCTGTCATAAATCTCGATGAAAAATGAATGCCACCCTTTCCGATCCTTGGCGTTCAATACCCTGTGCTTGAGCTTCAGTCTCACAATCCTATCCTCCTACCGCGTACACGGTCAATATTGCGCGTCGCATATGCGTCGCAAAATCAATATAAAAATCGCTGAATAAGGCTCAAAAACGAGGAAAATGGGGCTTTTTCTGGGCTTTTCGAGGGAAATATAAAAGCCCGTAAGTTGTTGATCTTACGGGCTTTACGGGGTATGTGGGCGGTAGAAGATTCGAACTTCTGACCTCTACCGTGTCAAGGTAGCGCTCTAACCAACTGAGCTAACCGCCCGTGAGGAAAGGACCTAATA
>Ga0326726_10001000_pt1 | contig 26280 bp, 24 predicted proteins | sample MHFenrmetagenome_2_FD_207603 | JGI IMG/M metagenome (GOLD analysis project Ga0326726, IMG submission 207603) | Lab enriched peat soil microbial communities from Michigan Hollow, Ithaca, NY, United States - MHF15MN | ecosystem: Environmental > Terrestrial > Soil > Wetlands > Peat | place: USA... | reverse complement strand
CCTGCCGGGCTATCCCGCCGGGATCCGCCAGCAGGTGCTTGCAGGGTTCCTGGACGAGAAGGGGAAGCGCGGCTTTCGCACGCGCCATCTGAGGTTCGAGCCGGGCGTGTACACGACCGAGCCCTTCGTCCACGAGTACTGGGAAGAGGTGTATGTGGTGTCCGGGGATCTGATCGTCGGCAGCGACAGGAACGGCAGAGGCGGCACGCGGTTCGGTCCCCATACCTACGCCTGCCGCCCGCCGGGCACCGTTCACGGCCCATTCAAGTCGGAAACCGGCTGCCTGCTGCTCGAGATGCATTACTACGACGCGGAACTCGAGGCGTAGTCGCGAGGGCGAAGCGAATGGCCAACCCTCTCGTTGCTCCTGTCGCCGCGCTCGCGCACGCCCTCGCCGGAGGCAAGACCACCAGCCGCAGGCTGGTCGAAGAGGCGCTGGCGCGCATCGCCGACGTGAGCGGCGAAGGCGGCCGTGCCTTCACCAAAGTGCATGCCCAGGGCGCGCTGCTGGCGGCCGAGGCCTCCGACCGCCTGCGAAAGCAGGGCGTGGTGCCTTCCCCGCTCGCCGGCCTGCCTGTGTCGATCAAGGATCTCTTCGACATCGCGGGCGATGTGACCACGGCGGGATCGACAATCTTGCGCGACCGCTCTCCGGCTGCCGCAGACGCGGTCGCGGTAGCGCGCCTGCGCGCCGCGGGTGCAGTGGTGATCGGCCGCAGCAACATGACCGAATTCGCCTTTTCGGGAATCGGCATCAACCCGCACTACGGCACCCCGGCCAACCCTTACGATCGCGGTGCACGGCGGATACCGGGAGGATCCTCCTCGGGCGCCGCGGTCTCGGTCTCGGACGGGATGGCGGCGTTCGCCCTCGGGACCGATACCGGCGGCTCGGTGCGCATCCCGGCGGCGTTGTGCGGAATAACGGGGTTCAAGCCGACGACGGCGCAAGTTCCGCGGGAGGGAGCGTTTCCGCTGTCGACAACGCTGGATTCGGTGGGGCCGCTCGCTCCTACGGTCGCCTGCTGCGCGACGATTTTTCAGGTGCTCGCAGGCGGTGTCACGCGCCCGCTCGCCCCTGCCGCGCTCTCCGCAACGCGCCTGGGCGTGCCCCAGAACCACGTGCTCGAAGGTCTGGATATCGAAGTGAGCGAAGCGTTCCAGTCGGCTCTGCAGCGTCTATCACGCCGCGGCGCAAAGATCGTGGACATCGCCGTGCCGGAATTCGACGCGGCGGCGAAGGCGAATGTCGGCGGAGGAATTTCGCCGCCGGAGGCCTACGCCGTGCACCGCCGATGGATCGAACGGGAGCAGGATATCGATCCGCGAGTCCTGGAACGGATTCTGCGCGGGGCCTCGGTGAGTGCGGCAGACTACATCGACCTGCTCGCGAACCGCGCTCAACTGATGAAGCGCTTCGTGCGAGCCCACTACGAGGTCGACACACTGATCATGCCGACCGTCCCGCGCATCGCGCCCAGGATCGAAGAATTGGAGCGCAGCCCGGAGAGCTTCCGTCTTGCGAACGGCACCATGCTGCGCAACACTAGCCTCATCAATTTTCTGGATGGATGCGCGCTCTCCCTCCCGATCTCGCCGCCCAGAACGGCGCCGGTCGGATTGATGGTCGTGGGGTTCGCCGGAGAGGACGAACGCGTACTCTGCGCGGGGCTGGCCATCGAGACGGCGCTGGCGTATCAAGGGCCGGTGCTCGTAGAATAGGGCCGGTCGCGAAAGGTTTGAATTCCCAGCCACAAAACGGAGGAGGGCACGATCATGATGGACAAGACGCTACGCACTCTGACGATGGGTATTGCAGCGGTGCTTCTCGCGGCCGGGCCCGCCGCCGCGCAGCAGAAAGTGAAGATAGGGTTTATCACCACCCTGTCGGGTCCCCAGGGAGTCATCGGCGAGTACATGAAGAATTCGGTCGAGCTCGCGCTCGATCACCTCGGACGCAAGATGGCCGGGCTCGACGTCGAGGTGACCTACGGCGACGACCAGGTGAAGCCCGACGTAGGCAAGCAGGTCGCCGAGGAGATGTTGAAGAAGCAGCAGGTCGATTTCGTGGCGGGCATCATCTGGTCGAACGTCATGCTGGCGGTCGCGCCCACGGTCACCGACGCGGGCAAGATCATGGTCGGCACCAACGCCGGCCCGCACGAGCTCGCCGGGAAGCAGTGCAGCGAGCTCTTCTTCACCACTTCCTGGCAGAACGACGACACGCCCGAGGCTCTGGGCAAGGTGATGCAGGACCAGGGCATCACCGATGTGTACGTCATGGCGCCGAACTACGCCGCCGGCAAGGACATGGTGAACGGGTTCAAGCGCTCCTACAAGGGTCGCATCGTCGACGAGGTGTATACGCGCCTCGGGCAGACCGACTATCAGGCGGAGCTCTCGCAGTTGCGCGCGAAAAACCCCAAGGCGGTGTTCGTCTTCTACCCGGGCGGGATGGGCATCTCGTTCCTGCGGCAGTATTCGGAGGCGGGATTGCGTGGACAGTTCCCGCTGTACTCGGTGTATACGGTGGACGAGATTTCGATCCCGGCGGTGAAGCACGCGGCCCTCGGACAGTACGAGACGCGCTACTGGAGCCCCGACCTGAAAAATCCCGCGAACCAGAAGTACGTCTCCGACTACCGCAAGAGATACGGCAAGATGCCCGTGTTCTACGGAGCCCAGAGCTACGACGGCATCCTGCTGATCGATTCGGCGGTGCGTGCCGTCAAGGGGAACCTCGCGGACAAGAAGGGGATGATCGCCGCGATGCGCAAGGCCGACTTCGCCTCGACGCGCGGCAAATTCAGCTACAACACCAACCACTTCCCGATTCAGAATTTCTACCTGCTGAAGACTGTTGCCGGTCCGGCGGGCCAGGACCCGGTGATGGAGATCCAGAAGACGGTGTTCACCAACCACAAAGATTCGTACTACAAGGAATGCGGGATGAAGTAACGGCTGGCCTAGACCGCATCGAGACTCCGGGGCGCGGAACGATTCGCGCCCCTTTTTTGTTCCTCTCCTCGTGAACTTCGTTCTCGTCCTCGAGCAGACGCTCAACGGGCTGCAGCTCGGCGTGACGCTGTTCCTCATGGCCGCGGGGCTGACGCTCGTCTTCGGCATCATGAACCTGGTCAACCTCGCCCACGGGTCCTTCTACATGGTGGGAGCCTACCTCGCCACGTATTTCACCCAGCTCACCGGGTCGTACCTGCTCGGGGTGGTGCTCGGTCTGGCGGGAACGCTGGCGGTGGGGGTCGCGGTGGAGTTCGTTGCGTTGCGCACGCTCTACGAGCGGGAGCACCTTGACCAAGTGCTCGCCACCTTCGGCCTGATCCTCTTCTTCAACGAGCTCGTGGCGATGGTGTGGGGCCGGGCCGCGCTATATACGAGTATCCCCGACTACCTTTCGGGGCATGTCGATCTCCTGCCGGGGCTGCGCTATCCGCTGTATCGCCTCGTGATCATCGCAGTCGGCCTCGCCGTGGCGGGTCTCCTGTGGTTCGTGGTCGCGCGCACGCGCCTGGGGATGCTGATCCGAGCGGGCGCGTCGAACCGAGCGATGGTGTCGGCGCTCGGTGTCAACATCCGCCTGCTGTATACGATCGTGTTCGGCTTCGGCGCCGCGCTGGCCGGGCTCGCGGGGCTCATGGCCGGGCCGATCTACGTGGTGCAGCCGGGAATGGGTGAGCTGATCCTGATCGAAGTGTTGGTGGTAATCGTGATCGGCGGCATCGGCTCGATCCGCGGCGCGCTCGCGGGCGCGCTGATCGTCGGGATGGTGGACACGCTCGGCCGCGCCTTTCTCAAGCCCGCGCTCGCGACCGTGCTCTCGCCCGCCGCCGCCCAAGCCGCCGGCCCGGCGCTCGCGTCGATGCTGATCTACCTGCTGATGGCGGCCGTGCTCGCCTTCAAGCCGCAGGGCCTTTTCCCAGCGCGCCTGTGAGCTCCCGCAAGCGCGCGATCGTGCTCGCCATCGGCCTGCTGCTCCTCGCGGCGGTACCGCCCGTCGCGGCGCTCTTCAACCAGCCTTTCTACCTCGATCTCTTCCGCCGCATCATGGTCTTCGCCATCGCGGCGGCGAGCCTGAATCTCATCCTCGGCTACGGCGGCATGATCTCCTTCGGGCACGCCGCTTACCTCGGCGTCGGCGGCTACGCGGTGGGGGTGCTCGCGCACTACGGCGTCTACAACGGTGTGCTGCAATGGGCGCTCGCGATCGGCGCCTCGGCGCTGGTGGCGCTGGTGATCGGCGCCGTGTCGCTGCGCACCAGCGGCGTCTACTTCATCATGATCACGCTCGCCTTCACGCAGATGCTCTACTACCTGGGCATCTCGATCGAGGAGTTCGGCGGCGACGACGGCATGCGCCTTGCATCGAAGAGCCGCTTCGTAGGGTTCGTCGATCTGAACGACGCCAACGCTTTCTACTATCTGGTGCTCGCCATCCTCGTGCTCGTGCTCTTCCTCGGGCACAGGCTCGTCAACTCCCGTTTCGGCATGGTGATTCGTGCCGCCAGGTCGAACGAGGCCCGGACGCGGGCCATCGGCTTCTCGCCTTATCCGTACCGCCTCGCGGCGTTCGTGATCGCGGGTGCGGTGTGCGGGCTCGCCGGCGCGCTGCTGGTGAATCACACCGATTACCTCACGCCGGAGTTCATGAACTGGACCCGCTCGGGCGAGCTGATGTTCATGGTGATCCTGGGCGGGATGGGCAGCGTCGCCGGCCCGGTGCTCGGCGCGTTCGCGCTGCTCCTCCTCGAGGACCTGCTCTCGGGCTGGACGCAGCACTGGCAACTCGTCCTCGGGCCGCTGCTCGTGCTCTCGGTGCTGTTCTTCAGGCGCGGCCTCGCCGGGGTGATATTCAGGAAAAATGAATAGGAACATTCTCGAAGTCCGCGGCCTCACCAAGAGCTTTGGCGCGCTGCTGGCGAGCGACAACGTCGAGCTCCAGGTCCGCGAAGGTGAGACGCACGCGATCATCGGGCCGAACGGCGCCGGCAAGACCACCCTCATCGGCCAGCTCGCCGGCGAGCTGCGTCCGGACCGGGGCGAGGTGCGCTTTGCCGGCGAGGACATCACTGCGCTGTCCGCGTCCGAACGTGCGCGCAAGGGCCTCGCGCGCTCCTTCCAGATCACCAGCATCTACGCGGATTTCTCGGCGCTCGAGAACGTGATGCTCGCGGTGCAGGCGCACGCCGGACACAGCTTCCGCTTCTGGCGTGCGGCGCGCGAGGAGCGCGCGCTGCGCTCGGCCGCTCAAGGCGTGCTGGAAGAGGTCGGGCTGGGTGCCCGGGCCGACACGCCGGGCGCGACTCTCGCGCACGGCGAGCAGCGAGCGCTCGAGATCGCCATGGCGCTCGCCGGCCGCCCGCGGCTGATGCTGCTCGACGAGCCGGTCGCGGGGATGGGCGCCGAGGAAACGCAGCGTATGATCGCTTTACTCGCTACGCTCAAAGGAGGCAAGACGATCATCCTGGTCGAGCATGACATGGACGTGGTGTTTTCGCTCGCGGACCGCATTTCGGTGCTCGTCTACGGCCGCATCATCGCCTCGGGCACCCCCGCGGAGATTCGCGCGAATCCCGAGGTGCGGCGCGCCTACCTGGGCGAAGAGGTCGCGGCATGACGCTCGAGATCGAGGGACTCGAGACCGCCTACGGGCGCAGCCAAGTGCTGTTCGGCGTGTCGCTCATCGCGCGCGAAGGCGAAGTGGTGACGCTCCTCGGGCGCAACGGCATGGGCAAGACCACCACCGTGCGCTCGATCATGGGCATGGTGCGCAGCCGCGCCGGGACGATCCGGTTCGGCGGCAGGCCGCTGCACGGTCTGCCCTCGTACCGCGTGGCGCAGGCCGGGCTCGGCCTGGTGCCCGAGGGACGCCAGGTGTTTCCCAACCTCACAGTGCACGAGAACCTGATGGCGACGGCTTCGCTGCGCGGCGCCGAACCCTGGACGCTCGTGCGGGTGTTCGGCCTCTTCCCGCAGCTCGCCGAGCGTCGTGGGCACTTCGGCAGCCAGCTCTCTGGCGGCGAGCAGCAGATGCTCGCGATCGGCCGCGCGCTGATGACCAATCCGCGCCTGCTCATTCTCGACGAGGCCACCGAGGGCCTGGCGCCCATCGTCTGCGGAGAGATCTACCGCGCGATAGAAAAGCTCAAGGCCTCGGGCCTGTCGATCCTCATCATCGACAAGGACCTGAAGGCGCTGACGCGCGTAGCCGACCGGCACTACGTGATCGAGAAGGGCCGCGTGGTGTGGAGCGGCGCCTCGCCCGAGCTCGCGGAAAACCGCGAGGTGCGGCACCGCTACCTCGGCGTGTGAGCCCGATGCTCATCTTGCGTTGAGGCCGCCGCGCAAGTAATCTCGCCCGCGTGCTGTCGGTCAGGAACCTCTCGAAATCGTTCTCCGGTCCGCGAGCGAAGACTGTCCTCAAGGACATCAGCTTCGAACTCGAGGCCGGCGACTACGTCGCGGTGATGGGCGAATCAGGGATCGGGAAATCGACGCTGCTTAACCTCATCGCGGGGCTCGACCGGCCCGACTCCGGGCAGGTGCTTCTGGACGGCGTGGACCTGGGTGCGCTCAGCGACGACGACGCGACCCGCCTACGCCGCAGGCACATGGGATTCGTGTTCCAGGCCTTTCACATCCTCCCCTACCTGACCGTGGCGCAGAATGTCGCGCTGCCGCTCGCGCTGAACGGCGTCGGGAGCAAGGCGATGCTCGCGCGCGTCGCATCGCTCCTCGACGCGGTGAAGCTGGGGGATCGCGGCGAGAGCCTGCCGCGCGAGCTTTCCGGTGGAGAGATGCAGCGCGTCGCCATCGCGCGCGCGCTGGTGCACAAGCCGCGCCTGGTGTTCGCCGATGAGCCGACGGGCAACCTCGACCCCGACACCGCGACCGAAGTGCTTGCCCTGCTGCGCGAATGCGTGAAGGGAGAGGGCGCGGCCGGGATACTCGTCACCCATTCGCAGGCGGCGGCGAAGACGGCCGACCGGACCTACGTACTGACCCAAAAAGGACTGCTCCCGGCCAAGTGAAGCTCGCGGGCATATAATCTTCCGCTGGAAGCCGACGGTGCCAAATCCATGAAAAAAGGAATCGGTTCGCTGGCCGTGGTCCTCTCGGCCACTCTCCTCTCCGCATGCGCGACCACCAAGGCCGAGGACGTCAAGATCTACAGCCCGGCTCAGCTTAGGCGAGGCGAGTACGAAACCCTCTCGAGGATCTGGGTGGATTCCTGGCGAACGGCTTCTTGGGTGCCGACTTACTCATCGCGCGACGACGGCATCGAGGCGCTGAAGGACAAGGCCGCGTCCCTCGATGCGAACGGACTGACCAACGTGGACTGCTACGGCGATCGTGGACTGTTCGGAGGGTCGGAGGCGTTTACGTGCTATGGGAAGGCGATCAAGGTACGTTGATGCTTCCCGGCGACTAGAACGAAATAACGAAGCTCACCTCGGGATAGGTGTTGCTGCAGGAAGAGTAGATGGTCTTGTTGCAGTCAGTGTAGGACTCATAAACGGCGCCCAGGCCAACGTAGGCATTGCGCCCGGCAGCCAAATAGACACCGGCGCGTCCGCCCATGGAGTTGATGTCCGGCCGGCCATCTATATACGTGCGGCGATAGAAGGCGCCGATATACGGGCTCACCTTTGGGACCTGGTGAAAGACATACTGCACCGAAGGCGTGACCTTATACAGGCCGGGATCGGACCCGGACCACGATTCGACAGATAGGCCGACGCTGAGTCCGTCGATCAGGTAGTAGCCCACGCCCAGTCCGAGGACCAGGTAGGTTTCGTTGAACGCATAACCGCTGCCGGCGGTGATGACGAGGTTGGTGCGGCCCTTGCTGAAGACTCCAGCGACCTCGCTCGCGCTCGCCGGCGAGGCCAATGCGACAGCCGCGACGGCGGCCACGATGATTGTGGCTAGCTTCTTGTTCATGGTTATCGTTTCCTTAAAACGGAGCTCAATTAGACACCTCGAGGGTTCGGAGATCAAATAAGAGGTGAACTCCGTCAGGCAAACCCCTACGGAGATGCTAGGTCACGCGGGCACATTCGCGCTTGCTGTTTGACCGCCGCGTGCCACGCGCGTAGCGTTGCCTCGTCGCTTCGATTCAAATAACGCAGCGCCAATCGTTCTCTAGAAGGAGGGAGAAATGAAAAACTTGCCTTTGTGCTGGCCTGCTGTGCTCGCTGCTCTCACCGCCTGCACGTCGGGAGTGCCGTACCGAAACGGCGAGTACGCCGAGCTCGACTGCACGAAAATCTACAGCGACTACGGCGCAACCCTTTCACAGGGCACGACGCCCGCGATAGACGAGGATAACGCATGCTGGAAACAGTCGCGCGAGAAGCACCGCGACTACGACGCCTTGTTCGTGGAGTTCGACGACCAAGGATGGGTGCAGGGAGCAGCGGTTGACAACAGCCCCACCAAGAAGGATCACCTAAGCAACCTCTTTGGCGCCGTCGAGAATCTCCGTAAGACCGAGCAATACCTGTCGATTGCCGTCTTCGTTCATGGCTGGCAGCACAACGCCGAGGCAACGGACTCCAACGTGCACGCGTTTCGCAGGATGCTCACCCAGCTCAACGCCATCGAGACCGCGGCGGCCGACAAAGGCCCCAAACCGAGAGTCGTGGGTATCTATGTCGGCTGGCGCGGCAAGTCGCTGAAGATCCCTTACCTGAACAACATCACATTTTGGGAGCGCAAGAATACGGCTGAGAAAGTAGCCCAGGGAGAAGTCCAGGAGCTATTCCTGTGGCTGGACTGGCTTCGCGATACGGAACGGGGGAAGAACGACGAGCAACGCGTGACCGTCCTTACCATCGGGCACTCCTTCGGCGGATTGATCACTTTCGAAGCGCTTAACAGCGAATTTGTCCGCAATGGCGTGCGCTTTAAGCGCAACATCGCGAAGCCGGAGGACCGCTTCATGTCGCGCGTGGGAGACATGGTCGTGATCGCGAATCCCGCCTTCGAAGGGACCCGTTACGAAGGACTGAGGGCGGTCGCCAGGAGGTTTCCAGACCTGGAACGCAATCAGTTGCCGGTTGTCATCGTCGCGACATCCGACGCTGATTGGGCAACCAAATACTTGTTCCCTTTCGCGCGATGGTTCAACACTTTCTTTGAGTCGACAACCGGGGAGCAACAGTCGGCCAACGTTTCGGCCGTCGGCCACAATACACGTTACATCACGCACGAGCTCAGCCTGTGCAGTTCGCCCGGCTGCGAGGATCCCTGCAAGAAGCCGTCAAGCGCGAAAAACTCTGGCCCGGCAGCATTCGACGCCGACCGGGAATACAAGTTCATGGCCGAAATTGCAGGGCGTGGCTTCGATTTTGAGAAATCGAAGCCCGAAGCGCAACGTTTGTGCGACGGACTCGAACTGAAGTGGACGGGGGAGGCGGTTCGCGACCGCAACCCTTACTGGGTCGTCCGAACGACCAAGGACATCATGCACAACCACAACGACATCTTCAACGACAACATGGTCACCTTCGTGCGGCAGATGTACACGGCGTTCATCGTGGCGCGGAACCAATCCAACGAGAAGAGGCGCAGCCAGGCCACGGACAAACAATAGATCGTGCCCGCGGAGTTCGCTGGTGTTTCTTGGGAGCCCTCGTCAAATCCTGAACAACCCCCTCTCCGCCCGGTGCAATCTCTCGAACCCAGTCTCGGTCACGAGAACCAACTCGCCGACCTGTACGCCGGCTTTCTGATCCGGCGTGATGACATTCGGCTGCACGACGCAGGTCATGCCCGCCTCCAGCGTCATCTCCGGAAGTGGTCCCGCGGGGCGGCTTTGGGTTCCGAGCACCGGGGGAAAGTAGCCGCCGCCGAAGCCGTGCATGAGGTCGTCGTAGACAGTGAAGCCCGCGTCCTCGATGACACCCGCTGCGTCGATGATCTGCCGCATGGTGGCGCCGTGGCGAATGACGCCGGTCACGGCGTCGAACGCGGCTTCGGCCGTTTCGTGGAGCCGGCGGAACAGTGGCGTCGGCTCGGCGGCGACGGTGAACGTGCGCAGGATCTGTCCCGGGTAGTCGAAAAACTGTGCGGTGATCTCGGTGGCGATGACGTCGCCCGGCCGCACTTTGCGGTTGGACGCGAGCTGCCGCGGGACGCAGTACTCGGGGTTCGCCATCGGCGTGACGAGGAAGTAGTGGATGTAGGTCACGCCACCGTGCGGGTGGTAGGCGGCTTCGCAGACCGCGCCGAGCTCGCGCTCGGTCATTCCGGGCCGCGCTTCGCGCCGCAGTCCCTCGATCGCGAGATCCGTGAGCGCCGCGCCGATCTTCATCCACTGGATTTCCTCCGCCGATTTCACCAGCCGCAGACGCACGTACTCGCGGTTCAGCTCCACCAGCGGTCCGAAGGCCGCTTCGAGTCTCTTGCAACGGGAATAGGCGAGGGCACCCATCACCCCGATGCGCTTCGCACCGCGTGCCTTGAGGTCCGCGATGACTTTGTCGAAGCCACGGTGCTCGCCCCAGCGCACCTCCGTGTCGCGCGCGAGCTTTCTCGCGAGCGGCCAGTGGTTGTACCACTCCATGACCATGACCTGAGGCTCCCCGGGCGCGACGATCACGTACGCCTCGACCGTCGTCGGCCAGGAGGTGAGCCAGCCGACACCGGTGCCCGCGCGCTGCTCGCCACACATGAGGAGATGATCCACCCCCGCCTCGTCCATCACGCGCGTGAGCGCTGCGCGCCGCCGCGCCATCTCGGCGTCGGAAAAACGGGGATATTCCGCCGCGTGGATCGCGGCGAGATCGGGGTCGAGATCGAGCGGGATCGGCATGAGAGTCATCCAGGTGATGGAAGCAGCGCAAGTGTAGCGTTGGCGGCCGCGCCTGTCGGGGGGCGGCGACGGGATCCGGCCACGCGGCTCCGGGCGTTTTCGCGGAAACTATCCCGGTGACATCCTGTCTGAGGTTCGTATTCCCGCCTTTCGCGGAGTGAATCATGGGATCGAAAAACAAAGTACGTACCATCATTTCGGCCGCAGCCGCGGTCGCAGCGGTGCTGAGCCTCGGCGGATGCGACTGGATCCAGACGCTGTGGAAATCCGACCAGCCTGCCCCCCAGGCGCAGCAGGCGCCCACGGAAGGCAAGATAGAGATCGCGAAGTCCGCCGATCTGCCCAAACCGGCCGAGCCCGAGAAGCCCGCGATCGACGAGAATAAGGTCCTCGCGGGGAAGGTGAAGTCAGCGCTGGGCGCCGATCCGGCGCTAAAGATGCTCGCGATCGACGCTGGAGCCTCGGATGGGGTGGTGACGCTCTACGGTACCGCCGACAACAAGAAGAATCGGGACAAGGCGGCACGCGTTGCCGCCGGCGTGCCGGGAGTCAAGTCGGTCAAGAACGAGCTGGTGATCGTCGCCGGCTCGTAAAGCACCGGAGAGAGGTGGCTCAGCGTACGTCTGGGAGCGCCGCTCGCTGAATCAGCGTCTTAGCTTCCCCGGCGCGTCTGCGCACGGGTTCTGCAATCCCGTCCTCGATATGGTTGTCGGGTTTATACGGACAAGACTTGTCAGATTACCCCGGCAGCAATTCCCCTTCGCTCCTGATTAGATAGCGCTCGGTGCGGTGCAATATCCGTCGGGCTGCGCCTTCTGGCAACGCCCGGCGCGGCGCAACCGGCCGACCGCCATGTTGCGCGGCACCCTCCGGTTCTCGGAGTTTCCGCTTCGCGATCGCGGCCATGAAGGGAGGGCATGGAGCGTTCGATTTCCATTTCCCGGCCTTAGGCCGAATACCCGTATCAAAACCTAGGCAGCTCAACGGGACGGGCTCTCATGGAGCTCGTCTCCGCTGGTTCTTCAAACTCACAGGAGGAAACAAATGCAAGCGAGAATCACAGATCGTGCCGTGGAACAGGCCATTGCCGCAGTGCAGACCCTCGACCTGGAACCGATCAGGCTTCGGGTCATGGATGCCGAGCGTGGAGAAGGTTGGACGAGGGAGCGCGCTGAGAGCGCAGAGCGCGCGTATCGAACCTACCTGACGATGCTGGTGAGAAACCCGGAAGCCATGGAAAGCATAGTCGTGAGCAAGGATGTCGACGAGTTCTGGCACACGCACATCCTGCACACGATGAAATATACCGCAGACTGCCAGAGAATGTTCGGGACGTATCTGCATCACAAGCCTCAGGACGAGGCACGCAGTGCAGCGGATATCGAAAGGACCCGGCAACTGTATGAGTCCGAGGCTCCGCGATTCGGGACGGGCAAGAGTGTGTACTGCAGCGCTGCGGTGAGGGCCGAGCAGCCTGCGTATTGCAGTGCCTCGGTGAAGACGGAGCAGCCCGGGCCCGCGTACTGCAGTGCTGCGGTGAGGGCCGAGCAGCCTGCGTACTGCAGCGCCGCGGTGAGGGTCGAGCAGCCTGCGTACTGCAGCGCCGCGGTGAGGGCCGAGCAGCCAGCGTATTGCAGTGCCTCGGTGAAGACGGAGCAGCCCGCGTACTGCAGTGCTGCCGTGAAGGCCGAGCAGCCTGCGTACTGCAGCGCCGCGGTGAAGGCCGAACAGCCTGCGTACTGCAGCGCCGCCATCCGGGGCGGGAAGGTGGCTTATTGCAGCGCTGCCGTTGAGGTCTGAGCTCGCGTCACGGTACCGAGAGGCCAGGTGTGGCCTCTCGGCCGTTCTCTCGTGAGCGGCCGGAGGGGGTAACATACTCGGGGTGTGGTTGATCCCGAGTGGCCTTGAGCGAACATGATCACGGGCGGTGACGGCGCGACCCGACGGATACGCTCTCAGACCGTCCTTCCCTGGGCGGTGCTGGCTATCGGGGTCGTGAGCTCGATTCTTCTTTTCGTCACCATTCGCGCCACGGTCGAAACTGGCGCCCGCCTGCGATTCGAGCGGCAAGCGGTCGACGCCAAGGCAATCATCGACGATCGCATCCACTTCTACGCCGATATCCTCTACGGGCTCAAAGCGCTTTTTGCCACGCGTACGCCGGTCAGTCGCGTCCAATTTCGCGAATTCGTCAGGTCTCTGGATCCGAAGAATCGCTACCCGGGCCTCGATGTCGTGAACTACGCCATGTACGTCCGGGCCGAGGACAGAAAGCGATTCGAGGAGTCCGTGCGGCGCGACACCGGTCTCAATCCCCGCGGCTATCCGCAGTTTGCGATCAAGCCGCCGGGGGAGCGCCCCGAGTATTACGTGATGGTCTACCTGGAGCCGATGGAGGGCTTCGAGTTCGCGTTCGGCGTCGACCTGGGCGCCAATCCGGCCGCCACAACCAGTTCCGAGAACCTGACGGCCTTGCAACACGCCGCCCGCGACTCCGGAAGTCTGACCGCCTCGGGGCTGCCGATCCGCATCAGGGCCGGGGGGGAATACATCGGGCTGGCGATGCGATTGGCTGTTTTCCGAAGTGAGCTGCCCGTCGACACCGTAGAGCAGCGAAGGGTGGCCTACCTCGGCTCTGTCGGGGCGGGATTTAATGTCGTTAACCTGATGAAAGACGTCCTCGAAGGAGAAACGAGGCAGTACATGCGATTCAGACTGTACGACGCAGGGCCTGCAATCGAGGGGGCCGGTCTATCGCCATCGGAAACGCGACGCCTTCTGTTCGATAGCAACCAATTGAAGCGCTCCGGAGCTTCCGAGGTCACGGACGAGCCAGGCTCCCTTTTCACGCAAGCTCTCCCGATGGAAGTCGGTGGGCGGGCCTGGGAAGTGCTGTTCACCGCGCCGAAAAGTGCCGTCATCGATCAGCTGGACCGGTTGCTGCCCACCATAGTCTTGGCGGGTGGGGTCCTCGCGAGCATTCTGCTGTCCTGGGTGGTCCACTTCCTCTCCCGCTCGCGCGGTCAGGCGCTGGCACTCGCCGAGCAGATGACCAAGGATCTGCGCGAGAGCGAGGAGCGCTTCCGGCTGATCGCGGAAAACGCATCCGACCTGATCACGGTGCTCGACCCGCAGGGCCGTCGGGTTTACGCGAATCCGGCCTTCGGGAAGCTGTTCGGGGATGTCCAGGTCCTGGTCGGGGTCGATGCGTTCCAGGACATCCACCCGGAGGACAGGGAACGGGTCCGGCAGTCGTTCCTCGAGACGGTCCGGGACGGGCGCAACAGCCATTCCGAGTTCCGTATCCTGTTGTCCAGCGGGGAGCCCCGCGATATCGAGACTTATCGTAGCGCCGTGCTCGATCCGCAGGGTCGAGTCGAGCGGGTCGTCGCGGTGTCGCGCGACGTTACCGAGCGCCGGCGGACCGAGGAAACTCTGCGTGCGCGCGACGTCCAGCTCCAGGAAGCGCAGGCGCTCGCCAACCTGGGCAGCTGGGAGTGGGACCTGCGGACCAACTCGCGCACCTGGTCGGAACAGCTGACGCGGATCTTCGGCCTGAGGCACAATCAGTTGCCCTCGACGTTCGACGGCTTCTATCCTCTGGTACATCCCGACGATCGCGAGCGTACCGCCAAGCTTGCGAGCGAGGCGCTGCGTACCGGCAAGAGCTACGAGAACCAGTTCCGCATCGTTCGACCCGACGGCCTCGTCCGAACCCTGCACAATCAGGCGCGCGTGGACCGAGACGAGTCCGGCAAGGCGGTGCGCGTCATCGGCGTGTGTCAGGACATCACCGAAAGGAAGCTTGCGGAAGAGCAGGTGCGGATTTCGCAGGAACGCTTCCGCATGATGGTGGAAAACGTGCGCGACTACGCCATCTACATGCTCGACATGAAGGGCTATATCACCAGCTGGAACCTCGGAGCGGAGCGCATCGAGGGCTATCTCTCCGACGAGATTATCGGCAAGCACTATTCGCGCTTCTTTCTCCCCGATCACGCAACCAGGGGCGACCCGGGAATGCAGCTCCAGTTTGCCTCGCTGCAGGGGCGATACGAAAGCGAGGGCTGGCGGGTACGCAAGAACGGCTCGCAGTTCTGGGCTCACGTCATTCTGACGCCGCTGCGCGACGAGACCGGAAAACTGCGCGGCTTCTCGGAGATCGTCCACGACATCACCGATCGCAAGCGCGTAGAGGAAGACCTCCACAGCTACGCTGACCGCCTCAAGACCACGTCCCGGCGCCTCGTCGAGGTGCAGGAGTCCGAACGTCGGCTGCTCGCGACCGAGCTGCACGACCGGGTCGGGCAGAATCTCACCGCGCTCGGCATCAATCTGAGCATTGTCGCCGGCGGGCTGCCCGCCGGGACAAAACCCGAGCTCGCCGCGCGCCTGGAGGACTGCAACTCGCTCGTCGAAGGCACAGTCGACGCCATGCGCGACGTCATGGCGGAGCTGCGGCCCCACGCGCTCGACGACTACGGACTTCCGGCCGCGCTGCGCTCGCTCGCTACCGGCTTCTCGCGCAGGACCGGAATTCAGGTCGCCTTCGAAAAGGAGGGAAGGGGGGCGGATCTCCCCAAGCCGGTCGATCTCGCCATGTTCCGCATCGCCCAGGAAGCGCTCAACAATGTCGCCAAGCACGCCAACGCGAAGCGCGTGGAGATCGCCATCCGGCGCAAGAACGGGAGTGCGATACTCTCGGTGCGCGACAACGGTGTCGGCTTCGATCCGCAGCGCATCGACGGTCCCCGCGCGGAAGCGGGCTGGGGGCTGCTGATCATGCGCGAGAGGGCCGAGGCGGTCGGAGCGCAGTTCAGCCTGAAGGCTGGCCCCAATAGCGGTGTGCAGGTGCTGGTGGAATACAATGCTTGAAATGGAGGTGATATGCCTGTTTCAGTGATGCTTGCGGACGACCACGCGGTGGTCAGGGACGGACTCCGCGCTCTGCTCGAAGGAGGGAACGACTTGCAGGTAGTGGGGGTCGCGGGCAACGGGCGCGAGGCCGTCGCCGAGGCCCTGCGGCTGCGCCCGGACATCGTCATCATGGACATCGCCATGCCCGAGCTCGACGGCGTCGAGGCGACGCGCCGTATCGTTGAGAGGTCCCCTGAAACGCGGGTGCTGATCCTGTCCATGTACTTGAGCGCCGAGCACATCTACCGCGCGCTGCAGGCGGGCGCGCAGGGCTACGTGCTCAAAGAGTCCGCGGGGGAGGAGGTCGTGGACGCGATCCGCGCCCTGCGCGCGGGGAAGCGCTATCTCAGCCACCGGATCACCGAGACGGTGATCGACGACTATCTGCGCGAGGGAACCAACGTCAGCCCGCTCGACAGCCTCTCCCTGCGCGAGCGGGATGTCCTGCAGCTGGTCGTCGAGGGGCGCACCAACGCGGCGATCGCTCAGGCCCTGTCGCTCTCGCCCAAGACCGTGGAAACCTACCGGGCGCGGATCATGAAGAAGCTCAAGGTCCGCGACACCGTCGAGCTGGTCAAATTCTCGATGAGGCATGGACTGATCAGCTGACTAGGCCCGCTGCACGCACTGGGCTGCGCTAACATCGGGGAATGAGCCGATACTGGGTCCGGCGCTCGCTCGTTTTCGCTCCATTTCTGCAGCACACGGGCAGGCTCGCGCTCTCGGTGCTCGCCATCGCGCTCGGCGTGGCGCTCGGCTACGCGGTCCAGCTCATCAACCAGGCGGCGATCAACGAATTCGGCGCGGCGGTACAGACCCTCTCGGGCGAGGCCGATCTCGCCGTGCGCGGTCCGCGGGCGGGATTCGACGAGTCGCTCTATCCGCGCCTCGCCGCGTTGCGTGAAGTCGCGGTGGCGAGCCCCGTGCTCGAAGTGGACGCAAAGCTTCCGGGCCGCCGCGAACCTCTTCAGATCCTGGGGCTCGATATCTTCCGTGCCGCCCGCATTCAGCCGTTCCTCGCGGCTGGGGAAAGCGATCGGCTGGACTTTCTGCAGCCCGACCGGATCTTCCTGTCGGCAGCGGCGGCGGAATGGCTGGGTCTGAAGAAAGGCGACGCGCTCTCCGTCCAGGTGGGCTTGAGCGTGCTCTCGCTGCGAATCGCCGGAGTGATCGGCGAGGCTCGCCGTCAGCGATTCGCGGTCATCGACATCGGCGCGGCGCAGGCGATCTTCGGAAGGTCCGGGTACCTGAACCGCATCGACCTGCGGCTGCGTCCAGGCGCCGATCCGGAACGCCTCGCGGCGCGCCTGCAGGCCGAGCTGCCCGCGGGGACCGTGGCCGAACGCCCGGAGGCGGACATGGAGCGCAGTGGCGCTCCGTCGCGGGCCTACCGGGTCAACCTGAATGTGCTTGCCCTGGTGGCGTTGTTCACCGGCGGGCTTCTGGTTTTTTCCGCACAGGCTCTCGCGGTGGTGCGGCGGCGCGCGCAGCTCGCGCTGCTTCGCGTCCTCGGCGTGACGCGCCGCGGGCTGGTCGCCATGCTGCTGGCCGAGGCGGCGGCGGTCGGCGCGCTCGGCGCGGTTGCGGGAATCGCGCTCGGCTACGTGGGCGCGCGCGTCGTACTCCGGCATTTCGGCGCGGAACTCGGCGGCGGCTATTTCCGCGGCCTTACACCCGAGCTCGTGCTCGACTGGCCGGCGCTCATCCTGTTCTTCGTCCTGGGAGTTCTCGCCGCCGTGCTGGGGAGTCTCGCGCCGGCGCTGGAAGCCGCCGACGCGGCGCCGGCGGCCGCTCTGAAGTCGGGCGACGAGGGGCGCGTCTTCGACCGCCTGCAGCGGGCGTGGCCGGGTCTTGCCGTGATCCTTGCCGGAGCGGCTCTCACCCAGGTGGGTCCGGTGCGCGGCTTGCCGCTTGCCGGCTATCTCGCCATCGCGCTGCTTCTCGTCGGAACCGTGATGCTGATGCCGCGGATCGCGGTGCTGGTGTTTCGCTTCGCGCCGGCTCTCGGCCCGGGGCCGGTCCAGCTGGGGCTCGCGCAGCTGCGAGGCGCCCCGGGGCAGGCGGGGGTGAGCCTCGCCGCCATCGTCGCGAGCGTGAGCCTCATGGTTTCGATGGCGATCATGGTCGCCTCCTTCCGGCAATCGCTGGATGAGTGGCTGGAGCGCATCCTGCCCGCTGACCTGTACCTCAGAACGGGACCGGGCTCCGACACGGCCTACCTCTCGACCGCGGACCAGCAGGCGATCGCCGGGCTGCCTGGAATCCGCCGCGTCGAGTTTCTGCGCATCCAGCGCCTCACCGTCGATCCGGACAAGCCTCCGGTCACCCTTCTCGCGAGAGCGGTCGAAGCGGAGGGCAGGGTTCCGCCGCTGCTCGGCGCGGCGCACCCGATCGAGCCGAGCGATCCGCCCGCCGTGTGGGTGAGCGAAATCGCCGCCGCGATCTACGGGTGGCGGCCCGGTTCCGTGATCGAGATTCCGCTCGGCGGGCGGCGCGCGCGCTTCACCGTCGCCGGCGTGTGGCGCGACTACGCGCGCCAGCAGGGCGCACTACTGATCGAGCGCTACGAATATCTCCGTTATACCGGAGACGCCTACGCCAACGACGCGGCGGTATGGCTCCTGCCCGGCGCTGACCCGGAAGGGGTCAAGCGCGGCATTGAAGCGCGCCTCGCGGGGGGCGCCAACATCGAGATGAGCGGCCCCGAGGAGATCCGCGAGGTTTCGCTCAGGATCTTCGACCGAACTTTCGCGGTGACCTACGCGCTCGAGGTCGTGGCGGTCGTCATCGGCCTCTTCGGACTGTCGTCCAGCTTCGGCGCGCTGGTGCTGGCGCGCCGGCGCGAGTTCGGCGTGCTGCGCCACATCGGCATGACGCGGTGCCAGATCGGCGTCATGCTCGCCGGCGAAGGCCTCCTAGTCAGCGCGCTGGGCATCGCCGTGGGCCTTGCGCTCGGCTGGCTCATCAGCCTGGTGCTCATCAATGTGGTCAACCCCCAGTCGTTCCACTGGGGCATGGAGCTGCACATGCCCTGGAGGCTCCTCGCCGAGTTCGTTACGATCATGCTAACGATGGCGACGCTGACGGCGATCGCGAGCGGGCGCCAGGCGATGAGCTCGGAAGCGATCCGCGCGGTGAAGGAGGACTGGTGAAGGCGTGGCTCCCCGCTCTGCTGTGCCTTTCCTTTCTGCCCGCGTTCGCCCGTGCAGCAGGCGAGTATCCGCAGGTGCGGTCGGGCGCGGCGCTGCAATTCCCGCGCGACTACGGCAGCCATCCGCAGTTCCGCAACGAGTGGTGGTACATCACCGGGTGGCTGAAGGCGGAGGACGGCCGCGAGCTCGGCGTGCAGATTACGTTCTTCCGCAACCGGCCGCGCATCGCCGAGGACGTGGCGAGCCGCTTCGCACCCCGGCAGCTGCTCTTCGCGCACGCGGCGCTCTCCGACCCCGGGTCGGGGAAGCTGCTTCACGATCAGCGCGCCGCGCGCTCAGGCTTGGGGCTCGCGGAAGCCCAGGAGGGCCGCACCGACGTGACGATCGAGGACTGGTCGCTCAAACAGGCCGGGAGCGCCTATGCGGCCGAAGTCGCAGCGCGGGAATTTCGCTACATCCTCCGGTTCGAGCCCACGCAAGGGGTGCTGCTCGAGGGCGAGCGCGGCGTCAGCCGCAAAGGTCCGGGGCCGGGGCAGGCGAGCTACTACTACAGCCAGCCGCACCTCGCCGTCTCGGGCAGTGTGCTGATCCAGGGGGTGGAGCGCCGTGTCTCCGGCGAGGCTTGGCTGGATCACGAGTGGTCGAGCGAGCCTTTGCCTGAGGGCGCGGTCGGCTGGGATTGGATCGGAATCAATCTCGAAGGCGGCGGAGCGCTCATGGCATTCCGCATCCGCTCGCGCGACGGAGGCAGCTTCTGGGCAGGCGGCAGCTTGAGGACGGCCGACGGGCGCGTGCGGGTCCTCAAGCCCGCCGAGGTGCGCTTCTCCGCGCTGCGGCGCTGGCGCTCCCCGCGGACCGGGGCCGAGTATCCGGTCTCGGTGCGGGTAGAAGCGGGTCCGGTATCCCTCGAAGTCGAGCCGCTCATGGACGACCAGGAGCTCGATGCGCGCGCGAGTACCGGCACCGTCTACTGGGAAGGCGCGGTCAGGGCGAAGCAGGCCGAAAAGCCGGGCGGGCGGGGTTATCTAGAGCTGACGGGATACTGGAAACCGCTGAAGCTTTAGGTACACTTGCGCGCATCCCGCTTCGTCGCGAAAGCCGATTCGTTTGTCAGCGCAGTCCGATCCTTTCTTCGTCACCGTCCGGGGCCGCAAGCTCGAAGTCCAGCGGATCGCAGGGTCCGGCAAAGGGGCGCGCACGCTCGTATTCCTGCACGAGGGGCTCGGATCGGTCGCGATGTGGCGCGATTTCCCGCGGGATGCGGCGGCGGCGACCGGCTGCGAGGCGGTGGTCTATTCGCGCTACGGCTACGGCCAATCGGACGTGCTGGGCGAGCCGCGCGCCGTGGACTACATGCACGTCGAGGCGATCGAGGTCCTGCCGGAGCTCCTCGCGCGGCTCGAAGTCCGGGAGCCGGTTCTGGTCGGCCATTCCGACGGTGGCTCGATCGCACTGATTTACGCGGCGGAGCACGACAAGGTCAGTGGGCTCATCGTGATGGCGCCGCACGTCTTCGTCGAAGACATCAGCGTCAAGAGCATCGCCGAAGCCAGGACTGCGTTCGAAGCCAGCGACCTGCCGCAAAAGCTCGGCCGGTATCACGCCGACGCGGCGAAGACCTTCCGAGGATGGAACGACATCTGGCTGCACCCGGATTTCCGCGGCTGGAATATCGAGAATGTCCTGCCGCGGATACGTTGTCCGATGCTCGCGATCCAGGGTTTCGACGACGAATATGGGACGATGGCGCAGCTCGAGGTGATCGCCAGGCAGACCGGCGGGCCGGTCGAGCTGCTGCGCCTCGCGCATTGCCGCCATTCTCCCCACCGCGACCAGCCAAAGGTCGTGATCGAGGCGATTTCGCGGTTCATCGGCCGGCTCGACGAGGGCGCTTGAGCACCCGACGGCCGCAGGCGAATTTCAGGCACAATACCGCGCGCAACGAACCGCATCCGAGGACCCCATGAACCGCGATCTCAAGGTCGACATTTTCCCGCACATCTTCCCCAAGGCGTTCTTCGAGCGGATGAAGGGTCTTGCCGAGCAGAATCCGTCGCTCGCCGCGCAGATCAAGCGCTGGCTGCACATCCCCGTCCTCTGGGACCTCGATGCGCGGCTGAAGATGATGGAGCGCTTTCCCGGCTACAAGCAGATTCTGACGCTCTCGCTGCCGGCGATCGAGTTCCTCGCGCCGCACGACAAGTCGCCCGAGCTCGCGCGCCTCGCGAACGACGGCATGGCCGAGATCGTGGCGGAGCACCCGGACCACTTCCCAGCCTTCGTCGCCTCGCTGCCGATGAACAACGTCCCGGAGGCGCTGCGCGAGATGGACCGGGCGATTGGCGAGCTGGGGGCCAAGGGCATCCAGATCTTCACCAACGTGAATGGCCGGCCGCTCGACGAGGAGGAATTCTTTCCGATTTTCGATCGCATGGTGAACAAGTACGACCTGCCGATCTGGCTGCATCCGACGCGCACCGCGAAATTCGCCGACTACGCGAGCGAGACCAAGTCGAAGTACGAGATCTACTGGCTGTTCGGCTGGCCCTACGAGACCAGCGTGTGCATGGCGCGGCTGGTGTTCTCGGGCATGCTCGAGAAGCTGCCGAACCTCAAGATCATCACGCATCACCTGGGGGCGATGGCGCCCTTCTTCGACGCGCGCATCGGCTACGGTATGGATCAGCTCGGCTCGCGCACCTCGGACGAGGACTACACGGTGATCCTCAAGCGCATGGGACGGCGGCCGGTCGAGTTTTTCAAGATGTTCTACGCCGACACCTCGGTAAACGGCTCAAGGTCGGCGACGCGCTGCGGCCTGGACTTCTACGGCACGGACCACGTGCTCTTCGGCACCGACTGTCCCTTCGATCCCGAGGGCGGGCCGCTGTTCATCCGGGAAGTCATCAAGGCGATCGACGGCCTGAAGCTCAAGGAGGACGACCGGCGCAAGGTCTACTTCGGGAATGCGATCCGCATGCTGCGGCTCGCCCTGCCGAGCGCACCCTCGACCAAGACGGCATCCTCCCGGCCCAAGGCGAAGCGGAGCAAGCCGAAGGCGAAGAAGCGCAAATGACCATCCCGCGCGATCGCGTCGCCTACTCGGCCATCGTCGACCGGCCGGAGCTCAGGCTTCCGGCCGGCAAGCGCATCATCGTCTGGACGATCGTCAATCTCGAGGTCTGGGACATCTCGCGCCCGATGGCGCGTCAGGTGCTGCCGCCGCCCACGGGCGTCTCGCTGCTACCCGATGTACCCAACTGGAGCTGGCACGAGTACGGGATGCGGGTCGGCTTCTGGCGCTTCCACGCGCTCTACCAGCGCCTGAAGATCAGGCCGACGCTGGCGATCAACGCGCGCGTATGCGTCGACTACCCAAGAGTCGCGCAGGCGTGCAAGGACGCGGGTTGGGAGTTCATGGGCCATAGCTATGAGCAGGGCCCGATCCACAATGAAAAAGACCAGTCGGGAATGATCCGGCGCTGCCTGGACACCATCGAGCAATTCACCGGCAAGCGGCCGGTGGGCTGGCTCGGCCCGGGGCTCACCGAGACCTACGAAACGCCCGAGCACCTGACCGCCGCGGGCATCAAGTACATCGGCGACTGGGTTTACGACGACGAACCGACGGAGATTGCGACCGCCAACGGGCCGCTGGTCACGCTGCCGTACACGGTGGAGTGCAACGACATCCCGATGATGATCATCCAGCACCACGAGGCGGCGTACTGGACGCAGAAGTGCGTCGATACGTTCGAACGCTTGTACAAAGAAGGCACCGACCGCCCGAAGATCATGGCGATCGCGATTCATCCCTACATCAGCGGCCAGCCGTTCCGCATCAAGTACCTGGAGAAGGTGTACGCAGCCATCGCGAAGCACAAGGGCGTCGCGCACTGGAACGGTGAGCAGATCCTGGAGTGGTACCGAAGGGCGAGGACGGGCTAGCTCGGCGCGCCCCTTGCCCGGACTACTTGGCCGAGTCCGGTCCCCTGAACAGATAGATCACGGCGCTGCGCATTTCGGCGTCCGTAAGGTTCGCCATGCCACCGCGGGCCGGCATACCGCCGTGCCCGTTGATCGCGGAGCGCACGGTGTTGTCGAGGCCTTCCTTGAGCCGCGGAATCCAGGCATCCCTGTCGCCGATTTTCGGAGCGCCGCCCTTGCCGGCTTCGTGGCACTTGATGCACTGCGCCTTTACGATTTGCTCGCCGGTTCGCGGCGATGGCAGCGCTTTCTTGTCGACCGGTTCTGTCCACTTTCCCCCGGACTGGTTGACCATGTAAGTGATGGCGCGCTTGATTTCCAGGTCGGAAAGGCTCTGGTTGCCGCCGTGGGACGGCATCTGGCGGATGCCCTTGAGCGCGTTCTGCGTCAGGCCGGAAAGGCCGCGCGACGCGCGCTTGCTCCAGGCCTGATGGTCTCCGATCCTGGGAGCACCCTTGGCGCCCGAGGCGTGGCAATTGGCGCAGACCGCGTCGACCACTTCCTTTCCGCTCAGCTCGGTCGTCTGGGCGCGAAGGCCGTTCGGCGCGGCCACGGCCATGAACGCGAAAATCGTTATCACGAACAGCGGCCCGGCGTTCCTCCGGGTCGATCGATGCGGCAAGTGTGCGGCGTTAGTCACGATATGTCGGAAGCTCGGGTATCGAATCAGAAGCTATTCTAGACCCGCTGCATCGCCTTGATCCAGATCAAACCGCGTGTGAGCGCGGGAAACCGCGGCCGGCGCGCAGCCAAAGTCGGGCGAGCAGCATGGAGACCGAGACGACGGCCGCGTCAAGAATGCAATAGAACGCGCCAGCCACCGCGGGCGGGTTGGTGGTGACGAGTGCCGTGGCCGGCACCTGCCTCGCCCAGTTCCAGTTGCCCAGCCAGGTGCCGTAGAGTTCCAGCGCCAACGAGAGCACGAAGGTGCTCGCGTAAAGAGTGCGCTGGCTCGGCATGGCGAGCGCGGATACCGCGAGGGCGAGGAACAGCGCCACGCCCAGCGTGTCGACTCCCGTGACTGCGGCGCCGAGCGAGTACAGCGCCGCGCAACCGAAGATCGCGTACGCCACGGTGTGCGGCATGATGCGCGCGAGCGAAAAGCCGAGCAGCAGTATCAGGACGTGCCCCGGCGGCACGAACATGGGGATGTTACCCAGGCGGTAGGTATACAAGCCCAATCCCAGCGACAGGACCATTTCCCCCGAGGTGGCGATCACCAGGCAGGCCATCAGCGCGCCGCGCTCTCCGCTACCCGCTCCCCTGAGGACGTAGAACAGCACCAGCCAGACGGCGGCGCTGAGGGCAGTCTGGCCGGCGATGTCGGTGAGAACGTCGAAGAACAGGCCGGCCGCGAGGGTCGCAACGATGACGAGGGCGTCCGCCGCGCGGACTCTGGAAGCCGGGGCGGCGGCAAAGGCGGAGTTCATTCAGCGCGCTGTTGCTGGTCGCCGAGCGAGGATCGCGACGACGCCGAGAGCCTATCGAAGCCGCGTGCGCATCATTTGCGGATATCCAGGCATATCGGCTCGCGGTACAGGGGAGACAGGAAGCTCGTCGCCGGCAGCTGCTCCTGAATCGCCATGAAGAGCGGCTCCAGCCCGATATCGACGAAGGTGCCGGCGATCTCGTCGTGGTGCGCGGGCAGGTACAGGCGTGGGTTGTAGAGCTGGATGATGGGCAGGGTGGCGGCGATTTGCCGCTTGGCGACGTACTGGCCGATGTAGCCGACGATGGCCACGTCGGTCCTCCCGCCGATGCGCTTCACGACGGCTCGTTCGGCGTCGGTGATCGGGCCGGCGCTGTTCCTGAAGATCAAGCGGAAGCCGTTGTCGAAAGTGAACAGATAGGCGATCGTTCCTTCGGTGATCACTTTGGGGTCGAAGGTGCCGCGCTTGAGGATCGCGGCCTCGGCCGCGGCTTCCTCGGTCGTCGGGGCGCCAGCCGCCGCGGCGATGGCCTTGCGGAAAGCGTCGAGCACTTCGGGAGCCAGAGTGCTGTGGCGCGCGAGAATCGCCTCGACCGTGAATCCTTTGTACTTCAGCACCTCGCCGCCGCGCACCGTCGTCGCCTGCTTGGCCGGCAGTCCCTGCGAGACCGCCGTGTCGGTCACCGTAGGTGCGCCGATCACCTGGGCTCCAGTCTGAGTCCCGACGGATGCCGCGTCGGACATGTGATCGAAGTGCGCGTGGCCGACGAAAATGGCGCTCGCGCGCTTCACGTCTTTCGGCCCGAACCCTATCGGACGGTTGCGCGGCCCGCGGTCGTAGTAAGCGTCGAGCAGGAACACCTGCCCGCCGTAGGCGATCTCGAAGTTGGTCGTGCCGAGCCAGCGGATCGCGAGAATCCCCTCCGGCGGCATCGGTCCGCCGATCGCGGCGGGTGTGCGCGAGCGGCACGCCGGGTCGTCCGGGGCGACAACGAAACTCTTGTCGGCGAGGGCGGCCGGGGGGACGAGAAGGGCGAGGGCAAACCAAAGGCCGTGCTTCATTTCTTTCTCCTCCTTGTTGGCGGCGCGTACTACGAGTCTGTCAGACGAGCTTGCCGGCGATCAGCGCGCGTAGGATATGCCTGTGGCAGCGCTGCTCCTCCTCGGCGCAATGGCAAAGGAGCGTCACGTGTCCACGCTGCGCGAGCCGCTTGATCAGGCGCAAGGTGAACTTCTGGCCGTGGTTCTTGATGGTTCGGCTCCGCTTGTCGATCGGACCGTCGAGGAACAGCTCCTTGCGGTACTGCCTTGAGAACTCCGCCCAGGAAATCGCGCCGTCCTGCGCCCGGCGGAGAACCTGCTCGCTCGGACCCAGGCTGGGCATCCAGACATCGTAGCGCGCTTTTGGCATGCCCCGGCCGCGGAATCGAGTAGCGACAATGCGCAGGCCGTCACGCTTGCGGTCCACGGCTGTCCAGACGCTCTTCGTTTTCAGCACCGGGTCAACCCTCACGCCTCAGCTGCATCTTCCTGCAGGAACTGCAGCACCGCGACCTCGTCGCGACGAAGCGCGGCAGCGGGATGCTCGCGGCGTGCATGATGCGGCAATCGGTTGGATGGAAGCGGGGCAGTGAGGCCTTCGAGGTAAGCCCGCACCAGGCCTGGGTGGACGTAGTACTTCCGGCACACCGCGCGGGTGTTGCCCAGGCGCTTCGCCACGGCGTCGATGGCGCGGATCATGTTCCGCTCTGCCTCGCGCAGGCTTTTCGCCGGTCCGATTGCGAACAGTTCGCGCGCCGCGAGCATGGTCCCCGCCCAGGTGCGGAAGTCCTTTGCGGTGATGTCGCGGCCGGTGATTTCGCGCAGATACGCGTTGACGTCGTCCGATGAGATCGTCTGGCGCTTGCCCGATTCGTCGATGTACTTGAACAGCTCGTATCCCGGCAGGTCCTGGCACTGCT
>Ga0326726_10000999_pt1 | contig 26286 bp, 21 predicted proteins | sample MHFenrmetagenome_2_FD_207603 | JGI IMG/M metagenome (GOLD analysis project Ga0326726, IMG submission 207603) | Lab enriched peat soil microbial communities from Michigan Hollow, Ithaca, NY, United States - MHF15MN | ecosystem: Environmental > Terrestrial > Soil > Wetlands > Peat | place: USA... | reverse complement strand
ACTCTGACGAAAATGCAGAGCTCTCCGACCGGATCTGCACCGGGCTGCAATTGGCCAACTTTTGGCAGGATCTCTCCGTGGACGTGCCTCGCGGCCGTGTTTACATCCCGCTTGAAGATCTTGACCGATTTGGCTATACTGAATCCGACTTGCAGCAGAGAGAACTGAAGCCGGCGTTTCTTTCCCTGATGGATTTTCAGATTTCGCGAACGCGTGATCTCCTTCGCAACGGCCGACGCCTCATCGGGGAAACCGGAAAAAGGGTGGGTTTTGAAATCAATCTGACGGTTCGGGGAGGACTCGCAATCCTCGCTGCCGTTGAACAATCGGGGTATGACGTGCTCCATCGGCGCCCAAGACTTTCCATGATGCATAAAGCGGGAATCCTTCTGTCAGCCCTCGCTGGGGGGAAAGCATGACCCTTGCTGTCGCCGCGGAGACAAAGAGCACCAACACGAGTTTTTATTACTCGTTTTCCCTCCTCCCAAAACAGAAACGGGAAGCCATCCACACCGTGTACGAATTCTGCCGTTACACCGACGACATCGTTGACGAGGAGACAGATCACCGCAGTGCGGCCATGCACCTCCGGCGGTGGCGGCGAGAGCTCAAACAGGCCATGCAGGGAAACTCGTCGTTTGCCATTCTCAATCAGCTGAATGCTACCGCACGCAAGTTCAATATTCCCGTCGATCACTTCTTTGATCTGATACGCGGAATGGAGATGGACTTGTTGAAGACTCGATATGACACGTTTGAGGAACTCAAACAGTACTGCTATCTCGTCGCATCTTCGGTCGGTCTGATGTGCCGGCAGATATTCGGGTACAGAAACGACTCGACCCGTGAATATGCCATCAACCTCGGCATCGCGCTGCAGTTGACGAACATTCTTCGCGACATCAAAGAGGATGCGCGTCGGGGACGCATCTACCTTCCGCAGGAAGACCTCCGGCGGTTCGGCTACGCGGAGGATGACCTGCTTCACTTCCGCTACACTCCGGAGTTTGTGAACCTGATGCGCTTCGAATGCGACCGGGCCAGTGCGTACTTCGATGCGGCCAGGGATGCGCTGAAGAACGAAGACAAACGCTTCTTCTTTGCCGCGAGGATCATGTGGTCCATTTATGCGCACACCCTTCAGCGCATTATCCGGTCGAACTACAACGTCTTTGAGCGCCGCATTTCCATTTCCCGTCTTCTCAAGGTCCTCATCACCTTCCGGTACTGGCTGAGCAACACGTTGAAGTATTCATGGTTTGCGCGTTCCTGGCACGCTGACCATCCCACACCGCAACTTCGTTGAAACCAGTTGTTATTGCCGGCGCGGGGCTCAGCGGTTTGTCCGCCGGGGTCCGCCTTGCCGCGCACAACGTTCCCGTCGTAGTCCTCGAACAACGCCCCGCCGCCGGCGGGCGTGCCTATTCTTTTACCGATGCCCGGACCGGGGACGTTATCGACAACGGCCAGCACGTCCTGATCGCCGGATACATCCGTACGCTAGGTTTCCTCAGGACCATCGGGACGGCCGACCGGCTGGCGGTACAGCCGGTGCCGGAACTGTGGTTCCATCATCCGCAGCGGGGATTCTGCAGCGTCCGCTTTTCCGGCCTCCCGCACCCGTTCGACCTGGTCTCGGGACTTCTCCGGACATCTCTCCTGTCTGCCCGCGGGAAGCTGCACATGCTCCGGGCAGGCGCCGCGCTGAATACCTCCAATCCCGGGACGGAAGAGCAAATGGCCGGCCTGACAGTGGCCGGGTGGCTTGATCACCTGCATCAGTCAGAGGAGACCAAACGTTCGTTCTGGGAACCCCTTGCGGTGGCAATTATGAACGAACATATCGACGTCGCGGCCGCTTCAGTGTTTGTCCGGGCCATCCGGGCTGCATTCTTCGAAGTGAAGAGAGGCGCTGCTCTCGCTTTCCCGACCGTCGGCCTGAGTGCGCTCTATGTTGAGGAGGCAAAACGCTTCATTGAGAAACGGGGAGGCGAAGTACGGTGCAACGCTCAGGTTGTGAACGTCACCGCCCGAAAAGAAAACGTGAGCGGAGTAACGCTCAAAGACGGTACGATCGTCGAGGCGAGCGCCGTCGTCCTTGCAGTTCCTCCTGCTCCGGCCGAAGCACTTCTGCCTGCTCTTTTGCGTGAAACGGGAATGCTTGCGGATATTGCCGCCGCGCCGCACTCTCCCATCGTTTCTGTTCATCTTTGGTTCCCAAAGGAAATCATGCCACATCTGTTCGTCGGAATCGTGGGACGCACGATTCAGTGGGTGTTTAATCGAAGAAGGATCCTGACGGAGAAGGGGACGGGAGGTCATGTGTCTGCCGTGGTCAGCGCCGGGGAGACCATCGTCAGTCTTGATAACGAAGCGCTTCGAGATACGGCGATGACCGATTTAAAGGAAATCTTCGGCCGTGGAATTCCCGAGCCTGAACATGTGGTGATAATTCGCGAAAAACGTGCGACCATTTCATGCACGCCTGCCGTGGAGAAATTGCGCCCGGATGCATCTACTCCCATCAGAAATCTATTCCTCGCGGGAGACTGGACCTCAACTGGTCTCCCTGCCACCATCGAGAGCGCAATCATCAGCGGCGAACGATCAGCTGAACTGGCGCTCGCCTGCCTCCGTGCAAACGAATGATTGCGTGGTTGCTTTTCTAACGCTATTTGTCCATATTTGTCCATGTTGAAAGACAAACTCATCCTGCTGGTTGACGACGAACCCGCCGTTCTGAAGGCGACAAGCACTGGTCTCAGAGAGCGCGGATTTACGGTACGAGGTGTGGAAGGTGCGGAAGCAGCCCTCAGAGAGATTCCGAAACTGAAACCGAGCATCATTGTATCTGATCTCGTCATGCCGGGGACGAACGGCTTCGAGCTCTTCCAGGAAGTTCGAAAACAGCATGAGTTTCAGGCGCTCCCTTTTGTATTCCTGACCGGCGTCGATGACTACTACGCAAAGAAGTTCGGCAGAGACATCGGCGGCGCGGCCTACATAACGAAGCCCGTCGATCTTGACGAGCTCGAGAAGATCATTAAAGACAAGATCGGCGAGTAACAACCCTCGCTCCGGCAGCGGATCGTCCTTCGATCCGTCGAGCCATCCCCCTGAGCATCCGCGGATAAACCCCACCGAAATAGAGACAAGTGATCCATGATCAATGAATAATGGATCATGAAAACTTTGATCCCACGGGTATGGCGGCATCCATGACTCCGCAAACTCCGACAAAACAGCGGGTCCAGTTTCTCGATCTCCTTCGCGGCTGGTCCGTCATAGTCATGATCCAGACGCACGTCTTCAACAGCACGTTGCGTTTGGATATTCTGGCGACCCCTTTCTTCGATTACATAAGGTTCATCGACGGGCTTGTTGCGCCTTCATTCCTTTTCGCATCCGGGATGGCCTACGCCGTCACCACACGAAGGAAGGCCGCCCAGTACCTGTCCTTCGGCCGGCCCCTCCTCCGCCAGATGACCCGTCTGCTGTTTATTCTGCTGATCGGGTACGGACTCCACCTTCCGAAATTCAACTATTATCATCTTCGCTACGAAGCAGGGGCGCAGGCATGGGGGGTGTTCTGGCAGGTGGATGTGCTGCAATGCATCGCGATGAGCCTGATTCTTCTGCAGGTTCTGCTCCTGATCCTGCGCAGCGAACGGCTGTTATACGCGGTGGCGACCGCCGTCACAATCGCTGTGGTTGCCGTGACACCATTCATGTGGACAATTGATTTCTTCACGATGCTGCCCGTCCCCCTTGCCGAATACCTCAACGGACTCCACCGTTCCCTCTTTCCGCTCTTCCCCTGGCTCGCATTCCTGTTCGCCGGGGCCGTTACCGGGTACCGATTTCAGCTTGCCCGGGAAGCTGCAGCAGCGCAGACCGGCGGCGATCCATTGCTCAGGATAACGCGTGAAACGGCCGTTGCCGGAGTGGCAATGATCGCTCTCTCCTTCGTCCTGAATGCGATTCCCGGGAGTGCCTCCGGACCGAATGATCCGTGGGGACTCAGTCCGGCGTTCTTTCTGCTTCGCCTGGGGTTAGTGTTGCTTATCTGCGCGGGAATGGCATGGTGGGAGACAGCAAGAACGGTGTCCCCAGCATCTGCGGTGTGTCTTATCGGGAGAGAATCATTCCTGGTCTATGCGACGCACCTGATCCTGCTTTTCGGCCGCTTTGGCGGGGCCCCGTTCGTCGACCGGATCAACAGATCATTTGGCTATCCGGAAGCGATCACAACGACGCTTGTGCTGTTCGGTTTGATGTATGCCCTGGCGTATGCGTGGGAGCGCGTCAAATCGTCTCCGGTGCTGCTGAAGCGATCAGTGCAGGGATTGATCCTGGCGGGGTTTCTTCTGGTATTCTTCTTCGGACCGAACTAGAGGAGACCTGAGGTGCGACTGTTTTCAGGGGACCGGTCTCTGCAGGGGCTCGCAGTTCCCGATCAAAGCCAGATACTGCCAGCCATCACGGTGCGTAGAGCACCTTGAACGGCTTCACAAACGCCCCCCCGACACGCACGAAGTAAACTCCGTAGCTGAGATTCCTTGGCGTCCAGGTAAGCGTCGATTGTCCATCCGGCATCCTCCTGGCATATACGCGCCTCCCGAGGATGTCAAACACCTCCACGAGTTGTGACTTCCCGCTGACGATGTTCAGGGTGGACCTGAACGGATTGGGATAGACTCCGCCGAGAGTCACCTGCGTTTCCCGCGTTTCATTGACACCCAGCGTAAGCGGCACGCTTGTGCCGGGATAGAGGTTTTCGTTGTCGACGACCAGAACCCAATCTCCGGAGCCCGGCGGAGTGAACGATCGTGAGGTACGGGCGTACGTCCCGTTTCGTGAGTACGAACCGTTGGAGGGATTGTACCACCATACGGCAGCCGAATCGCCTCCCACCATCGAGAGATCGACTGTCACAGAGCGGCTCGAGGGAAGATAGGCAATGACCGAGGAGGAATCGGAACAATATGCCGCCGCGGCGTAGCTTGTTGAACTTGAATACCCCGCTGTCAGGGCCTTATGGCCCGTATCCGGAATGAGAAGTTCCCACCGCCTTGACACAAAGAGATCGTGGAAATAACTCAGATTCCTGTGGCCCTGGCTGCTCATCTGATTCTTCCAGCCGGAGGGGTTGCACCACCCTGGTGCGCTATCGAAATGCCAGACCGGGCAGTTGCCAAAGATATGTCCGATGCCCCCCGAGAGTACCGTCCAGTATGATTGCGCCCTCAGTTGCTGTTGCGTGGAGCTATGCTCATTTTCATACGCCGCCTCGATCAGAAAGTACGGCATGGTTGGCGAAACCCTGTAGGCACTGGCGCAACTCTGATACAGCGTGCTTGTGTAGGTATAGACATTGTTGATGTCGAGCCAGGTGGCTCCCGACCAGGGATCGATTGCCTCCTGTTCGGAGTTGTTGTGCGCCGTAAAGAGATGCACCATGTCGTACTGTTTGATCCCGTCAACAACCGCCTGCACTTTGGATTTCACGGACGTAGGATCGGTATCTCCCCCCATCACCCAGATGATGTTCTGATAACCGGCATACCTTTGACCGACATAATTCCCCCACGATTGCATATCGGACGCTGACGCATTCTTGACTTCAGCGCACCATCCTTCATTCCCGCAGGCGTAGCCAAGGTACACGGGAGCAAGCATGACCACGATCCCAAACTGGGCCGCAGAGGAAATCGCATGGTCGGCGTGCACGAAATACGCATCATTTGGCGTCGACGAGAACGCCGTACCGCTGAAAGGTGACTGATTATAGTAATTTCTGGGAGCATTCGATGCAAAGTCGTGTTCAATAAGGTTGACGAGAACAACATTGATGCCGCGATTGTGTGCGGCCTGGAGGTAATAGTCGACGTCCGCATCGCTGAGCTGGGCAATGAGCGACCATGCCGCCTCGCCGACCATCAGAAACGATTTCCCGTCCTGTGTCACGAGGTGACGCTTCGACTGATCCACGGACAGAATCTGTGAAAAGGATGTGGCTGTCGCGAGCAGCGCGAGCGCAAACAACAAGAGCGCAGGACCGCTGAGAATCGAAATCTTTCGTCCGGGGCAGGGATACCCGCGGTGGTTCTTGAGCGGAAAGCTTGTCATGATTGTCCCCCCAAATTCAGCTTGAATGGCTGGCCCTTCTTTACACGATCGACAAAAAAACGTGCACCCCTGGTTGCAGATGGCATCCCCCAAGTGCTACAAATATAACACGTTCCCGGTCATCGGCAAATTGTAATCTTCGCTGGCCCTGCGGGATCAAACCACCCATGGCCAAGGCGATCGATAATGTTTATAACATTGAAGGTTGCCTACCGGAGGTGTCACTTTCTCTAACGAGAAAGTCCGGCAAGAAGCGGGCGAAGCAACGTCGCCCCCACCCCTGTTTTCCACTCCTGGCGGAGGAGGGGAGGTTTATTGTAATGAGGCCGACCCGGCAACAATCCACAAATGTCAATCGACTTGTGGAGTTTTGGCAGACTCATGACAGGTCCCGAACAAAAGCATTTCGGGACGACGGGAGTTGGTTTCCGTGCCCAGGGGTCATTCCGGGGCAGCCCCGGAGGCGCTGACCCGAAATCCATCCACGGTACATTTGCTCCGCGAGATTGCCGTGCCACCTGCCGGGAGGGTTCAACCATCGTTTGCGATTTCGATGCTCCACTTTCACTGCTCAAGCGATGCGTTCGAAATCGCACTGCCCCAGGCCGGGAGGTATGAATACCAACAGATTCACCAGATCGCTCTTCGTATTCTGAGTTCTGAGTTCAGAATTCTGTATTCGACCGTACCCGCCCACGGCGGGACGGTCGCAGTCCCTCTCTACGCTTGCGATCCCCCAAAGAACTCTCAATACTTTCCCTTTTTGAGAGAAAACATCCGCCCGCGCAAACGGAATTGAATCCTCATTTAAACACCTCCGCAACCGGGACGATTCGGAGGTTTTCTGCAGCGACCTTCACCGGGAAAACCGAGATCTCCCGGTCTTCAGCAACGACGTTATCCGGCTTCGGCGATTTATAGGTAATCGGGGTGGGAGCATCCCGAAGGAGTTCCTCCCCCATAGCCGCCGCCTCGCCCGTGACAATCGCGATCTGCATGTTTCCGAACTGCAGATGGCGCTTGATGGCAGCATTCACATCCGCACGCGTCAATTTCCCCAGCATTGTGCGAAATGTCGTCAGATGACCGCGGGAGATCCCGTAGAATCGGTCGTCCATGGCATACCCGAGACGTTCCATCGTGGTCGGTGCAAAGTGGAGAATGTACTTCCTCAGAAAGTTTCTCGTCAGGTCAAACTCATCCTTCGTCAATCCGTGCTCAACGAGATGCTTGAGTTCCCGGAGCGCCGCCCGGAGAGCAAAGTGGCCCGCTTCCCGCGGAACCGGACGGATCCAGATTTCGAAAATCTGCTTTCTCCTGCAGACGTTCTGAGGTGGATGAGATCGCATGCCGCCCTGGGGGAAATTCTCGATGTAGGAATAGTCGCCATAGTTCAGGCCGCGCGTCTCACGGATGACCTGATACAGATGGCTGCTCGAATTACGGTGCTCGCCGAACCATGAGTTCGCAATGGCAAGTGCGTACCAATCGGTCGTCCCCCGGACGACGTCAAGGGGAAATCCCATGCTGATGGCCGTCGCAGGAGCGTCTTTCTCCACAAGCGTCACTTTGAACCCCTTGAGCGCAGCAGGTACCGGAGCCGGGACGGACCGGGGTTTTCCTGCCGGCAACCTCATAAGATCCGCACGGAGTCTGCCGACCAGTGCTTCATCAAAGCCGCCCGCCAGGCCAATCACAACGTTATCCCGGGTATAGTGGGCCGCGTAAAACTTCTTCACGTCATCCAACGTGATGCGGTTGAGACCTTCCACAGTCCCCTCGGCGATATGCCCGTACGGTGTCCCGGAGAAAATATCCGTGTAAAGCACAGCCTTGCCAAGCTCCTCATCGCTTGAAAAGCGGAGCGTATTCTGAAGATAGTTCAGTGTATTACTCTTGATCCTGTCCAGGTCTTCCTGCAGGAACGCAGGCGAGAGAATGGCTTCAAGAAGGAGCGGGTAGTAATCATTGAGGTTATCCCGATGTACACGTCCGTACACCACGCTCATTTCCGCCGACACCGTTGCCTCGTAAGATGCCGCCAGGGGATACAACAAATCGATGATTTGCTCATACTTGTGTTTTTGGGTCGAAGCATCCACAATCATCTGAGCAGTAAGATTCGCAAGGCCCTCCATTCCGGCCGGATCGTTCTGGGATCCGACTTTGAACCAGATGCGGAAGCAGTACGTAGGATCGTTTTTGACCGGCAGCAGCACGGGGTTGTTGCCTTTCACGGCAGATTCTCCGATGGTCGTTGTGATCAGGAGGCCACAAATCAGAAGACATACGCCAGCAAAGGATTTCACTGTTTGTCTCCTTTCAGGGTCACGACGGTACGTCGTTCTGGAATAAAGTACTTCTGGGCGGCCCTCATGATGTCATCCGGGGTAACCTTATCGGCCTCTGCATAGAGAGCGTCCACCGCCTCGATCCCGCCGGTGATGGCTATGATATATGCAAGCCGCTGGGCGACCTTTTCCGGAGTGTCCAGATTCATCAGGAACATGTATTTTCTCCGCTTCTTCAGCTGGGCAAGCCGCTGCGCGTCCACCGGGGCCGTCTGAAACCGTTCGACGGCCGCGTATATCGAATCCCGAATTGGCTGAACGTCTTCTTCACGCTTGATCCGTGCGGCAATTTCGAACAGCGGCATATCCCGGTTCGCGGGAATGCTCGTGAACAAAGCATCGACCCGCTGCTCCTGAATGTAAAGTTTTTTGTACAGATCGCTCGTTTCGCCGAAGGCGAGATCGTCGAGCAGCGTTGCTGCCACATACTCCCGGTTGTGCGGATCGAACGCCTCTCCTTTGTACGCCACGTCCAGAATGGGGAGGGTTTTCCCCGCGTATGTCACTTCTGTCGAACGTTCTGCTGACTGCGGCGGTTCGGCCGGCACAAGCGGCGGCGTGTACCCCTTCTCCCATCCCCCATAGTACCGTTCGATCAGCTTGAACGTCTTGTCGGGCTTGATATCTCCCACAATGAGAATCACGACGTTGTCGGGTCGGTAAAATCTGCGGAAGAAGTCCCTGCTGTATTCATATGCTTCCGGCATGGCCTGAATGTCCCGTTCGAACCCGATCGTTGTGTGCTTGTACGTGTGTTCGTCGAATGCGAGGTCGCGGAGTTTTTCATCCAGGACCTGGAACGGGTTCGTCACTCCCTTGCGGTACTCTCCGTAGATCGCACCGGCCTCCGTCTGGAATCCGGGAAGATCGTACAGGAGATTGCGGAACCGGTCGCTCTCGATGTCGATCACCTTTTCCAGGTCTTCAGCAGCGAATGCAAGGTGATACGCAGTGATGTCATCCGACGTGAACGCATTTGCGCTTGCGCCGAGCGAAGTAACAATGCTGTCGTAGACATTCCCGGGATACTTTGCCGTCCCGCGAAACATCATGTGCTCAAAGAAGTGTGCGAATCCCGACTTGCCGGGCTCCACTTCATCGCGGCTTCCAGTCCGCACAACGGAATAGTATGCCACGAGTCCGGGTGAATCCATCGGGATCATGATGACCTTCAATCCGTTCGGAAGCACATGCGTATGGGCCGTATACGGGAAGAACTGGCTAGCCATTGCCGCATTTCCCGAAAGGTGCGCAAGTGCCAGGAAGACGATGACCGCAACGAAATGTTTCATTCGCCTGCTCCTGATGGTGAACGATGACATCGAATTGAATGAGGAAACTCACGAAAGGTTCTCGCTGAACCGGTCGAGGAATGCTCTCTCCTGTTCCGTCAGACTGCCGGCACCCTGCGTCCGGATTTTCTCCCGTATCCTGTCCAGCTCTCCTCTGTTGACTTCGTGAAGCTTTTCCGGGTCGATTTTATTCCACCGGTCGAGCAGGGCACGCGAGGGAGAAGCCGGCTGAGGCACTGCGGGCGCGAGGCGCCGGGACGACCGCCGGTCGTACAATTTCAGGTACGCATACGCTCCGACAAATCCCCCGAGGTGCGTGAAGTGCGCAACATCGGATTCGCCAATGCCACATCCGCCAAAAAGGGTGAGGACGGTCATCATCACCACCATGATCCGCGCCTCGACGGGGATGATACCCCAGATGTAAATGCGCTCCCGGGGCCAGAAGTACGCGAACGCCAGGAAGATCCCGAATATTGCCCCCGAGGCCCCGACGACCGGTGTGTACGGGGTAAACAAAAATGAAAATCCCGCCCCCATGAATCCCGCAGCAAAGTACAGTCCGAGAAACTTCCCACCACCCATCTCCTGTTCAACCCGCGGGCCGAAGAAATAGAGGCCGAGCATATTGAACAGGATATGTGTCACGTTTGCATGCGCGAACATGTATGTGATGATCGTCCACGGCCTGGCCATGATGTAGGCGGGAACGAGTGCCATGGCATTGAGCACTCCCTCGGAATTCATGCTGAGGGCGAAACATATCACGTTGATGAGAATGAGCCGGAACGTCCAACTGTTCATGGGCCGATCTGTTCTGGGGATGCCAAATGCTTATGGATTGTGGCTGCCTGGTCGTCCGCCGGGGCGACGGTTTCGTCCCGAACGACGCCCGTGGTGAGACATGCCGTGTCTTGAGGAAAGCTTGCCTTCGCGGCCGCGGCCTCTCTCAGAGGCCGGCGGACCTGTGACCGCACGAAGAGGCACCAGCAGAGCCGGCTCCGGTTGGACTGCACGTAACTCCCGTCCGATGTACTGCTCGATTTCCGGTATTTCATACGCTTCCGTTTCCGTGGCAAAGCTCACGGAGATCCCGCTCGCGCCTGCCCGTCCCGTACGGCCGATGCGATGGACGTAATCTTCCGGATCGAGCGGAAGCGAATAGTTGATGACGTGACTTACCCCTTCTATGTGCAGTCCTCGCGCCGCCACATCTGTCGCAACCAGGGCGTTGATGCCTCCCCGACGGAACGTCTCCAGCGTTTTCAAGCGCTGTTCCTGTGATACGTCCCCGGAAAGGAGACCGCAACGTATCCCGTGCGCCGCAAGCCGTTCTTTCAGGCGCTGCGTCTCATCACGGCGGTTGCCAAAAATCATGATCCGGTCGAGCTTGTTGAGAGTGATGAGATTATACAGGAGGGTGAATTTTTCGTCGTTGGTCGTAATGTACACCATCTGATCGATATTCGAGAGGGTGACTTCCTTCGGCGGAGTGACGTCCACGTGAACGGGTTCGCGCGTCCACGCCGCGGCAAGGCGCTGAACCTCCGGCGTCAGCGTGGCGCTGAAAAACATGGTCTGGCGTTTTCCCTTCATCGGCGTTGCTTCAATGATGCGCCGCACATCGGGGATGAACCCCATATCGAGCATCCTGTCGGCTTCGTCGATGACAAGAATCTCCACTTTCCCGAGATTGATGTCGCCATTGCGCTTGTAATCGAGCAACCGTCCCGGCGTAGCGGCAACGATGTCGATCGGACCATCCACGAGGCTTTTCCGTTGACGCACGTAGTCCATTCCTCCAAACACCGCCATGGAGCGCACATGAGTATATCGTGTAAGGGCCCGCGCATCTTTGTCAATTTGCAGGACGAGCTCCCGTGTGGGCGCAAGGATCAATGCGCGCGGCGTCCCTGCTTTCCTCCCCTCAGGTAGCGGATTCTTCAACACGTGAGAGAGAATCGTTATCAGGAATGCGGCCGTCTTCCCTGTTCCGGTTTGCGCTCTGCCTGTGGCATCGCATCCCTGCAACGTCTTCGCCAGAATACCTGCCTGAATGGGCGTGCAATAGCGAAATCCCAGGTCAAGGATGGCATGCATTACGGATTCGGGAAGGTCGAAGTCATGAAACCGGAGTTTCCCCTCCTCCGGCGGGACGGTGAAAAGTGAAGGATCCCAGCGAACCGGCGGTGCGGGTTCTGCCGGGACCACGTGAGGAGGCCTCGCATACGGCACCCGGCCTCCCGCTGGGGGCGTGGGTTTCCGTTGATCCTTCCGGGTTCTGTCGCGGCCTGCCTGTACGTTTGTTCGTCTCCGGTGCGTGTGCCGGTCGTGCGGTGACTTAAAATCAGGCCGCTGTGGGGGGGCAGCCTGAGCGGGCGGCGTCGCCTGAGCGACTTTTTGACCGGATCCCTTAAACCAACCGGCCACTTTCGAAATGAGCGATGAGACTGACAGTGGTGTGCGTCCTATGATGTTTGGAAAATGCGCTCTGGTCGGAGCCTCACCTATGCGAATCAGGTGGGACATTCCCTTCGACAGCTTCAAGCAGTATCTCTGCAACATCCTGCACCCGAACCGAGTCGGCAGATCCTTTCTCTTTGATTCCATCCGTCAGCATTGTCATGCAGAAAGGACAGCCGGTGCCGACAACCGATGCCCCGGTAGCCAGCGCTTCTTCGGTCCGCTCCAGATTGATTCTCTTCCCTTCTCTCTCCTCCATCCACATCCTCCCTCCTCCCGCGCCGCAGCAAAAACTTCTGTCTTTGGATCTTGGCATTTCGACACGTCGTGCATCAATTTCGTCGATGAGGTCGCGTGGAGCGTCGTACGTATCGTTGTATCTGCCGAGATAGCACGGGTCGTGAAAAGTGATCTTTTCCTGGGAAGTGTTCCGGAGATACAGTTTTCCCTGATCGAGGAGTCCCTTCAGGAAAGTCGAATGATGAACTACGTTGAAGTCGCCGCCGAACTGACGGTATTCCTTCCCCAGAGACTGGAGGCAGTGGGGGCAGCTCACGATGATTTTCCTTACCCCGTAACGGTTCAGCGTGGCAAGGTTCTCGGTGATGAGCGTCTGCGCCAGGTATTCGTTCCCCATACGGCGGGCGGGGTCGCCCGTGCACTTCTCTTCCGTTCCGAGGATCGCAAAGTCGACTTCCGCGATCTGCAACAGCCGCGCGACCGCTCGTGAGACTTTTCGATACCGGGCATCATACGCGCCCGCGCATCCGACCCAGAAAAGAAACTCCGCTTTCCCGACATCCGCCATGAGCGGAATTTTCAGCCCTTCCGCCCATTCCGCCCGCGATGCATGTCCAAATCCCCATGGGGTGTAGTTGCGCTCGAGATTCGAGAAGGTCGCCCTCAACTCTTCGGGGAAGCGAGATTCGTTCAGCACCAGCCCGCGCCGGAGATCCACGATCGTATCGACATGTTCGATCATCACCGGGCATTCTTCAACGCACGCCATGCACGTTGTGCACGCCCAGAGTTCCTGCTCGGTTATGAAACCGTCGAGCAATTGTTTTCCGGACGCTTCCGTCGTGCTGCCCTCCCTGGCGAACTCGGTAGCCCGCGCCCTGACATCCACAATGATCTTTTTCGGGTTCAGAAGTTTCCCCGTATTTTGCGCCGGGCATGCTGACGTGCACCTGCCGCATTCGGTGCACGTAAACCCGTTCAGAATCTGCTTCCACGTGAGGTCATTAATGTCTGTCGCGCCGAATTTCGTGAGAGTTTCATCGGCGAGATTGATGGGCTTCAGGGCACCGCGAGGACCAATGTCGGAGAGATAGACATTGGGGACGGATGTGAGGACGTGCAGATGTTTTGAGTACGGGAGATAGTTCAGAAAACCAAGAACCGCAGCGATGTGGCACCAGAAGAACACAACAAACAATCCCGGAGCATTCACTGGAGGAATCAGCGCGGCAAGCTCCGTGGCCACAAACCTCGCCCCGCTTTCCTCTTCGGGCGCCATCGCAATGCGGGCCGCATTCTGACCGAACATGGTCACCATGACCGTCAGGATCAACACGAGAATGACCACGGCATCCCACTTCGCGTGACCTTCGACCTTCAACCGCGCCGGAGGGAAGAAGAGGCGCCGGGGGATCGAGACAACGACGGCGCAGACCACCAGAAGACCGAAGAGATCGATGGAAAAAGCCACGGGACCATACAGCGGCCCCAGGAACGACAACGAGAATGATGGAAAGAGACCTTCGCAGAACGACTCCCCCACCGCGGCAAGCAGCACCACAAACCCCCAGAAGATCATCACATGAAGAATGCCTGCAAGGGGCTCGCGCAGTATCTTGGTCTGTCCGAATGCAACCGTTGCGACACGCCGGAGTCGCTCCGACTTCGAACCGAAGCGGTTTTCGGGCTTGCCTTGTCCGATCGTCCTGAGGAGGCGCCGCACGCTGCGCACAAAAAGCGCAAGCGCGCCCGCCAGAACGACAAGGAAAATTATTGAGAGGATATCCATGAAGTGTTTCTGCGGGGGGAAAGGTGGGCCTGCTCGATGGCGCTCATCACACCTGCATTTCTCCCTGAATCACGGTCACGCCACGGCCCCCGATCTGCAGGGCGGTCACCCGGGGGCCCTGCACGGTCAGGCGTATTAAGACCCTTCCTTTACGTCCAATCACGTCCCCCTGTTCGCCGATGATGTCGATGGTCTCACCGGTTGGTTCGATCTCTCCGCGTTCGAATAGGTAGACGCCAAGAGGACCGTTGGCTGACCCGGTCACCGGATCTTCGTTGATTCCCACGGTGGGGGCAAAGAACCGTGAATGAACATGCGACCCCCTGTCCACCGTCTCTGTGGTGAACACACACAGCCCGGCGAGATTGCGGTTGGTAAGGAATTGCGAGAGGGCATAGATGTTGGGCTTCATTGCGAAGATCGTGTGCAGACGGCGTATGGGCACATAGAGATACCCCGACGCAACGATCGGCATCCGATTCTCAAACTCCTCCAGGGTGATGTTGAGAATCCTCATAACGTCAAGCTTGAACTGTCCGGCGCGGGTGAACTCGGGAATGAGAAGTCCGAACAGGACATCAATTGTTGACTCAGTCTTTTCCACTGTAACGGGAAGGATGCCAGACTTGGTTTCCACAAGGAATTTGTAGGTCCCGGGGGATTTCATCCCGTGCAATCCCTCTTCAGCGAGCGCGTGGAACCCAGCAACGGTCGCATGACCGCAGAGAGGAATCTCGACCGAAGGTGAAAACCATCGGAGTCGGATGTTCGCAGCCGGCGTGCTTGGTGGAAGGAAGAAGGCGGTCTCCGAAACTGATATCTCCCGGGCGATCATCTGCATCTGACGTTCACTCAGTCCGTCTGCCTGTATGACGACACCGGCAGGGTTCCCTGTCAGGGGAGTTTCCGTGAAGGCATCGACCTGCTTGACTTTAATCTTCATGCTGTAGTTTTGGTCAGGACTATCCGGGTAAGGAGACAGTGACCAGAGTTTTTCGATCTCTCACGTAGTGCATGATGTTCCCCCGCATCATCACCGGCATCGGCCCCGGCAAGGCTGCAGACATTCCGAGCGTGTCCCGGTAGAGTAGTGTGCGGGCATCTCTTGCCACCACACTCACCACACCCTCGAAAAACCGGTCCTTCCCGGTCTCGCGCGTAGAGAAAGCGAACACTGCAAATCCGGGCCGCTCGATGAATTCGGGTGTGCCTGCAATTTCCCTGCCCGGTTCAAGGGCCGCCCCCAGCATGCGCTGGATTTCCGTGGGTTCATCATCTCCGAGCAAAAGCGGGCGCGGTAACTCCACCGGCATTCCGTCGCCGGGCTCTGGTGCAACAGATTCGCTGATGTCGTCGGATGCATCTGTTTCCCGGAGTATGGCACCCGACTGAAGTGCAAGCGTAATCCTGGCATATCCCCGGGGAAGCTTTCTGGTCGCGTGAACCTCTTCCCCCCTCACCCCGAGCAGCGTCACCTCAGAGTTCCTCCAGAGTTCTTCACCATCAGCAATTCTCACGGCGATGACCCCCTTGTGTTCCGGGAGGTCGGGTGTAGCGTAGCCGTGCAACAAAAGAACGTCCGCGTGGACGGCTTCTATGCCTGTCCACCAGGTCTCACCATAGACTTTGTTCTTCCAACGGAGAAACCCTCTCTGGTCAACGCAGAAGAAGGAGGTTGTTTTCGTATCGAGGTCACGCTCCTCACCGACCATCATGCCTTCGCGCGTCGGGTAGAGTCCCCACAAAGTTCCCCGGGTAGTATATTGCCACGCAGGCCTGATGCGCCTTCTTCCAATCAGCGTAAAGAGCGACATTAAGATGGGAAAGGCGGTCAATTCGCCAAAATCTTTGAACAAGGTAACAATCTTCGATTCCAACTTCAATAGAGAGCAGCGCCCGCCAACACAAGCAATGGCTGATTCAGTGCCTGTTAAAGTATTCGTTGAGAACAGGCAGCATGGCCGCAACGGCTCTCCCCCGATGGCTTATTTTCCCCTTCAGATCCGCGGACATTTCCGCAAAGGTCTGTGACTCCCCTTCGGGAAGGAAGATGGGATCATAGCCGAAACCGAATGTACCACGCGGTTCCTCAATAATGGTCCCGCGACACACTCCTTCGACGACCCGGGGCGGACCGCCGGGTGCAACGAAAGCAAGGACACAACGGAAGCGTGCGGCTCGCCTCCGTTGGGGGACACCGCGCAGAGCATCAAGGAGCTTTGCCACGTTTCGTGCATAGGTAGCTCCTTCACCCGAATAGCGCGAGGAATACACCCCCGGAGCTCCGTTAAGATAGTACACCTCCAGACCCGTGTCATCCCCAAGGGCCGGAATGCCCGTTTGCCTGTGGACTTCGGTCGCTTTCAGGCGAGCGTTGCCGGCAAGGTCGGGTTCATTCTCCTCAATTACTCCGATCGAAGGGAATTCATCAAGCGTCACCACCTGGATCTCTCCATCGCCAAGCAGCAAGGAAAACTCCCGGGCCTTATGTTTGTTATGGGTTGCCAGCAGCAGTTGTTTCGGCATTGCGGATCACCATTGCACTCGTTGAAGAAGCTCTGCGCGCTCTGCGCGCGCCTGTTCCGTCACACGTTCCACATCAAGCCGGGTGTGGGTTCTGTCGCGAACTACCCATGAACCGTCGATCATAACCGAATGAACATTATCCGCACCGCAACCATATACGATGGCAGCATAGATATCGCCCCCGGACGCATGCCAGAAACGCTCGAGATCGAGGAAGGTGAGATCGGCTTTCTTGCCTGCCTCAATGCTCCCGGTTTCGGATGATATGCCGAGGGCTTCCGCTCCCCCCCTTGTCGCAAGTTCAAGCACTGTGGAAGCTGGCATTGCTGACGCACCGTGCAGAGGTCTTTGGATCAGTGACGCAAGCCTCATTTCCTGAAACATGTCGAGCGAGTTATTGCACGCGGCACCATCCGTTCCCAGCGACACCTTTACTCCGCGTTTGAGCATCAGGGGAATAGGCGCGATGCCCGAAGCAAGTTTCAGATTTGATGACGGACAGTGAAGAACGCTCGCCTTTTGGCGCGCAAGAAGTTCGATTTCCCTGTCGTTCAGCCAGACGCAATGGGCCAGACAGGTGGTGGAGCCGAGGACATGAAGGTGTTCCAGGTATTCGATATTGTCCATACCGCAGCGGGATCGCACCGCGTCAAGCTCGCGGCTGCTTTCAGCTGCATGCGTGTGGAACAACATCCCGGGGAAACTTGCTGCCATCGCGTGCACTTCACGCAGGAGCTCATCCGAGCACGAGAGGAGAAATCGAGGAGCGACAGCATAGCGAATCCTCCCGCCGTTCGCGCCATGCCACTCCTCTGCCTGCTGTCGTGATGAGGAGAGAGCGTCTTTTGTTGATTCCCTGAGGCCGGGGTATGTTTCGTTGTGGTCCATCAGGGCCTTCCCGAGAAAAGCGCGCATTCCGGTTTCTTCAACCGCCCGGACAATCTCATCTTCGTATCGAACGCTCCCCATATCCATGATGGTGGTCGTGCCCGACTGCTGCAATTCGGCGATTCCCGCAAAGGCTGAGGCACGCATTGAAGCAGGAGAGTGTGCCGCTTCGAGGGGATAGATCCGCAGTGCAAGCCAGTCGAGGAGGTCCATGTCCTCTGCCACGCCCCGGAACAGAGTCTGGCAGAGATGAAGGTGGGTCTGAACGAAGCCGGGAATTACGGTGAACCGGGATGCGTCGACTACTTCTCCTTCGAACGGCCCCATCCTCTGCCGCTCATCCGGCATCAGCACGCGTTCGATTGTTCCACCGTTCACAAGTATCGATGCATTGTGCAGTACGCGCCGTGACGCATCCATTGTCACGATGGCTCCCGCGTTCACAAGGAGTCGGAGGGTACGGGTCATGCGGCAGGGGATCCGACAAGTGCGGCGACGGCCTGTTCGACACTTTCCACTTCGAGGAGCTCGATCCCCGAAGGAGGAGTCAATCCGCGCATATTGTTCGGAGGGAGCACACAACGTGTGAAGCCAAGGCGTGACGCCTCGGCAATGCGCTTGTCGGCCTGGCTCACTCTCCGGATCTCACCGCCCAGGCCGATCTCTCCTATGGCAACAGTACCTGAATCAACGGGAAGGTCGCGGAGACTGGAGACGATCGAGAGCGCCATGCCAAGATCGACCGCCGGTTCATCCACGCGAACCCCGCCCGCGACGTTCACAAAAACGTCATACCGCCCCACGTTCGCGCCCACACGTTTTTCCAGCACAGCGAGGAGCATCTGAAGGCGCCGGAGATCGAAACCCGTCGAGCTGCGTTGTGGAACTCCGTAGCTTGCGGGAGCGGCCAGCGCCTGAACCTCGACCAGCAGGGGCCGTGTTCCTTCCATGCTGGCAACCACTGTTGAACCCGATGTACCGTATTTTCGCTCGGCCAGGAAAACTTCTGATGGGTTGGAGACTTCCCGGAGTCCCCCGCCGTGCATTTCAAATACCCCGAGTTCACTGGTGGAACCGAAACGGTTCTTCATGGCTCGGAGAATCCGGAACGCGTGGTGACGTTCTCCTTCAAATTGTAGGACCGCATCAACCATGTGTTCGATTACTCTAGGACCGGCGATGATCCCATCCTTTGTCACATGCCCGACCAGGAACACGGGCACAGCGCGTGTCTTCGCAAGGCGCATCAGGGCCGCTGTCGCTTCGCGCACCTGGCTCACCGTTCCGGGCGCGCTTTCCAGATCCTGCCGGTACATGGTCTGGATCGAGTCAACAATCACGAGCCCGGGAGAGGTTCTTTCAATGACCGCTTCGATCACTGCAATATTCGTTTCCGCAAGGAGAAGGAGCGATTCGGGGGGAGACAACGAAAGGCGCGCAGCCCGCAGCTTGATCTGCTGGACCGACTCTTCACCTGTCACATAGAGGGTGAGGAGTTTTCCGAGCCCCGCTGCCATCTGCATCATCAATGTCGATTTCCCGATTCCCGGATCGCCGCCGATGAGCACGACTGAGCCCGGGACGATGCCCCCTCCCAGCACCCGGTCGAGCTCGGGGATTCCCGAGGGGATCCTCATCTCCGAGAACTCTTCCACCGCTCCTATTGCCACCGGCGAGCCGCTGCCGCTGACACCGGCGGCACGCGATGAACGGGAGGGTCGTGCAATGAGCTCCTCAGTCAGCGTGTTCCATTCCCCGCAATTCGGGCACCTCCCCACCCACCTGGGAGATGTGGAGCCGCAAGACTGACAGACATATGTGCTGCGCACCTTTGCCACTTGAGTGTAGCAATATACCGACGCATGTCCTGATTATCAACCAAACTGTTTTCCTTGATTCTCCCCGAGTCCGTCGCTATATTCGCTTCAATCCTTTCAGCAACCAAACTCATCGTTGCGAACCCGCTTCGTCATCATCGCTCTCATGTCTTTGGCAGGCTTATCCTCCGCCGCGGGGATGCCTCCGCGCACTTCCGGGCCGCCGAAGTGCGAGGTGCGCGCAGTCTGGCTCACCACCACCTCGAGTCTCGATTGGCCACGGACCACCGATAAGAAGGAACAGCAATCTTCACTGCGTGAAATTGTCCGGGTGCTCCGCGAAACCGGCTTCAACACGATCTTCTTTCAGGCACGCGCCCGCGGCGATGCGTACTACCGCTCATCCCTGGAGCCATGGGCAGATAACCTGACTGGAACGCTTGGAAAGGATCCCGGTTGGGACCCTCTGGCATTCCTCGTTGAAGAAGCACATGCCGCGGGCATGGAAATCCATGCGTGGGTGAATGTGTTTAAGGTCCGCAGCGCTCCCACACTTCCTCAATCGACTCCGCCCCACGTTTCACGGCTCCATCCTGAGTGGACTGTTGGTTATCGGGGAGAGGGATGGCTTGACCCGGGTCTCCCTGCTGCGAGGGCATTCCTGCTCTCTGTTTTTACGGATCTCGCCGCGCATTACGATATCGACGGAATAAACTTCGACTACATGCGCTATCCGGGGAGGGATTTCAACGACAGTACCACCTTTCGCAAGTATGGCGCCGGAAAAGGACGGGACGCCTGGAGAAAAGCAAATCTGGATTCGTTTGTCGCCGAGTGCTACGACAAGCTGACGGCGGTTCGTCCCGGCCTGAAGATCGGGTCATCTCCGCTCGGCGTCTACACCAGCGACGACGATCCCTCGGCGGGCGCAGTATTCAATTATTATCAGGATGCCCCAGCCTGGCTTCGTTCAGGGAAGATGGACTATGTTGCCCCGCAACTATACTGGAGCATCGGCACGAAAAAAGGAGACCCCGATTTTGCGGAGCTCGTGCGCGGGTGGCAACAGCGGTCTGCCGGACGGCATGTCTACGCCGGCATCGGCGCCTTCCGGCCCGAGGTCTCTCGTGAATTACAGGCGCAGATTGACACGGCAAGGGCGGCGTCAACTGCCGGAGAGTCGTTTTTCCGTTACGAGAACATCCGCAATGCCAGCCTCCTGGGCAACAGGTACACAGCACTGGCTCTCATCCCCGCTATGCCCTGGAAGGATCGAACCCCTCCCCAGCAGCCGCCTATGGTGGCCGTGTCTGAGTTAAATACGAACGTGTTTCAGATTGAATGGCTCCTGGCCAGAGACACATTTACAGGCGAACCCCCGGCGCGATTCGTGCTCTATCGTTGGACCACGTCGGCAATCCCGTTCAGCGATCCGCACTCCATTCTTTCCGAAGTCCCGGCCTTCAGGAGGGTCTATTATGATACGGTGAAGGCTCCCACCAGCGCCACGTACTTTTACGCCGTCAGTGCCGTCGACCGCGCGGGGAATGAAAGTTCTCCATCTCCCGTGTCCGGCGAAACCGCACGGGAATTCCTGGCAATCAAAGGAAAACTCAGCGAGCCGACAGCTCTCTCCGCCATTCTTCCACTCGGAGGAGGTACGCCTCGTTTCGTGGCGTACTCACTTGCCGCTGCCTCCCAGGTAAGCCTGGACCTCATTGCCCGGCCCCCGGGAGGAGCGGATTCACTTGTTACGCTGTTGGTGAGCACAACGCAGGAACGGGGAACATACGTGGTAGGGATGGGGGAATTGTCGCTGAGCGCGGGACGGTACCTGGTGCGCCTGCGAACGGCCGACGGTGTTCTCGAGCAATCCTTCGATCTCCCTCCCTGATCTCCTCCGGATTTGCGAGGATCACTTCACGTTCATGCCCCTCACCAGCGCCAGGCTGAGCGACGGGACATAGGTGATCACCACCAGCGCCACAAGCAGGATTCCGATGAAGACCAGCGTTGCGCGGACTACGGTGAAGACCGGTTTGTTGAACCGGAGACTGGAAATGAACAGGTTGAGCCCCACGGGAGGGGTGAGGTAGCCGATTTCGAGATTGGCGAGGAAGATGATGCCGAGGTGAACCGGATCAATGCCGTAGGCCTCGGCGATGGGCTTGATCAAAGGAACAACGACGATGATCGCGGAAAATATATCCATCATCATGCCGACGATGATCAGGAAGCAATTCAGCACAACCAGGAACATCGTCGGACTTGAAATAAATTGTTGTGTCAGATCAAAAAGCTTGTTGGGCACCTCCTGATCGATCAGATAGTTTGTGAGGCCCATCGCCACCCCGATAATCATTACGACCGCCCCCACCAGCGCCATGCTTTCCTTCATCACGCGAGGGACATCCGTAAAGAGCTTCAGATCGCGATACACGAAGACCTCGATAATCAGGACGTAAAACGCCGTGACCGCAGCAGCTTCCGTTGCAGTGAAAACCCCCCCGTAGATTCCGCCCACGACAAGGATCGGAAGCGGAATTTCCCAGATTGCTGCCCTGAGGGAAGACCGGACATTTGCCCAGACAAACGGATGCCGCGGGAGATCGAATTTCCTCCCCTGGCGGACGCAATAAACGGTGAGAAGTACCACGAGCAGCACACCCGGAAGCAACCCCGCGGCGAAAAGTTTGTCGATGCTGATCGAGGAGATCATTGCGTAGAGGATGATGGGAAGGCTCGGGGGAAAGAGCAGTCCGAGGCTCCCGGTTGTCGTGATCAATCCCAGGGAAAACTTTTCGGGATAGCGCTCCTGGAGGAGGATGGGATAGAGCAGTCCACCGAGGGCAATGATCGTTACCCCCGAAGCTCCCGTGAAGGCGGTGAACAACGCGCTTGTCAGGAGAGCAACAACTGCAAGCCCTCCCGGTATCGTGCCAACAAGCGAACGGGCAAGATTTACCATCCGGATAGGGGCCTTGCTCTCGGCGAGCATATATCCGGCGAAGGTGAAGAGGGGAATTGCAACTAACGTGGGGTTGGTGGCGATCCGGTTCAGATCGACCATGATCACCGAGGTGTCGATCCCCTGGGAGGCAAACGCCAGCATCGAGGCGGCCCCAAACACTGTGAAGAGCGGCGCACCCAGGAGCGCAAGGATTGCCAGAGCGACTGCAATGAGGATTGATTCCATCAGTCAGGCGCCGGATTTCTGAGGCTGGAATCCTGCAACAGCACTGCTGACGAGGTTGATCGTGAAATGGATGGCCAAGAGCATATACCCGACCGGGATGATTACCAGTACAACCCATGACGGGATTGACAGGAGCAGGATGCCGCCGCTTTCCTTTTCGCTGATCATGAGGACCCAGGCTGCCCGGGCCAGAAAGTACGAAACGACTGCGGCGAATCCGTTCGTCAAAACTTTGATGAAGAACCGGGGGCGCACCGGGATGAACTTTGTGAGCGCATCAATGCTGATGTGCCGGTCTTCGCTTGCCGCAAGCGCAGCGCCTGCAAACGCCGTCCAGAGGACCAGATGGCGCACAAGAATATCCCCCCACACCAGCCCGGTGCCTGCGAGGTTCCGGAGCACCACCTGCGCAAAAGCAATGATCACCATGGTGCTCAGGAAAAAAACCAGTAGCCATCCCTCGACACGAACGAGTGCCCGATTGACAATCCGAAGAGCCGTCATCGCGCATTCCCCCGTTTTGACCGGAAATCAGCGAGCGTCTTCTCGACCTTGTCCAGGAATTGTTCGTCGTAGAGCCTGCCAACCAGCGAGTGCCTCGCACTCTTTCCGATTGCCGCATACTCCTTGAGTGCGGTGGGTGAATTCATCCCGATGACCTGCAGGCCGCTGTTTTTCATCGTCGTTATCGCGTCGGCATTTTCCTTCCGGCTCTTCACCGTGAGCTCACTCATATACTTTCTCCCGTTGCGGATGAGGATCTCCTGAAGGTCGGCAGGGAGTGTGTCAAATATCTTCTTCGCAATAACCACTGCTCCGCAGGCATCGGCAAGGGGGACAGACATCATGTACTTAACGCGGGTGTTCCATTGCAGTGCGACGGCAGCGTAGGGAGAGATATACACGCCGTTCACAAGGCCGGTTTGCAGGGAAGTCAGCACGTCGACCACTGACAGTTGAATCGGGTTGATGTGGAATGCCTTGAACGTCGCCTCAGCGATAACGTCTCCTTCCCACATCCACATCTTGACGCCGTTCATATCCGCGAGCGTCCTGACGGGCGTGTTCGAGAATACATAGACAAAGCCAACTTCCGACCATCCCAGAAGGACGTAGCCATTGTCGCGGAAGGCCTGATCGAATTCAGAATCGAAAGTCTTGTAGATGAGGTCGACCTCATCGTAGTTTTCAAACAGAAACGGCGAATCGAGGATACGCACCTTCGGGGCGATCTCCCCCAGACCGACGCCCGTGAAGCCCGCGCTGTGGAGCTGGCCCAACCGGATTTTCTTGATGACATCCTTGTCTTCTCCCTGGACCCCGCCGGGATAGATCTTAAATCCCATCCGACCGCCGCTCTCCTTGCGGATGGCGGCGTCAAATTCCCGTAACATCTTCAACCAGGTGCTTCCCTCCGGCGCGATGGAAGCGAATTTAATCGTGTACTGTTGCGCCTGTGCGGGGACGCGTGATCCGAACAGAAGGGCAAAAGACAGGAATATTACTGCGGTGGGTTTCAAGGGCTACCTCCGGATTCAAAGTATTAAAAGAGATCGGCTTTGCGGGCAAGAAGGGTTTCCGCTTTTCGCTTTGCAACAGCGTTGCCGAGACGGAAAGCAGGCAGCACATCCAGCGAGGTCTCCCGGACCTTTCCGAGGAGCTCTTCGAAAAGCGCCTCGTTCTGGGTTTGCACTGCGTACGACGTGGCGTAATACACGTACGTCATGAGAAATTTCCCCCCGTTGAGGCGAAGGGCCGTCTCGAAATGCGCCCGGGACTTCTCCGGGTCACCTCCGAACATGCGGGGCCTGGTGCCGTACAGGGTCCCGAGGAATATGTGTGCACCGCCATAGTAGAAGGCAGAATCGACGCGCGCGACGTATTCCATCATCACCTCAGTCTTCGGGAGATCGGCAAGTGCCGCAGGATCGTCAAGCGAGAGCTGTATGTAATTTCCCCAGCTGAACGCAGTCCAAAAAACACCGGGAACATCGTCCTTATCCCTTCGGGCAAGTTCCGCGCGGAGCTCATCGGCAGATCCCCTAAGCGCCTTCGCAAGCCGGTCGTCCTGACGGAGAATGCGAAGGCCGTAATCCCGTCCGCGGAGGTAGAAATCGCGCGCCCTGCTATTGTCCAAACCTTCAAGGAATGCAAGCGCATAACTCGCGTACCCCTCGCTCGCAAGCCGCAGCAGCCGCTCGTTCTCCGGATCGCTGTGCAGCATCACTTCAAGCAGCTTCAGGTTTCCGGGGAGCGCCTGCTCCGCAAAAGGAAGATCGCTCTCGGATGTGAACGCTTCGAATCCGTCATCAACGATACCCCCGACGGTCGAGACCGCGATCGTCCGGATGCAACCGGTGAACACAAGAAGGGTCGCACAACTGAGCGGGAGAAGTATCTTCATCGTCGGTGGGTGCTATGCATGGGTGACGCCAAATATATTGAAAATTCCCCCAAGAGTCCACAGGCGCGGATTTTGCAACTGGTCCCAAAAATCCTTTCCTTTCGGCTTGAACGCGGGGTTTTTTATCGGAGCGCACAATGCGTATTCTTGTAGTCGAGGACGAGAAGAAAGTTGCCCGCTTCATTCAGCAGGGATTGCAGGAAGAACACTATACGGTCGACACGGCCAACGACGGCGAGGAGGGCCTCCGTATGGCAACCAGCGGCGACTACGATCTGCTGATCCTCGATGTCATGATGCCGAAAATGAGCGGCGTCGAGCTCACCACATCGTTCCGGCAAGACGGAGGGACGTCGCCGATCCTGATGCTTACAGCGAAGACTGCTACAGAAGACAAGGTGGCGGGGCTTGACAGCGGGGCGGATGACTACCTGACGAAACCTTTTGCGTTTGCCGAACTTCTCGCGCGTGTGCGCTCCCTGCTGCGCCGGGGCACCGTGGAAAAGTCAACCACCCTGTCGATCGCCGACCTTGAACTTGATACGGTCACGCACAAGGCCAGGCGGGGAGGAAAGATGATCGAACTGACGGCAAAAGAATACGCGCTCCTGGAATTCTTTTTGAGAAACAGAGACCGCGTGCTCAGCCGGACGATCATCTCCGAGCACATCTGGGAATATAATTTCGATACCGGCACGAATCTCATCGATGTCTATGTCAACCATCTTCGCAGCAAAATTGAAAGCGGGTTCGGCAAAAAGCTCCTGCATACCGTCCGCGGAGTGGGATATGTAATGAGGGAGGAGTGATCTGTGGCATTTCGTATTCAATCCATCCGGGCACGCCTTACTCTCTGGTACACCCTGCTGGTGCTGTCCTCAATCCTGCTGTTCGGGATTCTCTCCTACTACTTCACCAGTAAGACCCTCTCAGAGAACCTTGATCTGTCGCTCAAGAACGAGGTCCAGTGGGTTCGTGACTTCATCCAGCCTCAGGCGGGTAAAGTGAAGCCGGGCAAGCGCTTCACGGAAGCCATGACAGCACGGAAGCCGGGCGTGATGCCTCCGTCCGACACGACCGCGCGTGTGGATACGTCAGGGGAAGCAGACGAGATCTGGAATCAGATTTTCAAACATACGCTTCAGAGTCCGAAGAAGACGTATATCCAGTTCGTCGACCGGAAGGGAACCA
>Ga0326726_10000998_pt1 | contig 26297 bp, 22 predicted proteins | sample MHFenrmetagenome_2_FD_207603 | JGI IMG/M metagenome (GOLD analysis project Ga0326726, IMG submission 207603) | Lab enriched peat soil microbial communities from Michigan Hollow, Ithaca, NY, United States - MHF15MN | ecosystem: Environmental > Terrestrial > Soil > Wetlands > Peat | place: USA... | reverse complement strand
CCCTTGCGTGGCGTCGTTCAGCGTAGCACGTGCAATGCTTTGGCGACGCGAGGCCCGCGGGACCGATTTGGCCGCGCTCGCTCCGCAGGTACGCCCGTAATATATTTGCGACCGGCGCATTGGTCGCTTTTGGAGATCAGTGATGGGCTCCAGGACTCTAGCCGCGCTCACCTTGGTCGGAGCTATGGTCACTGGCCTGGCCGCAGCGGTGTCACCGTTGCCCAAGTACGAGCCCGATCCATATTGGCCGAAGCATCTGCCGAACAACTGGATCCTCGGCCAGGTCTCCGGTGTTGCGGTGGATTCACACGATCACATCTGGGTAATTCATCGTCCCCGAACCACCGACGAGCACGATAATTATCTGCGAGACAAGACGGCTGATTGCTGCGCTGCAGCCCCCCCGGTGCTGGAGTTCGATCAGGCGGGGAATCTGGTTCAATCCTGGGGTGGCCCCGGTCAGGGCTACGATTGGCCTGACACCGAACACGGTATCTTCGTCGACGACAAAGACAACGTGTGGATCACCGGTAACGGCGCGAAGGATACGAATCTTCTCAAATTCACCAAGGCGGGAAAGTTTCTGCTGCAGATCGGCGAGCATGGTAAGACCGATGGCAGCAATGACACCAAGAACGTGAACCAAGCCGCAGGTCTAGCGGTGTATGCGCCGACGAAGGAAGTTTTCGTCGCGGACGGTTACGGGAACCGCCGCGTGATCGTGTTCGACTCGGAGACCGGTGCGTACAAGCGGCATTGGGGCGCCTACGGCAACAAGCCGGACGACAAGGTGCCCTCTCCGCGGACGTATGAAGGTCCGGGACCCCAGCAATTCAACACCGTGCACGGCATCGCCGTCTCGAACGACGGTCTCGTTTATGTCGGCGACCGCGTGAACAACCGAATTCAGTCTTTCAAGCTGGATGGGACGTTCGTCAACGAAGTGTTCATCGAGCGTAAGACATCCGCGCGGTTCGGCACCGGGTTCGGTTTGGCTTTTTCGCAAGACAAGCCGCAGCGCTTCTTCTTCGTTCCGGACGGGACCAACAAGAAGGTGCAGATCGTCGATCGCGCATCCATGGAAGTGATCGGCTTCTTCGGCGGAGTCGGCGGCCATGGCGTGGGCGAGTTCTCCCACATCCACAGCATCGCCACCGACTCGAAAGGAAATATCTACCTCGGCGAGGTGGATACGGGGCGCCGCGCATACCGGTGGAACTACAAAGGATTGGGGGCGCGCTAGCGCGCCCGTCTGGCCAGCAGGTCGGCGATCAGTAGATCGCAGCCGAGATCATCGTCACGGCCGCACGGCTCGGCGCACCTTCCGGTGTCGACAGCAGCATGACGAGCCAGTCGTCGTAGTCCCACCAGCCGCCCTCCGTGTCCGTAGCCAGGCCCTCGAGGTCGCCGTTCAGGAACGAGTGGCTGGCGTCGCAGTTCTCAATGAGCAGCGCTACATCGAAAACATAATAGCTGGCATCGAGATGCGGTGTGAGCCGGCCGTTCCCGGTGCATCCGGACTTGGGCGCCTGAAAGAACAGCAGACCCTTCTTGTCGATCGTGATGATCACGTCGTCGCCGTGCGCGAACTCGGCGAGTTGCTCCCGGAAGGTACCGGCTGGAGGCACCAAGAACGAGTTGGGTTTGGGCACGGCCATTGCGCCTGTGAGGTCGTAACGACCGTAATAGATGCTCCAATAGCTGAGATCAAACGACCAAACTTCATCGGCTCCAGCGGCCGCAACGTGGACCTCGCCCTTTAGCGCCCCGGGATCAAGAGTTGTGAGGTCGATGTCGGCCGTCGCCGGCAATGCGCAAAAACGCCCTGGGCTTGCCGGAGAGCAAGACTGGCCGATCACCACGCCGCTGCCTTGCTGTTGGCCGGGTGACACGTGGCCCACCAGCTGGACGGACATCGCGAGGTCGATCGACAAGTCACCCGCGCCCCCGCCGCCTTGGATGTCCGTGACATCGGTGGGACCCCCGACATACAGGTGAAGGTCGCCGTCGACAGTGAGTATCGCCTCCGCGTGATATTGGTAAACCCCGTCGCCCACTGCCGCAGTGCCCCGGTAGTGGCCGTGCGGATATGAAGCAGCGGCCGTTTGCGAAGCGGGCGTCGTGAGCGGGGGCGGGACCGGCGTCGTGAGCGGCGGACTCGAGTTGTCGCCATGGTTGCATCCGGCGAGGCCGAGCGCCAGGCAGCAGCACAGGAGCGATCGTTTCGATACCGGGCGCACGCGCGACTCCGCGGGGTGTCCAACAGCGCAAATTGCCCATAGAGTCGTGCCTTCGTCCGGACAAGAAGAGGACGAAAACATGACGGAAAGGGGACGAGCGGCGGCTGTCCGCCTGCACAGCGGCCGAGGCGCTGACTCTCATCGAGCTCGAGCTCCGTACTTCTGCAAGAGCGCGGCGAAACGCGGGTCGTCGCGCAGCGGATCCAGACGCGGATCGGCGGCGAGCCCTTCGACTGCCCAATGTCCGGGCCCGCTCAAATAGTCGTCGAGCTCGCGTAATGCCTCGTCCTTCTCGTGCGCAGGTACCAAGACACGAACGATCGCGGCGAGCTGCGTTGCCGACCCCGACAGCGCGTCGGCGCTCTTCGGCAGCAGGCGTCGGGCCTCGCGCATGGATTCGAGGCCCGTTTCGAGCTCGCCCGATTCGACGCGCGCCTCGGCGAGCGTGAGATGGAGCGCCGACTGCGCGATGGAATCTGTGGAGTCGACTCGGGCGAGATTCTGCTCGGCCCCGCGTGCCACGGCGCCAAACTCGAGCTTGCCCCGCTCGATCTGCCCGACGAGCAGGTAAGTGCGAGCATACAGTGCGGCTTTCGGCAGGGTCGAATTGCGCAAGTCACCATTGAAAATCGCACCTCCGGCTGTCGTGTCGAGCACGGCGAGCGCCCTCGCATAGTCGCGATCGAAGACGGCCGCCAACCAGCGCGTGTACGTCGCCGCGAGCCCGTCACGATATTGGGGCGTGGGCGCGGCGTGCTCGTACTGATCCGCCGGTTCGGTGTCGCCGTGTCCGGATAGAGCGAGCACGACCTTGTCGACATAGGTAGTGGCGTCGTCCGGCCAAAGGGAAAGGATCCCATCGAGCACTTGCGCGGCGCGCGCATAGTCGCGGACGAACGTGTACGTGATGTGCTGCTGTCTGCGATAGACGATGTTGCGCGGATCGAGCGCGATGGCCGAATCGCCATCGCGTGCGGCGAGCACCCACTGACCGGTTCGTCGGTAGACGCTCGAGCGCAAGAAGTAGAAATCCGGGTTGCGCGTCATCGACCGCTCGGCGATAGCGAACTCCGCGAGCGCCGCCGTCGCGTCGCCGCGTCCCTTGAAGTCGTAGTCGGCGAGGTACAGGTGCGCTTCGGGCAGCCCCGGCCGCAGCTCCAGGGCGTGTCTGAATGCCTGCTCGGCGAGTGTGAGACGCTGCGACGAGCGGTCGAGGCCGTACCAAAAGAAGCTCGTGTGCGTGCGACCGAGTTGAACCCATGCGAGCGCGAAACTCGGATCTTCCTCGATCGCACGCCGATACAAAGACTCCTGGCTCTTCAGCGCTTCCAGGCGGTTCGTCCGCCGCGCGTAATCATTGGCGCTGAGGTAGTACTCAAGTGCCTTGGCGTTTCCCGTAGGGGGCGCGTCAGCGCGCTCGCGGCCGAGCCACGACGCCACGCCTGCCGCTAGCAAGACGGCGACGGCAAGAGCACCGCCTGCCGCCCACGCCCTCGGGTGCGACAGAAAGCCGCGTCGGCTCGAATTCGCAGATTCAAACGCCGGTGAAACCTCCGCCGGCAAGACCGGTTGGGTCAAACGGATACCGATCTTCGGGATCGTCTCGATAAGGCGCGGCTCGTTCGAGCCGTCATCGAACGCCTTGCGGAGCTCAACGAGACACCGCGCCAGCGCGTCGGGCGTCACCGTCAACCGCGGCCAAACGGCGTCGAGGATTTCGTTCCTGGACACGACGGCCCCATTCGCGCGTCCGAGGTAGACGAGCACGGCCATCGCGCGCGGGGTGACATGAACAACTTTCGAACCGCGCCGGATCTGCGCAAGGCGTGGCTGGACGAGCCAGTCGCCGATCGTGAAATCGCCAGTGGACAGATCGCTCTGCGGCAACTACCCACCTTTACGCCCGCAACCAAATGCCGAAACCCTTGCGTGGCGTCATTCAGCGTAGCACGTGCAATGCTTTGGCGACGCGAGGCCCGCGGCGCCGATTCGGCCGCGCTCACGCCGCAGGTACGCGCTCGCCCCGCAGGTACGGGCGCGCGGGCGACGCTCAGCGCGTTGAACCGCCGCGACCGCGGCCACTTTGCGGCGGGCGTGAACGTGCCCTCAGCGCCGGTAAGCGAGCTGGACGCCAATCTGCCGCGGCAACGGTGCAGCTACAGTCGCTCCATAGGTGTAGCTGTTGTAGGTGGAGCAGTCGGCGTTGGTGCACTGAGACCGGCCACCGAAGCGCGGCCCTACCCGCTCGTCCGTTATGTTCAGGGCGAACAGGTTCACGTCGAATCGGCCGCGCTCGAACCCGAGGCGAAGGTTGATACTCTTCTGCGCCGGCACGTCACTCGAGTCGGGGGAATACGCGCCACTGCTGCGGGCGACGGTTGCATAGCCGTCCTGCCACCGATAGTCGACGCGCGCGTAGGCCTGCGAGGAACCGATCCGGAAGTCGATCCGTGCGCCGAGGTCCAGCGTCTCTGGCGGCTGTGCAAACTCCTGGCCGTCCGCCGCAACGACGAGGTCGCCGGCGCGCGAGGCGGGTCCGCCGGGAATGATGAGGGAAGAGGTGTACTCCGCCTTGGTATGGCTGAATGCGGCGTTGAGGGTGAGCCGCCGAACGGGACGGAAATCTCCTTCGATCTCGATGCCGCGACTGCGCGCCGACGGAACATTGAAGACGGCGCCGTCGCCGAGGAACAAGAATGTCTGGACGTCTTTCCAGTCGAGATCGTAAACGGCCGTGTTGATCTGGGCCCTACCGTCGAGCAACCCGATCTTGGCTCCCAGCTCGTAGCTCCAGACGGTGTCCGAGTCATAGGTCTTCGGCAGCACGTCGGTCGTGAGATCGTACTGGGCGAGCGAGCCCTGCGCCGCAGAAGTGAGCACCTGGTTCACGCCGCCGGCGCGGAATCCTTTGGCCGCCGTGGCGTACAGCAGATCGTCGGGATTGAAGAAGTATTGCAGCGACAACTTGGGCGTGACCGGCGTCTCCGAGATCTCCCCGTTGACCGATGCCTGCGAGGAACTGGAGGTGCCGCCGTTCGGGCCGTAGTTGAATTGCTGAAACTTGGTTTCCACGCGCGTGGCGCGAACGCCCGCGCTCCCGTGAAACTTGTCGGTGAAGCGTGCGGTGACGTCGCCGAACAAGGCGGCCTCGGTGTCTTCATCCGCCTCGTAGATATTGGAGAAGAACCCGTTGAAGGGCACTCCGTAGCGCTGTTGGATGCTCATCCCCGAGAATTCTAGGAACGCCTCGTTCGTGGTTGTTGCGATCATCCGAATATCGGCGTTGGTATCGGCGAAGTACGCGCCGACGACGTAGCTCACACGCTGAGTCGGCGAGGACGCGAGTCGCAGCTCCTGCGAAAACGCACGGCGGCTATTGTGGGTATTCGTTTCGATCATTGCCCCTAGACCGAGGCCGTTCGGCACCGTGACGATGTTCGGATTGAATCCGGATCCGGTCGGAACCGGCACCGTCGGCGCGCCTGGCGTGACGATCCGCGCGGTTCCGGGGTAGACGAGCAAGGTCGCCGGGAAATTCTGCGGGCTCTGGCCGCGATTCAAGTCATAGGTCGACGAGGCGATGTAGGTCAGCTCCAGGTTGTCGTTGATGTCCCACTGGAAGTTTGCGCTCGCGATTTCCATGTCGGTGCGCGTGGGCGTCGGACCGAATGCGAGCGACTGGAATCGCTCTGGATTGAAAGGCCCGACCGTATAGCCTTTGGCGACGTAGGCGCCGGTCGCGGCATTGCAGCCCGGATTAGGGGGCAGCGTGGCGGGCGGAACCAGAAACGCGCGGGCTGGGACCGGCAAAGACAGAATGTACGGAATGTTGAAGCAAAGCGGCCCGACCTGAAGCTGCCCCGGCTCGGGCAAGTTGTACGTAGTGGTCAGATTGTCCGTCTCGTCCCTCGACTTCAGGTACCAGACCGTCAGCCTCGTGGCGTCGGAGGGTGCCCAGGTAAACGCAACGCGGCCGGCGCCCACCTTGCCCTCATTGCTATCTCTGTCGTAGACGCTGCCGTTTCGGTAGTCCGTCAGGTCAATGTACCCGCCGGTGTCGCGGCGGAACAGGCTCGCCCGGAAGCCGAGCTTGTCCTCGATGATCGGCCCACCGAATCCGAACCCCACCTCGTACCCCGAGTCGCCGCCCTCGGTGGAAACATATTGTGCGCGGCCATACGACGAGAAGTCCTTGAGGCCCGGCGCCGTCTGAATGTAGCGGATCGTGCCGCCTTCCGAACCGCCGCCGAACAAAGTGCCCTGCGGTCCGCGCAGCACTTCCACGCGTTCCAGATCGAACAGCGGCGGCACCGGCGTGCCGTTCTGCGAGGCAAAGCCGCCTGCGGAGCGCTTTTGCAGCGGGGTCTCGTCCAGGTAGAAGCCCGTGGTGGCGGCCGTTGCGCTTTGCTGGCGGATGCCGCGGATGGCCACGGTCGCATTGCCGGATGCCTCGCGGCCGGACAGCCTGAGTCCCGGTACCACGGTCTGGAGGTCCGCGATGTTGTTGATGCCCTGCTGGTCGAGATCCCGCTGGGTCTGTGCCGTCACGGCCAGCGGGACGTGATTCACGGTGTCGCTCTGCCGCGTAGCGGTCACCACTACTTCTTCCAGCGTGCCGTCCTCGGGTCCGGCGGCAAAAGCCGGCGCCTGCAACGTCGAGACTAGAGCGCCGCACGCAATTGCGGCGCGGCCCCTGAACTGAATCCTATGCACAGCCCCCCCTACGCGCTGTCAGTGCGCCGTATTCGTGCCCCCCCGCTGCAGCGCCTCCCCCACGAGGCCAACCGTCGCGGGCCCCTAATTCCCATCCGCAGGTAATTTATAGCACCGCTCGCTCGGAACACAAGCGCGAATGAGTTGCAACGCTCCGACCTGAAAGCCACTCGATTTGGCCGCCGACGATCCACGTTCACTATCGGCTCCGTCCTCGGTATGACGGCGGACGGCGGTCCATGTGGCGGGGCCGCCGCCGCTCGAGCTGAGTTAGAGTGTGTCCGGTTGTCGTGCACGAGGCTGTTCTTTGCCCCCCCAGCGCCCTTCCAAACCGCACCGGAAAAAGAGCGCGCGGCGCAAGCCCGGGCGCCCGCTAGCGCAAGGGAGCAAGCGCGTCGGCTCCGACACGATCGTGCAGGAGGTCTGCGAGCTGCTCCGTGACTTCGCGCCACGCGACGTGACGCTGCTGCGCGTCGCCCAGCATGCGGGCGTGGACCGCTCCCTGATCCGCTATTACTTCAAGAATCGCTCGACCTTGCTCCTCGCTGCCGCGCGGCATCTCTTCAGCGCGTTGAAATCCGAGCTCGATTCAGCGCGCGAATCCGCTCCTGCGGACCCCGAGGCGCAGATTCGCGCGAACGCGGTCGCGTTGCTGCGCTTTCAGCTCGAGCATCCGTACTTTCATCGATTGATGATCGACGAAATCTTCGTGTCGGATGATCCCGAGGCGAAAGCGTTCTTCGAATCCCTGACATCGGTGGCCGTTGCGGCGCTGCGCGCGACGACGCACGCCGCTGCTCGCGAAGGCGAGACGAGGGCCGTCGATGGCGCATTCCTGTATATCGCGATGATCGGTATGTGCGAGTTTTTCGTCATGGGGGCGCCGATTCTCAAGGTGGCATTCGGCAAGGATTACGATGCCGAAGCCGTCGCCGGCGAGTACGAGAAATTCATCCGCGACTACGTCGTCGACGGCCTACGCAAGCGCTGAACGAGGCCACGAGTTGACAATTCCCACTACTGGGGAATATTGTTTGCGGGCCGCACCGTTCGCGGCGATAGTACGCGGGCTACGAGTCGAACCACGACAAGCAAGCCGCACGCGTTTACGCGCCGTTTCGGAGGCGGAAGACGCGCCGAGACCGAATAGGAACACGGAGTAGAGGACCATGAAATCGAGATGGCTCCCGATAGTCTTGGCCTTGACAGTAGCGGCGCTCACGCCGCCGGCCGGTGCTCATCACTCGTTCTCGGCGATCTACCGCGCCGACGAAACGGTGCAGATCGAGGGCGAGGTCGTGCAGCTCCTCTTCAGGAACCCGCATTCGATTCTGCATGTGCTCGCACCGGACGAGTCCGGCAAAATGACGCGCTGGGCCGTCGAGTGGCAGGGCGCGACGCAGCTCGGCGCCGGCGGTATCGACGCGCAGACGCTGCGGCCTGGGGATCCCGTTATCGTCAAGGGCAACCCGGGTCGCGATCCGGCCGAGCACCGCATCCGGATGCTCTCGATCAAGCGCACCACGGACGGCTTCGGCTGGGGCACGGCACCGGGCGAGGTCGTCAACTGATGAACACGGCGATGTCGAGAGTCTGGCCGCGCGCGGTCGCGGTGCTCGCGCTGGCGTCCTTCGGCGGCGTCGCGCTCGCGCAGCCCGGCCCCCCAGGCAGGCCGCCCGCGCCCCCGAAATCGCCGCGCGAGTCGGCACAAATCGATCTCACGGGTTACTGGGTGGCGTTGGTCACGGAAGACTGGGCCTGGCGCATGATCACTGCGCCGAAGGGCGATGCGACGAGCGTGCCGCTGAATCCGGCGGGTCGGCGCGTGGCCGCCGAATGGGATCCCGCGCGCGATGCGGCGAACGGCGAGGCATGCCGGCCGTTCGGAGCTGCGGCGCTGATGCGCATGCCGCTGCGGTTGCACGTCACGTGGCAGAACGACGACACGCTCAAGATCGAAACCGACGCAGGTCAGCAGACGCGCCTGTTCCATTTCGCGCCAAGCGCCGCAGCGAATGCCGCACCACAGGCGCCGGCGAACACCGAGCGCTCCTGGCAGGGACTCTCGACGGCCGAGTGGACGCGCCCGATCGGGGGCTTCAATCCGCTCGCGGCGATCGCAGCCGGCGCCGCGGTGCCGACGCAATCAGCCGCACCGCCGAAGGGCGCGCTCAAGGTCGTCACAAGCAACCTGCGCGCGGGGTATCTGCGCAAGAACGGCATTCCCTATAGCGAAAACGCGCTCTTGACCGAGTACTTTTCGCGGTTGTCCGCGGACGGCAACGATTACCTGACGGTGCTCACGGTCGTGCACGACCCCGCGTATCTAGCAGGCGATTTCATCACTTCGTCGCAGTTCAAACGCGAGCCCGACGCGGCGAAGTGGAATCCCACGCCTTGCAGCACGGCGCCGCCGCGCTCGACCGCCCGGGAGTAATACGATGAAGCGGCTTGTCGTTTATGCACTCCTCGCCACACTGCCGACCCTGGCGGCGCTCGCCCAAGTGGACTTCTCAGGCGAATGGGACCATCCCGGCGTGTTCGGCCAGGAGGACATCACGGACCGCGGCGGCGGCCCGGAAATCGGCGATTACCTCGGCCTGCCGCTCAACGAGGCGGGGCTGCGCAAAGCCGAAACGTACTCAGGATCGTGGCTCAGCGTGCCCGAGCATCAGTGCACACCGCATCCCGCTGCGTATCAGACCTGGGGTCCGAACACGCTCAGCGTGAGCAAGGTGTACGACCGGATTCGGCGCGTCGTGATCGGGATAAGGCTCGACGGCACGTTCGGCTTGGACCGCGTCGTCTGGATGGACGGCCGGCCTCCGCCGCCCGAGGAAGCGCTGCATACGTTCAACGGCTTCTCCACGGGCCACTGGGAAGGCGACACCTTGGTCGTCGAGACGAGCCACATGAAGCTCGGCTGGCTCAGGCGTAACGGCACGCCGACGAGCGAGCGCGCGCGGATGACGGAGTACTACACGCGCTTCGACGACTATCTGCTCGTCACGACCGTCGTCGACGACCCCGTCTATCTCGCGGAGCCGTTCGTACGAACCACGGAGTACACACTGAATCGGCGGCCGCTGCCGGTCATCGGGTTCCCGTTGCTGCGTAACGACGGTCCGATCTTCTACAAGTGCTTTCCGGCGGAGGAAACGACGGCCGACAAGCACCACGTTCCGCACTACCTGCCCCCTGAGAACGACTTGCTCGGCGAGTTCTCGGCGAAGTACCGCATCCCGCAATGGGCGATGGAAGCCGGCGCCGCAACGATGTATCCGGAATTCGCCGCGCGGCTCGCGCGCGACGACAGCCGCGGCGTGCGCGCGGCACCGGCCGTCGTGCCGCCGCGCGCGGCCCCCGCCAACGAAGTGCGCTCGATGCACGTGAAAGGCGGCATCTGGCTCATCACTGGCGCGGGCGGCAACGTGACGGTTCAAGTCGGCGACGAGGGCGTGCTCGTCGTGGACACCGGCACGGCCGAGAAGGCGCCGCGCGTTCGCGACGAGATACGCAAGATCGCCGGTGATCAGCCGATCCGTTACATCATCAACACGCATTGGCACGCCGATCACACGGGCGGCAATGTGGTGCTCTCGCAGGAGCCGCTGCAGCGCGCCGCGATCCTGACGCACGAGAACGTCGGCCTGCGTCTCGCCGAGTCGCACGCCGAAGCCGGCAAGCTCGTCATGGACACCTTCTTCGGCGACTCGAAGACGATCTACTTCAACGGCGAGCCGATCGAGATCATTCACGTGCCGGCCGCGCACACAGACGGCGACTCGATCGTGTTCTTCCGCGGCTCGGACGTCGTGAGCGCCGGGGGCGTGATCTCGACGCAGAGCTTGCCGAGCTTCGACGCAGCACAAGGCGGCTCGGTCAACGGCTTGATCGACGCGCTCAATCGGATCCTCGACATCACGGTGGCCGAGACGCGCGGACAGGGCGGCACGATCGTGATTCCGGGTCACGGCCGCCTCTACGATGAGGCCGACGTTGCCGAGTACCGCGACATGACCGTCATCGTCAGGGATCGCGTGCAGAGCGCGATCAAGGGGGGCAAGTCGCTGCGCCAAATCGAGCAAAGCCGGCCGACGCTCGAGTACGACGGCGTCTTTGGCGGCGACGGCGCAACGTCGACGAGCGCAGCCTTCGTGGAGGCTACGTTTCGGAGCTTGGGCGGGAAGTGAACGACGCAGGTAGGAGATCGACGATGGGCGGAAAGGTTTGTGCGCTCGTTGCGGGGCTCGTGTTGATGGCGGGCTCCGCCTCGGCGCATCACGGCAGCGGCATCTCGTACGACACGGCGAGCATCTGGACCTCCTGGGCCACCGTCACCGAGTTCAATTACATGAACCCGCACCCGACGATGACGTTCGACCGCAAGGTCGCCGGCGGCAAGATCGAGCATTGGACCGCCGAGCTCATCACGAACCCATCGATGTTGGCGCGCCAAGGGTGGACGAAGAGTCGAACGTTGGAGGCTTTGCGTCCGGGCACCCGCTTGAAGCTCTACCTCGCGACCGCACGCGCCGGCGGCTTCAGCGCGGTCGTCATGAAAATCGAGGACGAAAGCGGGCAAACCCTTGCGGGCCCTCCGCGCGACCTCAAGGGCGTCGACTTGGACGGCAAGCCCGGCGGCCTACAACCCGAGGGCAACGTGGTGCTGCCGGGACAGCCGAGCCAGTAACGGCGGAACACGGCCCGCGAAGCGGACCATCACGGCAGCGCCAGCCGCGATAGCCGGCTCTGCGCGAAAGCGGTCAAGCAGGGCCCGCGGCGGAGGAAAGATGAGCAACACGCAGACGAAAATGCGCACACGCGCGAAACATCCGCAGCTCCTAGCTCTCGTGGCGGCGCTAGCCGTCGCTGGGTCATCTGCGACCGTTCACGAAGCGGCGGCGCAGCGAAGCGACGCGCGCCCCGGCGGCTTCGGCTCGTCCGACACCGACACGCGCGCGTACGACAAGCACGATTTCAGCGGCCTCTGGAGCCGATCCCCTCAGCAGCTCGGTCAGCCAGCCTGCCCCGAGTGCGGCGACCCTCCGGACCTCTTCCCGAACTATGGCTTTTTCGGGACCCCTCCGGCACGCACGGCCGAGGGCGAGCGCCGCTTCAACCTCAACAAGCCGGCGCGCGGCCTCGAGCTCGGCAGTGAAGCGGCCCGCAAGCGCACCGATCTCGACATAGGCTTCCGCCGTGCAGTGCTGCCGGCCTTCGGCAACGACCCCGAGATGCGCTGTGAGCCGCTCGGGCTCGCGCGCTTGATCACCTTCTCGGGCGGCGGCGCGAACATGGAAATGGTGCAGACGAAGGACCGCATCCTCCAGCTCTTCGAGTGGACCTGGGAGTCCCGCGATATCTGGATGGACGGGCGCAAGCTACCGAAGGTCGACGACTACCTACCGCGCTTCAATGGCTATTCGGTCGGCAAGTGGGAGGGCGACACGCTCGTCGTCACCTCGGTCGGATTCGACGACCGCCAGTGGCTCGACCAGTTCGGCTTTCCGATCAGCGAACAGGCCGTGCTCGAGGAGCGCTGGGACCGCCCGAGTCCGAACCGGCTCCGCGTACGGCTGAAGCTCACGGACCCCGTGACCTACACCGCGCCGTGGGAGAGCAGCGTCAAAGTGTGGGCTCTGATCCCGAAGGAGGCGATGGCGATCGCCGGATGGTCCGGCCTGCTCGAAGACCGCTGCGTGCCGAGCGACGAATCGCTGTTCAACCAATTCCGCGATCGCGCGGCCGGGGTCGGCAAAAAAACGGAGCCCGCCCCGCAGAAGTGACGCGCCGAGGAGCCAGCGATGCGATCTGAATACCGCTGCTTAGCCAGTGTCGCCGCGGCCGCGCTGGGATCGATCTTGCTGGCGTCGAGCCTCGCTGCTCAGGAGCGCCCGCTGCCGATGGGCCGCAGCATCGGCGCCGCGTGCACGCGCAGCGTGACCGTGCCCGCACCTGCGGGCGCACCCGGGCCGGGTGCGGGGCCGGGGCGACCGTCTGGGCAAGGGCCGCCGGGCGCGGGACCAGGCGCAGGGCCGGGGGCCGCCGCCGGACAGGGGCCGCCGCCGTTTGCGTCGAGCCTGACGCCCGCGGAAGCCACGAAGCTCTTCAAGGTGCGAGACGACGTCTACGCGGTCGTCAACGTCAACAACGCGGTGCTTCCCGACATCCCGCTCTTCGGCGGCAACGTCGGGATCTATCTCACCGACGGCGGCGTGGTGCTCGTCGACTCGAAGAACGAACGCATGCACGACGACCTCGTCGCGAAGGTGCGGTCGCTCACGAACGCACCGATCTCGTACGTCGTGCTCACCCACAACCACGCCGACCACAGTGCCGGTGCCGCACAGCTCCGTGCGCTCGGCGCGACGGTCATCATGTCGGCCGCCGACCGCAAGCGCATGGGCGGCGTCAACGACCCGGGCCTCCCGCAGGTCGGTTACGACGGGCACGCGGAGATCGTGCTCGGGGGCAAGCGCGTCGAGCTCCTCGAGTTTTGCGGCCACACGAGCGGCGACACGGTCGTGTATTTGCCCGATGCGCGCGTCGTGATCGCGGGCGATCTCGTCGCGACGCCCGACTCGATACCGCAGGTAACGAACTACGCCGATGGCGGCAGCTGGACCGACATGGTCAGAAGCCTCGACGCGCTCGCGGAGCTCGATTTCGATTTCATGATCGCGGGCCACGGGCCGGTGCTATCGAAGCGCGAGTTCCTCGCGCACCGCGACAAGATGGCGGCGATTCGCAAACGCGCCGAGGAGCTCGTGCGTGCGCACAAGTCGCAGAGCGAGATCGCTCAGGCTCTCGCGGCGGAGTTCAACTGGGGCGTTGGTCCCGGCCTCGCCGCGGGGAACATCGCGGGCATGCTCGTCGAGTTCGCCGGCGATTGAGCGCAGGGTCGACGCGTTATTCGGTTGGAACTCGGCGAGCACTATTGTCAGGGCTCCAGGCGGCCAACAACGGCCCCCGGTTACATTGGCGCCAGCGTCGAACAATAGCCGCGCAACGTCGTCGGCACGGCTACGAAGCGAGCGCAGCAGTTCTCAAGATGTCCCTACTGCAGCAGCAGCTTCTGCACGCGCCAGTTCGACGTCTCGGCGACGTAGAGCTCGCGCTCCGACGGACAGGCGAGCGCGTGCGCGCCGGAGAACTCCCCGAGTTTTCGCCCCGCCCGGCCGATGACGCCGAGCACCGTGCCGTCGAGCGCTACTTTGAAGATGCGTCCCGGATACGTGGACTCGCCGACGAACAGCACCTGCGGCGAGCCCGGCGTGATGCAAATCGAGTTCGGCGCGCCGATTGCGCGCTTGAGCGCTTCGCCGGTCGGTGTCGCGCCGTTGACGGGACGCGACGTCGGGTCCGGCGGCACGTCGATCGAGAACATCCGTTTGAAATTGCCGTCGGTGTCGAAAACCTGGATGCGATGGTTCGTGCGGTCGCCGACATACACGTTGTCTTGGCGGTCGATCGCGATCGAGTGCGGAATGTTGAACTCGCCGGGCCCGCTGCCCTTCGTGCCCCATGACTTCACCCAAACGCCGTTCCTGTCGTACTTGGCGACGCGCGAGTTGATGTAGCCGTCGGTGATGTAGGTGTTGCCCTTCGAGTCCCACGCCACGTCGGTAGGTTGACGGAACATGCCGTCCACGGGCGGAAGGGGCGGATCGGGATGCCCCAGCGGCTCGGCGCCATCGGCTGCCTCTTCCCTGCGACCGAACACCCAGACGACGCGCCCCTTGGAGCTGAAGCGCACGACCATGTTCGAGCCTTTATCGATGGCCCAGATGTCGTCGTTCGGATCGATGCGCACGCTGTGCGCCTCGGACCACGCGTAGAGCCCCTTCCCGATCTCGCGGACGAATTTCCCGTTCTGGTCGAACTCGAAAAGCTGCGCCGCCGCAGCACCGAATGCGGGACCCGTGGCGCTGTTCGAGCGCGAGAACACGAAGACGTGGCCGCGGGAGTTCACGGCCACGCCGGGCACTTCGCCGAAATTCATGCCGTCCGGGAGAGTCGGGTAGTCGGGGACCGAAGTGAAACGGAGCTCCGGCACGGGCTGCTGCGCGAGTGCTGGCCACGCGACAAGCGCCACGATCGCGAACGCCCGTTTCCTGGCGGCCCGATGTCTCCGGTGAAGACCGTCGTTAACCGGAACAGACCTTTGAGGCGCCCGGCACAAGATCTGCAGTGCTATTTCTTGAGCTCGTTGTAGATGATTCCGATGTTGCCCGCGGGACCGCCGCGCCCCGTGAGGTTGTAAGCGCTGAACTTCGCGGGCAGCTTCAAGTCGGCGGCCGCCTGCTCCGGTGTCTTGCCGGCGGCGAGCGACGCCTTCGCGTGGTCGAGAAATAGCCGATTGAACTCGCCGTAGTCGACGAAGTCAGCCCAAGTCATCGTGTCGCTGTGGCCCGTGATCACCTTGTCGACGTTCTTGATGCCCGCCGTGGCCTTCGCGACCGTGTCGCCGATCGCGACTCCGCTGCCGCCGTTGTTCACGTCGAGCAGCGGCAGACCCTTCGTCGCGAACAAGTCGCCGGCGTGCATCACACGCGCGTCACGAAACACCACGAACGCGTCGCCGTTCGTGTGGCCCGCGCCGAAGTAGTAGAGGTCGACCGACTCCTTGCCTTTGAAGAGCGTCATTTTGTCCTTGAACGTGCGATCCGGAAGTCCGACCTTGCCGTCCGCCGACTGAAACGCCTCCATCTTCTTCATGTTCGTGGCGGTGTTCTCCTGGGTCACGATCTCGACGCTTGCCGGGAAGAACGAGTTGCTGCCTGTGTGGTCGCCATGCGTGTGGGTGTTCACGATGTGCGTGATCGGTTTATTCGTGACTTTCTTGATCTGGTCGAGCAGAGCCTGTCCGTTGTTCGCGAGCTTCGTGTCGACAAGCAGCACGCCGTCGTCGCGCACGAACACGGCGCTGTTGCCGCCCTGGCCGGTGATCCGGTAGAGGTTCGGCGCAACGTTCTCGATGCTTTCGATCGGCGGAAAGCGCGGCGCGTTGCCTGCGGGCGCATTCTGCTGCGGCGCCTGCCCGACCGCGATCGCGACCACGCCGAAACCCACTACCGCCCCGAGCACTAGTGCGCGTTTCATGTTCCGCCCTTCGACTCGGCTACAGCGCCGAGAACCATATGCGTTGCACGAACCAGAACAGCCCCGCTGCGCTCACGGCCATGGAGCCCGCGACCGCAAAACGTCCAGCCCATGCTACGTCGTACCGGCGCACGGCTGCCAGTAGCGCGACCATGACCGCCACGGCCCCGAGCTGTCCGATCTCGACGCCCACGTTGAAGGCCGCGAGCGACCAGCCGAGCGCCGCCGGGGGCAGCCCGACCTCGCGCAGCACGGCCGCGAACCCGAACCCGTGGATCAGCCCGAAGGCCGCCGCGAGCCACGGCCGGATGTCTCGGGCGCCTGCCGGATCGTCGGCCGCCTTGCCGCGGCTAAGCAGGTTGTCGACCCCCACGACGACGATGCTGAGCGCGATCGCGGGCTCGACGAGCCGCGGCGACACGCGCACGACGTCGAGCGCCGCGAGTGTGAGCGTCACGCTGTGGCCGAGAGTGAAGGCCGTGACGATCGTTGCGAGGCGCCAGATCGAGCCACCGAGGAGCAGCAAGCCGAGCAGGAACAGTAGGTGATCGGGACCTATCATGATGTGCTCGATCCCGGACTTCACGAACGCGGAAACCACGGCCCATCGGCCTTGGACACCGCTGCTGTACCACGTGAGGCGATGGTTACTCGCGTCGAGTATCGCCTGCTGCTCGAGCCGGCCCGCTTCGTAGATGTTCACGAAGGTTTGATGGACAGCATCGTAAGGGAACAGGACCGCGTCTAGGTCGATCCGGCCGGGCTTCGCGGTCGGCAAGTCGAACCGCAAACGCAGACTCTGCCGGTCTTCGAGCACTTCGACGCTGCCGTCCCAAGCCGGCGACGCGGAGCTGCCGTCGAGCGAGAGGTGCAGGCGCTCGGCGACGATCGCGATGAGATCGTGCGCGCGCGCCCGAGCGATCTCGCGGTCGAGCAGCGCTTGGGGATCATCGAGGCCGAGCTCGTGCGCCGCGTCGAAGTCGTGCACGACGAGCGCGCCGCGCGTGGCGTCAGCGTCGAGATTCAAATCGAGATAGCTGAACGGCACGGGATGCGCCGTGAGCGGGCGCGCTACCGCACCGGCGACCAGAACGAGCAGCAGCGTCCTCAAGAGGCGCATCTATACGTTTGCACGAACGGGCAGCGCTACTTGAGATAGCCCTTGCGACGCGCGGCCTCGACGTTCGATACGCCGACCAGCGCCGCGTCGCCAGGAAGGTTCTCGGTGTCCCGGTTGTTCTCTTCGCAGATGAACTCGAGCGGCTCCCAGCCGGCGCGAAGATGCACGACCTGCGACGCCGACCACGGCGCCGTGTACGCCCCGGGATCGTCCACGCTCACGTCGATGCGCATATGGCCGTAGTGCGTGCGCGTGAATCGCTCCGTCACGTGCAGCCGGTCGGTCGTCGGGTGGCCGATCTGGTCCAGCCACAACTTGCCGTTGAAGCCCGTTGTCTCGACGACGAGCGAGTCGCCCTCCCAACGGCCGGTCGAGTACCCCATCCATGCGGGCTTGGCGCTGGGATCCGGCGTGCGGCCGTCCGTGAAGATCTGCCGCCAAAAAGTGAATGTCTCGAACAATATGACTACGGACGTCGGCGTCTCGACGAGCTTCCACGGATAGGACACGTAGTCGATCTTAGGCACGCCCTGCGGCAGGCAGTGCGCGTCCGGGTCTTCGCGCGAGTGCGCGCCGTCTCTGCGTTCGTCCGTGAGTCGACGCGCCCACGGCTGATACGGGACTTTCGTTTCGCCGATATCGAGTGCGAGATCGCGGATGTAACGGTTGTCGTTCGCCATCCACACGCCTTGGAGGTCCACGCGGCCATTCGCGTGGCGGGGCGGAGGCGCTTCGAGATCGACGCCGCCGCTCGGTGTCCGCGGCACGTTGGCCTCGGGCGGCACATTGCGCCATTGGGCGAGCGCTAGCGTCGCGAAGCTGGCGAAGGCCGCCCCGCAGAACCCCACGATGAACTTTGATCCGCGCGCGAGTCGCATCGGGCAGGAACCTACGTCCGTTCGGCGGGTGAGTCAACGCGGACGAAATTGGGAGCCGCGCGGCGGAGGACCCGCGCGTGCGCGCGTTGCGGACGCGAATTAGACTAGGGAGCTTCTCAAATCGGGGGAACGCGTGAGTAATCGAAGCTGTTCTGTTGTCGGCCTCGCCGCGGCATTGCTCGCCGCCGCTTTCCCCGCCGCTGCGCACCACTCGTTCGCCGCCATATTCGACGCGGCCAAACCTGTGAAGGTGACCGGCACAGTTACGCGCTTGGAGTGGATGAATCCGCACACGTGGATGTACGTCGATGTGAAAAACGATGCCGGCGCAATCGAAGCCTGGGCGTTCGAGCTCGGTAGCCCGAACCGCCTGATGCGCTACGGCTGGAACCAGGATTCGCTGCCGACCGGCACCACCGTCACGGTCACGGGCTCGCGCGCCCGCGACGGCAGCCTCAAGGCCGCTGCGGACAAGGTCACACTGCCGGACGGCAAGCAGCTATTCGGCGCGCAAGATACGACGCAGTAGCACGCGATCGCGCTGCGATCGGCGACCAATCCGCATTCCTCGACTTCGAACGCGACGCGCGTCCGAATCCGCTCGTCGAAGTTGCGTCGCGGCGCAAGGACCTCCGCGCGATCGGCCGCGGCGAACGCAGCATTGCAACGACCGCCACGGCGCCGAGCGCCGCGACTTGCTTCAAGACCCGTTTGGCGCCGCGCTCAGCGGAGCCGTGGTTCTTCATGGCGAGCCAGAGCAGCCACGCGAACACTCCAGATCGTTAAGCGCAGAGTCGCGTCTCTCCTCCGCCGCGGGTCTCGGAGCGCCCCTATCCAGCGGCGAACAGCGGCGACGGGCCGAGGCGGACCTGGAGAGCGGCGGGACGGCATTCGACGCGGAAGTGGCGGGCACACAGCGGCTCGCCGTCCAGATTGATATTGAGCTCGCGGTCGCCCTCGAATTCGATCCACGAACTGCGCGCCCTACGCGCGAGCGAACGAAGGCGGTCGGGGCCCTCGCGCAGCAGTCCGGCGAGCACGCCCAGATGTTCCCCCTCGGCCACCGTCGGCAGGATGGTCAGGTCGAGCAGGCCGTCGTCCACCAGCGCGTCCGGACACAGCGGGAACCCTCCGCCGGCCTGGCGGCCATTGCCGATCGCGAGCGCCAGGAAGGAACCCTGCCAGTCGAAACCCTCAGCCCGGAAACGGCCGGCGCTGGCCGAGAGGTCCTGCAGCCGGGCGATGCCGGTGATGGCATAGGCGAGACCGCCGAGCCGGCGCTTGAGCTCGGGATCCGTCTCCGCCGTCACCTGCGAGCCGAAGCCGCCGGTGAGCAGGTTGACGAAGGGCCGCTCGCCGAGCAGACCGATATCCATCGCCACCGGCGGCGCTGAAGCCGCAATGCGCAGTGCGGCGGTCAGGTCGCCGACCGGCAGGCCGGCCGATCGGGCGAAATCATTGGCCGTGCCGAGCGGCAGGATGCCGAAGCTGCAGCCCTCAGGGAGATCATGTGCGACAGCCGTGCCGAAGACCGCATTGACGGTGCCATCGCCACCGGCGGCGATGATGGTGTCGACACCGCCCGCCGCCGCCTCGGCCATCGCAGCCCTGGTCAGGCGGACGAGGTCGCCACCCTCCCAGGACGGCCAGACCTCGACGCCGTGGCCATCGCGGCGCAGCGTCGCCACCGCCGTGCGCATCGGCCCGTCGGCCTCGGGGTGACTGGTCCAGGACTTGCCGTTGAGGAGGATGCGGATCGCGCCCATGACCGGCAGAGTCGGCCGCGGCGTCCGGCCTGTCAACGCGACGGCGGAGCGGCGGAAACGGCTTCGGGACTCAGGTACCGGACTCGACAGCCGGCCTTCGCTTAAGACTAATGTGTCGACTAATGGATGGAATTGGATGGACAAATGGATGTCCGCATGCCATCCTCTAAATGGATGGCAATGGATGAAGAAATGGATGGCATCCGGACAAACACGGTCACGATCACGCCCGAGCTCCTCGGGCTGATCTCCCAGCTTGACGAGTTCAAGGGCGCCTGGACGGCGATCGGGCGAGTGTCCCCCGATCGTCTAACCTCGCTGCGCCGCGTCGCGACCATTGAAAGCATCGGCTCCTCGACGCGTATCGAGGGAGCCAAGCTCTCCGATAAAGAGGTCGAGACCCTGCTCTCCAGAGTCGAGATCAAGGGGTTTGCCTCTCGGGACGAGGAGGAAGTCGCGGGCTACGCCGCCGTCATGGAAACGATCTTTGCGAGTTGGAAAGACATCCCTCTCACGGAGAACCACATCCGGCAGCTTCACCGCGACCTGCTGCGACACTCGGGCAAGGACGAGCGCCATCGCGGCGCATACAAGACACACCCCAACCACGTCGAGGCTTTCGGGCCGGACGGCCAGAGCGTTGGGGTCGTGTTCGAGACGGCAACGCCGTTCGATACGCCGCGCCTGATGCAAGAGCTCATCGCGTGGACGCAGGAGCGCCAGGAAGCGAATGACCTGCACGCGCTGATCGTCATCGCGGTCTTCGTCGTGGTGTTTCTCGAAATCCACCCGTTTCAGGACGGGAACGGGCGGCTCTCGCGCGTGCTGACGACGTTGCTGCTGCTGCGCTCGGGCTACGCGTATGTGCCCTACAGTTCTCTCGAGAGCGTCATCGAGCAGAGCAAGGAAGCCTATTACCTCGCGCTGCGCAGAACGCAGGTCACGATCCGGACCGAGACGCCCGACTGGCAGCCGTGGCTGCTGTTCTTTCTGAGATCACTACAACAGCAAAAAGCGCGGCTCGAGAAAAAGATCGAGCGCGAACGCCTGATCCTCGGTGATCTGCCGGAGCTCTCGGTGAAGATTCTTGAGCTCTGCCGCGAACGCGGACGGATTACCGTTGCCGAGGCCGAGAAGGCAACGGGCGCGAACCGCAACACGATCAAAGATCACTTGAAGGCACTGACTCGGGCGGGCCACATCGCGCAGCACGGCGCGGGCCGAGGCGCGTGGTACGGTCTCGCGTGAAAGCACCTCATCGCCGCGGGGCAGTGGCGCAGTAACCCGGATTGTGTGAAAGCTTCGTCTGATCGCGACGCCGAATCGGCTTCACCAAGCACTTCGTCGCGCACGGGCAGCGCATCAGCGCTGCGGATCCTTAGGCTCGCGCCGCCACCCGGTACGTGATCGAGTGGCCGAGCAGATCGTGATCGGTCTACCGGCCGCGGCATCGAGCTCGAGAAAGCTCCCCTCCGCATCTCGCACCAACACGCCCGCGAAATTATCCGTCGATCATTCCGTCTTCAGCGTCTCGACCGGGTCGATGCTGGCCGCGCGGCGGGCCGGCACGTAGCTCGCAAATGCCGCCGCGGCGAGCAGCACGCCGAGCGCCGCGAGATAGGTCGGCGCGTCGAGCGGACCGATGCCGAACAGCAGCGACGACATCAGGCGCGTCAACGCGAACGCGGCTACGAGCCCGACGATGGCGCCGATCGCCACCCGCGCGAGAGCGTCGAGCACGAACATCCGTTTCAGCGCGGTCGGCTGCGCGCCGAGCGCGAGCCGGATTCCGATTTCGCGCGTCCGCTGCGAAACGACGTACGCCATCACGCCGTAGATGCCGACGACTCCCAATCCGAGCGCCATCGCAGCGGCGATCGCGAGCATCACGAGCGTGAACGACGTCTGCGCGAGGAAGCCGGCGTACAGATCCTGCACCGTACGCACGAGGAACACGGGCAGATCGGCGTTCACCGCCCACACGGCTCGGTTGATCTCGGCGGCGAAGCTCGCCGTGCCCGCGCGCTCGCTGCGCACGACGTAGGCGATCGCCGGCGTGCCGTTCTTCGGCCGCCCCATGAAGCTCTCCGTCAGCACCGGCCAGTAGACGAGCCGCGGCGCGTCCAGGCTGACGCCGTCCTCGTGCACGTCGCGCACGACGCCGATGACGTCGCGCCAGATGCCCGGTGCATCCGGCCGCGATTCGCGGACGCGCTTGCCGAGCGCGGCCGCGGGCTCGCCCCAAAGCTCGCGCGCGAGACCCTCGGAGATCACGGCAACCTTGCCGCCCGCGTCGATATCCGGCCACGTGATGTCGCGCCCCGCGACCATGCGCGTACCCACGGTCGCGAAGTAACCGGGCGCCACGTATTGAAATCGGCGTATCGGCGCCGTCTCTCCGGCCTCGTAGCGCTGGCCTTCCACGTACAACGTGTTTGGCGGCGTGCGCGTGGCTTCCATCGGCGCGCCGAAGCCGAACGACGCGGCCTCGACTCCCGGTATCGCCGCTAGGCGTTCGAGAATCTGCCGCTGGATTTGCGTGGTGCGTTCGGGATCCGTGCTGATGGCCGGGGTGATGTTGATCCGGGCGATTTGCACGGCCTCGGGCCGCGAGACGCCTGGATCGACGTCGCGCAGCGCGCCGAATGTGCGGAACATCAGGCCGGAGCAGACGATCAGCACGAGCGCGAGCGCCACCTGCGCCACGACGAGCGCGTTGCGCGCTCGATGACGCTCGCGGCTCGCGGTCGCGCCGCGCGCCGCCGAGAGCGGCGCCGCGGTTTGTGCCGCGTGCTTGAATGCCGGGATCGAGCCGAGCAGCAAGCTCGACACGAGCGAGGCGACGACCACGAACGCGAGCACGGACGGATCGATCGAGATTTCTTGAAGCCGCGGCAGGTTCGTCGGTCCGAACGCAACGAGCAGACGCAGCCCGACATAGGCGAGCACGAGCCCCGCGGCACCGCCGAGCGCGCCGAGCACCGTGCTCTCGACGAGCAGCTCTTTCGCGATGCGTCCGCGGCCGGCGCCGAGCGCCGAGCGCACCGCGAATTCCTGGCGGCGAGCGTCCGCCCGCACGAGCATGAGGTTCGCGACGTTCGCGCAAGCGATCGCGAACACCGCGCCGATCGTCCCCATCAGCACCCAGAGCGTGTTAGCGATGTTGCCGACGATCGTGTCCTTGAGCGACACGAACGCCGGCGCGACACGCCAGTTCGCGACCGCGTCGCGCTGGGCGCCGCCGGGCGGCGCCGGCCAGGCGTCGAGCCAAGCCGGCAGCATGCGCGCGGCGTCCGCTTGCGCGTCGGCGAGCGTCACGCCGGGTTTGAGCCGGCCGATGCCTTGCAAACCGCCGAAGCCCGCGAGACTCACTCGGCTGCGATCGATCTGCAACGGCAGTATCAACTCGGCCTCGGGCGTCATGTTGAGGAAGCGGAATCCCGCGGGCATTACGCCAACGATTTCCGTGGGACGCGAATCGATCGACATGCTCCGGCCGATGACGCCCGGATCGCCGCCGAATTTCCGCTGCCAATACGCCTGGGTCAGGATCACGGTATTGCCGAGCTGGAAAACGGGGCCGGCCGCTTGCGGCGCATGGTCGGCCGCGGAGAACCACCGGCCGAGCATCGGCTGAACACCGAGCGCTTGGAGCACGCCGTCCGACACGACACGAATCCGCGCCTGCTCGGGGTCGCCGACACCGGTCACGGTCGCTCCGCCGTCTCCGAAGACTCCGAGGTGCTCGAAGGTCCGGTTTTCGTCGCGATAGGTGAAGTAGAGATCCGGCGACACCCCGAGCGCGCCGGAATTCAAACCGGGCGCGACGTGCTGCAGGCTCACGAGCTCGTTCGACTGCGGGTACGACAACGGCTTGAGCAGCACGGCGTTGACGACACTGAAGACCGCGGTGTTCGCGCCGATTCCGAGCGCGAGCGTGAGCACGGCCGCGAGCGTGAACGTGGGCCGGCGCAACAGCCCGCGAAGCGAAGAGCGCAAATCGCGTCCGACGGAATCCGCGAGACCGAGCGTGCTCGTCGGCCGGCGCTGACGCTCGGCGTTCTCGAACTGGTCCATGTCGTGACTCCCCCGGAAAACCCGACCCGCGGATGCGTGGCGATTGGGAGCAAGTGCCGTGCCAATCCTAAAATCATTGTTGTTATAGAGCTCTGTATACCCTCAGGGGCGCGGCGACGTCCCGCAACCGGACGCGTCGTCCCATTCGTGGAACGTCGGCAGCCGGGGACGCGGCCAATGCATGTGCCGCCCGAACCTAATCCTCGCGGTCGTCGCCGCTGTGCTCGGCTGCATTGCGTTGCCGAATGAGGGGAGCGTGGCGTTGCACGAGAAGTTCGGTTTCGAGAAGATCGGCTCCGAACGCGTGGGCTGGAAGTTCGACCGCTGGGTCGACGTGGGTTACTGCGGGGCTCACCTATGAATAGTCGTAGCGTGTTGCTCGGTGTCGCCGCGGCGCTCGCCGCGACCGGCGCCGCGTGCGCCGAGGAGGCCGCGCCGTTCGCCTACGACACCGTCGCCGCGGTCCGCGAAGCTTTACGTAAGGATCCCAAGGCCACGAGCCACAGCCAGCAGGGCTGGACCGTGGTCGCGAGCCGCGAGAACGGCGCCGCCGTGGAGTGGTTCTTCACACCGGAAGGGCACGCCGTGTATCCCGCCGTCGTGAAGCGCACGGTGGTGGAGAGCAACGGCGTCGGCATGATCGATCTCGTCGCACTCTGCGAGGTCGGGCAGCAAGCCTGCGACGCGTTGCTCGAGGACTTCCGCCAGACGCACAAGGTCACCATCAACGCGCCGCGCGTGGAGCGTGTGTCGCTCGACATCAACATCGCGCAGAACGGTCACGACCGTATGCGTGTGAACCGGCTCGTGGCGGAGGAAGGCAAGGCCGCCGAGATCCGCATGGACGGGTTGCTCAAAGCCGTATTCGTGCCGACGCTGGACGAGAAAGGCATCGTGACGCTGTGGGCGGCAATGTACGAGTACGATGGCCACGACTTCGCGCTCGTGGCGCAGCCGCAGGTCGTCACGCCGGGCGGGGGCGCGGCCGAGGTCGATCTCGACGCGGCGTCGGGCAACCGGTTCGCATTCTCGATCACGCAGCTGCCGCTGCCGAAGCAGGAGTAGCGCACTGGCGATTTACCTGACTTTGTTGAAGACCAGGAAGAACGGCGTCTCCTTACCGTTCTGATCGATGGCCGTGACGTCGATCCGCATCGTCTTGCCGTCTGGTGCCACGCGTCGTACACCTTTATTGATGACGCGGTCGCCGTACTTCGCGACGATGTTGACTGCGTGCTCGTCGAGCACGGTTTCGGAGTACGTGAGGGGCGTCTTCGTACCGTTGATCTGGAACTCGGCGAGCGGAACCGATTGATACTGCGGATAGTCCTTACCGTCGCTCTTCGAAACAACCTGGATGAAGTCAGGGTGCCCGTTCGTCGTTTTGCGGATCACCACGTTGACGAGGTAGCCGTCGTCCCGCAGATCGTAGCTGCGAGTTTCGGACGCGAGCAGAAAGCCCTTCGGTAGCTCAGAGGCCTGCGGGTCGAACTCCCAGACGCCGAGCACGTTCGGAACTTGTGCCAGCGCGCTCGTGGCGCACAGAAACAGCGCGCATGCGATGCGGGCGGTGGTCTTCTTCATCGAGGTTCTCCTTCGGCGGTGTGTGTAGGAGAGCAAGCACCGTGCCAGTCAACGCGTTCCGCCTAGTTCGTCGGTGTTCGCGTTGCGCCGCGCAGCGGCCGTCCCACTTTCGCGCCACGCGCATCGCGAAAGCGAGACGGAAACGCGCGTTCAGTGCGGGGTGTATGCGCTCGCGCTGCGATCGGCGACCAATCCGCGTTCCTCGACTTCGAATGCGACGCGCGTCCGAATCCGCTCGTCGAGGTTGCGCCGCGGCGCAGTGACCTCCGCGCGATTGGCCGCGATGAACGCCAGCATCGCAACGACCGCCACGGCGCCGAGCGCCGCGACTTGCTTCAAGACCCGTTTGGCCCCGCGCTCAGCGGAGCCGTGGTTCTTCATGCCGAGCCAGAGCATCCACGCGAACACCGCTGCACTGGCGGCATACAGTAGAGCCCAAGCCGCGTTCGGCAGATCCGACGCCAGGGGCATCCAGCGGGGCATGACGTCCATCGTCCGGGTGGCGACGAACACGACCCCGACCGACGCGAGGAGCGCGCGCACTCCATTGGTGCTCAGCGAGGAGGCGTACAGGCTCACGGTCGCAACGGCCGCGATCGCCGCCGCCGGCGGCCAGCCGAGTCGGACGGGCCCCGGGCCCGACGCGAACAGCGCATAGAGGATTGCAGGCACACCGATGGCAAGGCCGAGCGACAGGACCAGGACGACCGCCGCCTTGACTGCCCACTGCCGCCACGCGGCGATGGGCAGCAGCACCTGCCAGCCCAGCGTGCCGAGCTGGCGCTCCTCGGCGCTGGCGAGCGAGCCTGCGAGC
>Ga0326726_10000997_pt1 | contig 26301 bp, 23 predicted proteins | sample MHFenrmetagenome_2_FD_207603 | JGI IMG/M metagenome (GOLD analysis project Ga0326726, IMG submission 207603) | Lab enriched peat soil microbial communities from Michigan Hollow, Ithaca, NY, United States - MHF15MN | ecosystem: Environmental > Terrestrial > Soil > Wetlands > Peat | place: USA... | reverse complement strand
ACGCCTGTCATTCCCGGCGTCACACAAACCGATCCGTTCTGGCCGGCCGGATTCGTCCTGGCGGGCATCAATGCCGGCATCAAACCCGTTCGCAAGGATCTTATGCTGCTCCTGAGCGAAGGGCCGGCAAGCGCGGCTTCCGTATTTACGACCAACCGCTGCTGTGCGGCACCGGTCGAACTCTCGAGGTCGAACCTCACCGCGTCGACTGGCGTTATGAGGGCTGTGATCTGCAACAGCGGCAACGCCAATGCGGCCACCGGCGCCCAGGGCATGCTTGACGCCGAACGTATGGCGGCAGACACTGCCACGGCCTGCGGAATCAGCCCTGAAGAGGTCCTCGTAGCCTCGACCGGCGTGATCGGACAGCTCCTGCCCGTGGAAAAGATCTCCGGAGCCCTGCCGGCGCTCGAAGCGGCTGCCGGTAGCGACAGCTGGAAGGACGCGGCTGAAGCCATCATGACCACCGATACCTTTCCCAAGGCTTTCGGCGTCGACGTGTCCCTGTCCGGCGGAACGGCAAGAATCACGGGCATCGCCAAAGGTTCCGGCATGATCTGCCCGAACATGGCAACCATGCTCGCATTTCTCTCCTCCGACGTATCGATCGAACCTTCGCTCCTGCAGGAGCTCCTGGTCGCTGCCAACTCCGTCAGCTTCAACGCCATCACGGTCGACGGCGACACCAGCACCAACGACATGGCCTCCATCCTGGCAAGCGGTCGCGGTGCGCAGGTCATGCGGGGCAGCGATGATGCAGTCCGTTTCGGTGAGGCGCTCAGGTCGGTCATGACCATGCTCGCCCAGCTGATCGTCATCGACGGCGAAGGGGCCACGAAATTCGTCGAAATCAGGATCCGGGGCGCGGTGTCGGATGACGAAGCCCGCATGGCAGCCATGACCGTGGCAAACTCTCCGCTCGTCAAGACCGCAATCCATGGCGAAGACGCCAACTGGGGCAGGATCATCGCAGCCGTCGGCAGATCGGGCGCTTCGTTCGTCCAGGAGGAGCTATCGGTCTCGTTCGATTCCGAACCGATACTGAAACCTGGACTCGATGCCAGCTTCTCCGAAGAGGAGGCTAAAAAGATCATGTCGAAGGAGGCCTTCACCATCACCGTCTCGCTCGGCAACGGACCGGGAACGGCTGTCGTGTGGACCTGCGACCTCAGCAAACGTTATATCGAAATCAACGGCAGCTATCGAAGCTGACCGGCTACCGTCACCAATCACCACCATTCGCCATGGAACAACCGTGCAGTGAATTTCGCCCTGCTGGCAAAAAAGGTCCTCAGCAGGCCATCGGCCAGGTGCTCATCGAGGCGCTGCCCTACATCCGTAAATTCGAGGGCAAGACCTTCGTCATCAAGTACGGCGGGGCCGCGATGAAGGAAGATGGGCTCAGGAACAGCTTCGCCCAGAACGTCACCCTGCTCAGGAAGGTCGGCATCAACGTCGTGATCGTACACGGCGGAGGCGACGCCATTACGAAAACATCAGCCAGGCTCGGTCTGGAAACAACGTTTGTACACGGCAGGCGCGTGACCGACCGCGATACGATCGATGTGATCCAGATGACCCTCGCGGGCAAGGTCAACCAGGACATCGTGCGGCTCATCAGCGACCACGGAGGCAAGGCAGTCGGAGTCAGCGGGCTCGATGCAGACACCATCCGTGCCGTACCCTCGCCGAACGCTGCGCAGCTCGGTCTTGTCGGCGTCGTAACCGAAATCAACACCGCATATATCGACCTGCTCTGCAACGCAGGGCTGATTCCGGTCATAGCCCCCATGGGATTCGACGGCGAAGGCAACATCTACAACATCAATGCCGATGACGCAGCGAGCAGCATCGCACTGGCGCTCAAGGCCGAAAAGCTCATCTACGTAAGCGATGTTGAGGGTATCAGGGTCGGCGATTGCATCCTCAAGACCCTTTGCAAATACGATGCGGCCGACTTCATCGAAAAGGGCATCATTTCCGGCGGCATGATCCCGAAAGTGCTTTCGGCATACCTGACGCTCGACGGCGGCGTTCGCAAGGTGCACCTGATCGACGGCCAGCAGACCCACTCCCTCCTTCTCGAAATCTTCACTGACGAAGGTGTCGGGACGCAGTTTGTCATCGAAGTGGAAAAAGAACCAATACAACAGGAAAAGGAAAAAGCATAATGAGCCAGCACCAGTCAACAACCATAAGTAAACGCGACTTTCTCGGATTTACCGGACTGGATGCCGGCAAGATCATCGAACTCTTCGACTATTCGCTGCACATCAAGCAGCAGCGCCACGCCAATAAAAACAGCGACGCGTTCAGGCCGATCCGCAACAAGACCGTTGCGATGATCTTCAGCAAACCTTCGCTCAGGACGAGGGTATCCTTCGAACTCGGCGTCTACGAACTCGGAGGACACGCCATCAGCCTCGAAGGCAAAGCGATCGGCGTCGGCGAACGCGAATCGGTCGAGGACATCGCAATGCTGCTCTCCCGTTACAACGACGCAATCGTCGCACGCCTCCACGAGCACGAGATCATCGAAACCCTCGCGGCAAACGCCGACATCCCGGTCATCAATGCGCTGACCGACCTGTCGCACCCCTGCCAGGTGCTGGCCGACGCGTTCACCCTTTACGAAAAAGGGTTGTGGAATGAAGAAATCAAGGTGGTCTTCGTCGGAGACGGCAACAACGTGGCCAACTCCTGGATCGAGCTGGCCGGCATACTCCCTTTCCATTTCGTGCTCGCATGCCCTCCCGGATACATGCCTGACGAAACCCTTCTGAAGAAGGCCCGCAGCAACGCCAAAGGCACCATCGAAATCCTGCATGACCCCTTCGAGGCGGTCAAAAACGCCGACGTGCTCTATACCGATGTCTGGACCAGCATGGGACAGGAGGAGGAGATGGCCGAACGCCTCAGGATCTTCAAGGATTTCCAGATCAACAGCAAACTGCTCGGGGCAGCAAAACCCTCCGCCGTCGTCATGCACTGCATGCCCGCCCACAGGGGGCAGGAGATCAGCGCAGAGGTTATGGACGGGCCGCATTCGATCATCATCGACGAAGCCGAAAACCGCCTGCACGTCCAGAAAGCGCTTATGGTCAATCTCCTGAACCATGACGAGTACAGGAAATTCCACCTGACGCACCGCCTCAAGAACGCGGCCAGCCGCCTGAAATCCTGAGCCCGGCACCATGAACAAAACCCTCAGGCAAAGAAAGATCAGGGAGCTGCTCGAAAACCACGAAGTTTCCGGTCAGCAGGAGTTGCTCGGGCTGCTCGAACAGGCCGGCATCAGGATCGCCCAGGCGACCCTGTCGAGGGATTTCGCCGAAATGGGCATCGTCAGGTCCCGGAGCGCAAGCGGGTCCCGGCTCGTCGTGCCGGAAGACGCCTCGGACGACATCCTCAAGGGGCTTGTCGGCATGGAGGTTATTTCGGTCAACGCCAACGAAACCTCGATCATCATCAGGACCCTTCCGGGACGCGCACACGGCGTCGGATCGTTCCTTGACCGCCTCAGGAGTGCCAGCATCCTCGGCACCATAGCCGGAGACGACACGGTACTCGTCATTCCGTCGACGATAAAGCAGATATCGTCCATCAAATCATATATTCAGAAAAGCCTCTCACAACCATGAAAACAAGTATCGAAGCATGAGCAAGGAAAAAATAGCGATCGCCTATTCCGGCGGTCTCGACACGTCAGTCATGATCAAATGGCTGAAAGACAAATATGAAGGCGCCGAAATCGTCGCCGTCACCGGCAATCTCGGACAGACAAAGGAGATCGAGAATCTCGAATCGAAAGCCATAGCCACCGGCGCGTCCTCTTTCCATTTCGTCGACCTCCGCAAGCAGTTCGTCGAAGAGTACATCTGGAAAGCGCTGAAGGCCGGCGCGCTTTACGAAGACGTTTATCCCCTCGCAACGGCCCTCGGCCGCCCTCTGCTCGCCAAGGCGCTTGTCGACATCGCCCTCGAAGAGGGATGCACGATGCTGACCCACGGCTGCACCGGCAAGGGCAACGACCAGGTGCGTTTCGAAGTTACCTTCGCCTCTCTCGCCCCGCACCTCAAGGTGCTCGCCCCTCTCCGTGAGTGGGAGTTCACCTCGCGCGAATCCGAAATCGCCTACGCGCTGGAGCACAACATCCCGGTGTCGGCCACCAAGAAAAGCCCCTACTCGATCGACGAGAACATCTGGGGTATCAGCATCGAGTGCGGCGTACTCGAAGATCCCATGGTCGCCCCGCCTGAGGATGCCTACCAGATCACCGTATCGCCTGAGAAGGCACCCGACAAGCCGACCGTGGTCGACATCGAGTTCGTCGAAGGCATCCCTGTTGCACTGGACGGAAAGCAGATGGACGGTCTGGACCTGATCGTCAGGCTGAACGAGCTCGGCGCCCTGAACGGCGTCGGTCGTCTCGACATGGTAGAGAACCGCGTCGTCGGAATCAAGTCGAGGGAGATCTACGAGGCTCCTGCGGCCACGATCCTGCACTTCGCGCACCGTGAACTCGAAAGGCTTACGCTCGAGAAATCGGTGTTCCAGTACAAGAAGAACATCAGCCAGGACTACGCGAACATCATCTATAACGGCGTCTGGTTCTCCCCGATGCGCAAGGCCCTCGACGCGTTCGTCAACGAAACCCAGAAGCCGGTGACCGGCCTGGTGAGGATCAAGCTCTTCAAAGGCTCCATGTCGCTGCTCGGCAGGACGTCGCCGTTCTCGCTGTACAACGAGGAGCTCGCGACCTACACGGAAGCCGACACCTTCAACCACAAGGCGGCCGCAGGCTTCATCCACCTCTACGGCCTGGGCGTCAAGACCTTCAATCAGGTCAACGCAGGTAAATAAGGTACGGTTCACCCTGACGCTTCAAACCGGAAAAAGCCGTCTCAGTTTTCATGCTGAGTCGGCTTTTTTGTTTTTAATAAGATTGCAAGGGCCAATAGTGGGGATGATGAAAAGAACCAATGGGTCTTAAAAGACCAAAAGGACGTAAGGGGTTCAGGAGGAAACGATGATGCAGCTGCACCTCTTCGTTTCGCAGGAATGCCGGGAGCGCCGAGCTCCAGCTCGGCATTTTCATGGATCTCGGAAAGGCTCTGTATTTAGGCTATCCGACACATAATATGACGTTTACGTTGCCAGACCGAACCTGCATATGAATTGCCGAGCTGGAGCTCGACGTTCCCAGGGTCAAGAGTGCACTCGACAATTCTTTTTATACAGGATCGTATTGCTTCTGAAACGGCTTTTTCTGAATAAAATTGCAAGGACCAAAGGGTCTTAAAAGACCAAAAGGACGTAAGGGGTTCAGGAGGAAACGATGATGCAGAAGCGCCTCTTCTCATTTCGCGGGAACACCGGGATCCCGGCTGGGCATGCAAAAAGGCTGCCTCATCCTGATTTTTGAGACAGCCTTTTTTTTGACTTCGCACCTCACAACCACACTCGAGGTGATGAATAAAAACTGCTAACGATTGATGATGATAACATCACCACGAGGCGGCGGCGGTGGAGGAGTATACTGCCTTAACTGTTTGTTCTTCAGCCTCTGTCGGTCGCGTTTAACCTCTTCCTGATAGAGCCGCAGCCTTTCCTGCTCCGTCTTTTCCTCTTCACGCCTGATTTTGGCGTCCTCCTTCAATTCGAGCTTCTCCATGTCCTGGTCGTGCTGCTCCCGCTGTATCTGCATGTGCTCCTGATCCTTCTGACGCCAGAATTCCGCGTCTGCGTATACGTTCTGCATCGTAAAGGTCATCATGCCGATGAAGGCGGCAAGAGATACTATATTCGGCTTGTTCATCGAGATCCCCCCTGGAAGATGTTGAAATTTCGTCCCCTGACACTCTTCGTCATACGCCAAGCCCGTCTGCGGCTTTTTGCGCGTTGGCGATGTCTACGTTGTTGGCGGAAAGGTATTTGAATATTTTACCCGTCGTGGATATGGAGTTGGTCACTACCGCCGGCAGATTATTGATCAGGTAGAGCACCCCCGGGGCGTCGAAAATGCCGATCGCCTTCACGTCGATATTGGAAACCGATCCTACCAGTTTCGAGGTCCTTGAAACCGCGAGCACATATCTGAGGGCGCCTTCCGTGGCGAGTCTCCTCTGGTGTTCGTCCAGCGGCTTGTTTTCCAGCACGATACGATTGAGGCTTTCATCAAGCTCCCTGCCCATTTTTGCCTTATCCTGGTTAGAAGCTTTCTTTGCGTCCCCATTCTGAACGAAATCGAGGGTCGCCTGCCTGGCAGCCAACTCCTCTTTGCCTGCTATGGCACGGATGAGAAGGACCTGGGCATCGAGATACATATCCAGGGCGACGCTGCAATCGACTACGACCTGATTGATATTCGATCCGCTTTTTCCACCCGAACTACCAACCGAAATGATGCCCGACAAACTCGGGAAAGCTGACGCCGAAGGTGTAGTCGCGAACAGCGAACAGATGATGAGGGATACTGATCTGAATTTCATGAGATCGTTCCTGTTTTATCTCGTTGATGATTAACGGACGCCTTTGGCATTCAATTGTTCTGTCAGGGTAATCGCAGTTTCCTTTGCGGCGATGATCAGCGCATTCCTGCCGGCTACGCTCTGATCAGGCCCCAGTCCGCAGAACTGCACAGGACCGACTGATCCGATCTTTCTCGGAATCATCGGGCTTATATCCCATAATTGCGCACGAACGGAAACATAGACGCGTTTATTGCCGGTAACGGGATCGACATCCTTGAGACCGATATCGATCGTTCCTATCGAGAAGTAACGAACGTTGCACTTGCGGGCGGCGGCAAAGACCTTGCTTCTGATCTGCGCATTCATGTCATCGGTTGTTGCGAACTGGGCTTGAATCAATTTCGGATCAGGCCCCCCACCGTTGATCATGACATCTTCATATGCACCATATTCGATCCCGGCACTGGTAAAAACTTCTCCCATCGCAGCATCGATATCCTGTGAACTCGTCACTGAATATCTGACATCATCTTCTTGTCTGACCGTGCTTCCGCCTATTGTCACCTTCTGCTTGCCTGTCACAAGACCCACTTTTCCGGGTGTAGTATTCACCTGCTCCCTGAAATCAGTCCTCGTATCGTCGTGCTCCGTTACCGAAGAGGTTTTACGTGCAAGAAACAGGAACGAAAACAGTGAATTGTCGGACCTCATCGGCATGATCATCCTGGGCGGGTTCCCTCGATCGTCATAATCTCTGGGATCCGCTGCAAACGCTGGTTTGCCGATGGACATAGCCGCACAAAAGATCAGAAAGGTTTTGAATCTCATACTCCGCTCTCTTTCTATTTTAATTGTTCAAAGATTTTCGATGCGTTACGAAAAGCACTTTCGGCATCAGCCCCTCTCGATGCCGATTCCTTCAACCATTTCGAATTGATTCCGGAAAATTGTTTCGAAGTTTCGTCAATGAGTTCGAAAGTCGTTTTCCTGAACTGGGGCCAATCTTCGATTTTCGGATTATATCTTTTTGCAAGGGTGATGATCTGGGTGTTGTAGATATTTTCATTCAGGATGTAGTTCGCCGCGGCGACATCCTTCATCTTTATGGTCCCCAGTACCCTGTAGATTTTCTGCCAGGAACTCGGCTCTTCAACGCTTGTGCCCCGAAACGCACGCACGGTAAAATCGACCTCATAATCGGCAACCGGCAGGTTCAGGTTGAACGCAGTGCCGTCGGCAAACCTCATCGGCATGACCCTGCCGACAGCTTCGCCGGGGCTCCATGGTACGATCGGAACGTTGTTGTTCGACGCGATCGATGTTTCAAGTTCATTTGCCAGGAGATTTGCAAACGCCTTCTGACTGACGCGCTCGTCGGCGAGTCGGCTCGAAGCCTCCGGCTCAAAATCTACATGTTTGACCTGAAGGTGCTTGTTGTAGAGATCCCTGATCCTGAGATCGGCAAACCTGTCAAGCCATAGGTCGAACGGGTTGATACCAAGATCATTGGTGAGATAGATGGTCTTGAACAATTCAAGAACCTTCGCATCCGTCAAACGATCACTGACTTTCTCGGAATATCTCAAACGAATGGGATAGGCGGCGATCAACTGCTTTGTTTTTCTATCGAATGCCAGGACATTGAAGTTCAGCCGAAGATGCATGACGATCTGATCGTTCAACTCTATGTATTCGATATTTTCATAGGTAAGGGCAAAAGCCACGGTCACCTGGCTTCCAATACCTATCCTGCCCAGATCGGTACTCAATCTCGCATCTTCCTTCGGACGCAATTTTATTTTCTGATTGAAAACCTTGTTCAGCAATGGCTGTCCATTATCGTCTTTAATCAGCTCTACCCTCGCGCTGTATGGGTAGAGTTCGTTCCTGTTTTCGTAATTGCCGGAAAAAGCAAACCCGGCAAACAGCAGCTTTTCCTCAGCCTGCCCTGTCGCCGGAAATAATGAAATAACAAGAGCTGCCGTTACCAGCCCTGCGGCAAACAACGATTGGATTGTACGGGTGAAACGATACAAATAGCGGGCGAAAAGTGAACGGATCTTTCTTTGCATTATGATCGAACTCGTTAGCGTTACGATCATAAGTGTGGTTATATGCAAAGACAGGAAGGGATCAGCTGCTGGTACTGCCATAAGTCACAAATGAGCAACAATTGGAGGAACAAAGTACTCATGATAATTGTAGCCATAATCCCTGTAATAATCAAACGGATATAGTCATATATCCTTTACAGTCAATTAATTCTCCAACTCGTTTTTCAAGATAGAAACAGAAATTCGAAACAATGGAAACGCCGGATAACAAAGGGACACGTACACATTCGATGTCAATATTGACAACCGGATTGTTTTCCCTGACAGATAAATCCGGCATCTGTTTCCCGACAACCGGGAGATCATCATTCCCATAATGCTCTTTTTTTTATTCCCCGACAGAAAACTTTGTTATTTAAAGTACTTTACGCCAAAAGAAAAGAAGGAAAGGATATAAACGGTAATTGGCGGGGTTCTTAATTTCCTCTTTGTATTGTGTATCTTCCAGCAAAAGTTTCAAGGGCGCAGCCCGTGTCACCAAATCAACCCGTTAGCGTTACCATGTCCAAAACCAAGGAACTCCTCTGGCAGAGCCGCTTTTCCCAGCCATTCGACCAGGAAGCGCTTCGCTTCTCCTCTTCAGTCCATGTCGACGGCCTTCTTTTCCGTGAAGATATCCAGGGCTCCATCGCCCATGCAACCATGCTTGCCGAAGAGGGAATCATTTCCAATGAAGAGTCTGCCGAAATAGTCAACGGGCTTAAAGCCGTTGAAGAGGAGCTCGCATCGGGCACGCTTGTGCCTGTCTGGGAAGACGAGGACATCCATACGGTCATTGAGAACCGGCTCAAGGAGCTGATCGGGCCTGCCGCAGGCAAGCTTCACTCCGGAAGAAGCCGGAACGACCAGGTTGCGACAGACACCCGCCTGTATCTGCGCAGGAACATAGACAACATTGTCGGCCAGATCGAACTGATGCAGTCGACGCTGCTCGAAAAAGCAGAACGATACCGCCGGACGATCATGTTCGGCTACACGCACATGCAGCGTGCCCAGCCGATGTCGGCAGGCCACTATTACATGGCCTGGCACTCGATGTTCGGGCGTGACGCGGGGCGACTTTCCGACCTCAGAAAAAGGGCGAACGTCTCCCCTCTCGGAGCGGCTGCCTTCGCAGGAAGCACCCTGCCGCTCAACACGGCTCGTTCAGCAGAGCTGCTCGGATTCGAAGATGTCTTCACCAACAGCATCGACGCCGTCAGCGACCGCGATCTTGTCATCGAATTCGTTTCCGCCTGCTCGGTCATTATGATGCATCTTTCGAGATTTTCGGAAGACGTCATCCTCTGGAGCACTGCCGAGTTCAACTACCTCGAGATCAGTGACGCCTTCGCAACAGGCTCTTCCATCATGCCGCAGAAAAAGAACGCCGATATCGCCGAACTGGTCAGAGGCAAGACCGGGCGGGTGTACGGCAACCTGATGAACCTCCTGACCATCATGAAGGGGCTCCCCCTCTCCTATAATCGAGACATGCAGGAAGACAAGCCGCCGCTGTTCGACACTGCGGAAACCACGGCTCAGAGCCTCTCGATTTTCAGGAGGATGATCGAAAACACATGGCTTAATGAAGATCGGCTGGCAAAGCTGACTGCCGAGGACCTGAGCCTCGCCACCGAAATCGCCGAATATCTGGTCAGGAAGCAGATCCCCTTCCGCGACGCACACAGGATTACCGGCAAGATCGTCGCCTATGCGCTTCAGGAGGGTAAAACATTGCCGACGATCAGCCTCGAAGAGTACCTCACCTTCTCGGACGCATTCGACCAGGGCATTTACGATGACCTGAAACCCGATGCGAGCGTCAACTCCAAGAAAACCGCCGGCAGCTGCTCGTTCCGTTCCGTCGAAGAGCAGATCGCAAAAGCGAAAAGCGCTATAAAGAAATAACTACCATTCCAATAGGGGCATCAAAGCAAAGAGGCTGGCTCACATCTCAATGAGCCAGCCTCTTTGCTTTTGCCGGGAGCTCCAGCTCGTCGCTCCAAGGAAAATAAAAAGTCGCTGCGCATCCTCCATTCCTCTTAAATCCCTTAAGTCCTTTTGGTCCCTTTGGTCCCTTTGCTCCTTCCGGTCCTTCCAATTTTATACAAAATCAAAAAGGCTGCCTCAACCTGGATGTTGAGGCAGCCTTCTGACTGAACAGGTTCTTCGCCGACCTACTTCTGCTGTGCCGCCGGTTTGACCGGTTGTGCAGCTGCCGGACCCGCTTGGCGTGATACGAGATCATCCATGATGCCTGCGGCCTCCTGAAGAATGAAATCGATGTTCTTCTTCTTGCCGGTCTTTACGTTGCTGTCACCCCAGCTCTCCTGGATACGCTTCAGCGTCTGGTTCTCAGTCTTGAATCCCGCTTCCGAAAGAGCGATGCTCTTCCGTTTCCTGATACGGCTCAATGTTGAGAGGTCAGCGAGATAGGACTGGTAGAGCTTGTCCTGTGCCGAGCGCTCCTCGAATTTTTTCTTCATCGCAGCAATGTCGTCGCGGCTGATCGAACCCTGCGGAGTATAGGCCGCCTTGGAAATGGTGGTCCATGGCAGACTGCTCGTATAGGTATCCTCACCGACGACCTCAGGATCGATCATCGAAGGCAGCACAATGTCGGGAAGTACGCCGATATGCTGGGTGCTTCCGCCCGAAATGCGATAGAACTTGGCGATGGTCAACTTCAGCTGTCCAAGGTCCGGCTGCTTCATGAACATGTTGAACGGCCTCTGGATCGTAACGATACTCTGGACGGTTCCCTTACCGAACGTCCGATCGCCGACGATGAGCCCGCGCCCGTAATCCTGGATCGCAGCGGCGAAAATTTCCGATGCAGATGCGCTGTAGCGGTTCACCAGCACCTCGAGCGGCCCGCTGTAAAGCACATGGCTGTCCTCATCCCTCAGTACCATCTTACCGCCGAGCGCGTTGCTGACCTGCACCACAGGTCCTTCGGTTATAAACAGGCCGGTAACATTGACCGCCTCTTCGAGCGAGCCTCCGCCGTTTTCCCGCAAGTCGATGATGATACCCTCGACATGCTCACGATTGAGTTCATTCAGGATCTTTGTGACGTCCCTCGACGTGCTGGTATAATCCTTTTTCTGCTGCTTCTCGCCTTCGAAATCCAGATAGAAAGAGGGTATCACGATCACGCCGATCTTGTGACCGTTCTGGAAAACGATCTTCTTCTGTGCGGCCTGCTCCTGCAGATCGACCTTGGCCCTGACGATCGTAATAATCCTGGCAGGCCCTTTGTTCGCCTGGCTGGCAGGAAGCACCTTCAGCCTCACCACCGAACCCTTTCGACCACGGATCTTCTTGACGACGTCGTTGATACGCCATCCGATCACATCGACGATCTCCCCTGTGCTGCCCTGGCCGACACCGATGATCCGGTCGCCCTTTTTCAGCATGTTGCTCTTGAATGCCGGCCCGCCGGGAATGATTTCGTTCACGACCGTATACTCATTCTCCATCTGCAGCTTGGCGCCGATCCCCTCGAGCGAACGACTCATGTCGATCTGGAAATTCTCGTATTCATCAGGTGAAAAATAGCTCGTATGCGGGTCGAACGATGTCGTTACGGCATACATGTAAGCCTGGAAAGCGTCATCCGGTTTCTGCTGGTCAAGAAGCTTGAGACGGTTTGTGTAGCTCTTCAGGAGGTTGGTCTCTATGCTCTTGCCTTTATCCCCGGAGTACTTCATGGTCAGGTACTGGTATTTAAGCTCCTTGCGCCATAGCTCCTCAAGCTCCTTACGATCGGCCGGCCAAGGGGCTTTCTTGCGGTCGACCTCGAGAGACTCCGCGACCTTGTAATTGAATTTTGCGGTTTTCAGCGTCTTCATCATGAACTGCATCTTCTCCCTGGCACGCTGCAGGAAAAGGTTGTAAATCGTAAACCCTCCGGAAGGCTTTCCGGCAATGAAGTCGTCATCGATGTGGGTGCCGACATCCTTTCTGAGACGCTCGACCTCAGATGCCATGAAATAGCTTCTGGAGTTGTCGAGGTTGTCGAGGTAACGATTGAAAATCTGCTGGGAGAGAGAATCATTGGCAGGAACCTTCCTGTAGTGGTTCTGCATCAGGTATTGCGCAATGTATCGTGACGCCTCTTCCTGCGTGGGAGTCGGCTTCAGGGGGGCCGGATCACTTTTTGCTGAAAGAGCCTGTGTATGACTCCCTGAAATCAGCATGATTAGGCAAACGAAGAGTGCCTGGTACAAGGTTGCTCGAAGTTGTTTCATGGGCGGTAAATATCGCTGTTGGGCATTCGGGTGGAGTTGAATTCGATCTCTATGATCGAATACGAGTTCATTATATTATATTACAAAACATGCTATCTGCATAACACGTTTCTATGCAATTCAGAAAATAATTATTTCCCACTTTCGTTATTTACCCAATTAAGTCAAATGGAGAGCCTTTTATGAAGAAATTCACCAGTTACAAAGAGCTGGGACTAGTCAACAGCCGCGATATGTTCGCTCAGGCAGTCACTGGGGGTTACGCTATCCCGGCCTACAATTTCAATAATCTGGAACAGCTGCAGGCGATCGTGATGGCCTGCGTGGAAACCTCGTCTCCCGTCATTCTGCAGGTTTCGAAAGGCGCCCGCAGCTATGCGAACCAGACCCTCCTTCGCCACCTCGCCGCCGGCGCCGTAGAGTATGCCGCCGAACTCGGCAAATCTGTGCCGATCGTGCTTCACCTCGACCACGGAGACTCCTTCGAACTCTGCAAGGACTGTATCGAGACCGGTTTTTCTTCGGTCATGATCGACGGTTCGCACCTGAGCTATGAAGAGAACGTGAAAGTGACCCGTCAGGTGGTCGAATACGCCCATCAGCACGATGTCACGGTCGAAGGCGAACTCGGCGTGCTTGCAGGCATCGAAGATGATGTCCATGCCGCTCAGCACACCTATACGGAACCCGACCAGGTCGAGGACTTCGTCAGCAAAACCGGCGTCGACAGCCTCGCCATCGCCATCGGCACCTCACACGGCGCATTCAAGTTCAAACCCGGCGAAGAGCACGAAATCAGGCTGGATATCCTTGCCGAAATCGAAAAGCGCATCCCCGGCTTCCCCATCGTGCTGCACGGTGCCTCTTCGGTCCCCCAGGAGCTCGTTCAGATGATCAACGCCCACGGCGGCAAGCTGAAGGATGCAGTAGGAATCAGCGAAGAGCAGCTCAGGGCAGCGGCACGCTCTGCCGTCTGTAAAATCAATATCGATTCGGACGGAAGGCTTGCCATGACGGCCGCCATCCGCAGGGTGTTCGACGAAAAGCCGGAAGAGTTCGATCCGAGAAAATACCTCGGCCCGGCTCGTGACTCGCTCAAGCAGCTTTACATGCACAAGATCGTCAACGTGCTCGGCTCGAACGGCAAAGCCTGAGAAGCCCCGAAAATCAAAGAAAAGCCGCCCATTGAGGCGGTTTTTCTTTTTCAGATATAAAAAGGGATTCAGCAGAAAAACCGCAACGCCAGATAGCTCATCATCCCCATGCCTGTCTTGAGGGATTGTTCATCCGGGTCGAAGGTCGAAGAATGAAGGTGGTTGCCCGTTCCATCACTCTTCATGCCGGTGCCGATCTGCCAGAAACTTCCCGGGCACTCCTTCAGATAGTAGGCGAAATCCTCAGCCGTCATGAGCGGTTCGGATTTGTTCACCCGGTCTTCACCGAGGAACTCCTTGCCTACTTCCCATGCCAGGTCAGTCATTGCCGGATCATTGAAGAGTACCGGATAGCCGCTTCTGATCTCAACCTCAGCTTCGACATCGAACGCGTCTGCAACCTGCCTGATCGTTCTCTCGAACCTCTCATGCAGAGTTGAACGAAGCTCCTCGTTCATGGTCCTCATGGTGCCGGACATGGAAACCTTTCCTGGAATGACGTTCGTGGCATGCCCGCCGTTGATCGAGCATATCGACAACACGGCAGGTTCGTGAGGCGGAGCGACCCGGCTCACCAGGTGCTGCAGCGCAGTGATGATATGGGCAGATGCAAGTATCGGGTCCCTGGTTTTGTGCGGCGCCGAAGCATGGCCGCCCTGACCGTGAACCGATACGTAAAGTTCGTCGGCCGCAGCCATGAAACTGCCCTTGCACAAAGCGATGCTGCCGCTTTCGACACTTGGAAAGCAGTGCTGCGAAAAGATGGCCGAAGGCTTGTACCGGCTCAGCAGGCCGGCGTCGATCATCGGCTTGGCGCCTCCGGGGGCTTTTTCTTCTGCCGGCTGGAAAATCAGGAGCACGTCCCCTTTCAGCTCTTCGCGCATTCCGGAGAGTATCCTGGCGGTGCCGAGCAACATCGCCGTATGCATGTCATGTCCGCAGGCATGCATGCAGCCGGCCTCGGCCGAGCAGTAATCATACGAATTCTCCTCCTGGAGCGGCAGTGCGTCGATATCTGCTCTCAAAGCGACCGTTTTTCTCTCTCCGGACGTTGGCGAGCCTGCACCTCGCAGAATCGCAACAATACCGGTTTCAAGAAGCTGCGGTTCGGCCTCGATGCCGATCCCGGCAAGATAATCCCTGATAAAAGCAGTTGTGCGAAACTCCTGGTAGGAGAGTTCAGGATGCTGATGGATATGGCGCCGGAGGCCTACGACTTCCGGATACAACTCCTGCGCAGCCTTTCGGACCCTGGCTGCAAGGTCACTGAATAACTCGCTCTGCATATAATATTTCTGACATTATGGGACAACGGGCGCCGGATGTTCTGCTACATGTCCATGTAACGAATGAACTCCAGCGCCTTTTCACGAAGCTCGTCATATCCGGCATCAGGGAACGAAGAGTGGTATCGGATAAGATAACCGTACTTCTCCAGATTCAGGATAAGCCGGAAAAAATCATGGGAAACGACCCTGAAAAAAAGAATCTGCCCTTCACCGGCCACTCCGGTGGGCCATGATGTAAAACTGAGGATCGATGCGTCGTTCTTTTCGATAGTCTCTATGAGTTCCGAAAGCCTGGCTCCTGTTGGAGGAACCTCAATTTCGAGGGTCGAGCTTCCCTCCCCTGAATGAAACCGGCCCGCAAGAAAGCCGAGAACGCCCTGTTTGGAAACGACACCTGCATAGAGCCCCTCATGATCGGCGACCGGAACGACATCACCCTTTATGGACGCAACGGCCTGCAGCTTTTCGAAGAGCTGGTCATTCAGACCGAATGCAGGCACCGGCTCGAGTTCGACGGCGGAGATCGACGTTTTTGCGGAGGGCCACCCTTTCCTGCCGGACAGGAGAGTTGAAAGGAAAACCATGCCGGCATACCTGCCGCCATCGAGCACCGGTGCGCAGGAGATGCCGTCATCCGCCAGCTTCCGGGCAACATGGCCGGCCGGTTCATCGAGCGCGAATACAGGGTAGCTTGCCTCGATCAGGGATGCGAATGTCACGCCCATTCAGCAGCAACAGGATGGTTCGATTTTATCGATCCTCCGCTGGTGACGCCCCCCCTCGAACTCGGAGGAAAACCAGCTTTCAAGGATTTTCTCTGCTGTCGCAAGATCGTTGAACCGGGCTGAGAAGCACAGCACATTGGCATTGTTGTGCTGCCTTGCAAGAGCCGCGAATTCAGGACTGCAGGCAAGCGCCGCACGGATCCCCCTGACCTTGTTGGCTGCGATGGAGACGCCGATACCGGTACCGCACATCAGGATGCCCTGATCGAACCGGCCTCTGGCGACAGCCTCGGCCACCTTGCGGGCATAATCGGGATAATCGACCGAGTCTTCCGAATATGGTCCCATATCCTCGAAGGTATGACCGTGGCGCTCAAGCCATGAGAGCACGTTTTTCTTCATTTCGTATCCTGCGTGATCGCTTCCCACTGCAATGTTCATAATCCGTTGACTTTTGATTTGATGTTTTTTTTCTTTTTTAAAGACTGCCGCATGAAAAGTCGCTGGCTGTCGATTACCGGGCGGCCATCCCGTTTCCTCTTGCTGAAGGTTCCGTCAGGATTCATCTCCCACGATTTCGTATTATCGTTCAGGATCAGCTCAAGATCTGCCTTGACCGATTCGACCAGGCGATGATCGACGACCGGAAAAATGGTCTCGACGCGCTTGTCGAGGTTACGTGGCATGAAATCCGCACTGCCGAGAAACAGTTCCGCCTTGCCGCCGTTGTTGAAATAATAGACCCGGCTGTGTTCGAGAAACCTGCCGATCACGCTCACGACCCGGATGTTCTCGCTGATACCAGGCACCCGGGGTTTCAGGCAGCAGATGCCGCGTATAAGCAGATCGCTCCTGACTCCTGCGATGGAAGCCCGGTAAAGCGCACTGATAATCTCCTCATCGACCAGCGCATTCATCTTCAGGACGATACGACCGCTTCCGTCATGTTTCTGCCAGTCGATCTCGCGCTGTATCATCTCCATGATCCGTTTCCGTGTGTTGACCGGAGAGACGATCAGGGAACGGTACTTACGGTTCTTCGAGTAACCGGTCAGCGAGTTGAACAGTTCGGACACATCGTCGGCAAGCGACCTGTTGGTCGTGAAATAGCTGTAATCGGTATAAATCTTGGCCGTAGCCGTGTTGTAGTTTCCAGTGCCGAGATGCAGGTAATGGCAGAGCCGGCCCTGTTCACGGCGGACGATCAGGGTCAGCTTGGCGTGGGTTTTCAGGCCCGGCAGGCCATAGACCACATGGGCGCCGACATCTTCGAGCGCCCTTGCCCAGACGATATTGTTCTCCTCGTCGAACCGGGCCTTGAGCTCGACCAGGACGGCGACCTGTTTACCCTGCTCCACAGCGAACATCAGGGCCTTGACCACCGGAGAGTTGCTCCCTATGCGATAAAGGGTCTGCTTGATCGACAGCACGTCCGGATCGCGAGCCGCCTGCCAGACAAAATCGACAACGGGGTTGAACGAATCGAACGGATGGTACAGCAGGAGATCCGAAGACCGGAGTGAGGTAAATACATTGGTTCTGCGTTTGCCGTCCATGGGATTGTTGGGCACGAACGGCTCGTCCTTCAGCTCCGGCCGGTCGATTTTGAGAAGCTCGATCACGGAACTCATGCCGAGCACGCCGCCGATTTCGTAAACGTTACGTTCATAAACCTCCAGGTTCTTCATCAGAAGCTGCCTGATCGATATGGGCATATCGGGGGTAATGTCGAGACGGACCACCTTGCCGTACCGGCGGGACCTGATGCCCTGCTCGATACTTTCCAGCAGGTCGCCGGCCTCGTCCTCCTCTATCTCGATGTCGGCGTCGCGGATGATCCTGAACGGATGGCACTGCAAGATGCGCATCTTCGGGAAGAGCTGCGACAGGTTGTGTTCGATCAGATCCTCCAGCCAGACCAGGCGGATCCGGTCGTCATCGAAATCGAGCCCCTTGACCTCATTGAGCCTGACGATCCTCGGCAGGATTCCCGGCACCTTGACACGGGCGAATTTAACCGTACCGCTCTCTTCATCCTTGAGTTCGATGGCCAGGTTCAGCGAGAGGTTGGACATGAACGGAAACGGATGTCCGGTATCGAAAGCCAGCGGAGTCAGGACAGGATAGATCTCCTCCCTGAAATATTCCTGCAGCGCATTTTGCTGCCGGGGTTCAAGCAGGCAGGTGCTGACGAACTCGATTCCGTGCTTTTCGAGTTCCGGGCAGATGTCCTGGAAAAAGCAATCGTTGCGCTGCGGAAGCTGTTCGATCACACGCTGCCGGATTTTCTCGACCGTCTCAAGCGGAGTCAGGCCGTCAAACGTGCGATCCATGACGCCTGCGGCGCACTGATCGTCAAGGCCGGCCACCCTGATCATAAAAAACTCGTCGAGATTGGAGCTGAAGATCGACACGAACTTGACCCGTTCGAGCAGCGGATGGGCGCTCTTGTCGATGGCCTCCTCCAGCACACGCTGGTTGAAGTCCATCCAGCTCAACTCCCTGTTAACGTAGAGCGATGGATCGTGCAGCGCCGACTCGACCGGCGCAACCGCCAATGTCTCTGATTCACCGTTCTTCATGCCCTGCTGCTCAAGCAATTGACAATTTCATTTTCCGTTACAACAAAATCGAGAAGTTGATCCCAGGGATCGGACGGAACCGATGGAACTGCCTGGAGACCGAATGCCAGGCCGATTCTGGCCGGACGGATGCCCCTGTTGGCCAGGTCGTCGAAAAAACGGTCATACCAGCCCTTTCCATAACCTATCCTCCCCCCCCTCCTGTCGAACCCTACCAGCGGTACTATTACCACATCGAAACGATCCTCCTCCGAAAGGGTAAGCGGATCGGGAACTGGCGGCCCTGATCCTGAACATATGAACCTGTGCCCACCCGAATATCTGGCCGGAGCCATACGTCCACGCTCAATATAAGGCAAGTACACCTCTTTCCGTTCCAGACAAAACCATTCGAGGAGTTCCAATGTGGAAACCTCCCGCTCAAACTCCATCGATACGTAGCAGTGGATTCTTTCGGCATCCAGGATCTCCGGGATCGTCTTCACTCGACGGAGGATCTCCCCGCTATTCCGAAGCCATGCGTCCACGTCCAGGGCTCTTCGTTTCCGGAGCAGCTCCTTGCGAATCCATGCTTTGCATTCTGAATGCTGTGAAGAGATCATTGTCAATACCGGACAATCCCATTGTTCTGCCAATGGTACAAGATAATAAAACAGAAGGCGATAACGCAGTCTGACAGCCATATGGGCATGAATAGGCCACGGTTTTGGCGATGCCGCGATCGACTCGGAAACGATGCGAACAGATCCGGAACAATACCCGGCCCAGAGGTTTTGAAAGCCAGGCAGCCAGGTCGTCTGTCGGATATGAGATGATTTCCAGCTCCTGCTCAGGATACTGATCGGATTGCGGAACAAATAAATTGAGACACCCCTTTATGTTAAATAGCGGGGATTGTATTACATTACATGATAAGACAGGTCCCTGTAACTCAGCTCTGGAGTTGTTTTTGAACGAATGCATTGCATTTCGACTGAATCATTCACAGGACAAGAAAATCTCACCTTTGCATTTTTTATTTTTTTTCAAATCATAACCGTAGAATAACCATGGCAAACGAATCAGCAGGAAACGGCGTATTCAGCGATCTTTTTTCAGCAGTCGGAGAACTCGCCCAGCAGGCGACTGATCTTGTGGGCAGCGGCGTCAAGACAGTCACCGACGTCGTGACCCCTATCGGCAACGCATCGGTCCAGCTTTGCACCACCGCGATCAACTCTGCAGCTCAGCTCATCCAGGGCGTCGCAGATGGCATCACGGCAGCAATAGCTCCGAAAAAGTAAGAGAAGCATACCGTTTTCTTGCATCGGGCCTGTCGCAAACGGGCAGTAATGAGTGCGAAAGGGCTACCTGAAAAGGTGGCCCTTTTTGTTTTGGCATGCGGATTCCGATAAACATTGCTGCTTTATGCCGGCTTTCGAGACGGCCTCATTGTATGTCACTGATCGTAAAACCGCCGATAGAGACTCTTGAAGTGCAGAACTGAAGAATGAAACAGCAGCACGAGATGATTGACGCGATGTTGATCGGTCAAAACCCCGAAACATGGAAAAGTGCCGATAAAAAAAGCAGCATAAGGTCTTCATGTTACCTCATGCTGCTGATTTCTTAAATGCCGGATTAACGGCGCCGATCATCAAGTATTCTCTCTGACGGCAGATCCGATATCAGGAATCGAAACGACTCTTGACTTCCTTGGTCGGAGCGGCATAGCCCGAAACCGCCGGTGAGCTACCCCTGAGGCTGCCGCCTGCAGTTCCGCCGTAAAGATGGGGATAGGCATTTGCGCCGAGCCTTTTGGTGGTCTTCCCTATGTTTTCGAGGGCATCGCCGACGACCCACCAGTGACCGTCGATGAAAACTTCAAGAAACCTGCCGTAAGCTTCGGCTCCCTGTACAAACGCTCCAGATGATCCGTTCATGTCGATGAATCCCGTTAAGGGTTAATGTTCTTTTCTTGTTTAAAAGATAACGAAACAGCTCATCAACACAAAATATTGTCTCGGTTTAATTGATTGCTGAACCTGCCCCTGGCGGCTGGCCCAAAGGCCTGGATACCTGTGCGTCCCATGTATGCCGTCACAAGCACTCCCCTGCCAAGAAAACGTCCAGCAGACGCTTGAATTCCGTGGCATAGAGATCGTTGTCATGCTCCCAGCCGGCGAAACAGGGAATAGTGTATTTCCTGAGCTCTCTTGCCAGGTTCCGACCACTCTCTTTGTCGATAAAATCCCACTCCTCGATCTTGTTGGTCTTGACCAGGCTGATCGGGAAAAGGATGCGCTTTCCCTCCTTCTCTTCGCGTTTTATGGCCTTGATGATTTCCGATTTCACCCATTCGCTGTTCATGCTGTGATCGGAAAGTACCAGGAGAAGTTTTTCATGGCACCGGATGGCATGGTCGATTTTTTCGTCGAGATAGTCGCTGATTTTCTGATTATCCGGAATATACCAGCTACGTATCCCATTGGCCTGAAGGTCGGTATGAAGACGTTCTGCAAATCCGGCATCCTTTCTGCTGTAGCTGATGAAGCAATAGTGGTGCGCCACGGATTTGCCTGCCAATGTGCGTATGTATTCAATAAACAAGTCGGGCACGCCGCATCCGCGCAGGAAAGCTTCCGATATTCGCCCTCTCGATCTGAAAAACGTACTTATGCTGATTTCAGAAGGGCCTCTGTGGTCGACAGCATTGAGGCCCTTGACGTTGCTGAGATCGAGGTTGGTGAAATTCGTATAGCAGAGTTCGGCATTGCTGAAGTTTGCCATACTGAGTTCAGCTCCGCTGAGGTTCGCTATACTCAGGTCGGCTCCGCCAAGGTTCGCATCACAGAGATTGGCTCCTGTCAGGTCAGCCCCGCAAAGATTTGCATCGCTCAAATCGGCCCCGCTGAGGTTCGCCATGCTGAGGTCTGCCCCGCTGAGGGTTGCCCCGTTCAGGTTGGTCCACCGGAGTTTTGCGTCATGCAGGTCGGCTTCGCCGAGATCCGCTTCGCTGAGCTCCGCCTCGCTCAGGTCCGCATCACTCAGGTTTGCATCATGGAGATAGGCCATACTGAGTTTTGCATCACGCAGATCAGCATCCCTGAGATCGGCTTCGCTGAGGTCCGTCTCGCTGAGATCGGCCCCGATGAGATCCGCATCGCAGAGCTTTGCGTCACTCAGGTCGGCTTCGGATAAATTCGCCATGCTCAGGCCCGCTCCCGAAAGGTCTGCCCAGTTGAGCTTAGCCTCCCTGAGATCGGCTTCGCTGAGATTGGCTCCATTGAGCCTGGCTTGAGTCAGGTTGGTTCCCTTGAGCCTGGCCCTGCTGAGGTCTGTCATGCTGAGGTCGGCCCCGCTCAGGTTGGCACTGCTGAGATCCGCTCCGCTGAGGTTGGCCCCGCTCAGCTTCGCATCGCTGAAATCCGTTTTGCGAAGATCCGACCCGGTGAGATTTGCTCCGTTGAGCCTCGCACCGTTGAATGCTGCCTTGCTGAGGTTCGAGCCGCTGAAATTGGTCGCATTGAACTTCGCGCCCTTGAGGTTGGCCCCGTAGAGGTTGAGGCCCTTCAGCTCCTTTTTGCTGAAGTCTACAGTAAAATCAGGATTTGCCTGACGTGTTTCATTCCACTCTGTTACCGATCGGAGCAGAATTTCGAGGTTCATCTTGGCCATCGTCTGTTGTGTTTTATTCCGATCGTTTGTCATGCGAGGCATGGTCTCGTTCTTCACTGCCAGGAATAGCGCTCATATCGACGGAGTGACAATCCGGCAGCAACGTTACAGGAAAAAGAAGCTGATGATGCAGTGCAAGAAAGTGCCACCGGAACGCCGAAACAGAGGTGCCGGGCATCCTGGAATTGAGGGATGTCAGGGGGAGGGATTTACCCAAGGTATTCATTGGATCTGGAATTATGAAACAAAAAAAAGCGCCCGTTCGCCCATGGCGCTGTACCAGAGTGGCGTAAAGAATCATTCGCGGGTTGGATAGCTTGGCCTGGAACCGTAGATTTCAAAAACATGCTCAAGTGAAAACCGCTCTTCGCAAAATATCATGACAATATCCCCGGCCCCTCCTGCCCATTCCCCGTTTTCCATGTTCTGCGTCGGCAAGAACTACCCTGATCATGCACGGGAAATGGCGTCATGGGAACCTGAAAAAAAGGGCGTGACACAGGAGGCGCATGAACAGGAGCCGATCATCTTCTTGAAACCCGGTACGGCGCTTTCGAAAGACGGGCGGACTTCAATTCCCCTGTTCGAGGGCCGGCCGGTCAGCTCCAGCCTGCACTACGAGGCCGAGCTGGTGCTCCTGATCGGAGCCGATGCGGAAGAGGTCAGCATCGAGGATGCGCCCGGTTTCATCAGCGGTTACGGCGCCGGTCTCGACATGACGCTCCGGGACGTGCAGCTCGAAGCAAAGAGGGGCGGCAACCCGTGGCTGAAAAGCAAGGGGTTCCGCAGAAGCGCACTCGTATCTGAATTCATCGCACCCGAAGAAGCCGGACCGTGGTCCGGGCTGGCCATCTCGCTCCGACTGAACGGTGCGATAGTCCAACACTCCCCCGTATCGAAAATGACCTTTTCACCAGCCTATCTGATCCACTATTTGTCCTATATTTACGGACTGCGCGCGGGCGACCTGATCTTCACCGGAACACCTGCAGGCGTCGGCGAGGTCAGCCCCGGCGACAGGCTCGACGCCGCGCTCGAAACCGGAGCCGGAGAGAGCCGTGCTGCAATAACGCTGGTTAAGCTCGAAGCGATCGTATCCTGAACCATTTTCCCATTCACCATGAGCATTATTTTCCAGAACGCAAGGCTTCTGAACCCGGCTGAAAACCTCGACACCACAGGCTCGATGAAAATCGGGGATGACGGAGTAATCGAGACGCTTGTGACCGGCGCCGACAAGATCATCGCGAACGAAGGAGACCGAGTCGTCGACCTCGAAGGCAAAGTCCTGGCCCCAGGCCTGTTCGACCTGCACTGCCATTTCAGGGAGCCCGGACAGGAGTACAAGGAAACCCTCGAATCCGGCGCTGCTGCAGCCGCTGCAGGCGGATTCACCGGAGTGGCCCTCATGCCCAACACAAAACCGGTCATCGACAGCCCGCTCGGAGTGGCCTACATCCGCCACCACAGCGCCGGATTGCCTGTCGACCTCGAAGTCATCGGCGCCATGACCGCTGAAAGTCGGGGTGAGACCCTCGCCCCTTACGGCAAGTACTGCTCCTATGGGGTGAAAGCGGTTTCTGACGACGGAACGGCGATCCAGAACACACAGATCATGCGCCTGGCGATCGAATATGCGGCCAATTTCGACCTGCTCCTCATACAGCACGCCGAAGACAAGCACCTCACCGCCGGCGGCATCATGAACGAAGGCGCCGTTTCGGCGATCCTCGGCCTGAAAGGCATTCCCGAAGTGGCGGAACCGATCATGATCGCCCGCGACCTGCAGCTGCTCGCCTGGCTCAAGAAGCACAAGTTGAACGGCGCCATGCCGGAACCGAGATACCACGTCGCGCACATAAGCACTGCCGAGTCAGTCGATCTGGTACGCAAGGCAAAAGCCGCCGGCCTCAGGGTCACCTGCGAAGTGACGCCTCATCACTTCACGCTGACCGATGAGGATCTGGCCAAAGCCATCGACAAGGGCAATTACATCATGAAGCCGCCGCTCGTTTCGAAAGAGAACCGCGACGCTCTGATCGAAGGGCTCAGGGACGGCACTATCGACGCCATCGCGACCGACCATGCACCTCATGCCAAACATGAAAAGGAGTGCCCGCCCGACCAGGCTTCGTTCGGCATCATCGGGCTCGAGACGTCGCTCGGACTGACCATCAGCGAGCTTGTCGATAAAAAGGTACTCTCCCTCTCACGAGCGATCGAACTGCTTTCGACCAACCCGAGACGCATACTCGGTCTGGAACCCATTCTGTTCGAGGCTGGACAAAAGGCGAACCTTTGCATCATCGATCCTGAACACTCATGGACGGTAAGCGATGCCTCGTTCAGGTCGAAATCGAGGAACACCCCGTTCATGGGACGTACACTCAAGGGAAAAGCCCTGGGTATCTATCACAACGGCAAGCTCATCATGGAATGATCGTCTGAATAACTCTTAACTAAAAAGCAAGAGTGTTTGATCTTTGCCCATTTTTTGTTACTTTCGATATCTTTTAGCTGGATTCATAGCATCTTAGCGTCAACCCAAAGCATTTCTGACACGACATGGCCAAGAAACAATCGTTCGGTGACAAGGCAAAAAAAGGCACTGCTGACTTCAAAGTTGCAAAGCTGGTCTATTCAGTGAAATCTGATAAAACCAACGCATGGAAATTCGTCGAAAAAAATATTCGTATTCCCAACGGTGAAAACGAGCAGGACATCGTCAAAAAAACCATCAGCGATCACGCGAAATAATCGCAGTAGGCAGAGCGTTCTGTCACTTCGCTTATCTCTTGTCATTCACGCATGACCGATCACCGATCTCCTTCCCGGGACAACGCCTCCCGGGAATGGTTCGAAGACTGGTTCAGCCATCCCCTCTACCTGAAAGTCTACCACCACCGCGACAACGCGGAGGCGGATCTCTGCGTCGAGACCATTCTGAGAATCACCGACATCAGGCCGCACGATAACAGCTCTGTGCTTGATATTGCCTGCGGCGCCGGTCGCCATGCCCTCGCCTTTGCCCGTCGAGGATTCAGTGTCACTGCAAATGACCTGTCGGGATTCCTTCTCGGTGAGGCCGAAAAAGATGCCGGCAACGAGGGGCTCGACCTCGAATTGAGTTGTTGCGACATGCGCAGCATCAAGCTGGATCGCCGGTTCGATCTTATTGTCCAGCTCTTCTCGAGCTTCGGTTATTTCGAGACCGATGAAGAGGACCGCTCCGTTATCAGGAACGTCTCCGGCATGCTCCAGCCGGGCGGGTGGTACGTGCTCGACCTCATCAATCCTGAACACCTCAGAAAGCACCTGATCCCACATACCGAAAAAAGCATCGATACCCTCTCGATCACTGAAGAACGAGTGCTTACGAACAGAAACGTCAGCAAAACCATCACCATACGGGACGGGGTCGGCGACGAATGCTCATTCAGCGAATCGGTCAGGCTCTTCTCCCCCGATGAAATATCGACGCTGCTGGAAAGCGAAAACCTTGAGGTTAAGCTGCTGGCCGGTGATTATCGCGGATCAGAATTCGATGCAGGCACCTCGCCGAGAATGATCCTGTTTGCCCGTAAAAAAGCAGAAACCCCGGACGCGCTCTAAGCAGGTCCGGGGTCATCAAAGCCGATATATCGAGGCAAACCCAGTCCACTGAAAAAATCAGCCAAGCAGTTTCTGGTCACGGTACCATTCGAAGGTCCTGCGAATGCTCTTTTCGTAAGGTTCGGTACGCATGCCAAGCTCACGTTTCGCTTTCGATGAATCCACGTAGAGGAATTTCGAGGCTACAGTAAACATGGACATGTTGAAAAGCTTCGAAATATTTTTCCTGTTCCCGACGAACCTGAGCATGTAATTGATCACATGGGCACCCCAGAGCGGAAGAGGAAGCGAACGCTGGTAAACGCCGGTCACCTTCATTATCGTCTGCATGAGTTCCCTGTAGGAGACGTTGTCGCCGCCGATGATATATCTCTCTCCGGTACGCCCCTTCTCCATCGCCGCCTCAAGACTCTCGACCACGATTTCCACATCGACGACGCAAACGCCACCCAAAGGATAG
>Ga0326726_10000996_pt1 | contig 26337 bp, 22 predicted proteins | sample MHFenrmetagenome_2_FD_207603 | JGI IMG/M metagenome (GOLD analysis project Ga0326726, IMG submission 207603) | Lab enriched peat soil microbial communities from Michigan Hollow, Ithaca, NY, United States - MHF15MN | ecosystem: Environmental > Terrestrial > Soil > Wetlands > Peat | place: USA... | reverse complement strand
AAGGACATTCCGGACGACGACGACGTGTCTCGTTCCCTGCCGCCGCGCTACTACGTGCAACTGACGTCGGCGGTGGAACTGCGCTCCGAGCCGGACCGGCCGCTTCGCAAGGCCCCGATCAGCATTCTGCATCCGGACAACGACACTTACCAGAAGGTCGAGTTTTCGATTACGGATGACTGCGACGTCGAAGTCTACTGCATCGGCGAATACTCCGAGTCGTCTGAGGCGATGGTGGACGGGGGTTGGATTGTCGATGCCCGCACGCGAGAGCGCATCTGGGAGATGACCACTGCAAACATCGATCACGCCGGCGGCGCCGACAAGAACCGCCGTTTCCATGACAACGTGCATCTCAAGAAAGGCGATTACATCGCCTACTACGTGACCGACGATTCGCATTCGTACGATGATTGGAACGCCCAGCCTCCGGTTGACCCCGAAGCGTGGGGGCTCCAGATCTTTCCCGCGCGCGCGGCCGATGCCGCGAAGATCGTGGTCCGTCCCAATGCCGTCGTCGACGACCCGCTCTTACGCATGACCGGCGAGGGCGACAACGAGCTTCAGTCGAAGTCGTTCCGCATGAAAATCGCGGCGCCGTTGCGTGTGTACGCCATCGGCGAGTATGATACTTACAACGACGCGATGGCCGATTACGCCTGGATCACCCGCGCCGGAGATCGTCAGAAAGTCTGGGCGATGACCGGCAGCAACACCGAGCCGGCCGGTGGAGCCAGCAAGAACAGGCAGTTCGACGGGCTGGTGGACTTAACCGCCGGAGATTACACCGTCTATTTCGTTACCGACGGCTCGCACTCGGCGCGCGATGGCTGGAACTCGTCTCCACCGTACGATCAGAAATTCTATGGTGTTACTCTCTATGCCGGCGATCCCAACTTCGACCGCTCCAACTTCAGCCTGATCGACAAGGCCGATCTGAAAGCGCCCGGGCAGTTGGCGGCGATCACAGAAGTCGGCAACGATCAGGACCGCCGTGTGCACTTCACGCTCTCATCCCCGACTCGCGTTCATGTGCATGCACTGGGCGAGGGCACACGCGACGATATGGCCGACTACGGTTGGATCGAGGATGCACGCAGCGGTGATATCGTCTGGGAGATGACCTATCGCAAAACCTCGCACGCCGGTGGCGCCGAGAAAAATCGTGTCGTCGATCAGACCATTCTCCTCGACAAGGGCGAGTACGTGGTTCACTTTGTGACCGACGACACGCACTCGTTCCCCGAATGGAACTCCGCGCCGCCCGATGATCCCAACGATTGGGGCATCATCGTCAGCGAAGCCGGCAAGCCCAACCCCGAACCCTAGCGATCGAACGATTCTGGATTAGGATGCCTCAGGAAGGGCGGGTCAGTGACTCGCCCTTGTTGCTGTGGTGGAAAGCTGAATCGAGGGTCCGTTACCGCGATTGCTGGAAGCCGATATTCTTCTCGTCGGCACCGGCGACTCGGATCCCTCCGAACGCGGACTCGTACTTCTTGATATTCTCCTCGAGCGCGTTCTGCAGCATCTTGGCGTGCGCCGGGGTCATGATGATGCGGGAATAAACCTTGGCCTTGGGCGAGCCGGGAGTGATGCGCGCAAAGTCGATCACGAATTCCTGCGGCGAATGCACGATGAGTGCCAAATTGGAATAGATGCCTTCGGCTTCGGCCTGCCCTACTTCAACGTTGATTTGCGGACGACCTTCCACGGTGTTTCCTCCTTGTGTAATCACCCGACACGGTATACCATGGCCCGGTGAAAGTCAACGCCGCCGCTCCGTCCACACCTATGGCAGAATCGGTTACCCATCGCAGCATTCAAGACCTCCTCTCGCGCTTTGCCGGACGACGGATTGTGGTGGTCGGCGACGTGATGCTGGATGAGTATTGGTGGGGAAGCGTCGAACGCATCTCGCCCGAGGCGCCGGTCCCCGTGGTTGCGGTGCAGCGCCAGGATGCCAAGCTCGGCGGCGCCGCCAATGTCGCGCAGAATGTCCGCTCGCTCGGCGGACTGGTCACCACCGTCGGAGTGATCGGCGATGATCGCGCGGCACGACTGGTCAAAGACCGGCTCACCGATCAAGGGATGAGCCTCGACGGTCTCGTGGTTGATCCTTCGCGTCCGACCACATTAAAGACACGTGTCGTCGCGCAACATCAGCAGGTTGTCCGTGCCGACTTCGAGACCACCGAGGCGATCAACACGGGTTGTATCGAGCATATCGCGCAACGCTGCCTGGCCGCCCTGGCCAATGCCGACGGCCTGATCATTTCCGACTACGGCAAGGGTGTGATTCAGCCGGAGCTGCTGGAACGCATCGTCGAGCCGACCAAGCGAGCCGGCAAATTTGTCATCGTCGACCCGAAGGACACGCACTTCAATTCGTATCGACATGTGACCACCCTGACGCCGAACCATCATGAGGCCGGCTTCGTGGCCGGGAGGCGCATTCGTGATGATGCGTCGTTGCGCTCGGTCGGGTTTGAGTTGCTCGAACGGCTCGATGCCGACAGTCTTCTCATCACGCTCGGCGAAAAAGGCATGGCGCTGTTCGAACCGAAGGGGCGATTAACGACGATTCCCACGGTCGCGAAGACCGTGTTCGATGTAACCGGCGCGGGTGACACCGTCGTCGCGGCAGTGGCCATGACATTGGCCGCCGGCGGTACGATGCTTCATGCCGCCTACACCGCCAACGTCGCCGCCGGCGAGGTCATCAAAGAGGTCGGGACCGCGCAGACGACAGTCGACGCGATCCGCGCTGCCCTCGATTCGATCCCCGAGCCGGTGATCAACCATCTCTCGTAGTCACTGGTGATGCCCAGAGCCGCATCATCGCACCTGGTCACGCGTCACGAACTGTCGCGGCTGGCGACGTTATGGCGGAAGGCGGGCAAGCGCGTCGTCTTCACCAACGGTGTCTTCGATCTTCTGCACCGCGGCCACCTCGATATCCTGACCAAGGCGAAATCATTCGGCGACGTTCTTGTCGTCGGACTGAATTCGGATGAGTCGGTGCGCCGTCTCAAGGGACCCGGTCGACCAATCAACCGGCAGCGCGATCGGGCCGCCTTGCTCCTGGCTCTGCGTCCCGTGGACTATGTTTGCATCTTCGCCGAAGACACGCCATTGCAACTGATCAGCGCTCTCAAGCCGAATGTCTTGGTCAAAGGAGCGGAGTACGGCGCTACTGCCATCGTCGGTGCCGATGTCGTCAAGGCGAGCGGGGGGAGCGTGCGTCGGGTGCGCATGCGCGTGGGGTACTCGTCGACCGCCCAGATCCAACGGGCGAAGCGCAAGCGGTAAGAGAATGACCTACAATCGTTTGCGACGCTAACCCTGTCGGCCCGTGGGACATTTCCCTTGACTGTTTGCGGCATTGCCAGCACCCTAAATTGGCGGTAAAGGTCAGACGGGGTCATTTCCGATCTTGGGGGTAGGTCAGAGTGAAGAGTGTTGCAAATCACAGACAACGGATCGCGCGGTTGCGCCGCCGGATGGCCGATGAGCATCTCGACCTCCTGCTGACAACCTCAACGCCCCAGCTGCAATATCTCGTCGGCTACACCGGCTCCAATGGGCTCCTCTTGCTGGGGCCGAAGAGCGCCGAGTTCTTCACCGACGGCCGTTATCGCGACCAGGCCAAGACCGAAGTCCGCGGCGCCAAAGTCGCGATCATTTCCGGCGATCTAACCGCCCACCTTCCGAACGTTCCCGCGCTGAGCAACGGCCGCCCTCGTGTCGGTATCGAGACCGGCCAGATTACTGAGAAGTACGGCGCGCGCCTGCGTTCGCTGTTGCCACGCGCGCTATTTGTCGCGCTCGACGATTTCGTCTCGCCGCTGATGCAGGTGAAAGATGCCGCCGAATTGGCGAACATCCGTCGCGCCGCCAAGATCGCCGAAGATGCGTTCGGCGGAGTGCTTGAGTTGGTCCGGCCGGGTGTCCGCGAACGCGAGTTGGCCGCTGAGCTTGAATACCGGATGATGAAGGCGGGCTCGGAGAGGCCGGCGTTTGAGACAATTGTGGCGTCTGGCTACCGTTCGGCTTTGCCGCATGGACGCGCCTCGGAAAAAAAGGTCCAAAAGGGCGACTTCATCACCTTCGATTTCGGCGCCACGCTCAATGGGTATGTCTCCGACATCACCCGCACCGTAGTTGTCGGCAAGGCAACGGCGCGGCAGCGTCGGGTGTATAATCTTGTTTGGCGGGCGCACGGCGCCGCCATCGCCAAGGCGCGCCCCGGAGTCGCCTGCGCCGATTTGGACAAGATCGCCCGCGGCATCATTACACGCGGTGGGTACGGCAAGCAGTTCGATCACAGTCTGGGGCACGGAATCGGTCTGGTCATCCACGAGGCGCCGGCGCTCAGCCCGCGCAGCCAGACGGTCTTGCAGAGCGGTATGGTTGTCACGATTGAGCCGGGGATCTACATCGCGAAGTGGGGCGGCGTCCGAATTGAGGACGATATCCTGATCCGTCCCGGACGCGCGCAAGTCATCACACAGTTCGAGCGTTCGCTCATCGAGCTTTAGGGGCACCTGTCGGACTTTCCCGGAAGGGGGAAGCCATGAACGAGAATGAAATTCGCACGCTGATCAAGCTGGTCGAACAGTCACAAATCGAATCGCTGGAAATCCGGCGTTGGTTCCGCGGCACCGTGCGCATCACCAAGAGCCGTGGTTCGACGAATGGGCATCATCCGCCCGAATCGGGCGCTCCCGTGCTCACAGTTCCAATTCCAACTCCGGCACCGGCTCCCGCTCCGGAACCCGCAGTTCCGGCAGCGGCACCCGCTGAACCGGCGAAGCCGTCGCGCCTGATCGAAGTGAAGTCGCCCATGGTCGGGACCTTTTATCGTGCTCCTGCCCCTGGCGCACCGCCGTTTGTCGAGGTCGGCAAGGTGGTCAAGCCGGGCGACGTGCTCTGCATCATCGAGGCGATGAAGTTGATGAACGATATCGACGCCGAAGTGTCCGGGAAGATCGTGAAGGTGATTGTCGAAAACGGCCAGCCTGTGGAATTCGGCCAGCCCTTGTTCATAATCGATCCGGACGTGTATTGATCTCTTTGGTGTCATTCGATGCATTTCGTAGGGGCGGGCCGAAGGTGACCCGCCCTTTCTGTATCACGCCCCACCCATAATTCGAATCGTTCGTAGAGGCGGCTCTTGAGCCGCTCAAACTGCAAGGGGCTAAAGCCGCTTGTTTGCCAATCGTATGGCGAAAATGTCAACGTAGAGTGGGCTCTGCGATGTGGGTCAGGACCTTCGGCCGATTGCCCCCTGCGGTCGGGTGCTCCAGACGGATCTTCACATTCGTGTGTCAGGAGCCCAGCGCGATTTGCTTCGTCGCGTGATAATTCGCCCCCCGCGCTGGGCTCCTGACCTACAACTGCGCATCGTATATTCGTAGCGGGACGGCCAGTCGAAGATCCCGCTTCGCGGGAGCGTGCCCACAATGCCGGAGGGATACCCATGCTCACAAAACGCGCCTCGAAGACCGTGACAAAGAAATCACGCACCAAGCCCCCGATCGATCTCGGCGTAGCCCTGATCGCGGCGTTTCTCACCAACGAACGCGTCAACCAAACTTTGCTCGACATGCTCGATCCCAAGATCTGGCGATTGATGCCGCCCTGCTCAAAACGTCGCAACATCGCCACGAGTTTCGCGCACATCCACAATGCTCGCTGCATGCGGATCAAAATGTGCAAGGGGACAGTCCCGGAAAGCCTGGAACGGGGTGAGGTCACGATCGTCGAGGCACGCAAGGCGCTGGCCCAGAGTGCGGTTGCCATGGCAGATCTGATCCGTCGCTCTCTCGATACCGATGGTCATGTGCGCGATTACCGTCCCGATGTCGTCTCGATGGTCTGCTCGGCCATCAATCACGAAGCCCACCACCGCGGCCAAATTGCGCATTGGGCACGTGAACTCGGCTCACCTCTCTCGCCCGAGCAGCAGCTCCTCCTTTGGAACTGGCCCAAGCTCCGCAGCGAAGTCTGACGTGCTCAGATTCTCTGGCCCTGACATTGCCGAAGGGGGGTTTACAGAGGAATGTGTCCCGACGACAACCCGTTGCCGTAGCGGCACGGCCTGCCGTGCCTCATGGCGTGTGCAATACGCCCCTACATCTACCCTTCGCCCTTCGGGAATAATCACCGGCCTCGCTTGTAATAATCTCCGCAGGAGGACTCATGCTTCATCGGGCAGCCATCGCCGCACTCCGTGTCATGTTCTTGGTGACGCTGGTCACCCTCGTGTGCTGCAGCAAGGAACGCCCGCTCCAATCCCCGCCGACAAAGTATCTTCTGTATGTCGGGATGGGCGGGCGATCGCCGCTTTTCACGTCGTACGTCTTGGTAGCGGATTGCGCGACCGACTCGGTAATCGACAGTTTGGGGAGCGCTGGGTACTATAACCATCAGTTGATGCTGGTTAGGACTTCTCCAGACGGCAGATACTTGTTCCTGGGCTTTTCGACTGGGGGCGCCCGCATTTGGGATATTGCGAGTCACGCCGAGATCCGGAACCTGGGGATCTTTGCCCTTCGGCCCATCTTTGTGCCAAAGGCAAGATCCCTGGTCGTGTTTCAACCCGACAGTTCACACATCTATTCGATCCCGGATTTCACGCTTGTGGGCAAGCTGCCAGAGGTTGTCGGTTCTGGGAGCCTTATCCCAGGAACAACTCGCATTGTCACAATTCGACAGCGCTCGAGCTCCCCGCCCGACGTCGATTTCCTGACCTATGATGTGGTCGCTCGGTCCTTCGTGGATTCGCTGAGGCTCCAGGCCGCTGATTTGGGTCCCGATCTGTACTTGTTTCACTGGGTGTATGCTTCGGAATTGCAGCGGCTCTATGCGATCTGCACCGATTCGATTGGGACATGCTTGATCGGGTACGATCTGAGAGCGCGGCGACTGCTATTCCGGTCGCCGGCAGCAGAGTTCAGCGGTCGCCCTTGGTTGAATGCGACGTGCGATCAAGTCTGGGTCACTTATGGAACAACCTCTTTTGGCGGCCCGTGGCCGTCATATGTCTCGATTTACGATGGGCAGTCGGGCGCGGAACTTGAACGGATCACCCCAAGCCGCAACTTGCCGGGCTGGGGCTTTGCGCCGGGGGGCGTTGCGTTCCATCCAGCGGGGAACAAGGTCTACATTCAAGGAGCGACTGAGGATGGCCAGACGCAGCCCGTCATCGCCATAACAACCCCCGGCAGCGAGGTTCAGAAAGTGCTGTTCGGAGACCACGCCCACTTACCTGTGGACATCGCCCTCGGCATCGACCCGCGCCCGTAGGGGCGCACGGACGTGCGCCCTCCGATCCGTGACCCGAGACCAACACGGGCGCATTGCCATGCGCCCCTACGTTTGCGCCTTCAATCCTCACCCATTCCTGCCGATAACAGCATAAGGGCCACCCTCATAGGGGAGAGGCACTTGCGGGACCTCACCAGGCCCCGCCGGGAGGGACTTTCGATGGCACTCAAAGAGATGCTGACTGAGATGATGGAGCGCGGCGCTTCGGACTTGCACATCCGCGTTGGGGTGCGACCGATTTTGCGCGTCGATGGGATGCTCAATGCCATGGAGACGCAACCCATGACCCTCGAGCAAGTCGACGAAATCATCGCGCAGATTCTCAACGAAGAACAGAAGCGGCGCTTCCAGGGGCGCAACGAGTTGGATCTCGCGCTCGGCGTGGCCAAGTTGGGACGGTTCCGTATCAACATGTACCGTCAGCGTGGCACTCCCGGCATCGCCATTCGTTCCGTCCTCACCGACATCCCAACCATGGCCGATCTGCATCTCCCCGACACGATCCGCAAGCTGTGCGATCACCGTCGCGGCTTGATCATCGTCACCGGCGCCACCGGCTCGGGCAAATCCACCACCATGGCGAGCATGCTCGAGGAGATCAACTCCACCCGTTCCGACAACATTGTGACCGTGGAAGACCCGATCGAATACATGTTCCGCGACAATCAAAGCGTCATTTCGCAGCGCGAAGTCGGTGGCGACACTGAGTCTTTTGTCACCGCGCTGCGTCATGCATTTCGTCAGGACCCCGATTGCATTCTCATCGGTGAAATCCGCGACGCCGAAACGATGATGATCGCCTTGACCGCGGCCGACACCGGTCACTTGGTCCTGACCACGCTGCACACGATCAACGCCGTCGAGACAATTTCGCGCATCATCTCGTTCTTCCCGCCGCACCAGCACCAGCAGATTCGTCTGATGCTCTCCGGCACGCTCGTTGCAGTCGTCTCGCAGCGGTTGTTGCCGCGCGCCGACGGGCCGGGACGTGTCCCGGCCATCGAAGTCATGGTCGGCACCGCCGCCATCCGCGAGTCGATCCTCGATCCGGACAAGACGTCGCTCATTCAAGATCTGATCGAGAGCGGCGTCACCCAGTACGGCATGCAGACCTTCGACCAGTCGATCATGCGCTGGTACCGTGAGAATGTGATTTCCTACGAAGTCGCCCTTTCCAACGCGACCAGTCCCGATGATTTCGATTTGCGTTTGCGTGGCGTCGTTGGCGCCGCCGACCGTGGGTGGCGCGAATTCGAAGAACAGAAGAAACCGTAATCCCCCGTCAGTCAAAGCCGCCTTGTCCCTCTGCAGGGGGCAGGGCGGCTTTGTCATTGGTTGCCTCTCCCGGGTCTCGCACGCCTTTTTTCGTTTGACTTCGCCCCGCGTAACCGATAATTCGCCATCCAATGGCAGTCGGGCGGGGCGCCCCGACAGCGCGCCCGGCCCTCTTACACACCTGGGACACATTTTGCGAATCGCCAAGAGGCCGAGGATAGCGAACAATGGTTGTCTGCGACTACTGCGGAGTTGAAATCGAAGGGCCGCCGTTGCGGCGCAAGAAACACGTGTACTGCTCCAAGACCTGTTTGGAAGAGCACGAATTCGAGATCTCCGACGTCGACGAGGAAGATCCGGAGTACGAAGTCGAGGACGCCGACGAGGATGAGGAAGAGGAGCACTGAGAGCGCGCCGCGGCGCGGAGTTGACTCGGCCCCTGCATGTTCAAGAAGATCCTGATTGCCAATCGCGGCGAGATCGCCCTCCGCATCATTCGTGCCTGCCGCGAACTGGGCATCCCGACCGTTGCCATCTACTCGGAGCCGGATCGCGAATCGCTGCATGTGCGCTTCGCCGATGAGGATGTCTGCATCGGCCCGGCGGCATCGTCTCGCTCATACCTGGATCCCAAGCGCATCATTGCCGCCGCCGAGGTCACGGGTGCGGATGCGATCCATCCTGGTTACGGATTTCTCGCCGAGAACGCCGACTTCGCGCAAATCTGCGGCGACTGCGGATTGACCTTCATCGGCCCGGAGCCGGAGACGATTCGCCTGATGGGCGACAAGGCGGTCGCCCGGCAAACAATGAAGAACTCGGGCGTGCCGATTGTGCCGGGCTCCGATGGTCCGGTGGCCGACGCGGCCGCGGCGCTGGCCGTCGCCCACGACATCGGGTTTCCGCTGATGATCAAGGCCGCGGGTGGGGGCGGCGGACGCGGGATGCGCATTTGCCGCGATCCGGCCGAACTGGAAGTGCTGTTCCTCTCGGCGCAGGGCGAAGCCAAACTCGCGTTCAACAATTCCGAAGTCTACGTGGAGCGCTACATCGAGAATCCGCGTCATGTCGAGTTTCAGGTCTTGGGCGACTCGCGCGGCGATGTCATCCATTTGGGCGAACGCGATTGCACCGTGCAGCGCCGCCATCAGAAACTGATCGAAGAATCCCCATCGCCCGGCATCAACACCGAAACGCGCCAGCGCATGGGCGCCGCCGCGATTCTAGCGGCGAGCACCGTGAACTACCGCTCGGCCGGAACTCTCGAGTTCCTAGTCGAGCCGGACGGACACTTCTATTTCATGGAAATGAACACCCGCATCCAGGTCGAGCACCCGGTCACCGAGGAGCAAACCGATATCGACCTGGTGAAAGAGCAAATCCACATCGCCGCGGGCGAGCCGCTCTCCTACAAGCAGTCACAAATCGTGTTTTCGGGTCACACTCTGGAAGTCCGCATTAACGCCGAAGATCCCGAGCATGATTTCCGTCCCTGCCCCGGCAAGATTACATCGTTCCACGTGCCCGGCGGCCATGGCGTGCGCGTGGACACCCACGCCTATGCGGCGTACACGATTCCGCCGTACTATGATTCGCTCTTGGCCAAGCTGATTGTGCATGGGAAGACCCGCGACGAGTCGTTGACCAAGATGGTGCGTGCCTTGGATGAATTTGTGGTCGAGGGCATCGAAACCACCATCCCCTTCCTGAAGCGCGTGATGACTCGGCCCGAGTTCATGTCCGGGAAGTTCGACACCTCGTTTGTCGAGAAGCTCTTTGCCTCCGAGGCGCGGGAACGAGCCGCCGCCCCAGCGGGCACCCAGGCCGCCTGACACTTTCCCAACGGAATCAGCCCAGATTGTCAAAGGCGGCGTCTCCGCCCTTGATCGGCTGCCGGTTGCGTCGCTATGTTCCGGGCTCACAGGGAGGAGACGTGATCAAGGACAATCTTCGGTACACCAAAGACCACGAATGGATTGACGTTCAAGGGGATATCGGAACCATCGGTATCACCGATTTCGCGCAAGGGGAATTGGGCGACGTGGTCTATGTCGAGTTGCCCGCCGTCGGCGCCGTTCTGAAGGCCACCCAGCCGTTCGGAACCATCGAGGCCGTCAAAGCGGTGTCGGAACTCTACGCCCCCATGTCGGGTACTGTCACTGAAGTGAACACGCGCTTGGGCGACGAGGCCAGTCTCATCAACCAGGATTGCTATGGCGCCGGGTGGATGGTGAAAATTCGTTTGGCCAATCCCAGCGAAGCGTCGGCGCTTTTGTCCGCAAAAGAGTACACAGAGTTAGTCGAACAGCACTAAGCCGTCACACGAGATTTTCCCATGGCCTATCTGCCCCATAACGATGAATTGCGCCGCGCCATGCTTGCGGCCGTCGGCGCAAAATCGGTCGAAGACCTGCTCGAGGCGATTCCTCCGGACGTACGCCAGCGCGGCAGCATTGATGTCCCGCCGGCGATGGCCGAGTCGGACATCGACCTTTTGACCGATGAGTTGGCTGCGCGTAATGCCGTCCCCGGCACTTTCCTCTCCTTCCTTGGCGGCGGCATCTACGACCACCACATTCCCGCCGCGGTCGATCATGTCGCCTCACGATCGGAATTCTACACGGCCTACACGCCGTACCAACCCGAGGTGGCGCAGGGGACACTGCAGGCGACCTACGAATACCAATCGATGGTGCGCCGCCTAACCGGGATGGACATCGCGCAGGCCTCGATGTACGACGGCGGCTCGGCCACCGCGGAAGCTGTGCTTCTGGCGATGGCGGAGACCAATCGTCGCCAGATCGTCATCGCGGGGACACTCAACCCACGTTACCGCAGCATGCTCGAGACGTACTTGTCCGCGCAAGCCGTGACCTACGAAGTTGCGGCCACCGCTGACGGCCGCACCGACTACGCACGGCTGGAGCGTCTGGTCAACGATCAGACCGCCTGCGTGGTCATGCCATCGCCCAATTACTTCGGGTCTATCGAGGATTGGTCGGCGGCCGCGGCCATCGCTCACCGTCATGGCGCGCTCTTGATTGCCATTTTCCATCCCATCGCCCTCGGACTATTGAAGACACCCGGCGAGTGCGACGCCGACGTGGCGGTCGGTGAAGGCCAATGCCTTGGCAATCCTCCGGCCTTTGGCGGTCCTCTCTTGGGGATGTTCGCTACGCGCAAACAGTTCGTGCGCCGTCTGCCTGGACGGTTGGTGGGGAAGACGGTTGACGCGCGCGGGCGCATGGCGTTTGTCACCACGCTGCAGACCCGAGAACAGCATATCCGTCGCGAAAAGGCGACCTCCAACATTTGCACGGCGCAAGCGCTCTTGGCGACACGTGCCGCCATCTACATGTCACTTCTAGGCAAGCGCGGCATCACCACTTTGGCGAAGACCTGCCTCGACCGGGCGCACTACCTGGCGCAGCGGATTGCCGAGACTCCGGGCTACTCGGTTCCATTCGGGCCCGAGTTCTTCAACGAATTCGTGGTTGAGGCCCCCACAAGCGCGGGCGCGATTTTGGCGCGGCTGCGCGAGCGCGACATTTTCGGGGGAATCGAACTGGCCGGCCGCTTCCCGGGCTTCGAGCGCCGCTTTCTGGTCTGTGTGACCGAGAGGCACGGGCGCGCGGTGCTGGATCGATTCGTTTCGGAGTTGAAGAACGTGGCGCGTGATCTCGAGCGATCGCCGATGATGGCCGGTAGGTCCACGGCAGGGAGCACTCCCGGGAACGCGGCGCGCGGATGAAGTCCATGCGGAGCCTGATCTTTGTTGCACTAACGTTGTTTGCCACGGCCGGTGGCGTGTCGGCGCAGACGGATACCTCCAAGACTGCCTTGTCCAAGAACGTTCCGTCCGCCACAGCTCCGTCCCCGCCCGCTCCCATCGACACGGTCTACCGCTGGCTCTCATCGATGGACACCGCCAACGCTTTGGCAAGCACCGAAAAGAAGAGCATCCTCGTCTCTTTTGAGACGGAGTGGTGCCGCTGGTGCACCGCAATGCGCGACTCGGTCTGGACCAATCCCGCCTGGCATTCGTTGACGCATGGCCTTGTTTACCTTCGCGTCGATGGGGACCAGGACACGGCCTTGGTGCGGCAGTACAGGGTGATGCGTTATCCGACCGTCATACTCGTCGCCGTCGGCGGGCAAGAGGTCGAACGTTGGATCGGCTACCGCACCGCGCACGATTTGGTCGATTCGGTGAACGACGCGCTTGAGGGCACCGGGACGATCTGGGATCTGGAGCGCCTGTCGCAGAAGGATCGGACCAATGCGAAGATCCTGTATGCGCTGGGGCGGAAATACCTCGAACGCGGCGATCTCGAGCATGCCTTCGACTACCTCAACAGGGCCATGGCCGCCGATCAGAGTGACGCCGCTGGTTTGCAGGACGACATCATGTTCGTCACTGCCATGGTCAATCGCCAGCAGCAGAATTGGTTTAAGTCGATCGAGCAATTGCGGCAGTTGCTGAAGAAATACCCGAAGTCCGACTGGTGCGAGGATGCGGAACTCTATATTCCCTGGCTGTATGCACAGTCGGGTGATACCACCCAGGCGCTCAAGGGCTATTCCGGTTTCTTGGAGAAATACAAGAGCTCGTCGGAGACGCAGTGGGTTCAACACCAATTGCAGAAGTTGGGAAAAGACGCGACCCCTAAGCCATGACCTTGAACGGTGAGGCTTTGCAGGACACCACTATGAGCAGCGATCTATCGGCAAAGACAATCTTCGATCTTTCGATACCTGGCAGCGAGAGCGTCGCGGTCCCTGCGTCGAACGTGCCGGAACCGGCCTCGGCCTGGAAGCTGAGCAGCGATAAGTTTCGCGCCACGCCCCCGGATTGGCCGGAGGTCGCCGAGATTGAAGTCGTGCGCCACTACACGCGCCTCTCGACTCTGAACCACCATATCGACAAGAACACCTACCCCTTGGGATCGTGCACGATGAAGTACAATCCCAAGATCAACGAGCGCGTCGTCGCCAAGCCCGGCTTCGCGCGTCTGCATCCCGAAACTCCCGATGCCGATTGCCAGGGCGCGTTGCAATTGATGTGGGAATTGGCCAGTGATCTGGCGGCCATCACCGGCATGGACGAGGTCCGTCTGCAGGGTTCGGCCGGCGCCCAGGGAGAAATGGTCGGCCTGCTGATGGCACGCGCCTATCACCTGCGGCGCGGCGAGAATCGTCGCAAAGTCATCATCCCCGATTCCTCCCACGGTACCAATCCGGCATCGGTCACGCTCTGCGGCTTCGAGCCGTTGGCGATCAAATCGAACGAGGTGGGGTTGGTCGATCCGGCGGTCTTAGCGGCCGTGATGGACGAGAACGTCGCTTGCATGATGATGACCAATCCCAACACGCTGGGTCTGTTTGAGCATGATATCGCCAAGATTGCCCAGATCGTCCATTCCAAGGGCGGGCTTCTCTACAACGACGGCGCCAACACCAATGCGCTGTTGGGCCTGGCCCGCGCCGGCGATATGGGCTTCGACATTCTCCATCTCAATTTGCATAAGACTTTCTCCACACCGCACGGCGGCGGCGGCCCCGGGGCCGCCGCGGTCGGCGCCAAGAAGCATCTGGCCCCGTTCCTACCCGGCCCACAGGTGGTGAAATCGTCGCAGGGCGGCGCTGACAGCTTTGCCCGTCGCGCCCCCGGTCCCGAATCAATCGGTTCGGTGCATCCCTTTGTCGGCAATTTCGGCGTGTTGGTGCGTGCCTTCGCCTACATCCGCGCTCAAGGCGCCGAAGGGCTGGCGCAAGTGAGCAAAGATGCGATCCTCGCGGCCAATTATCTGCGTGCGCGGGTCGCGGGAGCATACGATGTCCCGCACCCGGCGTGCATGCACGAGTTTGTCGCCTCGGCCACCCGTCAGAAGAAGCTGGGCGTGCGCGCCGGTGCCATCGGCAAGCGCCTGCTCGACTTCGGCCTGCATGCGCCGACCGTCTATTTCCCGCTGATTGTCCCCGAAGCGCTGATGATCGAACCGACCGAGACCGAGAGCAAGGAGCGCCTCGACTTCTTCGCCGACGCGATGCTGCAGATCGCGCGCGAGGTCGAGCACGATCCCGAATTGGTCAACTCGGCCCCACACGAAACGCCATTCCTGCGCATCGACGAAGCCAAAGCCGCCCGCGATCTCGACTGCGGATGATGAATTCGATTGCTCGAAAGAAAAGGGGCCGGTCTACGACCGGCCCCTTCTCTTTCGTATGAAGAGTTGTCGTCTAAGGCCCCGTCGTAAACGACCAGGTCTTCTCCGTCGCGAGCGCGTTCCCCGAAAGGTCCTTGGCACCCGTGGTGATTGTTGCGGTGTAGACGCTGCCGGATGCGAGCGGGCTGATCGGCGTGAAGGTCGCCGTCGTACCCACATACGTGACCGTGCCCACCTTGACCGCCAGGCCAAGCGTCACAGTGAATGTCGCCGTCGTCAGCGTCGACGGGTCCATATCCTCGTTGAACTGAGCGCGTACCGTCGTGTTCATCGAAACATGGGTCGCGCCATTGGCCGGGGTGGTGGAACTGACCACCGGCGCAGTGTTGTCGACAGATGAGCCGGTCATGAAGGTCCACACCTTGTTGGTGGCCATGTGATTCCCATGCAGGTCCTCGACGTCGGTGGTAATGGTCGCGGTGTAGCTCGTGTTCGGCGCGAGATTGCTGGACGGATCAAAGACCGCGACCTGCCCCGAGTACGTCACCGTGCCCGCAATGTCCGAGGCGCCCTGCTTGAGCGTGAACGTCGATGTGGAGATCGACGACTCATCCATCGCCTTGGCGAACGTCGCCGTGACGTTGGCGCCCAGGGGAATGCTGTTGTCGTTGTTGGTGGGGACAGTCGAAGCGACCGTGGGCGGAGGTTCGGTCGTGAAGCTCCACGAATGCGCGATTGACAGAGGATTCCCCGCACGATCCTTGACCCCCGTGGTGACGGTCGCCACGAAGAGAACACCCGCCGCCAGCTTGTCATCCGGAGCAAAGGTCGCGGTTGAATCCGCGTCCGAATACGTCACCATCCCGGTTACCGGCGTGCCACCATGGGTCAGCGTAAACGTCTCCGTTGTGATCGTCGACGCATCCATCGGTTCACTGAATGTTGCTGTCACGTTCGTGCCCGTGGAGATATTCGTCGCCAGATCTCCAGGGGTTCTGTACGCCACGATCGGTGGCGTCACATCCGGCGGCCCTGTCGTTGTGAAGCTCCAGGAGTGGGTCGATGCCAACGGATTCCCAGCCAGATCCGTGGCGCCGGTTGTAATCGCGGCCGTGTAATGCGTGCGGTCCAGAAGCGGTGTGGATGGCGTGAAGCTGGCGGTCGTGCCGGTGTAACCGACAGTCCCCGCGACCGGGACCAATCCATCATACAGGGTGAAGGTGGACGCCGAGAATGTCGACGGATCCATGGGTTCGCTGAACTCGGCGGTGATGATGACGGTGCCGGCCACTCCCGTGTCACCGTCCACCGGCGCCGTCGATACCACCGTCGGCGGCGTGACGTCGACCGGGGCATGCGTGGTAAAGCTCCACTCATAATTCGCCGCCAAGGCGTTCCCTGCGAGATCGGTCGCGCCGGTGGTGATAGTCGCGGTGTAGACGGTGCCCTCCGTCAAATCGGATGACGGGTCAAACATGGCGGCGCCGTCGGCATAACTGACCGTGCCCGATACCGGCGTTCCGCTGTGAGCCAGGGTGAATGTCGCGGCGGTCAGCGAAGCGGCGTTCATCGCTTCGCTGAATGTCGCCGTGATATTCGCGTCCACTGACACATCAATCGCCGCGCTTGCCGGAATGGTCGAAATGACAGTCGGCGGGGTGACATCAGACGGCGTGGCGGTCGTGAAGCTCCACACATAATTGGACGCAATGGCATTGCCGGCCAAATCGGTCGCCCCTGTCGTAATCGTCGCCGTGTAGACGGTGCCTGGCGCCAAGTCGCTCGACGGATTAAACACCGCCGTTGTGCCGCCATAGCTGACCACGCCCGCCACCGGCGTCACACCCTGCTTGAGCGTGAACGTCGCCGTTGTGATCGTGGCCGGGTTCATGGGTTCGCTAAAGGTCGCGGTGGCGTTGGTGGCGACTGCAACATCGATCGCCGCGTTGGCCGGAACAGTGGAGACCACTGTCGGCGGCGTCACATCCGCTGCGGATGCAGTCGTGAATGTCCATGTGTGCGCTGCGATCAAGGCGTTACCGGCCGTGTCGGTCACGGCACCGGTAATCGTCGCCGTGTAGACTGTGCTCGCAGCCAAATCCCCAACTGGATCAAATGTCGCCGTCGTGCCCGCGTACGACACCGCCCCCGCCACTGGAGTAGCGCCATGCGTCAGCAAGAATGACGAAGCGGTAACGGTCGCGGCATTGAGCGGCTCACTGAATGTCGCCGTGATCAGGCTATTGACCAGGACGTCAACTGCATTGTTGGCCGGTGAAGTAGAGGCAACAATCGGAGGTGTCACATCCGGCGCAAGCGCCGTAGTGAAGCTCCAGGAGTACTCGGTCTCCAGATTGTTTCCGGCGACATCCTCTGCTCCCGTGGTGATCGTCGCCGTATACACGGTCCCGAAGGCTAGGCTGTCCGTTGGATCAAATGTGGCCGCGTTCGCCCCATAGGTCACCGTCCCCGCGACTGGAGTGACACCCTGTTTCAGAGTGAATGTCGAGCTTGTTATTGATGATGAAGCCATCGCCTCACTGAAGGTGGCGACGATATCGGTAGCCACGGCGACATTGGTCGCCGCGTCTGACGGCTCGACGAGACTGACGGTTGGAGGAGTCTTGTCGGGGTTGGTCGACTTATTCTTGCCGCCTCCGCACCCGGCCATGCTCGTGACCAGAAGAGCGGCGAGGGCGAAGACGACCAACTCAGAACGGCAGTGAGGGCTGTGCATGTGTACCTCCTTGCGTTGGCCGAAGAATGGGTCAATTGACGACCTCAGTCAACTCGAACGAACGAGAAGCGATTGCAACGTGCCGATGTTTTCAGACAAATGCGAGGTACAGGGTCCTAATTATTGATACCGGACAGGCCTTGTCCGGTTCCAGGCCTAATGCGACTTCGATTATCTTGATGACCGAATCGCCGCCCTCAGAATCGAAATGACAAAGGGCAGGCATCAGCCCGCCCCCATTGTTCTTGGGTCGGATTGGTTGAAGTCAATTAGTAGAGGAATTTTGGGTTTCCTCGGGCGGCTCCCTCAGCACCGGTGCGAAGTGCCGTGCCCATGAGCGCTTCTATTCCTCCCCACTGCATCATATCATCCCTTCGTGCTCTGCTCGTGCGAATCACTCGGCGTCTCGTACCGCCAGGATGACGGCAGCGTCACGCCCGCTCTCGTCGATGTGAGTTTGAGTCTTAATGCGGGGGAGCGAATCGCCATCATCGGCGGCAACGGATCGGGAAAGTCCACTCTGGGCCTGTGCCTCGCGGGGCTGATTCAGCCGAGCAAGGGCAGGGTTCGCACATCTCCGCCGCTCGATCAGCCGCCCTACGGGGCCATCGTCTTTCAATCCCCCGAGGACAATCTCATCGGCGCCACGGTTCGCGATGAACTGGAGTTCACTCTGGATCACGCGGCTCGCCCGGAATCGCAGGCGGATCTCGAAGGGCTCTGTGCACGATTGCGGCTTGCCGATCTCTTGGACCGCCCGACATCCCGTCTCTCCGGTGGACAAAAACAGATGGTCGCCCTGGGAAGCGCGCTACTCTCAGGCAAGAGCTTGATCGTTTTGGACGAGCCCACATCGCACCTGGATCCGCCGGGACGGCGCGAGTTTCTGGCGTGGCTGCTGGAGGCGTTGCCTGTGGCTGGTTCATCGCCGGCGGTGGTTTTTGTCACACAGTACGATGCGGAAGCGCGCCTCATGCCTCGTGTCCTCGAACTAAACCAAGGACATGTCCTTTACGATGGACCTTCTCAGCAGTGGCAGGGGTTCGCACGCGATGCCGTTAAGACCCTCACGTTGCCATCGCCCAAGGCCGCGGCCGCACTGTCGGCGAGTGAACTGACGCAGCGTGCCAACCCCGGATGGCCGCTTCCCGCCACTCCGGTGCGTGATGTGCATCTGACGATCCATGAGGGAGAGGCGATTGCGCTTTGCGGGCCGATTGGCGCGGGGAAGACGACACTGGCTCTGATGCTGGCCGGCCTCATTCGTTCTGATGGACGTCTCGTTCATCACGCTGGCAAGCCCGTCATGCTGATCCAATTCCCCGAACGTCAACTCTTCTGCTCGACCGCTCTGGAAGAGGTTGCCTACGGTCTGAAGCAGCGCGGCATCGGTGACGCTGAGGCGAAAACTCGCAGCGAGTCCGCGATGGCCCGTCTCGGGTTGGATCCCGTGGTTCTTGCGTCACGCCAGCCGTGGTCACTGTCCGGCGGTCAACGCCGCCGGCTGATGCTGGCCGCCGCCGCCGCAATCCCCGCGCCGCTTTTCATCCTCGACGAACCGCAGGCGGCGCTGGACCCGGCGGGACTGCGGGCCCTGCGCGACCTATGTCGCACCTGGCTTGAGGAAGACAGATCATATCTTCTCATCTCTCATGATCTCGACTTCCTGCGGACCACTACAGCCCGCGCTCTGGTCATGCGTCAGGGGCAGGTCATCTTTGATGGCACTTGGTCTGAACTCGATGCGGACAGAAGTGTCCTGTCGAAGATCGGTTTCGAGGAGGGATCGTAACGCATTGTGGTACAACGCGGTACGAATCATGGTCTTGAGGTGTATCAGGGAGTGATGGATTTGCCGTGTCCGGATTGCTTTATTGGTAAGCCTTTTAAGCCGGTTCTGCGAGGCCGGTAAGGGAATGACGCCGTGACAGCTCACAGCGCTGCCTCTCCGCATCATCTCCCCATAATGGAAGCCCCGCCCCCGGACGTTGGAGGAAGTCTTGACCGCTGAGTTGGTATCGTCCCGTCCCGTCATGGATGCCCCGGCCATGCGCCGTGCCATCGAACGCATCGCCCACGAGATTCTTGAGCGCAATGACGGGCTCAATGAGATTGTCCTGATCGGCATCCGCACACGTGGCGCACCCATGGCCGATCGCATCGCTGCCGTTCTGGCACGAGTTGAAGGGCACGTTCCTCCCGTAGGGTATCTCGATATTTCGTTCTATCGCGATGATCTGCGAGGCTCGTTGGCGCAGCCGATCGTCCAGCGCACCGAGATCCTCTTCGACATCACCGGCAAGGTGGTGGTGCTGGTCGACGACGTGCTGTTTACCGGCCGGACGATTCGTGCGGCTCTCGACGCCCTGACCGATTTGGGCCGCCCCCGCGCCATTCAATTGGCCGTTCTCGTTGATCGCGGCCATCGGGAGTTGCCGATCCGTCCCGATTACGTCGGAAAGAACATCCCGACCTCGCGCGGTGAACAGGTGGTCGTGCAACTCGCTGAGAAAGATGGCACCGATGGTGTCGTCGTGGGACGCCCACATGCTCCCAAGAAGAGCAAAGGGCAACCCGCTCTCGAATTTGGACTGAATCCCGAATGAGTCTTCTGACAACGGAGATGTCCGATGGTAGTCTCTGATCGCCAGAAACCCGCCGCCTCCGCGGTCTCACACGCCGAGCAGGCGTTGCCGGAATTGGCCGCACAGGATGCATCGTCCGGTCGCCTGCGCATTAAGCATCTGCTTGGCCTTGAGGGCGTCTGCCGCGAAGACCTGGAGTTGATCTTCGCCACCTCGCGAAGCTTCAAGGACGTGCTCGATCGCCCAATCAAGAAAGTGCCGCCGTTGCGCGGCCAAACGGTGGTGAACCTCTTCTATGAGCCGTCCACGCGCACCCGAATCTCCTTCGAGCTGGCCGAGAAGCGCCTGTCGGCCGATGTCGTGAACTTCACCGCGTCGGCCTCCTCCGTGACTAAGGGCGAGTCCCTGCGCGACACGGTGAAGAATATTCTGGCGATGAAGACCGAGGTGGTTGTCATCCGCCACCCCTGTCCCGGGGCGCCGCACTTTCTCACCCGTGCCACCGACGCGATTATCCTGAACGCCGGCGACGGCGCCCATGAGCATCCGACCCAGGGACTCCTCGACATCTACACCATGTGGGAACGGTGGGGCGAGGTCGCTGGGAAACGGGTCCTCATCGTTGGCGATATCCTGCATTCTCGCGTGGCCCGCTCCAACATCTGGGGCCTTCTGACCATGGGCGCCAAAGTCGCGGTCTGCGGCCCGGCGACTCTGATGCCCCACTTCGTGTACCACATCGGCGTCGAAGTGTTCACCGATTTGGACAAAGCGCTGGCCGGCGGCGCCGACGCGATCAACTGCCTGCGCATCCAGCGCGAGCGGCAGAGTTCCGACTTTCTGCCCTCGATGCGGGAATATTCGCGCCTCTACGGTATCGATGCTCGCCGTGCTGCCAATCTGCGACCCGGCGGACTGATCATGCACCCCGGGCCGATGAATCGCGGCGTGGAGATCACCTCGGATGTGGCCGACGGCGCTTCGTCGGTGATCCTCGATCAGGTGACCAACGGTCTCGCGGTGCGCATGGCCGCACTCTATCTGTTGTGCGGCGGCCAGGCGCCTGAACGAGTGGAGGAGGGACTGTGATAGCGCGCGAGGCTTATCGGTCCGTCGGACTCATTGCCGGCGGGCGGGTGATCGATCCCGCTTCCGGATTTGATGGAATTGCCGATGTGCACATTGACGAGCACGGGCACATCCAGCGAATTGAGAAATCGCCCGGAGGTCATCGTGCCGACTCCGGTCCGCAGGCGGTGATCGATGCCACCGGGAAGATTGTCGCTCCCGGGTTCGTCGACCTGCATGTGCACCTCCGCGAACCCGGACGTGAAGACGAAGAGACCGTCGCTTCCGGTTCGGCTGCGGGAGTCAAGGGCGGCTTCACCACCCTCTGTTGCATGCCCAACACCGAACCGGCGATCGCCGATCAGGAGACGGTGCGTTTTGTTCTCGACCGGGCGCTGTCGGCGCCGGGACGCGTTCATCCGATCGGGGCGATCACGCGTGATCGCGAGGGGAAGGCGCTGGCGCAAATCGCCGACATGGTCGAGGCGGGCGCGGTGGCGTTCTCCGACGACGGCGCGCCGGTGGCCTCGGCCGGACTCATGCGCCGCGCCATGCAGTACGCGCAGATGTTCGACGTGGCCCTGATTGAGCATTGCGAAGTGGCGGAGCTGTCCGCCGGAGGGGTCATGCACGAAGGCGTGACCTCCAGCAAGCTCGGGCTACGCGGTATCCCGGCCGCATCGGAAGAGATTTGCTTGATGCGCGATGTCGCCCTCGCGCGCGAGACCGGCGCGCATTTGCACGCCGCCCATCTGTCGACGCGCGGCTCCGTGGAGATCGTGCGCCGCGCCAAAGCCGAAGGCGTGCGGGTCACCGCCGAGGTCACACCGCACCACCTGACCCTCACCGATGATTTGATTGCCAAGGACTTCGACCCCCTCCTCAAAGTCAACCCGCCTTTGCGGACGCTAGCCGACATCGACGCTTTGCGTGAGGGGCTTCGCGACGGCACCATCGATTGCATCGCCAGCGACCACGCTCCCCACGCGTGGCAAGAAAAGGACGGGGAGTTCGACCTGGCTCCGTTCGGTATGGTTGGGCTGGAGACCGCACTGGGTGTTTGCATCAAGGCGCTGGTCGAGACGCACATTCTGGACTGGCCGCAGTTGATTGACTGCCTGACACGCCGTCCCGCCCGCGTCTTCGACCTGGCCTCAGGGACGCTCACAGCCGGCGCCGCCGCCGATGTCGTGGTCATCGACCCTAAGGCAATGTGGACAGTCTCACTTGAAACGCTCACCTCGAAATCCAAGAACTCACCGTTCCTCGATTGGGAATTGCCCGGTGTCGTCACCGCGGCCCTCGTCGATGGACGGTTGGTTTACAATTCCAACGGGAGTCGTCATGCCACAGGCAGCACCAACGCCAAGCGCCGCTAAGTCTCAATCCGCTACGCCGTCGTTGCGGGTTCCCTTTCTCGATTTGAAGGCGCAGTACGCTTCGATCAAGACCGAAGTAAACGCCGCCATTGCCGGTGTGTTAGAAGACTGTGCCTTTGTTCTCGGCAAACGTGTGGCCGAGTTTGAAGAGAATTTCGCGCGCTACTGCGGCGCGAAGCATTGCATCGCCGTGGACACCGGTACGTCCGCCTTGCATCTGGCTCTACTGGCCGCGGGAGTGAAGCCGGGTGATGAAGTCATCACGGCCGCCAACACCTTCATCGCCACGTGCGCCGCCGTTTCTTATTGCGGCGCGACGCCGGTCTTAGTCGACGTCGATCCCAAGACCTACACCATCGACCCGCAGGCACTCAAGAAGGCGATCACCAAGAAGACGAAAGCCCTGCTGCCCGTTCATCTGTACGGCCGCCCGGCGGCGATGGATGAGATCAATGCCATTGCCCGCGAGCGCGGAATCATCGTCATCGAAGATGCCTGCCAGGCCCACGGCGCCTCATACAAAGGCCAACCGGCGGGCTCATTGGGACAGGCGGCGTGTTTCTCATTCTATCCCGGTAAGAATCTCGGCGCCTACGGCGAGGGCGGAGCGGTCGTCACCGACAACGATGACTGGGATACCGCCATCCGCATGCTGCGCGACCACGGCTCCTTGCAGAAATACCATCATGACGTTCTCGGGTACAATTACCGGATGGAGGGCATCCAGGGCGCCGTGCTCAACGTGAAGCTCAAGCATCTCGATGAATGGAACAAGAAGCGTCAGCAACACGCCGCCGCCTACCGTCAGAAACTTGCCGGCGCCAATCTGGTGTTGCCACCTGCCGATGACGTGTCGCAATCGGTCTATCACTTGTTCGTCGTGCAAGTCGATGACCGCGCCCGATTCCAGGATGACCTCAAGGCCGAAGGCATCGACACCTTGATTCATTATCCGATTCCGGTGCACCGCCAGAAGGCGTATCCGCAAATGGCAGCGCTCACTTTCCCGGTCACCGAGAAACTCTGTGGGAGAATCGTCTCTCTGCCCATGTTTGCCGAATTGACGGACGCGCAAATCGATCACGTGGCCCAGGTCGCGCGTCATTCGGTGGACTTGTAGACGACGGCCCTGCTGATGGCCAAGACCCAACGCCCCCGACCTGCCGCGCCCGAAACGCGTCCCGCCCGCTCCCATAGCTGGAAGGGATGGACCCATTCCCTCGGCGACCGCCGCGTTCTCCTAGCAGCGATCCTCGTCGTTGGCATTCTCGCCGCCGTCGTACGCCTGGTCGGTCTCGGGGCCGATCCCCCCTCCGATGTCTCGTGGAGCCAAGACCGTCTGACCGACCCGCCGCAATACACGTCCTACGCTCGCACGGCGGTGGCCTATGGCTCCTGGAATCCGCTTGATGATGAGACGCTTCTCTTCTTTCGCAAGAACGTCACCGGCCTCGTCGCCTATCTCGTGTTCCTGATCGGCGGGGCCGACATCGCGACCGCCAATCTCACCGCGGTGCTCTTGAACCTGCTCGCAATTGGGTTTCTCGCCTGGGGAACGGCGCGGGCCTTCGGTGCCCTCGCGGGTCTGGGGGCAGCGCTGGTTCTTGCGCTCAACTACCTGTTCGCTTCATACGGGCGGCAGCCATTCCTGGAAGTGGCCTCTAACGCCTGCCTCGCGGTCGCGTTTTGGGGGATCATCGCGAGCGCGCGCCGCTGGTGGTGGGCTGTCCTCGCCGGAGTCGTTGCCGGAATCGGCACGTTCTACGGCAAGGTCACCGCCCTGCACGCGCTTCCCATATTCCTTGTTGTGCTCGTCCTGCAAGCGCTCGACGAACCGGCGGCATCGTCCCCTTTGCAGCGTTGGCGCCGGCCTCTCGGATACGCCGGCGGGTTTGGCCTTGTCCTGCTGCTTTGGTACGCCTTGGTCTATAGCTCCGCGTCGAATGCGGTCTTGGCATATCTAAAGGAACAATCACGCTCGCTGTACGGGGCGCCCATTGGTCTATCTTCGCTCTCTGGATTCCTACAGCAGTATTTCTCGTTTGGCGTCGACACGGGCCTGCTTGCCTGGTCACCTATGGCCGCTGTCGCGGGATTGATCGGCCTGTGCGCAATGCTCGTGGTTGGAGCAAAGGAGTCCCCGAAGAGAGCCTGGTGGCGCCGGGTCTCGCCGCCGGCCGTGCTGGTCGTCGGGTGGTTTCTCTGCGCCTATCTTGCGTTCTCTCCATTCAATTACCGCCCGGTCCGCTACCAAGTCGTGATCTGGTTGCCGCTGGCGGCGGCATGCGGGTGGTTTCTCCAGCGCTTGGTTAGCGGCCACAAAGACCGCTCTCATTCCGACACCACGCGTCCCGCCTGGTGGTTGCTGCCGTTCTTGGCCGCGATTCTGTCCATTGGCCTTCAGCACTTTGTGTTTGCACGGTTGTTGGATCCGTCGGGACGAGGCTTGAGCAGTTCGAGTCAGGGCGCGTCGATCGCCGTTGCTCTGCTCCTTTCGGCCGCTTGGATCTACTTCGGTTCGCGCGGAAGGACAACGACGAATCAGACTCCGCGGGTGCGCGTCTGGGCTGAAGTGCTTGTCGCCGCGTTCGCCGTCCTGATCGTCGCCGAGCAGGGGAGACACTTCGTACGCTGGTGGTCGGAGAAATCGTACGCGCTCCAGGAAGCCAACGATGACCTGCGTCGCATTCTCAGCACCGGAGCGGTCACCAATGGCGAATGGGGTCCGCCTTTGTGCCAGCGCGGCGATTCCCCCCTCAGCCTCACTCACTTCTTCTCGGTGGCGGAACCGAAGACCTATTTCGCGGATAATCCCATCACTCATGTGATCGTCGAAGACAAACCGGACGGCCCGTGGTTTAAGGACTTTCCCGATCTGTCGCGGGGAGCGGCGAAGATCACAACTTACACGATCGGCCACTTGCGTATCGGTGTCTGGCGCGTGGCCGAGATTGGCGGCAATCCCCGGGCGGAAGCGTACGCGCCCAGCTTCCTGGAGCGCCTCCATGCCGAGGTGGGGAAGCAGCCGATGGACTCGCTGCTCAGCGGCTTGACCCAGCGGGTCGCGGACTCGGCCAACTCCTATTCGGGGTGGGCGTTTGCTGCCGACCTCTTGCATCGCGCCAACCGCGACGATGAGGCTCTGGATGCCTGCCGTCATGCGCTGGCGTTCTATCCTGATGATTTCGTCTTGCTGGCGCAAGCCGGGGACCTTTCTTGGGAAAAGTACCGCACCGTTGGCGGCCCGCAGGACCGTGACGAGGCGGTGCGCTATTGGACACGGGCCGGCGAGTTGTCTCCGGGGAATCCGGGCCTCGCCGACCGATTGCACCAGGCGGGCAAATGATGAACAATCGTCCTCACGAGAACCCTTCGATCGAAGTCTCGGTCGTCCTACCGGCGCACAATGAAGAGGGGAACATCCTGCCGCTGATGGAGCAGTTCGGCGAGTTGTCCCGCAAGGCCCGTTTCTCCTTCGATGTCATTCTCGTCGACGACGGTTCGACGGATCAGACGCTTCCGCGCGCCGTGGAAGCACAACGCCAGCATCGATTTTTGCGAATCGTGTCCGTCCCTCATCGCCGGGGTCTGACCGAGGCTCTTCGTGCTGGATTCGCTGCCGCCCGCGGGCAAATCATTGTCTTTTATCCCTCCGATCGGCAGTTCCATCCGGCGGACATCCCCCGCATGGTGGAGAAGGTCCGCTCCGGGTATGATCTGGTCACGGGGCGCAAAATCGGCGTCTACAACAAGAAGTTCGTGTCGAGCTTCTACAATCGGCTTTCGCGCTGGCT
>Ga0326726_10000995_pt1 | contig 26359 bp, 21 predicted proteins | sample MHFenrmetagenome_2_FD_207603 | JGI IMG/M metagenome (GOLD analysis project Ga0326726, IMG submission 207603) | Lab enriched peat soil microbial communities from Michigan Hollow, Ithaca, NY, United States - MHF15MN | ecosystem: Environmental > Terrestrial > Soil > Wetlands > Peat | place: USA... | reverse complement strand
CGCTCGGGTGACGGATCCGTCGGCTTCTTTGGGGGGGGCGCACGGCGCCCCCCGAACCCCCCACGGAGGTCGCCATTTCGATCCAGGCAGACTGAGGCCCGAGTCAGTACAACTTGAGAATTGTCGGGGATGTAACTGGTGGAGCTGACCAGGATCGAACTGGCGACCTCCTGAATGCCATTCAGGCGCTCTCCCAAACTGAGCTACAGCCCCACGACGGACGAAGGCGCGGAGAATAGCATGGGTCCCGCGGACGGGTAAACTCATCCCGGATACCGGCAATGGAGCCCACCTTGCCATGAATTCCGAGCAGGAAGAGGCGGTGGCTCAGCTGCGGCAGGCGGTCGCGGCCATTCTCCCGGAACTGTCCTTCGGCCCCGGCGGGCGTGCCGCCGACCTCAGGACGTGGCTGGGGGAGCTCGAGCGCGGCGACGTGGCGGTCTCGGGTCTGAGGACGATTGCCGCTTCCCTCCGGACCTTCGGCAACGAGCTCCAGAGACAGGCCGAGCCTCCCGCCCTGGCTCCCGCGGCCGTATCGCTCGTCAAAGCGGCCAACGCCGTCCTCGTCGCTTTCTAGAAGGGGCGTCTGTGGGCGTCAGGATCCTGCGGGCGAGCGACCATCTTCCCGACCGGTTCAACGCCGCGTCGTGGTTCGTAGGCCGTCACGTCGCCGAGGGGCGGGGCGATCGGGTCGCGATCGTGACCGACGCACTCCGGCCGGGCATCGATCCGGCGGATCTCGACGAGGAGCTCAAGGCCTTCGCGAAGGGGCGGCTCCGGATCTACAAGTACCCGCAACTCCGGCGTTTCCGCCTGCGCGCCCTGCTCGACTCCCGATCCGGTCCATAATCCTGCCCGGAAGCGCACGGGGTCCGGTGACCCCCGCGGACTTCAAATCCGTCGGCGTCGCGGCCTCGCGCCGGGACGGGTGGGTTCGACTCCCACACGCTTCCGCCAACACGCAGGCGCTCTGTAAAGACCACGGCGCGATGTCACCCGGGAGCCGACTCTGGCGGCCCGCCGCGACTCGCATCTCTGCCCAATGAGCGCCGCGCCAAAGTCTTAGGGTTCCCGGTCGATGACGAGGAAGCTAGGACCCGGGTGCGCGAGAGCGCGCGCAAGAACGGGCCTGATGTCTTTGGAGTCGCCAATCTTTTCGATCCGTGCCCCGAAACCTTCGGCGATCATCGAAACATCCACGTTTGGCTGATCGAAGTCCATACCCACGAAATGAGTCGTCTCGATTGTGGTCCCCATCGCATTGCACCACAGATCCTTGAGCAGGCGATATTCGTGGTTCACGAAGCAGACGAAGATCGCCGGAATCCGGTACTTGGCAGCGGTCCAGATCGCGTGGATCGAGAACAGGCTCCCGCCGTCGCCTACGAAGCAGACAGCGTGCTTTTTCGTCGCCAGACCGATCCCCACGCCGAGTGGCATCGCCCAACCGAGTCCGCCGCCGCGCGGAGAGAAATGGACGTTCCGAAACCCGAGCTTGACCGCCATGTCTTGGACGATGGCGTCCTCGGAGGAGCCTTCGGTGATGACGTGAGTTGCGAGATCGAGATTGCGAAGCACCCCCAAGATCAGCGAATCGCTCGGGCGCTTTCCCGAGGCAGGATATTTGGCCTCCAGTTCCGCCACGGCGGAAGGCCGAGCCGGGGCTGCGACCGAAGCGGCGGGGGGTCCGAGCGCATCCGCAATGGCTTCGAGCGTTGCACCGACGTCTCCCAAGACGGCCATGTCGCATGGGTAGTCGAAACCCAGTTGACTGGTCGCGGGCGCGAGGTGGATGACTTCCAGCGTGGGGGGCAAAGCGGAGCTACCGTCGTAGGTGAACGTATCGACCTTTTCTCCTACCAGAAACATCGCCTGATAACGGCTCAGAATCCCGTTGATTTCGCGGGTCGTCGGCGGAAGCTGACCACGAAAGTTTGGATGAAGGGGATCGACGGTGCCCTGTACGTGGAAGGGCGCGGCGTAGATGTCGGCGTCGAGAGCCGTGGCAATGCGGCTCAAGGCACCGAGGGCATGGCCCGCGCCCACGGCGTAGTCGGCAACGATGGCCAGCTTCTTGCGCGGGATCGCCGAGAGCACACGCACGACATCGCTGACCGAACGCGCCACAACGTCCTCGACGATTCGCGTCTTTTTGAAGGTTGCGTGCTCGGTGTGCTCCAGCATGAAGTTCATCGGGATCGATAGGAACACAGGGCGTGTGGGCTGGAGCCTCGCCTGGAGGAAGCAACGCTGAAGCGCGACCGCGATATCGTCGACGCTGGTCACTTCGTAGGAGTATTTCGTGGCGGTTTCGGCGAGGCGCGTGTTCGGCGCGCCGAGAACTGGATTGTGGATGAGGAAACGCGAATCCTGCTGTCCGTTGACGACCAGCAGAGGCACACCGGCCATCAGCGCGTTACGCATGTTGAACATCCCGTTGGCAAGGCCAGGATAGGTGTGGAGGCTGACGACGGAAGGCTTGCCGGTCATCATCGCGTAGCCCGCCGCGATCCCGACCGCGCTCGATTCGTGCAGCGCAAGCACGTAGGTCGCCTTCGACGCGGAAATGGCCGCAAGAAAAGTCGTCTCGGTCGTGCCCGGATTTCCGAACACGAAGGGAATGTCGAACGCCTCGAGGAAGTCTTGGATGAGTTCGCCGCCGGTTCGCTGGAGCATGTTGGAGCCTCGATCGTGCGCCCGGCGACGTTAGGTCGTCCCGGATCGCGGGATTATCTACGCATGGACCAGCCCGGTCCAACTCAACGCCTCGGTCGTTGGCGTAGCGCACGGAGCCCCCTCTGAAAAGACGGGGTGTTGGGGACGTAACCCCCTGCTCTAAGAGGGACGCGCGACGTTCATCGGACTGGTCAATGGCTCTGGCGGGACGTGTTCATGGCGATGTCCACGGCCCGGAAGGACGACAGACGCAACGATGGCGCTGAGCGAAATGAGACCGACGACGACCGACCGCTCAGCGAGACGCCACCGCGCGCCGGTTCGGAAGCGGGACAGCTACCTTACGAAGCGGCTCGCTGACAAAAAGGCCGCCCACGCTGACAAAGTGGCGAAATTGCAGAGCAAACTCGAAATCTCTCGAGATTTCGACTCCCACACGCTTCCGCCAACTCCTGGCTTGCGCGCGTTTTGCTTCACTCGAGCGTATTGACTTGGAGTCACGCGGACGGCGCTGCGCCGTCCGCGAGCTTGAACCGCGAAATCGACCTCGCCTAGAATCTCAACCCGCATTCCCAAGTCAACACTCTCTACCATCTGACCCGCAACGACGGTCGTTGCAGCGAATGATTCCTGCGATTCCACTTGAAAAGGAGCGAGGACATGACCCCTACGTCACCGAATCGTCGGCGCCAACCTCACAGAATCGTCGGCATCGCCCTGGCGGGGGCGATCACCCTGGGGGCGTCGGCCAGTGAAGCGCAGTCGCCCGGCAGCGCCTCCGGCGCGCCGAAGTACGCGCCCGACGTGCCCGCCAAGATCACGACGCCCGACACGGTCGAGACCCGCATCGGCACGTTGCACTTCAAGGATGGCGCTCCCGATTCCGCGACCGTTCAGTTGGCCTTCGATCAGCTCGACTTCGGTCGCGGCATCGATGCGTTTCTCACGGGGATGTCGGCGACCTCGGTGTATGCGATCTGTCGCGGCCTGGACGAAGCGGGTGTCAAACCCAACCAGGGCATCGGCATCACCGAGCAGCTGATGGACGCCCGCTCGCTGTTCCTGACGCCCAATACCACCACCGTCTACGTCCTGATGAGCGTCAATCTCAAGGACGAGCCGATGGTCGTGCGGGTGCCGCCGCGAGCGCTCGGTCCCGTGGACGACGCCGACTTCCGCTGGGTGGTCGATGTGGGGCTGACGGGGCCCGACAAGGGAGCGGGCGGGGACTATCTCTTCGTGCCCCCCGGCTACAAGGGAACCGTGCCCGCGACGGGCTATTTCGTGTCGAAGCCGCGCACCAACCGGCTCCTCATCTTCTATCGTGTGTTCGTCGAGAAGGGCGATCTCGCCGCGGCGACTGCCAGTGTCAAGGCCAAGGCGGCGGTCTTCCCGTTGTCGCAGGCCGCGAAGCCCCCGGCGACGACTTTCGTCAACCTCTCGGGCGTGAAGTTCAACACGATCAGCGCCAACGACTTCAGCTTCTACGACGAGCTGAACGGCGTGGTGCAGAACGAGCCCGCCGACTGGGTGGACGCGGACACCGTGGGCCTGTACGCGGCGATCGGCATCCGAAAGGGGCAGCCGTTCGCGCCGGACGCGCGGATGAAGAAGATCCTGACGGAGTCGGTCGGGGTGGCCAATGCGATCGCCCGCGCGAACGCATGGGCCTCACGCGATCCGCGCACGAAGATTTTCAAGGGCCGGCAATGGACCACGCCGTTCGTGGGGGGCAGTTACCTGTTCCTCTCGGGAGCCGAGCGGCTGCTCGACGCCGAGGCGATGTTCTTCTACCTCGCCACCGGCATCACGCCCGCCATGAGCGAAGCGAAGCCGGGCACCGGCTCCGCCTATGCGTTCGCTTTTCGCGATGCGGCCGGGAACTACCTCGACGGCAGCCGCACCTACAAGGTGACGCTGCCCGGCCCGATTCCGGCGAAGAACTTCTGGGCCTTCACGGCCTACGACAACCAGACGCGCTCGCTGCTTCCGACCGATCAGAAGTCGGCGGGTATGGACAGCAACAATCCCGGACTCAAGAAGAACGCGGACGGCAGCGCGACCGTATGGTTCGGACCGAAGGCGCCGGCCGGCTACGAAGCCAACTGGGTGCAGACGATGCCGGGCAGGGGCTACAACATCCTTCTGCGGCTCTATGGGCCGCTGGAGCCCTGGTTCAACCAGACCTGGCAGCCGGGCGATCTCGAATTGCAACCCTGATCTCATCGGGCGGGCCGTGCGGAGGCAGTTCCAATCGGCCCGCCCTTTCTCTTCCTCCAGTCCGGTGACAGCCGGCTTGCCGAAGGTGAACGGGTCCGGTGGCGCGGTCCGAATCGTTCGCGAAGGCGTAAGGGCTTCCGCCAACGAGACTCGAGCGAGCCGCTCGCCCCGCTCCAGGGTCCGGTGACCCTCGCGGACTTCACATCCGCAGGCGTCGCGGCGCCCCTCGCGCCCACGGGTACGCATCCGCGCGCCGTGTTCTCGTACGGGACCGGCCCGCCGTCAACCCCCAAGGCAGGCTGCTCGACGGAGAGTTTCCCCGTCGGAAAAGCACCGGGTCCGAAATTCCTTCGAGTGGCCCGCTCGGAACGGAGGACAATGCACATACTCGATACTGGCTCGCGAGCCGGAGGAGGCATGGCACAAGAGCAGCCGCTACTTCTAGCGGTCATGCCGCCGAGCAGAGGGCAGGTCAGGACCGCAACGGTCGTCGCCGTCGTCGTGCTCATAGCGTTCCTGGCGGCGCTCCCTTTCTCGACGGTGCAGCTGCCCGTTTTGGGCCCGTTCATCGCGGTCGTCGACACGATCCTGTTTCTCAGCGACGTGATCACCGCGATGCTGCTCTTCGCGCAGTATTCCGTTCTCCGGTCGCGCGGTCTTCTCGTGCTCGCCGCGGGATATCTCTTCACGGGACTCATCATCATTCCGCACGGTCTGACGTTCCCCGGTGTCTTTTCCCAAACGGGGCTGCTCGGTGCGGGTCCACAGACGGCGGTATGGCTCTACGCGTTCTGGCACGCTGGGCTGCCCGCCTCCGTGATCGCCTATGCGGCGATGCCCCGCAGCGAGCGTCCCGGCTGGCAGCAAAGATCTTCGCAAGCCGCCATTCTTGGAAGCTGCGGGGCGGTCGTGGCGCTCGTTGTTGCGCTCACGGCGCTGGCGACCGTCGGTCGTTCGTTGCTGCCGTCCGTGATGGTCGACGCCACTCACTGGTCCCAGGCACGGATGTTGCTGGGCCAATCCACCACGATCCTGCCGCTCCTCGTCATCGCTCTGGCGATGATCTGGCGCCGGCGGCGGCAGTCGATCCTGGATCTTTGGATTCTCGTAGCGCTTTGGGCATGGCTGCTCGAGTATCTGCTCATTGCGTTTACTTCCGAGCGTTACGACGTGTTCTGGTATACCGGGCGCATCTTCGGTCTGCTGTCGGGGTTGCTGGTGCTCTTCGCGCTCTTGTCGGAGACGACGAGGATCTATGCCCGACTTGCTCTGACCGTCCTGGCAGGGCGACGCGAGCGTGAGGGCCGCATCATGTCGATGGCAGCGATGTCGGCGGCGATCGACCACGAGATCCGACAGCCCATCGGCGCGATCTTGGCCAACGCCTCCGCGGGCCAACGCTGGCTCGGGCGCGTGCCACCGGAGCTTGGCGAAGTCCGCGAGGCGCTCGACGGCATCCTTGCCAGCGCGCAGCGATCGCGCGAGGTGATTGGCTCGTTCCGCGCGATGTTCGGAGAGCGAGATCAGCCGGAAACACAGATCGACGCGAACGACCTCATTCGGGAGGCCGTAGCGCTCAGGCGGAACGAGCTGGAAGCAGCGAGATTTGCCGTGCGGCTCGATCTGGCGGCAGCGCTGCCGCGGGTGGCCGCCTACAGAGGTCAGCTGCAGCAGGTGATTCTCAACCTCGTGAACAACGCTGCGGACGCGATGCGTGGCATCACCGATCGAGACGCCGTGCTTCGCATCACATCCAGTTTCTCCGATGCTCGTGGAGTCGAACTGACCGTGTCGGATACGGGAACAGGAATCGACCCGAAAGACGTCGACCGCATTTTCGACGCCTTCTATACGACGAAGCCGAACGGGATGGGCATGGGCCTCGCGCTCTGCCGCTCGATCGTTGAGGCGCACGGGGGAACGCTCTCGGTATCCCCCGGGGTTCCTTACGGCTCGGTATTCCGGTTCAACTTGCCCGGCGCGGCAACCGCGGCGACGGCGGCCCCTCTGCCGGGAGCGGCCAGGGCGCCGGGGGCGGTCTCGCGATGAACGTTCCCGTCGTTCACATCGTCGATGACGACGAAGACACGCGCGTCGGCCTTGGCCGCTTGCTCCGTGCCGAAGGTTACGAAGTGCGCCCCTACGAATCCGCGGGCCATTTTCTCTTGGCGCCGGCAGGGGAAGGCCCCGGCTGCGTGATCCTGGATCTCCAGATGCCGGGGCCCAGCGGTCTGGAGCTGCAGGAAGCGATGGCGAAGCGCGGGGACTCTCTGCCGGTCGTCTTTCTGAGCGGACACGGCAGCATTCGCCACAGTGTCCACGCGATTCAACGGGGCGCGGTCGACTTCCTGACCAAACCGGTCGATCCGGACGAGCTCCTCAAGGCGGTCGAGAAAGCCCTGGCTCGCCAGAAGGAGACCGTCGCCGCGGAGCGAGACCAGAGCGAGCTCGGGGCGCGATACGCGAGGCTGACTCCACGAGAGAGAGAGATCCTCGATCACCTCGTTGCCGGGCGCCTCAACAAGCGGATCGCGGGTTTGCTGGGAGCTTCCGAACGGACGATCAAGCGCGACCGAGCGCGGCTGATGGCGAAATTGCAGGTGAGCTCTCTGGCCGAGCTCGTTCTCGCGGCGGGCCGGCTTCGAAAGCGCTCGGCGAAACCCTAGAGCGCTCGCCGGTTGGCCCAAAGGGGCCAACACTTCGGCCCCGGCTCCCGTCTTCACCCCGGAGCTTTCCGGGCTCAATCTTCGAAGGCAATGCGGAACACCCCCGAAGCCGTCGCCGTCGTCGAAGACGATCCCGAGATGCGAGCGGCCTTGCAGCGCGTGCTGCGGGCCTCGGGTTTCGAGACTCTTGTCTTCCGCTCGGCCGAAGACTTCCTCGAAGCCGGACCGCTGCCGTCACTCGGGTGCCTCGTCTTGGACGTACGACTGCCCGGACTCTCGGGACCGGAGTTGCATCGACGGCTTCGGCGGTCGGGAGCGGCGGCGCCCGTCATCTTCGTGACGGCGCATGACACCGAATCCGTGCGTCAAGAGGTGCTCGCGCTCGACCCCGCCGCTTTTCTCAAGAAGCCGTTCGAGGGGGACGACCTCGTCCGGGCGGTCGGCGAAGCCCTGTCGGCCGGCCGAACCCGTAGGAACGAAATCAGGTCGAAGGCGGACGAATGAACCAACGAATCTCCGGAAAGAAACCAAACGACGTCGCCGGTGCATTTTCGGACGGAGCACACATGAGATCCCTCCATCGAAAACCAGTCCGCGCCTTCGCCTTCGCGCTCGCCGCTCTGGCGGTGTACGCCTCCATCGCGTTCGCAGAAGAAGAGAGGATGGCCGAGGACCAGAGCGCCGACTCCAACAAGCTCGCTCAGGCTCTGGCGAACCCGGTCGCGAACCTCTGGTCGCTCCAATTCCAGTTCAACAACTTCCAGCTCACGAACGACCGCTGGAACAACAACCTCAACTTCCAGCCGGTGATGCCGATCAGCCTGACGAAGGACGTCAATCTCATCACGAGACCGGTCATCCAGGTCTACGACAGCGTGCCGTACTCCGACAGCCAAGGCAGCGAGCAGCGCACGACGAATTTCGGCGACTGGACGCAACTCGAGATCCTCTCGCCGGCGCACAGCGGGCACTGGCTCCTCGGTTTGGGTCCCACATTCATCTTCCCGACCGCGGGCTCCGTCTACACCGGCCAGGGGAAGTGGCAGGTCGGCCCGGCGCTCGTGCTCGCCTACATGACGCCGAAGTTCATCGCCGGCGTCTTCCCGCAGCAGTGGTGGTCCTACGCCGGCGACCCGAGCCGGCCGAACACGAATCAGATGAATCTGCAGCCGATCTTCTCGCTGTTCTTCGAGGGCGGTTGGAACGTCGGCTACTCGGGAAACATTCTCGCGAACTGGGAGGCGCCGTCGAACAACCGCTGGACCGTACCGATCGGCGTCGGAGTCGGCAAGGTCGTCAAGTTCGGCCGGTTGCCGGTGAAGATCCAGCTCGCCGGGCAGTACATGGTCACGCAGCCCTCGCCCGTCGGTCAGAAGTGGAACGTCCAGATCCAGCTCACTCCGGTCCTGCCGAAGCTGATCAAGGAAACGCTTTTCGATTAGGAGAGGAGTCATGACACGAATTCGCCCGGCACTCGCTTCCCTCTTTCTTTCGGCGCCGGTCCTTCTGGCGCAGGCTTCGCGCACGCCCGCTGCGCAGAAGCCGAACGTCGTCTTCATCCTCGCCGACAACGTGGGATATGGAGATCTCGGCTCTTTTGGAGGCGGAGAGCTTCGAGGGGCTCCGACGCCGCGCCTCGATCAGCTCGCGCGCGAGGGGTTGCGGCTCACCCAGTACCTGGTCGAGCCCGCTTGCACGCCATCGCGCGCGGCGCTCATGACCGGGCAGTATTCGATCCGGAGCGGCCTCTCCCTCATCGCCATCGAAGGGACTCCCTACACGTTGCCCGGGGGCGCCTTCACGATGGGCGAGCTGTTCAAGGGAGCGGGGTATGCGACCGCGATCTTCGGCAAGTGGCACCTCGGCGAGGCGCCCCAGAGCCTGCCGACTGCTCATGGTTTCGATGAGTTCTACGGCATCCCGCCGGGAATTTCCTGGGATGCGGCGACCTACGTCGACTCGATCGAGCTGACGCACTCCATCCCGGCGCCGCGCGACGCGCTGCTCGCCAGGGGGCCGCACATCGTCGAAGCCGTCGCGGGAGGGGCGCTGCGCGAGGTCAAGCTCTACACGCCGGAAGTTCGAGCCGAGATCGACGACGAGCTCGTGGCGAAGTCGATCGACTTCATGAAGCGGCAGAAGGCGGCGGGCAAGCCCTTCTTCCTCTATCTGCCGTTTTCCATGGGGCACATTCCGAACCTTCCATCCAAGCAATTCGCGGGCAAGTCGCGTATCGGCCAATACGGCGACAAGCTGATGGAGGGCGATTACCACGTCGGCCAGATCATGGACACGCTGAAGCAACTCGGCGCCGAGAACGACACGATCCTCGTCTTCGCCTCGGACAACGGACCGGCGGGCGAGGACTACCGCGAATTCGGCAATCAAGGAAGCCCGGACATGGGCAATTCGGGTCCCTTTCGCGGGGAGCTGGGCGAAGCGACCGAGGGCTCGATTCGGACCTGCGCCATCATCCGGTGGCCCGGACAGGTCAAGCCCGATTCCTCCTCCTATGCCATGTTCTCGATCATGGACTTCCTGCCGACCTTCGCCCACATCGTGGGAGGCAAGATGCCCACGGACCGGCCGATCGACGGCGTGGATCAGACGGACGTCCTGCTTGGCAAGAGCGAGGCGGGGCACCGCGAAAGCATGTTGAGCTTCATCGGTCCCGATCTGGTGGCCGCGCGCTGGAAGCAGTGGCGCGTCTACTTCACCGACATTCATCCGACCGGCATCGGACCGCAGCGGCAACCCGGCATCTTCTCCGCGAGCTCGCCCATGGCCGGCTATCCGAAGAGCTACAACATCGAGATGGACCCGCACGAGGATCTCGTCGTCGGCGGACTGTACGCCTGGGTGTCCGGGCCGGCGCTGAAGGTGGTCGAGGAATACCTCGAGACGGTCAAGAAGTATCCGAATCCACCCGCGCCCAACATCACTCGATTCCAGGGCCGCTGAGGTCGTGGAGGTGCTCATGCGCCGGAGATTCGTCTCGTTGGCGATCGCCCTCGCCGCGGTCCTGTGCGCGGTACGGCTCAGCGCCCAGCAACTCATCATCAAGGGCGAGTACGGAATGATGGGCGGCACGACGCCGCCGCCCGGCCTCTACGCGGGGATGTGGGGCTCGATCGACTGGGGGACCGAGCTCAAGACGGGGGGCGGCGACACGATTCACGGCCCCAAGACCACGCAGGAAGTCTTCGGGCCTCTGGTCTGGTGGGTGTCGAATTTCAAGATCCTCGGCGGCGACTACAGCGCGCTCGTCGCGCCGCCTTGGGCGAACACACGCATCGAGTTTCCCCGCCTTCCCGATCGGGGAGGCGCGAGCGGTCTCGGGTTCTCCCAGATTTGGGTCATCCCGTTCTCGCTGGGGTGGCACATCCGGGATCCGTTGCCGCTGGCTCCCGGCGGGGCGGATGTCACCGTGCACTACGCCTTCTACCCGCCGACGGGCCGCTACACTCCGGGCGCGTCCGACAACACCTCGCTCGGCATGTGGTGCAACGAGATGTCCGCCCGTCTGACGGCCTTCTTCGACAAAGACCGGAACTGGCACGGATCGGCATCGCTGTTCTACGACATCAACGGCAAGAAGGAGGGCGTGGACTGGACGACGGGCAATCCCTTCACGTTCATGGGAGGACTGGGGCGCAACTATGGGGCGAAGGGCAGTTTCTTCAGCGGCTGGGCGGGCATCGCCGGCTACGGCCAGTGGCAGGTGACGTCGACGACGGGCGCAGACGCGCCGCTTCTCGCCCGTCTGAACAAGACAACGATCTACGCCGTCGGACCGGAGTTCACGACCCTCCAGGGAGCCCTGACCATTCGGTATTTCTGGCAGTACGGAGGCAAGTTCTCCACACAGGGACAGGGACTCTACGTTCAGTTCGTCATGCCTCTGTGAGACCGCGGCTCAACCGGTTTATCTCGTGATGAGACCGAAAGTGCGGAAGAAAGTACGGTGAACACCAGGGAAGCCATACGCAAAGGCACGATATGAAAGGGCATTACATGAAACAGGGTATGACTCATCTCAAGGTCTTTGCCAGTGTGATCGGTGTTGCACTAGCGATGATGGCGGTGAGTGTTCGAGCGCAGCAGGTGCCGATTCCTCAGACGGCCGACCAAGTGGGCGGTCCCGCGCCGGGTCCCATGACCAAGGCGTACGTGCAGATGGTGGGCCGCATGGCCTACGTGTGGGGCTGGCCGCTCGTGTACGTATACAACCAGCGCACGGAGCTCACGAAGGTTCCCGAGCCCGTCCTGCTCAATGGCGCCTTGCCGCTTGCTCCGATGAACCAGGTGGTGATGCTGACCAGCTACATCGATCCCGCCGAGAGGTACATCGCCGATCCGAATCAGGATGTGGTCTACGGGCTGGGCTATCTGTCGCTCGAAAAGGAGCCCATGGTCATCCAGGTGCCCGACTTCGGCGACCGCTTCTGGACGCTTCCCGTTTACGACGCACGCACCGACCAGATCAGCGAGATTGGCCTGCAGTACGGCACCAAGCCCGGCTTCTACATGGTCGTGGGGCCGAGCTGGAAAGGCGCCACCCCGGCCGGAATCGCCGGCGTGGTGCGCTCGACGACCGACTACGCCGTCACCATGCCGCGCATCTTCATGAACGATACCCCCGAGGATCACGCGGCGATCCAGCCCGCACTCAGCCAGATCCAGTTCTATCCATTGAGCCAGTTCGACGGCCACATGAAGACGAAGGATTGGCACAAGATCCCGATCGTCAGGAAGCAGGGCAAGCCGGCGAAGTATTCGAGCACCCAGCCGCCGTGGGTCGATCCGGCGACCTTCTTCGATCATCTGCCGATCGTCATGAAACAGGTGCCGCCGATGCCGGGCGAAGAGGCCCTCTACAGGTGGATCAGCAGCGTGCTCGATGCCGCCGCGAAGGACCCGGAGGTGATGAAGACGCTGCGCGAGGCCGCGCTCTCGGCCGACCAGGAACTGGTCGCACCGATGATGCGCTGGCGCGTCAACGGCCAGCCCGCCGGCAACGGCTGGACCTCGCCGGTCAACAATGGTGCGTTTGGCGATGACTACATCCACCGCATGGGCGCGGTGAAGGCCGACCCGTACGACAACAAGCGCAACGAGACGATGTACTTCTACACCGACAACGACACGCAGTTGAAGCAGCTGGTGGGAACGTCGTCGTATGCCGTCACCTTCCCGAAGGGTCAACTGCCCCCCGTGAAGGGCTTCTGGTCGTTGACGATGTACGACCCGGAACACTACTTCCACCCGAACGCGCTGAAGCGCTACGCGCTCGGCACGAAGAACAAGACGCTGAAATACAACGCCGACGGCGGGCTGACGATCTATCTAGGGCACACGTCACCCGGCAAAGACAAGGAGTCCAACTGGCTGCCGGCGCCGACCGGCGATTTCTCGATCTGGCTCCGCGCCTATTGGCCTGACCAGGCCATCCTCGACGGCACCTGGAAGCCGCCGGTCGTCGAGCTCGTGAGGTAATGCCAAGTCTTACGTTCGGGCCAGCGAACAAGCGGTTGCAGCGGTCGGCGCTCACGCGCCGCCGTTGAACCGCGGCGTTAGGCGACCCCAAATGATCAGCGTGGCTAACCGCTGGGACACGCGAGCCGTGCTCATCGGCCTGGCGCTCGCGGTGGCGGGCACGGTGGACGAGTTTGTCCGAGCAGTTCCGGCTCGCGTTGCCCGGCAGCCTGGCTTGGAGATAGGGCTTCTCCTGCTGGCGCGCCATCGCCCTTCGGGTCGCCTAACACGCGCGTGCAGCGGACTCGCGGGAGCGGATTGCTGACATTCTCGAGCTCTTGCTGACAAAACGCTCAGATTGTCGAGCGATTCGCCCACCTTCCGGTAGGTTCGACTCCCACACGCTTCCGCCAACCCATACCAACCGAGGTCAGGCGAGCCAATGTTCTCAAGGCTTCCCTGATTTCGGTTGGTTCGGCTCTGGCGAGGAAGAGGCGTCAGGGCCTACGCGATACCCTGCGCCGCAGCGCGTCGCTCGCCGGCGTAGGCGGAGTCGAGGCCTTGCTGTGCGGTGGCGATCTGTACGAGCAGGAGTGCTGCTCGCCGGACACGGGCGAGCTGCTCAGAACAACTTTCGCCGTTCGGGGCCTCAATGGCGTCCGAGCCGCCCGCTCCGGAAGATTAGCGTTTCGAAAAGAACGAATTAGCCATTCGTGAAAAGAGCGGCCGTCGAGTTTTGGCGGATTACTCTCCCGCGCGAAAGAAGAAGGGAGAAACGAATGCTTTCCGCCCGGGAGCTCCTGCGCTTGATCGACCTGGCGATGGCACGTTCTTCCAGTTCATCGAGGCGCTGGCAGCCTCTGGCATCACCGGCGGCTGCGTCGGCGGAAACTTTTGCCCGGATGCCCCGATGACGCGGGGCCGGATGGCCGTGTTCCTGGCCAAGGCGTTGGGTCTCCACTTTCCGCACTAGGCTCGAGTTCAACCCGCCGGCGCGGTCTCGCGCCGTTCACGTCTCCGAAAGAGCAATTCGTTTGCGAAAGGAAATGTCCGTGAAGACCAAGACCATCCTCGTCGGGATCGCGGCCCTGTTCGGAAGCCTCGCCGCCCTGGCCGAGCCGTCCGAAGCGTCGAACCGCGTCGTCGTCCTCACATTCGGAACCAATACCTCCCGGCTGACCCTGCCTGCCGTATCGTTTCAGCTCGTCGAAGGAACCGAAGAGGGTATCGGGGTGGCGGCGGCACGGAGTTGCGTGTCGGCAGATCCGTGCGCCTGGCTCGCCGGCGTTTCGCTGCCATCGGGCGCGAGGATCACGGGGCTCGAGCTCGAAGCCTGCGACGACGACTCGGCGTCGAAGGTCTCCTTCGGCCTGCGCCGCCATCCCGTCCCTATGCAGGACGCCGTTCCCATCGTCATCGGCGCGAGCACGGGCATCGCCGACACGCCCGGATGCGCGCTCTTTCCGGTGACGGCGGACCACACGGTGGACAACGCGGCGAACAGCTACGTCGCGGAGGTCCTGGCGGCGCCGGGAGTCAATGTCCGCTTCGGCGCCCTTCGCGTGGTCTACGAGCTTCAGGTCAGCCGCGCGCCCGCCGCCGCGACGTTTCTCGACGTGCCGACGACGCATCCCTTCTTCCAGTTCGTCGAGGCCCTGGCGGCCTCGCACATCACCTCGGGTTGCGGAGGCGGGAACTTCTGTCCGGACGAGCCGGTCACGCGCGGTCAGATGGCGGTGTTTCTCGCGAAGGCCCTGGGTCTGAGCTTCGAGGACTGACGAGCTCGAGACGAGGCGATCAGCGTTCCGGGGCGGGAGTCGGCTCGGGCGGAGCGGGGAGCACGAGCTCGTACTTCGTCCGCATCGCTTTGTAGGCGGCCTCTTTCGACTCTTCCTTGCGCGTCGCGAGCCAGGCCGTCTTCACGTCGGGCTCAACCTCTTCGAAAGCGGAAAGGCGTTCCGGGATCAGGGAGTCCACGAAGACGAGGTGCCACCCGTACCCGGACTCGACCGGCCCCGTCCAACGTCCGGTCTTCTGGGCGAAGAGCGCTTTGGCAAACGCGGGAACCGGGCCGCGAGTCCCTGTTCCCGCCCTTGCCCAGCGCGCCGTAGACGACCTCGTACGCCCGCAAGAGCGCCAAGGCTGGAGTCACCGTCGCCGACCTGAAGAGCAAGGGCGCCGTGGCCCTCGACGACGCTCAGATCAAGTAACCGGCACGATTCGGCTTCTGGCGACTCGCGATGTCGGTTCGACTCCCACATGCCTCCGCCAACTTCGCTAAGGATTCGGCGACGTGTGCGTGTCGATCCGCGCTGACCGCGTTAGTCGCGAGACTCCGCCCTGGGGTCAGCGCGGGTGCTCTTCATGAACCGTACAGCAACAGCCCGAAGGTCTTCACCAGGAAGACGGCCATCTGCCCGCGGGTGTTCGAACTTGCCGGGCAGTAGTTCCCACCGCCGCAGCCGGCGGTGATTCCCTCGTGGGAGAGCTCCTCGATCCAGCTGGCAAACTGGGACGGGCAGGGAACGTCGGTAAAGGTCTCCGTGCACGCGGGCGGCCCATAGCTCGCGCCGTGCAGCGCCTTCAGGAGAAACGCCGCCATCTGGTCGCGGCGGACCGGGTCGGTCGGGCAGTAGTTGCCACCGCCGCAGCCACCCGTGATGCCCTGCTTGGCGAGCTGATTGACCCAGTCCACGAAGGGGCCGCCCGGGCATGGCTCGTCGGCGAAAAGGGTCTCGCTGCAGGGGGGAGGCGTGTAGTTCTTCCCGCCCTGACCCTTCAGGAGAAACACCGCCATCTGCGCCCGGGTCACCGGGGCGTCCGGGCAGTAGTCTCCGCCGGCGCAGCCGGCCGTGATCCCGTTGTGAAAAAGGTTCTCGATGTACGTGTAGAACTGCTGCGACGTGGGCACGTCCGGAAAGGATTCGCCGACGTGCAGCGTCCACGAATGGACGGTCGAACCGGCGCTGAGGCTCTCCGTGAAGCTCGCGTCCCAGTGCTGGCTGGGCCGGGCTCCCGAAACGGTCATCGCATAGCAATCGCTGCCGGCGTTGTTGCAATTCCGAGTCGTCGCCACATCGACCGTTCCGTAGTCCGTCGAATCGTCGTCGATCGAGTACGTCGGTCCAGCGGGCCCCGTCAGGTTCGAGGCGGTTCCGGTGAACGCCACCGCGTTAAAGATGTCGCTGTTCAGCCAGGCGGGAGCGACCTGCACGGTCTCACCGGCTTCCAGGACCCCGTTCGCGTTCGAGCTCGGACCCACGGCCGTCACATCGACGAACATCCATTGGGCCTCCAGGTCACCTGTCGTGATCCGGCCGATCCTGCCGAAGGGGGACGCCTCCTGGCCAAACTCGGCAAACCACAGATTTCCATCGGGTCCGGCGCAGATGGCTTTTGGCCCTGTCAAAGACATGAGCGGAGTCACGAACTCTCCAATGGCGAGCCCCGCAGTGGTCATCCGACCGATCTTCCCGAGTTCGTACTCGGTGAACCACAGGTTTCCGTCCGGGCCTGCCGCGATGCCGAACGGGCCGCTGCCGGCCGTGGTCGTCGGGAACTCACCGGTGATCGCGCCCGCCGTCGTGATCCGGCCGATCTTGCTCGATGAATTCTCGCTGAACCACAGGTTGCCGTCGGGACCCGCTGCAATCGAATTCGGATAGCTCCCGGGGGTGGTCGGAAATTCGGTGATCGTGCCGGTGGTCGTGATGCGTCCGATCTTGTCCAGCGCTTCGGTGAACCACAGGTTTCCATCCGGTCCAGCCGCGATGCCGATGACCCCGGCATTGGCCGTGGGAACGGGAAACTCGGTGACGACCCCGGCCGTCGTGATTCGTCCGATCTTGTTTCCGGAGCTCTCCGTGAACCACAGGTTGCCGTCGGGGCCCGCGGCGATTCCCTCCGGCCCGCTATTGGCGGTGGGAATGGGAAACTCCGTGATCGAACCGGCGGGCGTGATTCGCCCGATCTGGTTCGCGTTGCGCTCGATGAACCACAGGTTGCCATCCGGACCGGCGGCGATGGAGGTCGGCCAACTACTTTGCCCTGTCGAAATGCTGAATTCCGTGATGATGCCGGCCGTGCTGATTCGCCCGATCCGGTTCGCCAGCGCGTCCGTAAACCACATGTGGCCGTCGGATCCCGCGGCGATCCCGGCAACCGGGGACAATGACAGCTGGGGTGGGAACTCGGTAATCACTTGCGCGCTGGCGATTCCCGAGACACTGATGACGAGCGCCGGGAACGTCACCGCGCAGAAGACTGAGCGGCGAACCCTGGTCGAGGCGATCCGGTTTTTGGGCAATCTCTTGTCCGTAGCTTGCTCAGTCGTATTCTCTCAAGAACGAGAAACCCCGACAACCCGCGAGGCGCCGATTTCTGGCGATCTGGAAGAGTCTGCGGGGGTAGCGTTCGTCCGCGTTGGAATCCGTGGGAGCCGCTGGGATGCTCCACTGCGTTCGACCCCCACACGCTTCCGCCATCCGTGCTGCCGGCATGGCCTCGTGCCGAGAAGACCGTGTGCCGTGCGACGACGTTCTGGCTTCCAGGAACCGCCCGTGCCATAGAATCTGTTCAGTATTTCCCACAAATGGGGAGGTCTCATGGGGACTTGCCGGCTACGGGGGGTCGGTCGGATTCTGGCGTTGCTGCTCGTCTGCGCGACGGCGGCCCGTCCCGCATCGGCACAGGTCTACGAAGTCGTCCGTGCATTCAACAGCGACGTGGGCACACCCTACGGTCGTCTCTATCAGGACGCCGCGGGAGCGCTCTACGGTATGACCGACCTCGGCGGCGCGTTGGGGATCGGTTCGGTGTTCCGACTCGAGCCGGACGGCGGCGGCGGCTTTACGTTCCATGAGATCCACGCCTTCACCGGTATCGACGGCCAGCAGCCGATCGGCGGGCTCGTCTCCGGCTCGGACGGATTCCTCTACGGGTCGACGACAAACGGCGGCTTCTCTTTCTATGGCACGGTGTTTCAAATCGACCCGAGCGGACGCGTCACGACCCTGCACGACTTCCTGCCCTCGGACGGACCCAACTCCGGAAGCCGTCTCGCCGTGGGACCCGAAGGCTTCTACGGCACGTCGGGCGGCGGCACGGACGGACTGGTGTATCGGGTCAAGAAGGACGGCACCTTTCAGATCGTCCACGCTTTCGACGGGGCGGACGGCTCGCAGCCGTACGGGGGAGTCATCCTCGGCAGCGACGGATGGTTCTATGGAACGACGTACTCCGGTCCCGGCGGCGCGAGCACGATCTACCGGGTTTCCGCGGGAGGCAGCTTCGAGAGTCTGCACACGCTCTCGCCCGACGAGGGCGCCCACATTCAGCGCGGCGTGACCGAGGCGCGTGGCCACTTCTACGGGGTCGCGCTCGAAGGCGGCGCGCAGGGCGGCGGCACCGCGTTCCGAGTCGACGCCAACGGGAGCTTCACGAAATTCCACGACTTCGGATCCGGCGGAGACGACGGCGTGGGCCCCGGCGCGCCCGTTTTCGCGGCCTCGGACGGGAACCTCTACGGCAGCACTCTCTACGGCGGTTCCGCGGGGTTCGGAACTCTTTTCCGAATCGACCCGGCCGATGCCCTGACGACTGTCCACAGCTTCACGGGCCTGGATGGGAGAGAGCCGAATTCGCAGCTCATGGAGGCCCAGGACGGCAGCCTGTACGGTCCCGCCACGTACTCGACGCACTACCCGGGGTTCGTCTACGGCGTGATCTTTCGCTTTCAGCCTTCGGCCGGCGAGGTCGACGTCATTTACGCCTTCCCCGGCCCGCCGGCCGTCCACCCTCTCTCCGGCCTCGTCGAGGCGGCGAACGGCGACTTCTACGGGACCGCCCCGGAAGGCGGCGCGTCCTCCTACGGAAGCGTCTACCGCTTGAGCGGCGACCTCAACGACGAGAGCGTCTCCGACGTCCACGACTTTCAGGGCGACGACGGCTTCCAACCCGGGACGCCACTCGTCCTGGGATCCGACGGCTCGCTCTACGGCGTCGTGACCAACGCCACCACGAGCGGCGGGACGGCGTACCGCTTCGATCCGCCCACCGGCTTCACGCTCCTCCATGCCTTCACGCCCTCGGACGGCACGGCGCCGAACGCGCCGCTGCTCGAGGCCACGCCCGGAAACTTCTACGGCGTCACGGACCTCGGCGGCGCGAACGGCTACGGTACGGCGTTCCACATGGACGCTTCAGGAACGGTCACTGCGTTCCACGACTTCCAGACCACGGACGGCACCCGTCCGCGCTCCCTGATGAAGGCTCTCGACGGAAATCTCTACGGCACGTGCCTCACGGACGGTCTCCCGGCGTCCGGCGGCAGCGTGTTCGAGATCGCGCTGCCCGCTCAGACGTTGACTCCCTTCCGCCTCTTCGATACGACGGAGGGAAACAATCCGGCCGGTCCTCTCGCGCAGGCCGCCGACGGCACGTTCTACGGCGCCACGGCCTATGGGGGCGACTCGTTCAACGGGACGGTCTTCAGCATGGATGCGACCGGCGACGTGGCGCCGCTCCACAGCTTCAGCTTCTCCGAGGGAGTCGGGTACACCTCGGGCCTCCTTCTCACCGCCGACGGAACGCTCTACGGGGTGCGCGACGCTGGCAGCGGCGGAATCCTGTATCAGATCACCACGGACGGAACGTTTTCGGTCCTGCACCAGTTCGGCCAGGGCCTCGACGGCATCAGTCCCGTCGGAAACTTGATCCAGGCCTCGAACCTCGGGATCTACGGCGTGACCCGGGACGGCGGTGCCGGACGCGCGGGCGTCATCTTCCGACTCTGGCCGGCTCCGATCGGGAGCGGCATCCTTGTGACCGGCGCACTCGAGCCCTCGTCCGGTCCTGCGGCGGGGGGGACGAGCGTGCGCTTCTCCGGCGCCGGCCTCGATCTGGGCGCCACCGTGAAAGTGGGCGGAATCTCCACGACGACGCTCGCGCTCGACTCGCACACGCTTGCCTTCGTGACCCCTCCCTTACCCCCCGCCACCTTTCCGGAAGTCGAGATCGCCAACCCGGGCGGCGGCACGATTACGCTCAACGACTTCTGGTTCTCGGACTTCCTCGACGTGGACTCGGTCAACCCGTACCACGACTACATCCGTACGATCTTCGGCGCCGGCATCACCGCGGGCTGCGGCGCGGGGAACTTCTGCCCCGACACCGAGGTCACTCGGGGACAGATGGCCGTGTTCCTGCTCAAGGCTGAGCACGGCGGAGGCTACACGCCTCCACAATGCACCGGGATCTTCGCCGACGTTGCCTGCACGCCGGGAGTCGGGTTCCCGGACTGGATCGAGCAGCTCTACGCCGAGGCGATCACCGGCGGCTGTGCTGTCGGGCCGCTCCGTTACTGCCCCGGCAGCGCCGTCACCCGTGCCCAGATGGCCGTCTTCCTCCTGAAGGCCGAGCACGGCTCCGGGTACGTCCCCAATCCCTGCGCCGGGATCTTCGCCGACGTTGCCTGCACGCCGGGAGTCGGATTCCCGGACTGGATCGAGCAGCTCTACGCCGAGTCGATCACCGGCGGCTGCGCCGTCGGACCGCTGCGCTACTGCCCCGACAACCCGAACCTGCGCCGGCAGATGGCCGTGTTTCTGACGAAGACGTTCCTGAATTCCGCCGCGGCGGCCCCGGGTCGACGGTCATCGTCGGTCGAATCGGGGGGCACAGTTGATGCACAGGATCCTCGTTGATAGCGCCGTGCTCGGCGCGTTCTCGCGGTACGCCATCGAGGGCACTGCCAGCCGCCGCGCAAGCCTGGAACGGGAGCGCTGTCTCGCAGAACGGTTGCCGACAAAAAGCCCGCCAGCGGTGAAATGACAAGGCTGGTGGGATGGGGTGATTCACCCACATCAGGCCGCCTTCCTTCGGAGGGTGTAACCATGGACTCGACACGGTGACTCACGCAACAGCCGGGAGGCCCATCGGCTTCAGAGGGTCGAGATGACTCGCAAAGTGTTCGTGCTCTTTCTGTTGATCGCGACCGGTTGTTCGACCGAGGCCGGGATTCGAGCGGGCCTCTCGGACGCCATGGCCGCCAGCCAGATCCGGGAGCATAGCGGGAGCGAGTTCGACGCAAGCGCATGCGACACGCTGCCTGATCTGGTGATCGTCATTCCGGGTGAGTGGGTGAGCGAGGCGAAGCTGGCGGAGCTGTTCGACAGGCAACGCGACCCGCGGACAACGGATGCCGCCATCGGGGGCGTCTTGATCCTGGACGAAGGCGGGCACGGCGTAAAAAATGAGGTAGGGAAAAAGGTCGTCGAGTTTTTCCTCAAAGAGAGGCCGAATACGAGTATCAATGCCCTCGTCAGGCAGTGGCACTGCCCCGTGCTCGAAACGGCCGATGGGAAATGAGGAGTCGTACAAGTGAGGGCACTGGCGCTCATTCTCCGAACCCGTCATCGAACCGCCGCCGCGCGCTAGCCCGGCTGGCCTTTCGCTAGAGCCCCAGTGCCTTCGCCAGGAACACGGCCATCTGCCCGCGCGTGACGGGGCTGTCCGGACAGTAGAGCGGCGGGCTTGCCTGGCAGCCCCCCGTGATGCCCGACGCCTTCAGGGCCTCGATGAACTGGAAGAACGGGTGGCTGGTCGGCACGTCGTTGAAGGTTGGCGTCGCGGGAGCCTGGCTGACCGCCAGAGCATCGACGACGCGAAACGGCGGCGTGAAGGCAGGAGCCGGGGCGCTCAGGGCGGGAGAGCCGAGGATGACACCGACGAGGCCGCCACACGGACCGAGCGAGCCGTCCCCGACGACGGTCCTTACGGACTGAACCGGGACCGGCGCGGCCAGCGCGGTCCTGGCGTAGTGGAAGACGCCGTCGGTCGTGAACCAGGCGGGGGTGAACAGGCCGAACGCCTGACCGGAGTACAGCTCGACATACTGCGGATCGGAGCAGTCCGCGGCGGTCGAGTAGGAAAGGTGGTTCACCCCCCGAAATCCGTCTCGCCCGGCTTCCACCGCATACGCCTCGCCATCGACGAAGACGACGGCGTTGGACGCATCCAGGACGTAACCGACCTTCTGATCGTTGCTGTCCACGACGTGAAGGCCCAATCGCGCCTGTCCCGGGGCGATTCCTCCGCCAAGAACCAGGAACCCGAGTACGAGGCCGGCATGGCGACGCTTCTGCATATGTCCTCCACGCTCACAATCTTAGGGCCGCTGAACAAGAGCGGCGGCATTTCGTACCAGAATTGACGGTAGAGAGCTGAGAGTCGCATGAATCGCCGGCGGTTCATCCAGGGCGCCATGGCCGCTTCGGGCCTGTCCCTCCTGCGCGTTCCGCGTCTGCGCGGCGCCCGTCCGGCTCCGGCTCCCCGGACAATCCTGGTCCTCGGCGGCACCGGCTTCCTCGGGCCCGCGGTGGTTCGGGCCGCCGTGATCGCCGGCCACACGGTCACGCTCTTCAATCGCGGGATCACGAACCCGGAGCTCTTCCCATACGTCGAGAAATTGCGGGGGATTCGCAGCTCGACGGCCTCGGAGGAAAACTGGGCGGCGGTCGCAGGCCGTCGTTGGGACGCGGTCATCGACGTCTGGCCGTCCGACCCGTCCCTCGCCGCATCGGCGGCGACGCGTCTGCGGGACCAAACGGCGCATTACCTCTACGTTTCGTCCATCGCCGCATACGATCCCCGGGGGTTCGCCCGGCCCCACCTCACCGAAGATGCGGCCCTCAATCCGTGGGATCCCGCCCTTCGTCCGTACGACCGCGGCAAGGCCGAGAGCGAGCGGCGACTGCAGGCGCTCGTCGGGGAGAGATTCACGGTCGTGCGGCCGGGGCCGATCAAGGGAGACCGGGACGACACGCCGGACCTGCTCGCCTGGTTGCGCCGCTGCCGGCACGGCGGCCGCCACATAGGCCCGGGCGGCGGCGACGACCACGTGCAGATGGTCGACGTCAAGGACGTGGCCGAGTTTCTCGTCCTGGCGATCGAGAGGTCGGTGCACGGGACGTTCAACCTGACCGGTGCTCCCATGACGTTCCGGCAGTTCGTGGAACACTGCAACCAGGCAACCCGCTCCAGCGCCGAGTTCGTCTGGATTCCTCGGGATTTCCTGCACGCTCGAGGCCTCGATCCCGCGCCCTTCAACAACCCGAAGGTTCCCGCGTACCTCGGCGTGTTTCCGTTCTGGCACCCGGAACCCGAGCGAATCGGGTTCTTCCAGATCAGCAGCCGGAAGGCGTTCGACGCGGGCTGGACCCAGCGTCCGTTTGCGGAGACGGCCGCGGACTACCTGTGGTCGCTCGACTCGCAGGGGCCCGACTTCAAGTGGACGGACGAGCTCGCGCCCGATGTCGAGGCCCGGGTCCTCGAGCAATGGGCCTCCAGGGGTGCGCGCGCTTCGTGACTACTTCGTCGCGGGTTTCGCGTTGCGCGGGTCGTCTGCCGGGTTCACGTACTTGAACTCGACCGGACCCTGTCCGAACAGGACGATGTCCGCTCCCGAAGCCCCGGCGTACGCGTAGTGGTTCATGCCGGTCGGCATCAGCGCGAAGCCTCCGACCTTCAGCGTCTTGTTCCCCTTCGCGGACTTTGACAGCTTGTCGCCCATTCCGAAGGTGAGCGAGCCCGAGGTGACCACGACGTTTTCGTCGGTCGGGTGCGAGTGCGCGGGGATGGCGTAGCTGGCCGGCATCCGGATCCGGACGGCATAGGCCCCGGTCCCCATCGGGTTGCCCGAGAGAACGGCGAGCTGGGCTCCCGGGGGAAGCATCGGGGGCGCGGGACCGAACTTCGCGTCGGCGACGGTTGCGACGACCGCCGGCGTTCCCTCTGCATGGAGGAGAGCGGCGGAGGCGACGGAGAGGACGGTAACGGCAATCAGGCCCGAGGCGAGTTTCTTCATGACGTTCTCCTTTCTCTCGAGGTTCCGGGCGCTGGGGCGCAATTCGCGTGGGGAGGAACTATAAACTCCCCGGTCGACGGCGGCAATCGGAGATCACGACCCGCACCCCCGCCCAGGGACCCGGAATCGGCTACGGCCTGGAAACCCGGAGCACCCGCTCGTCCATCCGGCGCAGCCGGTCGGTGAGAGCGCGCATGACATGGAGGGCGAAGCTCGGCGTCTGCTGAACGAGACGCAGGAACTCGCTCTGGTCGATCGAGACGACCTTCAGGTCGGTCTTCGCGACGGCCGTCGCGGTGCGGTTGTCGTTGTCGATCAGCGCCATCTCGCCGAAAATGCCTCCCGGCGACACCGTCTCGACCAGCTTGCCGTTGACCAGGAGGTCGACCTGGCCCTCGATGATGGAGTACATGCAGTCGGGCGCGGCCCCGACGGCGAAGATGGTCGTTCCGGCGACGATCGACCTCTTGTGGCCCGCGTTCTCCAACCCTCCCAGAGTACGCATGGTGCCCTCCCCGGCGGGATCCTAACGCCACTGCGGCCGGCGGGCCCAAGCTAAACTCCGCCACGTGAACGTGAGCTCGCCGACCCTCGTCGAGGCCTCCGGCCTTTCGCGCACCTACCGGATGGGATCGTCCGCCGTGCCTGCCGTACGCGAGGTCACGTTTGCGATGGCGCCGGGCGAGTTCGTGGCTCTCAAGGGCCCGAGCGGATCGGGGAAGACGACGCTCCTGAACCTCCTCGGGCTGCTCGACCGGCCCGATGCCGGAGTGGTCCGGATCGAGGGAAAGGACGGCGAGGCGATGTCGGAGGACGAGAGGTCGGACCTGCGGCGCGACCGGTTCGGGTTCGTCTTCCAGACGTTCAACCTGATCCCGGTGCTCACGGCCGAGGAGAACGTGGCGTATCCGATGGCGCTCGCCGGCGCCGCAGCCGGCGCGCGTCGCGCCCGGGCCCGGGAGCTGCTCGCGTCGGTCGGCCTGGCGGAGAAAGTCGGGGTGCGGCCGGACCTGCTCTCGGGCGGGCAGCGGCAGCGGGTCGCGATTGCGCGCGCCCTGGCCAACGGGCCGTCCGTCGTCTTCGCGGACGAGCCGACGGCGAACCTCGACAGCCACACGGCCGAGGAGATCCTCGACCTGATGCGCGAGATCAACCGGTCGCGCGGCGTCGCGTTTCTTTTCGCCACCCACGACGCTCTCGTCGTGTCGCGGGCGCGGCGGGTCGTGACGCTCCACGACGGAGCCATCGCGTCGGACGTCGCAGCATGAGCGCCTTCGCCCTGGCGTGGCGCAACCTCGTGCGGCAGAAGCGCCGCAGCTTCCTGATGATCGCGGTCGTGGGCCTCGGGTTCGCGGCCTTCGCCCTGGCGGGGGGCTTCATCGCCCAGTCGTTCGAGGGGCTCAAGGAGGGCACGATCCACAGCGTCGGCGATCTGCAGGTCGTGGATCGGCGCGCCGTCGGAAAGGCCGAGGAGGCAACGCTCGAGTACGGCCTTCCCGACGCGAAGCGGGCTAGGGCTCTCGCCGCCGCGGATCCGGACGTGGCGTCGGTCCTGCCGCGCATCGATTTCGTCGGGCTGGTCACGACGGGGTCGAAGTCGGTGCCGTTTCTCGGCGTCGGAGTGGACCCGGGGCCGGAGGCGGCCGCCACCCTCGCGTCGGAGCTCATCGTGTCGGGCAAGTACCTCTCGGGCGACGGTGGCGACGGGGTCATCCTCGGCACGGGCCTCGCAGGGGCGTTGAACGTGAAGCCGGGGGACCGGGTGACGATGATGGCGACGACGCCCGACGGGTCCCTGAACGCGGTCGACGGAATCGTGGAGGGCCTCGCCGACGTGCGGATCAAGGAGTTGAACGACCGTTACCTCGCGGCGGGCGTCGGCCTCGTCTCGCGGCTGGTTCAGACGTCGGAAACGGTGTCGAAACTGGTCGTGTTCCTGAAGGCGGGCGCCGGCGAGGACGAGGCGGCGGCGCGAATCGGCAAGGCGTTCGAGGCGGGCGGCTACACGGTCGCCGTCCGGCACTGGCGCGAGCTCGCCACGTTCTACGAGCAGGTGAAGCTGCTCTACATCGGGATTTTCGGCTTCGTCGGGGCGGTTCTCGTCATCATCGTGATTCTCTCGGCGGCGATCGTGATGACCATGGCCGTCACCGAGCGCACGCGCGAAATCGGGACACTGCGGGCCATCGGCACGCGGCCTTCCGGGATCCTGAAGCTGTTTCTCGCCGAAGGCGTCGTGATCGCGCTCTCGGGCTGCGTGGCCGGGATGGTGCTCGCGCTCGTCGTTCGCGCGGTCCTGAACGCGTCGGGAATCATCCTTCCGCCGCCGCCCGGCGCGACGCACGGGATGCCCATCAACGTGAAGCTGTATCCGCTGGCGTACGTCGCGGGTGTTGCCGCGATGCTCCTGACGCTGACGATCGCTTCCTATTTCCCGGCGCGTCGGGCGTCGCGGGTG
>Ga0326726_10000994_pt1 | contig 26371 bp, 27 predicted proteins | sample MHFenrmetagenome_2_FD_207603 | JGI IMG/M metagenome (GOLD analysis project Ga0326726, IMG submission 207603) | Lab enriched peat soil microbial communities from Michigan Hollow, Ithaca, NY, United States - MHF15MN | ecosystem: Environmental > Terrestrial > Soil > Wetlands > Peat | place: USA... | reverse complement strand
GGCGCCGAGCGGTTCTGCAGCCAGGCGCGGCACTGGTTGACCCAGCCGACGAGGAGCGGCGCGGCGAGCACCACGAACACCGACTGCAGGATCTGGAACGCGATTCCCGGCCAGTTGTTCATCGCGGCGCACTCATCTCACGAACACCAGCAGCGCGATCAGGGTGATGAAGCTGTAGAGGAGGTAGATGCTGATCCGCCCCTGCTGCAGGAGCGCGATCTTCGATGAGATGAACTCGGCCGCCCGCGCCACCGGCAGATACAGCCAGTACCAGTGGCGGTCCTCGATCTTGAGGACGTATCGGGGCTCCGCGTCGTCGGGGCCGGGGAGACTGCGGTCCATGCGGTAGAGCGGACCGAAAACGTGGCGGATCGGCTGGCCGAAGGCGTCGGCGGTGTCCTGCATGCGCGGGGTCTGCTCGGGATAGCCGCAATCCCAGGGGTCGGCGAAGCGCGCTCGGCCGTGGTAGAAGCGGCGCACGAGCAAGAACGCGAGCAGGGTCACCGCGACGATAACGACCAGGAAAATCAGTGGCGAGTAGCTCGCCTGCTCGGCCGCGGTCGGCACGAGCCAAAGCCAACCCGATCCCGCGAGCGCTTGCTCGGACAGCCCGTGCCCGCCGAGTGAGACGCTCACGCGATTCAGAATCAGCAGGAAAGAGGTCGGAAAGAGCCCCAGCACGAAGCAACCGGCAGCGAGCCAGGCCATGCCGTAGCGCTCCATGTTGCCCGCGTCTCCCGCGTGCGGAATGGGCGAAGGATGAGCAGGCTCGCGCGCCTGTCCGAGAAAGGCGATGCCGTAGACCTTGACGAAGCACATCGCGGTAAGCGCTCCGGCGAGGGCGAGCGTCGCCGCGAAGAGCGGCAGCAGGCTGCGGACGATGCCGTTCTGGAGGATCGTCGCCTGCAGCGCCGTCTGGAAAGTCAGCCATTCGGAAACGAAGCCGTTCAGGGGCGGCAGCGCCGAGATCGCAAGCGCGCCGATGAGAAAATAGAAAGCGGTCCTCGGCATGCGATGGATCAGGCCGCCCATGTCGTTCAAGTTGCGCAGGCCGGTGGAGTGCAGGATCGACCCGGCGCCGAGGAACAGTAGGCCCTTGAACACCGCGTGATTGAGCGTGTGATAGAGCGCGGCGATCAGGCCGAGCGTACCCGCCGCGGGGTGGCCGAAGCCGATGAACACCATCGACATGCCGATACCGAGGAGGATGATGCCGATGTTCTCCACGGAGTGGTAAGCGAGCAGACGCTTCAGGTCGTGCTGCATCAGGGCGTAGAGCACGCCGAAGAGCGTCGTGCCCGCGCCGACCGCGAGCACCACCAGCCCCCATTCCCAGCGCACGTTGCCGATCAGATCGAAGATCACGCGCACCATGCCGTAGATGGCGGTCTTCAGCATGATGCCGCTCATCAGCGCCGACACCGGCGACGGCGCCGCGGGGTGCGCCTCGGGCAGCCAAGCGTGGAGGGGGAGCATCCCTGCTTTCGCGCCGAAGCCGAAGAACGCGAGGAGGAAGGCGACCGTGGCCCATGCCGGCTGGAGCTGCGCGGCGCGCAGCGCATCGAATGAATAGTCGCCGCGTCCGCCGTGCAGCACCCCGAAGCACAGGAGGATCGCGATCGCGCCCAGGTGCGCGATCAGCAGGTAGAGGAAGCCTGCACTGCGTATCGCCGGCTGCCTGTGATCGGTGATGACGAGGAAGTAGGACGACAGCGCCATCGTCTCCCAGGCGACCATGAACAGATACGCGTCGTCGGCGAGCAGGACGAAAGCCATGCTCGCGAGAAACACGTGGTACTGGCAGCCGATGAGCGCAAGGCGCCGCGAGGGCTCCTCGCGGAAATACCCGGCGGCGTAGACAGAGATCCCGGCCGCGACCGAGCCGAGAAGCATCAGGAAGAACCCGGCGAGCGGATCGGCGCGCAGATGAAAAGGCAGATCGGGCAGGCCGAGCGGCAGAGTCAGCGTCTGCGCGGGCACCCACACCGCCTGCAGTCCGAAGGCGGCGAGCGCGACTCCGGCGAGCGCGCCCAGCGGAAAGGCGAGCCGCCGGGCGAACGCGGCGTTGCCCGCGGGGACAAGACTCGCAGCGGCGATGGCGAGCCAGGAAACGGCGACGAGAAGCGCGCCTGCGAGCGAAGACGGGATGGCTTCCATTGCCTTCAGAAGGGGCGGCGGACGATCAGGCGACGTGCAGTGAACACCAGGCTCTCACCACCGGCGGCTCATTTGTGAGGCACCTTCTTGCTCGCTGCCTTCAGGAGCCACGCTGGCAGCTCACGGTTGCCCGCGTGTTCGATGACGTACTCGCGTATCAGTTGACGTACCACCTGCGAGGGCGTGAGATCCTGCGCGGCGCAGATCTCTTCGAACATCTGCTTCTTACGCGGATCGATCAGCACCGTGAACCGGGCAGTTTTGTTTTCCATGGCGAATTTCCAGCGAGCGAGCGCTTAGCCGCTAGTCCCCGTAGTTTATGATAATGTGATTATCATTGCCATTTAATATGGAGCACATATAACATATGCGGGTACAAGCATCGAAGTGAGCATCCCATTCAACCTGAAAGGTCAGACCATGAAACGCGCCATGCTTATCGTCGCTTTGGTAGCACTCGGACTTGCCGGTTGCGGTAAGGAACAACCCAAACCCGCCGCCGCTCCAGCAGCCCCAATCACGCCGGCTCCGGCCACCACACCTGCCGCGGCGGACGCCGCAAAGGATACAGCAAAGGCTTCTGCCGAGGCACCCAAGGCCGAGGCTGCCAAGACCGAAGCGAGCAAGGACGCCAAGAAGTAACGCAACGCTATTGGGGCCGGCCCAGCCGGCTCTGATTCGTGGGCATCGATGCCGATCGGCAGGACACCGGCGGTGCGTCATTCAGGAGGAATGAAGTGTGAGGCCTGCTGAATTCATCACCTTGCGGAAAGACTTCGAGTCGTATGAGGGAATCGTCCGTTCTATCTCAAATTCGAAGAATTTCAACCCTGAGACCGAAAATCCTGGCGACGCAGATGCGCTGCTCATATTCAGTACCCCCAAGCAGCAGGCGTGGCTGGTTGCTACTTCGGAGCGGCTGTACGGCGTGGTTGATGATCTCAGGAAGGAGAAGCCTCATATCAATTGGTCAATGCCCAAGCGAAAGCTGGTTTCTGACGAGAGTGTTTCAGCGAAATTGATCAGCCGAGACAAGAACGAATTGTCCGGGTTGATTGACATCGGTGAAACGTGTAGCAATTGGCTCTACACGAAACGATTGTTTGTCGACGATCACATAAAGAACCAGGTACGTTCTCTGATCAAGCGAAAAATGATTGAGCAAACGAACTCCGACCAGCTGCGCCCGGCAGCGGGGTAAGACCACAACTCCGCGACGGTTACTTGACCTTCATCCCCGGCTGGGCGCCGGAGTCGGGAGAAAGCAGGTACAGGCCCGGGCCTTCGCCGCTCGCGGCGAGGACCATGCCTTCGGACACGCCGAACTTCATCTTGCGCGGCGCGAGATTCGCGACCATCACCGTGAGCCGGCCCTCGAGCTTCGCCGGATCGTAGGCAGACTTGATGCCGGCGAACACCGTGCGCGTGCCGTTGCCGGCATCGAGCGTGAGCTTCAGGAGCTTGTCCGCGCCTTCCACGTGCTCGGCTTTGACGATTTTCGCGATGCGCAGGTCCAGCTTGTTGAAATCTTCGATCGAGATCGTATCGCTCACGGTAGCTTCCTTCGCTTCATGCTGCTGGTGCTCGGCGTGCGTTTGCTGGGAGCGCGTCGCCGGCGTGGTTCCGGCGGGCTCGAAAAGCGCGTCGAGCTGCTTTTCTTCGACGCGGGTCATGAGGTGTTGATAGGTGCCGATTTTCCGGAGCTCGGGCAAGGTGTCGTTCCAGGAAAGCTCGCCGCAACCCAGAAATGCCTCCGCTTTCCGGGCGAGCTCAGGAAGCACCGGCCTGAGCCACATCGTCAGATGCTGAAATGCACGCAGCGACGCTGAACAAACTCTGTACAGATCTTCCCTAGCTTCCCTGGTGTCCTGCTTCGCCAATTCCCAGGGTTTGGCGAGATCGAAGATTCGGTTGACGGTGTCCGCGACTTCCATCGCGAGGCGAATTGCCTTGCCGAATTCGCGCGTCTCGTAGGCTTCGCGGATCTTGGGTCCGTTCTCGCGCGCTTGCGCGAAATTTCCTGCGAGCCTCTGAACATCGGGCGACTGGTCGAGTTCTCCATTGAAAGGCGGTTTCATCAGAAAGCCCGCGGCTCGGCTCGCGATGTTCACGTATTTCCCGACAAGGTCGCTGTTAACACGCGCGAGGAAATCGTCCGGATTGAAGTCGATATCCTCGACGTTGGCATTCAACTTCGCCGCAATGTAATAGCGCAGCCACTCGGGATTCATCCCGAGCTCGAGGTAGCGCAGCGGGTCGATGCCCGTCCCGCGCGATTTCGACATCTTGTCACCCGACACGGTGATGAAGCCGTGGACGTTGACCTGGTCGGGCGTCTTGTAGCCCGAGAATTGGAGCATCGCCGGCCAGAACAGGGTGTGGAAGTAGATGATGTCCTTGCCGATGAAGTGAATCATCTCGGTGTCTTCGGCTGCGAGGAATTTCGCGAAGTCGCGTGACTCGCCCTTCGCTTTAGCCTTGCCCGAGTCGAAGTAATTCTTGAGCGAGGCGAGGTAGCCTATCGGCGCGTCAAGCCAGACATAGAAGTACTTTCCGGGCAGATCCGGGATCGGGATGCCGAAGTAGGGCGCATCGCGCGAGATGTCCCAGTCGGCGAGCGCCTTGTCGCCTTCGGCGTCGAGCCACTCCCAGGCTTTGTTCACCACCTGCGGCTGTAGCCGGCCCGGCACTTCGAGCCACTCCCGCAGAAACGCGACGCATTGAGGATCCGAGAGCTTGAAGAACAGGTGCTCGGAGGAGCGCAGCTCGGGCTTTGCGCCGGAGAGGGTCGAGTAGGGGTTCTTGAGCTGCGTCGGCGAATATACCGTGCTGCAGTTCTCGCAGGCGTCGCCGTACTGGTCCTTGGCGCCGCAGTTCGGGCACTCGCCCTTGATGTAGCGGTCGGCGAGGAACATCTTCTTCACCGGGTCGTAGAACTGGGCGATCTCTTCCTTGTAGATCAGCCCTGCGCGATCCAGCTTCCGGTAGATATCCTGCGAGAGCTCGGTGTTCTCCTTCGAGTGGGTCGAGTGCCAGTTGTCGAACTCGATGTGAAATCCGTCGAGATAACGCTTGCGGCCCTGGGAGATCCCGGCGATGAATTCCTCGGGTGATTTCCCGGCCTTTTCGGCGGCGAGCATGATCGGCGCGCCGTGAGCGTCGTCGGCGCCGATGAAGTGCACCGCGTGGCCCTGCATGCGCTGGAACCGCACCCAGATGTCGGCCTGGATGTACTCCATGATGTGGCCGATGTGAAACGGGCCGTTCGCGTAGGGCAGGGCGGTGGTGACGAACAGCCGGCGGGACATGCGGACTTCCGAAAAGCCGTCATTCTACCGCTCGCGCCGCTTTCCCGGCGCGTCGCGGTCGGTTTTCTAGAGGAGGACGATCGCGGTCGCGATCACCAGGGCCACGACGACGGTCGTGGCGAAGATCATATTCTCGCGGTGCCCCCAGGGGCGTTCGCCGGGGCGCAGCCGGTCGCGCGAGATCGCGGTCGCCGACATGCTGCGCGTCGATACGAAGTCGACCGTTCCGTCGGCGCCGATTTGCCGCATAAGGCGCTGCGTCGCCTCCTGCGAGTCGAACGCCCGCGACAGGCCCTTGGTGGGCGAGGGAGCCGCAGCCGGCTCTTGGCGGGCTACTGGCTCGAGCACCTCGACGGGCGCCGGGGCCGCCGAGGTCATGGGCACGACCGGAAGCGGCTTGGTCGTCACCAGGCCAGTGCCCGTGCCGGGCTGCCCGGTCAGGATCTGCGCCTTGCACTCACGCAGATCGTTCGCGAAGTCGGCGGCGCTCTGGTAGCGCGCCTCGGGCGCCTTGGCGAGCACCTTGGCGATAATGTAATCCAGCATCACCGGCACCTGTGGATTGCTCGAGCTCGGAGGGGCGGGATCGTGGTTGGTGATCTGGTACATCAGTGCGGAGAGGCCCTCGCCGTTGAAAGGCGTGGATCCCGTGATGCACTCGTAGAGAATGACCCCGAGCGAGAAAATGTCCGAGCGGTGGTCGGCGCGCTTTCCCACGACCTGTTCGGGGGAGATGTACTTGGGAGAGCCGAGGATGACCCCGGTCTGAGTGCGGGTCTCGCTCGAGCGCATCCGGGCGATGCCGAAATCGGCGATTTTCGCCCGCCCGTCCGGAGTGATCATGATATTGGCGGGCTTGATGTCACGGTGCACGACCTGGTGCTGGTGGGCGTAGGCGAGACCTTCCCCGACCTGGGCGGCGAAGTCGACGGCTTGCGCCACCGGCAAGGGTTTGCCCTCGGCGAGCATTTCGCGAAGCTCGCGGCCCTCGATGTATTCCATCGCCATGTACACCAGGTGCCCGCTCTTGCCGATGTCATAGATGATGATGATGTTCGGATGGTTGAGCCCGCCCGCGGCCTTGGCTTCGGTGTAGAAGCGCGCCTCGTACTCCGCCATGCCTTCGTGGCCGGCCTCTTCGGTGTTGATGGTCTTGATCGCGACCATGCGGTTGAGCATGGGATCGTTGGCGCGATACACCACCCCCATCGCACCCTTGCCGAGCTCGGCGACGATCTCGTAGCGGCCCAGCAGCCAGGGTTCGGTCATGACGCGGCTACTTTTTTGTCTTGACCGAGCGGAACACCGGGCCCCAGATCGGGTGTCCGGCCTCGTTTTCGCGCAGGTCGAAAGAAGAGTCGAGGTCGAGCGCTTTCTTGAACTCGTCGCGGCACTGCGGCACGCGGCTGGAGGCGCAGTGGATAAAGGCGAGATACTTGTGAGCCCGCACGCGGTCGGATTTGTAGCGCAGGCCGGAGTCGAGGCTCGCCTGCAGCAGCTTCGCCGAGTACGCGAGCTCGCCGTCCTCGTAGGCTCTTACTCCGAATTGCAGCTCGTCTTCGCCCTGGTTCGAACCGAACAAGGAGGCGCATCCGGACGTTGCCAGGGAAACAAGCACGAGCAAGGACGGCAGCCATCGGTAAACAGCCATACCCCCTCTAGCGGCGGAATCGGTGGGTAATGTTGATCTCCGTACCGGGTCTCAGCTCGACCGTTTGAACGTAAGGCGGGAAGGACCCGTTCCGCAACTCTACCTTATGTCTGCCCGCCCTAAGGGGTACCGCTTTCAGCGGAGGGCTGACGCCCTGCCTCGTGCCATCGATGAAGACCTCGGCCCAGGGCAGAGCGATGATGTTGACGGTGCCTTCTCGCGGTGGGGCGATCGCGACCGTTTCGGGCTCTCGCGGCTTCGATGGGGGCGCCGCCGTCGCCGTGTCGGTCTCGGCCGCCCTGGCGGTCTGGACGGCGGCTTTCGAAGCGGGTTCCTTCGCCTTGTGCGCGACCTTGGGATCCCCCGCAGGCTTGGGCGCCTCCACTTTCTTCGGAGCGGATTGCGCCTGGGGCGGCGTTTCCACCGGAGCAGGCTTCGGGGGAGCGGGTTCGCCTCTTGGAGCGACCACGACTCGAGGCGGCTGTATCGCAGGCGCCGGCTTGGAGTCGTCGTCGCCGCGATGGCTGCGCGCGATGACCCCGGTTCCGACGATGAGGGTAAACGCGAGCGGCGCGGCCACGAGCAACTTGCTGTTGACCTCCAGGGCGTCGGACCATCGCCGCGGGCCCAGTTTCAGAAAGCGGGGCAGCTGTAGGCTGGGCAGACGCATCGCCTGCCGCTGGGCAGGCACGGGAACGGTGCGCCGCAGGCTGCCGGAGGTCGAGCTGATCGCGTACACCTCGTGCTCGCGCACGTGCTTGTCCGTCTTTGCTCCCTCGTAGTGAAACAGCTTGGCGTAGTCCTCGGACAGGCGCGCCATGACGTCGTAGTAGGAGCGCGACACCAGGATCTGTCCCGGCTCGGCAAAGCTCATGACGCGCTGGGCGACGTTGATGCCATCGCCGATGATGTTGGGCTGGCCGTTGATGTCCTTGACCAGCCGCACCGGCCCCAGGTTGACACCGACGCGGATCTGCAGCCGCGGACCGGTGGTGGTGGCTTGCTGGTTGGCTACCGCGTCGCGCAGGCTCATGCCGGCGAACAGCGTGTCCTCGGGGTCCCCTAGAAAGCTCACCGCCGCACCGTCGCCCGTGTCCAGGATAATCCGGTCATCGGTGGGCACGCCGGCGATCGCCTCGGTCAGGACCGCATTGAAGCGCTCCTTGAGCGCGATCTGCTCAGCGACTGAGCGCTGCGAATACTCGACGATGTCGAGAAACAGCACGCTGCAGATAAAGGTCCGATTGGTGTGCTCAGGCATCTTCGTCCGCCGCGGTCGCTGCTCGCTTGGCGCCCTGCGCGGCCGGTGTCCTCCTTGGGTCGCATTCTACCGCGTCGGGACGCGGGCGGCGCCGGAAAGTTGCTAGAATATCAACCTATTGCCAGTCAGTAAGCCTCCAAAGGCGCGCTCCGATGCCCGTTACCCAGGAACAAGTTCACAACGTCCTCAAGGAAGTCCTTGATCCCAACACCGGGAAGGATTTTTTGGCGACCAAGTCGGCCAAGAACATTAGGGTGGAGGGCGGAAACGTCGCGCTTGAGATCGAGTTGGGCTATCCGGCGAAAACCCAGCTCGAACCGATTCGCAAGCTCGTCGCGCAAAAACTGCGCGCCATTCCCGGGGTCGGCTCGGTCGACATCGAAGTCACGAGCAGGATCGTCTCCCACTCGGTGCAGCGCGGCGTGAAGCTCGTTCCCGGCGTGAAGAACATTGTCGCTGTGGCGTCGGGAAAGGGCGGGGTGGGCAAGTCGACTACCGCGGTGAACCTCGCGCTCGGGCTCGCCGCGGAAGGCGCGAGCGTCGGCGTTCTTGACGCCGACATCTACGGGCCCTCGCAGCCGACCATGCTCGGGATCACCGGGCGGCCGGAATCGAAGGACGGCAAGACGCTCGAGCCGATGGTCGGCCACGGCATCCAGGCGATCTCGATCGGCTTCCTCATCGACATCGACACGCCGATGGTGTGGCGCGGCCCGATGGTCACCCAGGCTCTCGAGCAACTGCTCAAAGACACCCGCTGGAGGGACATCGACTACCTCATCGTCGATATGCCGCCGGGCACCGGCGACATACAGCTGACGCTGGCCCAGAAGGTTCCGGTGACCGGCGCGGTGATCGTCACCACGCCCCAGGACATCGCCCTGATCGACGCGCGCAAAGGGCTCAAGATGTTCGAGAAGGTCGGCATTCCGATCCTCGGCGTGGTCGAGAACATGAGCACTCACATCTGCTCGAACTGCGGCCACGAGGAGCACATCTTCGGGCAGGGCGGGGCGCAGCGCATGTGCACAGAGTACGGCACCGAGCTGCTGGGGGCGCTGCCCCTGGACATCAATATCCGCGAGCAGGCGGACTCGGGCAAGCCCACGGTGGTCGCCGATCCGGACGGCCGCGCGGCGGAGATCTATCGCGCGATCGCGCGGCGCCTGGCAGTCAAAATCGCCGAGTCGGCGAAGGACATGACCTCCAAGTTTCCGAACATCGTCGTTTCCAAGAACACCTGATCGCACCCCTTGCGTTCTTGCGGGGACTTGCCTACTATCTATTGTGTTCATGGGATGAGGCGGCGCGTTGCCGCCGGGCGCGGGGAGGCGCGCGGGGTGCGGAAAATTCCCCTTGATTTCGCAAACACAGTCCCTATAATCGGTTCACCACGGGCTCCGGTTCGGTTGTCTGCGCAGCGGACGGTCAAACCCGGGCCCGATGCTTTTGGAGATCGAGATTCATGGACAGACCAGCGCAAAAGGAGGTCATCATGACAAGCAAGAGAGAGTACTTCGGCTCGCAGGATTTTTTCGCCCTTGATATTCCCGTAACGTAGGTTTGCCCTGGAGACCCCGACGATGCAGATGCGTGCCGGCGTAGCCAAAAAGACCATTAAGTCCATCCGACAGCAGGCATTCGAACAGACCCACCTCTTCGACTCGCATCCCGAGTCGAGCCTGGACTTCGACAAAGTCCGGGCGGCAGTCAAAGACGGCTACGACAGGCCGTTCCTCCTGATCGATTCCAACATCATCCGCGAGAAAGCGCGCCGCTTTGCGGCGGCGATGCCTCGCGTGCGACCGCACTATGCGGTCAAGGCCAATCCCGATCCGCGGGTGCTGAAAGTCATGCTCGAGGAAGGCGCAGGTTTCGAGATCGCCTCGCTGTCCGAGCTTGATCTGCTGCTCGCCCAAGGTGTTCCCGCCGCGGAGGTCTTCTATTCGAACCCGGTCAAGTCGCGCGAACACATCGCCGCCGCCGCCGCAAAGGGCGTCGAGTGGTACGTGATCGACTCGCTCGAGGAGCTGAAGAAGGTCCATTCGATCAAGGCGGATGCCAAGCTGTACCTGCGGGTCGACACGCCGAACATCGGCAGCGACTGGCCGCTCGCGGGCAAGTTCGGAGCTCACCCATCCGAAGTGCGCGACATCGTCGCCGCCGCGGCCAGGATCAAGGCCGACCTGGCGGGCATCGCCTTTCACGTCGGTTCACAGTGCCGCAACCCAGAAAACTGGCGGGTTGGAATAGAGAAATCCCGCGCGGTGTTCGATCAGATGAGCAAGGTGGGACTCAACCCCCGGCTCCTCAACATTGGCGGCGGTTTTCCAGTCAGGCACGTCAAGCCGATTCCGGCGATCGAGGTGATCGGTGAAGTCGTCAACCGCGCCCTCGAGGCGTTTCCCGCAAAGGTCAGGATCATTGCCGAACCCGGCCGGTTCCTGGTTTCCGATGCGGGCTATTTCGTGTGTCGCATCATGGGGACCGCGACCCGGGCGAACAAACGCTGGATGCACCTCGATGCGGGGCTCTTCGGGGGCATCATCGAGACCGCCGAAGGGCTCAAGTACAAGATCCGCACCGATCGCGCCGGGCCGGACACTCCCTGGAACGTCGCCGGGCCGACCTGCGATTCGATCGACGTGGTGATGCGCGACGAACCGCTGCCTTCGGATCTGCAGGAAGGAGACTACCTCTATCTCCGGAACGCGGGCGCCTACACCACGGCCTATGCGAGCAACTTCAACGGGTTCCCGCTGCCTGAAGTACGGGTGATATAGGTGCGGGTGATCTAGGCGCCTAGGCGCTGCGCTCGTACTCGACGAAGGCGTAGTCGAAGCCCTCCGGCCCCTCTGAGGCATGTCGCTCGCGCGAGACCTCTCGCCAGTGCGAACGGTCGAATTCCGGAAAAAAAGCATCGCCGTCGAAATCGCGCTCGATCTCAGTCATGTAAAGACGCTGAGCGTGGGGCATGGCGAGCGCGTAGATCTGCGTGCCGCCGATCACGAACGCTTCCTGGGATTGCGCGACCGCGGCGAGGGCGGCCTCTATCGAGTGCACCACTACGCACCCTGATCGATGCCAGTCCGGCGAGCGCGTGATCACGATATTGTTGCGGCCGGTGAGGGGAGATCCGATCGATTCAAAGGTCTTTCGGCCCATGATTACCGCGTGGCCCATGGTCAGACGCCTGAAGCGCCGCAAATCCTCGGATAGGCGCCAGGGCATGGCGTTGCCACGTCCGATTGCGCGGTTGCGCGCCAGAGCGGCGATGATCGAGATACGAGCGGGAAGGCGCACGGTGCCATTGTAGTAAAGTATTCGCCCTTTCTCGCCGCGGGCGAAGCGCCAAAAAAAGACCCCGGCGATCGCCGGGGCTGCCTGAACGCGCAACGGGAGGGTGGTGCGCGTGTGTCTCAGGACTTGCTCAATCATAGTCAATTGCTTTTCTTGGCGCTATACCGCGATCGTGAATTTTTGTCGTCGAGTGGGGCTGATCCAGTTGGTCCTTCCGGGCCGCACCTTACAAGCGTGTAGGGGTTTCACTACAGTTTGCAATGGCGAGAGAATGCAAGCGTCGAAACGATAGGCCGGAGAGGCGATGAAGATCGGTCTCGATTTTCCTCAGCGCTACTATCCGAGATCATTTCTCGGCCTGCTGCTGCTCGCCTTCTTGCTGGTCGCGGCCCCGCTCGTCATCGCCTTCTACAACGCTGCGGTGTATGTCGAACAACTGGCGGGTCAGAGCCAGACCGCGGTGGCGCAGGCAGCGCAGGCATCGCGCGGCAGCCGCCTCCTGGTCGAGCAGACGACCGCGCTCGAGCGTGTGGTGCGCCAGTACCTCATCCTCGACGACGAGGAGCTGCTCACGGATTACTCCCGCCTGAGGGCGAACTTCAAGGCGAATACGAGCGAGTTGTCGCTGCAGCCTCTCGATGAGGCGCAGCTCACCGAGCTCAACAAGACGATCGACATGGAGCAGACGCTCTACGAGCAATTGATCCGGAAGCAGGAGACCCGGCAAGAGAAGACGGCGCTGGTGGGCGGTTACATGCTCTTGTCAGACCTGGCGCGCAACGTACTCAACACGAGCAACGCCCTCATCGACCGCGAGGTGGAATCCATGCGTCGAACCGGGGAGCGCGCTCAGCGCATCCTCTGGTTGCAGCTCGCAGCGACGATCCCGCTCGGCGTGCTCCTCGCGATCGGGGTGACCATTCTTATCGCCAGGCCGATCCGCCAGCTCGATCAGGCGATTCGACGCCTGGGCGCGGGCGAGTTCGAGGGAGAAATACAGGTTGTCGGGCCCACGGACCTGAAGTACCTGGGCGACAGACTCGACTGGCTGCGTCAGCGCCTGATCGAACTCGAGCAGCAGAAGCGGCTGTTCCTGCGGCACGTCTCGCACGAGCTCAAGACCCCGCTGACGGCGCTGCGCGAGGGGTCAGAGCTTCTGGTGGAGGGTACCGCCGGCGCCCTCTCGCCGGCACAGCGCGAAATCGTCGAAATCCTCAGGCAAAAGAGCTTGCAGCTGCAGCGCCTCATCGAGGACTTGCTCAACTATCATCGAGCGCAGGAAAGCATGAGCCGTCTGGAGGTGAAGGCGGTGCGACTCGACCGGGTCGTGGAGCAGGTCATCGAAGACCACCGGCTGGCGGTCCAGGCCCGCGGCATTCACGCCGATCTGAGCCTTGACCCGGTTACGCTGCTGGCGGATGAGGAAAAATTGCGCGCCGTCGCGGCGAACCTGGTGTCGAATGCGGTCAAATACTCCCCGGACGAGGGTATGATTTCCCTGGCGCTGCGGCAACAGGGAGACCAAGTCGTGCTCGACATCGGAGACGCGGGCCCGGGTATTCCGGCGGAGGATCGCGAGCGGATATTCGACTGGTTCTATCAGGGCGGGGATGCGCATCGTGGGCGCCTCCGCGGCAGCGGCCTGGGTCTCGCCATCGCAAAGGAATTCGTTCTGGCGCACGGCGGCCGGATCGAGATCCTGCAGGAATCCGGTCCGGGCGCGCATTTTCGCGTCACCCTTCCGTCAGGCACGCCACCCGAGTCATAATGGCACGCAGCCTCGCTGCTCTTGGCTGTACGGTTGCCTTGGCCGCTTGTGCCAACTTTTGGCCGGGCTTCGGTTCCGCGCCGGTTAGCGATTCCGCTCGCCACGAGCACGAGTCGCGCCAGATCGTGGAATTGATCGCCTATGTTCAACGAGTTGCGGTGCTCCAGGCCGAGGAGCAGCAGCGTGAATTGAACGCTTCGAGCCAGATCTTCTCCAAGGATCGTGGCGCGTACGGGCGCGTGAGGCTCGCACTGCTTCTCTCGCTTCCCGGCACCGCCTTTACCGACGACGCCAAGGCAGCAGGGCTGCTCGAGCCGCTCGCATCGGCCGATGCGGGGTCGAGGCCGATGCAGCAGTTTGCCGGCCTGCTCTACGCGCAGATCAGCGAGCGCTTGCGCGAGCAGCGTCGCGCGACACAATACAAGGAGCAGCTCGACGCGCTGAAGGATGTCGAGCGCAAGATCATGGAACGGGAGCAAGCGCGACCAAAATGAGCACAATTCTGCTAGTCGACGACGATCCGGATATCCTGAAACTGCTCTCGCTTCGCCTCGCCGCCGCGGGCCACGGGGTGAAGGAGGCGGAGAGCGGCGAGAGGGCGCTCGCGCTGCTCGCGGCCGCGCGCCCGGATCTGGTCATCACCGATCTCAAGATGGGCGGCATGGATGGCTTGGCCCTGTTCGAAGAGATACGCAAGCAGGCGCCGACTCTGCCGGTCATCATCCTGACCGCTCACGGCACCATACCCGATGCGGTCGCCGCCACGCGGCGCGGGGTTTTCGCGTTCCAGTCCAAGCCTTTCGACGGCAAGCACCTGCTCGATCAGGTCGAGCAGGCACTGCAGTTCTCGGGGGTCGGACATGGCGGAGGCGACGAGGACTGGAGACGCGACTTCGTCACGCAGAGCCCGAAAATGGAGAACGTGCTCCATCAGGCGCGCCTGGTCGCCCAGTCGGAGGCGAGCGTGTTCCTCCAGGGCGCGAGCGGAACGGGGAAGGAGCTCCTGGCTCGGGCGATACACCGCGCGAGCCAGCGCTCGCAAGGCCCTTTCGTCGCTGTCAACTGCGCCGCCATTCCCGAAAACCTTCTGGAATCGGAGCTGTTCGGCCATCGCAAGGGCTCATTTACGGGAGCGAACTACGATCACAAGGGCCTTATCCCCGCGGCTGATCAGGGGACCCTGTTCCTGGACGAAATCGGCGACATGCCCTTCGCACTCCAGGCGAAGCTGCTGCGCGTTCTGCAGGACCGGGAGGTGCGGGCCGTGGGCGCAACTCAGGGGGTGCCCGTTGACGTCCGCATCATTTCGGCGACGCACCGCGATCTCGATGCGCAGATGAAAGAGGGGCGGTTCCGCGAGGACCTCTACTACCGGCTGAACGTCGTGTCGCTCGAGTTGCCGCCGCTATCCGAGCGCCGCGAGGACATCGTTCCTCTGGCTACGCACTATCTCAAGACTACGGCAGCCCGTTACCGGAAGGATGTCCAGGCGTTCGCGCCCGAGGCGCTGCAGATGCTGCTCGCTGCGCCCTGGCCGGGGAACGTGCGGCAGCTCGTCAATGTGATCGAGCAGGCGGTCGCGCTTTGCGCGTCCGGCGTCGTGCCGGCCTCCCTGGTCCAGCAGGCGCTGAAGGAGGAGCCCGCGCAGCTCGCGTCGCTGGAGCAAGCTCGGGGAGCCTTCGAGCGCGAGTACCTGATTCGCATATTGCGCATCACCGGCGGCAGCGTGACTCAAGCTGCGAAGCTCGCGCAGCGCAATCGCACCGAGTTCTACAAGCTGCTCGAACGCCACAAGCTCGAGCCGAAGATGTTCAAGCCCGAGAAGGGCCTGCATTCCTGACGCATCTTGCTAGGTTGTCGCTGAGGGACGACACGAATTCTCCTTTCGGTTCAGTTCGGTTTCTATTGCGCTGCGGTAGGCGTCGTTGAGAGGCGACAACTCCGCGCCTCAGGCGCCGGGCGATTTCGGATCAAGTCCTTGACCGGGCAGGAAAGTTTCCTCTTGGCACGGCCATTGCAAAGGCTGGCGGGCCAACACAGTTTGCCGGGAGGAGCAGCGAATCGATGGAAGCCGTGACAAGCCACCAATCGGGGTCGACGCGAGTCAGTCCACTGATCGTGACCGTGGCGGCATCCGTGGCGATCGCGGGCCTGATCGGGCTGAGCGCACTTAGCGGCATGCTGCCGATCAAGCGCGCGCCGATGCGGGACGAGGGGCCTGTGCCCCGGGGCGAGTCCAAGCCCGGCCAGCCGGGCGCCTGCGGCGTGTGCGGCACCATCGAGTCCATCAGGACGGTCGAGGTGCTGGGCGAAGCGGGCGGGGCGACCGGGGCTGACGCGGATGACGTGCGGAAGCGTCAAGTCTTCCGCGTGACGCTGCGCATGGACGACGGTTCCTTTCGCGCGATCTCGCTGTCGAGCCCGCCGGCCTTCGCCGTCGGCGACAAGGTTCGAGTCGTGGAAGGCCGCCTCGTGCGGCCATGAAAACTCGGGTATAACAATCTCTCTTGTTCAATGAGGAGATGAAAAAAATGTCCCGCATCGACCGCACCGTGGCGCGCGTTCTGGTCGTCTGCATCGGCGTCGCCGGCCTGCCGATCCCGGCGCAGGCCGAACTGGTCGCAACCGACCGGATCGAGTCCACCACGGGACAAGCGCGGCCTTCGGCACGCGTGTTCCTGGGATCGCTTCTTGACAGAGCCGACGTGCGCGCCGCGCTCGAAAGCCACGGCGTGCGGACCGAAGACGCCAAGGCTCGCGTGGCCGCGTTGAGCGACGATGAAGTCGAGCAGCTCGCGGCGAAAATAGATTCGCTTCCCGCGGGAGGCAACGGATTCGAGACCGTGCTGTGGCTAGCCTTTCTCGTTTTCCTGATCCTGTTGATAACCGACATTCTGGGCTTTACCAAGGTCTTCCCGTTCACCCGGCCGGCCAAGTGATCCTCCCCTCTCGACCGCGCCGGCGTGTCGCCCGCCGCCTAACGGCGGCGGGCATTTTACTCCTGGGGCTTGCAGGCTGCGCCACTCCGCAGCTGCAAGCCCTCCTGGATGCCGGGTCCCCGACCCTGCCGCAAAGAGTCGAATTGGACGCGGTTCCGTTCTACCCGCAGGACGAGTATCAGTGCGGTCCCGCGGCTCTCGCCATGGTGCTCGAGGCCGGAGGGAAGGCCATACCACCCGAGACCCTGAAGCCGCAGGTCTATCTCCCCGACCGCCAGGGCAGCCTTCAGGTCGAGATGCTGGCAGCGGCGCGCCGCAACGGCTTCGTCGCCGTCGAGCTGAACCCGAGGCTCTCCGACCTTCTCGCCGAGATCGCCGCCGGTACTCCGGTAGTGGTGCTGCAGAACCTCGCTCTCGATTGGGTCCCGGCCTGGCATTACGCTGTTGCAGTCGGCTACGACCTGAAAGAGCGGCAAATCGTCCTGCGCTCGGGGACCGAGCGGCGCCTCGAGATGCCGCTTTCCACTTTCGAGCGCACCTGGCAGCGCGGCGGTTATTGGGCGATGCTCGCCTTGCCGCCCGGCCGCTTCCCTGCAAGCGTCGGTTCCGCGGAATATCTGAGCGCGGTGACGAAGCTCGAGAAGGCGGGCCCACCCGAGTCCGCGCAGGCCGCCTACCAGCGCGCGCTCGAGCGCTGGCCCGACCAGTTCACCGCGCTCATGGGCGCGGGAAACACCGCTTACCGCGCAGGCGATTTCGAAGGCGCCGAGCGCGCGTTCCGGCGCGCGACCCTGGTCCATCCCAGGTCGGCCGCGGCGCACAACAACCTCGCGCAAACCCTCGCCGACCTCGATCGCTATGAAGAAGCGCTCGCCGAAGCGCGCCTGGCGGTCGGCTTGGGCGGACCGCTGGAAGACACGTCGATCCGCACCCTCGACGCCATCGTCAAGCGGACCGGCCGGGGAGAGCAGGAATGGAACAAGTGACTCTCCTCGGGTGGATCGATGGCGATGCCTCGCGGGACGACCCAGCATAGCCTCCTGAGCGGCCTGCGGCAGATCCTGTCGCATGGCGCGGTCACCATCCTCGCGGTGGCGATTGCGTTTTCGCTTCCTGGCTTCGCGAACTACATCCTGAACGAATGGTGGCCTGAGGTCGAGAACAACGCCAGCCTGCTGCTCGGGACCGAGATCGCACTGGCGTCGATCCTCGCGGTGGTATTCAATCTGGCGGCCATCGCCTGGGATCACCGCAAGCGCGTCGTGACCGCGCGGCTCGCGTCGCTGGTACACGCGCGCAACGCCGACGCCGGCTGGTGGGCTCGCCGCCGCGAGCGTGCGCTGGTGAACCAGCTGACGACGGCGCGCGACGCCTTTGTGCTGACCCTCACCGGTTACGACACCTTGGTTGCAGAGGACAGCCTGTTGCGGCCCGTGATCGAGAAGGCGTACGAGATCCGGGTGATGCTCGTCAATCCGGTCGGGGAGGGGCTGCGCCAGCGCGCCGAGTCCCTGCCCTCCGAAATCACAGTGCTTACCCTGCATACCGAGATCGAGGCGACCATCGGCGCGCTCTCCGCGCTGCGCAAGTACGGCAAGAAGGTCAAGCTGAAGTTCTACGACGAGGAGCCGTTCTGGAAGCTCGTCGTGCTCGGCGACTACATCTGGGTGCAGCACTGCCACAGCGGCTTCGTAGTCAGGGAGCAGCCCGAGTACGTGTTCGCGCTGCAGCACACCGAACCGCGCCACGGGCTCTTCGTTCCCTTCTACATGATTTTCCTGAACCACTGGAACGATACCCGTTATCCCGAATACGACTTCGACACGAACGAGCTGGTATACCGCGACGCCGGCGGCAGGGAGACGGGACGCGAGGTCCTCGGCGTGCCTATCGACGGGTCGACCGCCCCGCTGCCTGCACCGCGGTTCTCCGCCGAGACGGGTCAGGCGGCACTTCTTCGCCGACCGGCGCAGGACCGCAGCGTCGTCTACTAGACCGCGATCGGCGCCTTGATTGCGGGGTAGGGGTCGTAGCCCTCGAGGCTGAAGTCCTCGTAGCGGAAGCCGAAGATATCCTTCACTGCCGGGTTGAGCCGCATGCGGGGCAGTTGCCGCGGCGAGCGCGACAACTGCTCTCTCGCCTGGTCCACGTGGTTGAGATAGAGATGCGCGTCGCCCAGGGCGAGCACGAATTCGCCCGGCTTCAGACTGCACACCTGCGACACCATCAGCGTGAGCAGCGCGTAGGAGGCGATGTTGAACGGCACGCCGAGGAAGATGTCGGCGCTGCGCTGGTACATCTGGCAGGAGAGACGTCCCTCGCCGACGTAGAACTGAAACAGCACGTGGCAGGGCGGAAGCTTCATCTTATCGATCTCCGCCGGGTTCCAGGCGGTGACGATATGGCGGCGCGAATCCGGCCGCGTCCGGATCGATTCCACCACCTGCGCGATCTGATCGATCGTCCGCCCGTCCGCTGACGGCCAGCTGCGCCATTGCGAGCCGTACACCGGCCCGAGCTCGCCGCTCGCGTCCGCCCACTCGTCCCAGATCGATACGCCGTGATCCTGCAGCCAGCGCACGTTGGTGTCTCCCTTGAGGAACCATAGCAGCTCGTAGGCGACCGACTTGAAATGCACCTTCTTGGTGGTGAGCAGAGGAAATCCGGCGGCGAGATCGAAGCGCATCTGCCAGCCGAAGGTGGAGAGCGTCCCGGTTCCCGTTCGGTCGGTTTTTCTGTGCCCGTGATCGAGCACGTGACGCATGAGATCGAGGTAGGGCTTCATCTGGAAATCATAGCGCGTTCTCCGGGCGCGATGGACGCGGCGGTATCGCGAACCACGCCCAAATCACGGCGAGCGCGAAGGCGCAGTAGGCGGTGGCGAAGACCCATTCCGGAAAATCGTAGTAGAGCAGGCGCGCCACCCATCGGCCGATGAAGCTCCGCTCGGGGCCACCGCCTCTGAGCATGTCTTCCCACATCGTCAAGGGGCAGGTGATGCCGAGCAGGGCTTCGGCGGTGACGATTGCTATTGCAGCCAGATGAAAGATCCGGAACGAGCGGTGGCGCACCCAGGCCCAGCGCCGCGCCCCCAAGAGGATGAGGGCAAAGCCCCCGACGACGAATAGGACGAACAGGGCGTGAGCGACCAGAACGGCATCGGCGATCATCGGTCTCCGGGGCGCTGCCCGCCCGAGGCGACGGGGCGCGAGCGGTCTGCGCTCCATTCGCTCCAGGAACCCGGATAGAGCCGCGCGCCGCGCAAACCGGCGACTTCCATTGCGAGGAGGTTGTGGCAGGCGGATACGCCCGAGCCGCAGTAGTGCACGCATTGCTGGGGACCGATCGCGCCGAGGACGGCGCGGAACTCGGCTTTGAGCGTCTCGGGCGCCTTGAAGCGGCCGCTCGCTTCGAGGTTGTCGCGGTAGAAGCGGTTGCGCGCGTAGGGGATGCGGCCCCCGACCGGATCGATGGTCTCGTTCTGCCCGCGAAAGCGGTCCGGCGCGCGCGCGTCGATCAGGACTGTAGTCTCGTCGCTCAGATGCTCGCGGACGAAATGGGCGCCGACCCAGCAGTCGTTCCGCGCCGTGCCGGTGAAGCGCGCCGGCTGCGGCCGTGGGACCTCGGCGGTTTGCGGCCGGCCCTCCGCGGCCCATTGGTTCCAGCCCCCGTCGAGCACCGCGACAGGAAGGTGCCCCAGCCAGCGCAGCAGCCACCACAGCCTCGCGGCGACCATGCCGCCCTGGGTGTCGTAGGCGACGACCTGCTTTCTCGCATCGACGCCGGCTCGTCCCAAGGTATCGGCGAGCGTGCTTGGATCGGGGAGCGGATGCCGCCCGTTCTTTCCCGTTTTCGGAGCGGAGAGATCCGCGTCGAGATGCAGGAAGCGCGCGCCCGGGATGTGCGACTCGGCATAGTCACGCCGGCCGCGATCCGGATCGGTGAGATCGTGACGGCAGTCGAAGATCAGCCAGTCGGAATCGTCCAAGCGCCGCGCGAGAATCTCGGTGCTGACGAGTGCGGTGAGAACCATGCCGCTATATTACCCGCGGCACGAGGTCTTGAAGACGTCGCGGGTTAGACGTGCCCCGAGAGCCCGCGCCTAAGATACTCGTGGAAGTGCATCATGCCGTCTTCCATCGGCGACTGGTACGGTCCGACTTCGTTGTCGCCGCGCTCCCACAGCGTGCGCCGTCCCCGGTCCATGCGCTTGGCGATGATGTCGTCCTCGTCGGCGGTCTCCATGTACGCAGCCTGCTCCGCCGCGATGAACTCGCGCTCGAACAGCACGATCTCCTCGGGGTAGTAGAACTCGACGACGTTGGTGGTGTGCGAGGGCGAGCGCGGCAAGAGCGTGCTCACCACCAGCACGTGCGGATACCACTCGATCATCACGTTCGGGTAGTACAGGAACCAGATCGCGCCCTGCTTCGCGGGCTTGCCGTCCAGGTATCGCTTGAGGGCCTCGTGCCATTTCGCGTACGCGGGCGTGCCGGCCTTGGCGAACCCGTCCTTTACGCCGACCGTTTGCGCCGAGAAGGCGTCCGTGATCTCCCATTTCAGGTCGTCGCAGGTGACGAAATTGCCCAGCCCCGGATGGAAAGGCACAACATGGTAGTCCTCGAGATACACCTCGATGAAGGTCTTCCAGTTCTGCTCGAGCTCGAGGATCTCGACGCGGTCGAGCAGGTAGCCTGAAAAATCGAACTGATCGGCGATCGACAATGACGCGAGCTCCTTGGTGACGTCGCGTTCTCCCGCGAACAGCAGGCCCCGCCAGTTCTGCAGTGGCGTCCTGCCGAGGTTGAGGCAAGGATTCTCGGGAAAATGCGGCGCGCCGAGCAGCTCGCCCTGCATGTCGTAAGTCCAGCGGTGCAGCGGGCAAACGATGTTCTGGGCGTTGCCGCGCCCCTCGAGCAGGATCGACTGGCGATGGCGGCAGACGTTCGACAGGAGCTCTATGCCGCGGGCGTTCCTGACCAGCACCTTGCCGTGATCCGTCAGGGGAAGGGTCTGGTAGTCGCCCGCGTTGGGTACCATCAGCTCGTGCCCCACGTAACCAGGACCCGTGGCGAAGAGCAGTTTCTGCTCCAGCTCGAATATCTGCGGGTCGAAATACCAGGAAACCGGAAGCTGTGAGGCGTTGGGTTTGAGTGCTCGCGAAGCGGCCAAGTCGGACATGCTGTCGAGGGGCTCCCTGAGTAAATAAAATGGGCGCGATTCTAGACCTTTTTCCCCTGGGGCACCAGGGATTTCTGAGGCCACGGCGAGCCCGCCGAGTTCAACCCCTTGCGTTAATTTGACCGCCTCTCCCCCATGGGCTATTTTGCCTGTTCCCGATGAGCTCCAAGTCCGCAAAAACCGATCAGCCCGACAGCTTCGAAGCAGCTCTCGCCGAGCTGGAGAAGATCGTAGCGAGCATGGAGTCGGGCAAGCTGACCCTGGAGCAATCCCTGGCGGCACACAAGCGGGGTCTGGAGCTCGCGCAATACTGCCAGGGAGTCCTTGCGCGAGCCCAGCAGCAGGTGAAGGTGCTCGAAGAAAACACGCTGAAAAATTTCCCCGGTGCCGACGACGAGTGATTTCACGGCCTGGATGGCCAAGGTCCAGGCCCGGGTCGAAGCGGCGCTTGAGCGTTTTCTGCCCTCTGCGGCGATCGCGCCGCAGCGCCTGCACCAGGCGATGCGCTACGCCGTGCTCGGAGGAGGCAAGCGCATCAGGCCCCTTCTCGCGTTTGCGGCGGGCGAGGCCGCTACGGGTGATGCGGCGCGCGCCTATTCCGGGCGGCTCGAAATTCTGAGCTGCGCTCTCGAATGCATTCATGCCTACTCGCTGGTGCACGACGACCTTCCATGCATGGATGACGACGTCCTCAGGCGCGGCAAGCCCGCCTGCCACGTCGAATTCGACGAGGCGACCGCGCTGCTTGCCGGCGACAGCCTGCAGTCGCTCGCGTTTCAGCTGCTCGCCGAGCACCGGCTGTGCGATGATCCGGGCGTGCAGGTGGAGATGCTGAAGATCCTCGCGATCGCCTGCGGCAGCCGCGGCATGGCGGGCGGACAGGCGATCGATCTTGAAAGCGTGGGTCATGCCTTGACCGTGCCCGAGCTCGAGTACATGCACATTCACAAGACCGGCGCGCTGATCCGCGCGTCGGTCGCGCTGGGCGCGCGCTGCTCGAATGCGCTCGGTCCCGCGCAGCTCGAGCGCCTTGACCACTACGCCAAGTGCGTCGGGCTCGCGTTCCAGGTCGTCGACGACGTGCTCGATCAGGAGTCCTCGACCGCGACGCTCGGCAAGACCGTCGGCAAGGACGCGGCGAACAACAAACCCACGTACGTCTCCGCGCTCGGCCTCGCCCGCGCCAAGGCGCTCGCCGAGCAGTTGCGCATGGACGCCCACGATGCGCTCCTGACCCTGGGCGCCGCGGCGCAGCGGCTCGGGGATCTCGCGGACTTCATCGTCCTGCGGAAATTCTGACGGCGAACCGGCGCTCCGGTTCGCGTCGGGGCGGCTTTTGCGGGATAATCATGTGTTCATGAGCGCGATCGGAAAAGCGGATTTGCCGGGAAGTGCCCCGGAGGCCGGGTTGGCCGAATTCGATCCGGGCGCCTACGAGCTGCTGAAGACCATCGATGATCCCGCGGCTTTGCGCACGATGGACCGCCGGGCGCTCGGCCGGCTCGCCGCGGAGCTGCGTACCTTCCTCCTGGAATCGGTCAGCCAGACCGGAGGTCACCTCTCCTCCAATCTGGGCACGGTCGAGCTGACCATCGCGCTCCACCACGTTTTCAACACGCCCCACGACCGGATCGTTTGGGACGTCGGGCACCAGACCTACCCGCACAAGATTCTCACCGGTCGCCGCGAGGCGATGAACCGCCTGCGCATGGCAGGCGGAATCTCGGGTTTCCCGCGCAGAAGCGAAAGCGAGTACGACACCTTCGGGACGGCGCATTCGAGCACTTCCGTGAGCGCCGCGCTAGGCATGGCGCAGGCGGCCAAGCTGAAGGGCGAGACCGGGGACAGGAAGCGCAACGTGGTGGCGGTGATCGGCGACGGCGCGATGTCGGCCGGCATGGCCTACGAGGCTCTCAACAATGCCGGCGTGATGGACACTGACCTACTGGTGATCCTGAACGACAACGACATGTCGATCTCGCCCGCGGTAGGCGCGCTCAATCGCTACCTGGCGCGCCTGATGTCGGGGCGCTTCTATGCGGCCGCTCGCAAGGCGGGTGAAAAGGTGCTCGCCGGAATGCCGCCGTTGTGGCATCTCGCCAAGAAAATGGAAGAGCACGCCAAGGGCCTGGTGGTCCCGTCGACTTTGTTCGAGGAATTCGGATTCAACTATGTCGGCCCGATCGACGGGCACGATCTGGATTCGCTCATTCCGACGCTGAAGAACATCAAGGAGCTCAACGGCCCGCAATTTCTGCACGTCGTTACCAAGAAGGGGCAGGGCTACAAGCTCGCCGAAGCCGATCCGGTGCTCTACCATGGCCCGGGAAAGTTCGACCCCGCGCACGGCATCAAGAAGGCGAGCGGCGGCAAGCCCGGCTACACGCAGGTGTTCGGCGAATGGCTGTGCGACATGGCGCGGCTCGACGCGCGCCTCGTCGGCATCACGCCGGCGATGCGCGAAGGCTCGGGCCTAGTGCGCTTCGCCGAGGAGTTCCCCGACCGATATTTCGACGTCGGCATCGCCGAGCAGCACGCGGTCACCTTCGCCGCAGGGCTTGCCTGCGAGGGCATGAAGCCCGTGCTCGCGATTTACTCGACCTTTCTGCAGCGCGGCTACGATCAGCTCATCCACGACGTCTGCATTCAGAATCTTCCGATCGTATTCGCGCTCGACCGCGCGGGCCTCGTCGGCGGCGACGGCGCGACGCACAATGGGGCGTTCGACCTCACGTTCTTGCGCTGCGTGCCCAACATGGTGGTGATGGCGCCGAGCGACGAGAACGAGTGCCGACAAATGCTCACCACGGCGTTCTCGCTGGGGCGGCCGGCGGCGGTGCGCTATCCGCGCGGCAGCGGCCCGGGCGCGGTCGTCTCCAAGGAAATGCAGGCCCTGCCGCTCGGCAAGGGCTTGGTGCGCCGGCGCGGCGGGGGCGGTGTCGCCATCCTCGCATTCGGGAGTCTGCTCAAGTCCGCGCTCGAGGCGGCGGGGGATCTCGATGCGACCGTCGCCGACATGCGCTTCGTCAAGCCCTTGGACGCGGACCTCGCCGCAGAGCTGGCCGCGACACACCGGCTTCTGGTCACGGTCGAGGAGAACGCGGTCCTCGGCGGCGCGGGGAGCGCGGTGGCGGAAGCGCTCGCCGGGCGCGCGATCGCGACTCCGCTCCTTCAGCTCGGACTGCCTGACCGCTTCATCGACCACGGCGACCAGGCGCAACTGCTTGCCTCGGTCGGGCTGGACAGGTCGGGGATCGTGGCCGCGGTTCGCGCGCGCCTGGCCTGATCCCAAAGAGGCATTGCACGCGCCTTGCCTTGAAAAGGCGGGAACGCGACGCATGTTAGAATCGTCCAATAGTGAGCCCATTGTGACGAAAGGCTCTTCATGAATATCCGTGATCCGCTCGCCATCCCCGACGTCCAGAGTACCCAGGACAGCCGCAAGCTCGCCATCGACCAGGTGGGGATCAAGGCGATCCGGCACCCGATCCACGTCGCGGAGCGCTCGGGCGGCGTGCAGCATACCGTCGCGACGTTCAACATGTACGTCGGTCTCCCCCACCAGTTCAAGGGAACGCACATGTCGCGCTTCGTCGAGATCCTCAACGCCCACGAACGCGAGATCTCGGTCGAGACCTTCAAGCTGATGCTCGACGAGATGGTCGAGCGCCTCGAGGCTCAGTCCGGGCACATCGAGATGCAATTCCCCTATTTCGTCAACAAGTCGGCGCCGGTCTCGAAGGTAAAAAGCCTGATGGACTACGAGGTGACTTTCGTCGGCGAGATCGAGAGGGGCGCAAAATGTTTCAAGATGAAGGTCGTCGTACCGGTGACGAGCCTTTGCCCCTGCTCCAAGGGCATCTCCGACTACGGCGCCCACAACCAGCGCTCCCACGTCACCATCACGGCGCGCACCAAGGGCTTCGTATGGATCGAGGAGCTGGTCGACTACGCCGAGAAGCACGCTTCGAGCGAGCTCTACGGGCTGCTCAAGCGGCCCGATGAGAAGTTCGTCACCGAACGCGCGTACGACAACCCGAAGTTCGTCGAGGACATGGTGCGGGACGTCGCTGCCGAGCTCAACCGCGACAAGCGCATCGAGTGGTACCAGGTGGAGTCGGAGAACTTCGAGTCCATCCACAACCACTCGGCCTACGCGCTGATCGAGAAGGACAAAGGCAAGACCTCCAAATGACGAATGGGGGAACCCTACGGTTCCCCCATTTGCCCCCCCAGCCGAAGACCGTTGGGGTTCTTGATCAGAACCGCCTGATCAAGACCATCGTCTGGCCCGCTCGCTTCATGTCCATGCGATTGAGAAAGCTCATGCCGAGGAGCGCGAAGGGCATCGGGTTGCCTTCCAGCACGGCCGCATCGACGTTGTTGACGACGATGTCGCCGATACGCACGGTATCCAGCCTCACCTTGTAGGCGACCGCGGCGCCGTTCGCCGTTCCCATCAGGCCCGGTTCCCCTCTCCTGTAGTCGATTCCCAGCCGCTTCGCGTCGGTGGAGGAGAGGGACACCGCGGTGGCGCCGGTGTCGACGAGGAAGCGCACCGAACCGCCGTTGATCTGTCCGTCGACCACGAAATGCCCCTGCGGATTGGCGGTGAGGGTCGCGCTCTGCGCCGAGGGCGCCGCCGTTCCGCCCTGATGCTGCCCGATCCTCAGGGTCTTCTTCTGGCCGTCGATGAGGAGCGTCGCCGTTTCGCGGTCGGTGGAGAGGAGCGCGACGCCGTCGACCGGCTTCTGGCCCGCGGTAAGCACCCGCGGGGCGCCCCCGTCGATAACGACGACTGCCTTT
>Ga0326726_10000993_pt1 | contig 26381 bp, 23 predicted proteins | sample MHFenrmetagenome_2_FD_207603 | JGI IMG/M metagenome (GOLD analysis project Ga0326726, IMG submission 207603) | Lab enriched peat soil microbial communities from Michigan Hollow, Ithaca, NY, United States - MHF15MN | ecosystem: Environmental > Terrestrial > Soil > Wetlands > Peat | place: USA... | reverse complement strand
GATTCATCCCCGACATCCTGAACACGGGAGTCATCGACGAAATCATCACGGTCAAGAACGAGGACGCATTCCGCACGGGCCAGAAGCTGGCGCGCACCGAGGGACTGGTCATCGGCATCTCCTCGGGTGCAGCCGCCTATGCGGCCCTGCAGCTCGCCCAGCGCCCCGAGAACGAAGGCAAGCGCATCGTGGTGATCCTTCCGGATACCGGTGAACGCTACCTCTCGACCCTGCTCTACCAGTTCGAGAACGAAGCGGTCTCCATCTGACCGGGTATTACGCTCCCGACAGACCGGAAACCCCATGAAAGGAATGCGATCTGCATCCGAAAAAGCAGACAAGTATACAGGGTAACCCTTTTATGGTATGCAATATACCGGATAAGCGGGATTGAATCTGCGGTAGCTTTTGATGAACTTGTACAGTATAAGAATAAGGCAGTCAGCATCATCAACGATGACTCATATGGCAATCGAACTCATGGAATCACACAACCCCTTATGCAGCAATCCAGCTTCACCAGCCTGCTTAAGAGCGAACCTGCAGGAAGAAGCCGGGGGCGGGTTGTCAATCGTCAAGGCGATAATGAAACTGCGTTCATTTCTGAAGGCTTCTGCGGCAAAACACAGGACGCTGTCCCCCGAAGACAGGCTCATCCGCAGCCTTGCAGAAAAACACTCGACCATTTTCATGACCTGAACGGCAGGCAAACAAAACACATCGTACGATCATGAACACACTACATGAACACTACTGTTGCAAAGCGCGTTGTCGACCCTGCAACAATGAGACTGGAAACTCCGGCATGTGCCCGTAAAGCCAAAAATTGGCTTTTGCGCCAGCCGGTTCCTGCCATTGACAGTGAACCGGCTTTTTTTTTACCCATTCAAACATATCAATCGAAAATAGAAATATCATGAACCACCTGTTGACCAGAACATCACGTTTCACCGCAGGACTCCTGCTCCTGTCAAGCATTCTTGGAACGGCTGCCCATGCAGCTCCTGCTTCCCCCGGTAACGTCACCCTGCTGAACGTATCCTACGATCCGACCAGGGAGCTGTACCAGAGCGAAAACGCCTCATTTGCCGGCTACTGGAAAAAGAAAACCGGCCAGACAGTCACGATCAACCAGTCGCACGGAGGATCGGGCAAACAGGCCCGTGCCGTGATCGACGGGCTGGAAGCCGACGTCGTCACACTGGCGCTTGCCTATGACATCGATGCGATAGCAGACAGCAAACTGCTCCCTGAAACCTGGCAGCAGCGCCTTCCCCAGAACAGTACCCCCTACACATCGACCATCGTGTTTGTTGTACGCAAAGGAAACCCGAAGGGGATCAAAAACTGGGATGACCTTGTGAAACCCGGCATCTCAGTGATCACGCCGAACCCCAAAACCTCTGGAGGAGCCCGCTGGAACTACCTGGCAGCATGGGGCTACAAACAGCAGCAGACCAAATCCCCAGAGCAGGCAAAAAGCTTCGTCAAAGCGCTGTATAAAAACGTACCGGTGCTCGATACCGGTGCCCGCGGTTCGACCCTCACCTTCACCCAGCGCGGACTCGGTGATGTGCTGATCGCATGGGAAAACGAAGCGCACCTCATTCTCAAGGAGTTCGGTTCCGACAAGTATGAAATCGTGGCACCTCCAGTGAGCATCCTGGCTGAGCCACCGGTCGCCGTGGTGGACAAGAACGTCGACAAGCATGGTACAAGAAAAGTTGCGGAAGCCTACCTGAACTACCTGTATACGCCTGAAGCACAGGAGATCATCGCAAAGAACTCATACAGGCCGCGTAGTGCCGCTGCATACAAAAAATATGCAGCCAGCTTCCCGAAGATCAAGCTGTTCACCCTGAAAGAGTTCTTCGGTACCTGGCGCCAGGCCCAGAAAACGCACTTCAGCGACGGCGGCACTTTCGACCAGATTTACACGCCCTGATACGATTCAATGACCGGCCGCAGAAACCCTGAACCCCCCATTCCGAAAGCGGGATCCACCTCCTGGTCCCGTTTTCGGCTGTGGCCATTTTCAATTATCTGACATGATTCTTTTCAAAGGGAAACAAAGAAAAATCCTGCCTGGCTTCGGCCTGTCGATGGGATACACGGTATTCTACCTGTCGGCAATCGTCCTTGTGCCGCTGAGCACGATCGTCATAACCGCTTTCGGCATGAATCCCGAAACCTTCATCGCAGCAATAAGCTCTCCAAGGGTGCTCGCATCCTACAAACTCAGCGTTTCGACCGCCCTGTTCGCCGCACTCTTCGATGCAGCTGCCGGGTTTCTCACTGCCTGGACGCTGGTAAGGTACCGCTTCCCCGGCCGCAGGATCCTCGATGCCCTCGTCGATCTGCCATTTGCATTGCCGACGGCTGTGGCGGGCATCTGCTTTGCTACGCTCTTCTCCCCGATCGGCTGGCTGGGCCTGTTACTTTCAAAACTGAATATCGAGCTCATCAACAAGCCTTCGGGCATCGTCATCGCACTGATCTTTATCGGATTTCCCTTCGTGGTCCGCACGGTACAACCGGTGATCGCGGAACTCGAACCTGAAATCGAGGAATCGGCACAAAGCCTCGGGGCGACCCGCTGGCAGACATTCCGCAAAATCCTGCTTCCGCATCTTTTCCCTGCGCTGCTGACCGGGGTTACCCTTGCCTTTGCGCGCGGTATCGGTGAGTACGGTTCGGTTATCTTCATCGCCGGCAACCTTCCGCTCAAAACCGAAATCGCCCCGCTGATGATCATGACCAAGCTCGACCAGTTCGACTACAACGGAGCTTCAGCAGTCGCTTTCGTGCTCCTGCTGATCTCATTTACGATGCTTCTCCTGCTCAACGGCGTCCAGCGATGGCAGCAGAAGGCTTACCAGTAAATTCCGGACAGAACAATGCAGACCAACAATACCCGACAAACCGCCACCATTCCCGGACCTCGCAGCAAAGACCCGCTCGCAGTGCGGATACTTCTCATCGGCCTGACCTTCCTGTTCTTTGCCGGTTTCATCTTCATGCCGCTTGCACTCGTCTTTTCACAGGCGCTCCAGAAAGGGGTGCAGCTCTACCTGGATTCCATCGTCGAGCCATACGCCATCGAAGCGCTCAAGCTGACGCTGGTGACAGCTGCCATCGTGGTGCCGCTGAACGCAGTTTTCGGCGTTACTGCCGCATGGGCCATATCGAAATTTTCATTCAAGGGCAAAACCCTGCTCGTCAGCCTGCTCGACCTGCCTTTCGCGGTCTCCCCTGTCATCGCAGGCCTGATCTTCGTGCTTCTCGTGGGCAGCCGGACCCCATTTGGCTCCTGGCTTGGGGAGCACGGCATCAAAATTATCTTCTCCACCCCGGGCATCGTCATCGCCACCCTGTTCGTCACCTTTCCGTTTGTTGCCAGGGAGCTCATTCCGCTCATGGAATCCCAGGGACGTGAAGAGGAGGAGGCTGCCATCACCCTCGGAGCGAGAGGATGGCAGGTGTTCCGGATCATCACCCTCCCGAACATACGCTGGGGGCTGATGTACGGCATGATCCTCTGCACGGCACGCTCCATAGGCGAGTTCGGTGCAGTTTCCGTCGTCTCGGGCCATATCCGCGGCATGACCAACACCATCCCGCTGCACGTGGAGATCCTCTACAGCGAATACAACTATACCGCATCCTTTGCCGTCGCATCGATCCTGGTCTTCCTGGCCCTGATTACCATTGCGATCAAAGGTGCTGTCGAAAAACATGTCCATAACAATCAATAGCATTCCGAGCAGTCATGAGCATAGAGATCAAGAACATCACCAAGAGCTACCCTGGATACACGGCCCTGGACGACATCAGCCTGAACGTCGGCACGGGCGAGCTTATCGCCCTGCTCGGCCCTTCCGGATGCGGCAAGACCACCCTGCTCAGGATCATCGCAGGCCTTGAAACTGCCGACTCAGGCAGCATCATCCTCGAAAAGAAGGATACCACGAACCTGTCGGCCAGGGAAAAGAACGTCGGCTTTGTGTTCCAGCACTACGCACTGTTCCGCCGGTTGAACGTGTTCGACAACGTGGCATTCGGGCTCAACGTCCGCCCATCGAGCCAGAGGCAGTCGAAAAGCGAGATCCGCGACCGCGTCATGCACCTCCTGCAGCTGGTGCAGATGGACTGGGCGGTCAAGCGCTATCCGTCCCAACTATCGGGCGGCCAAAGGCAGCGCATCGCCCTGGCCAGGGCTCTTGCCGTAAACCCGAAGGTGTTGCTTCTCGACGAGCCGTTCTCCGCCCTCGACGCCAAGGTACGCCTGGAGCTGCGACGATGGCTGAGGAAGCTGCACGAAGAGATCCATGTGACCAGCATTTTTGTTACGCACGACCAGGAGGAGGCCCTGGAGCTTGCCGACAGGATCGTGGTGATCAACAAGGGTAAAATCGAACAGGTAGGCTCACCGCAGGAGGTTTACGACCATCCGGCCAATGCATTCGTCTACAACTTCCTCGGCAACGTCAACGTCTTTCACGGCCGCATAAGGAATGGGAAGGTCGTACTCGGAGAACATCCGGTCGACACACTTCAAGGCCTCGACGGCCATGAGGAGAAAAACGGGCAGGCGTTCATCCGTCCCCACGAAATCGGTATCAGCAGGATCCGAAGCAGCGAGAACGATCTGGTAGGAATCATCCGCGACATCAGGATCATGGGCAGCCAGATCGGCCTGGAGCTCGAAAGCGCCGGATTCGACAGGCCGATCGAAGCCGAAATCCCAAGGGATACCTGGCGAAACCTGCAACTGAACCGTGGAGAGGAGGTGTTCGTCACACTGAACAAGGTGAAGGTGTTCACCGGCGATTACGAAATCTGAGCCGGATATCAAACGGGCAGATTGCAAACCGCCCCTACACAAGGCAATTATATAAAGGCACCCATGCATCAACGAGCAGGTGGTCGTCTCAAAAGTCAAGACGATGCAACCCTTTTTTTTTCACATCCCGACTCCGTCGCCTCATGGTTGCACTTTCGTACTCTCCGTCCTGCGCGTTCGCAAAGTCGCTCCATTGTTGAAGATTAATGTATAAAGGAAGGCAGGTTTTTCAACCCGCCATTACATTCATCGGGTGCCGGTAAATCGAATGGCGGGCAGGAATGTCCGCCCACCGTTTGTTGAAACCCGGGGCAATTGTGGAGGGAAAAGATTTGAATATCCGTCGTCCCGACAAGTCGGGACTCCTGAATGTAAAAGGTTGAAACCAGGAGCTTCAGAATCTCAATCTTGTGTAGGGGCGGTTCGTGAACCACCCGTATTTCCATTTTCTCTCAATCAATTAATCAAATCTTTTATCCCTTTTCCAATTGCACCGGGCTTCAGTCCAATATCTTTGAAAACTCCACCTCCCGCGTGAGGGCGGTTCGCGAACCGCCCCTACAAGAGGCAATTACAGAAATGGTGCCCATGCATAAACAAGCGGCATCATCCTTTCCTCCTGAACCCCTTATGTTCTTTACGTTCTTTTGGTCCTTGCGATTTTAAACAAAACCAGGTTCAGATCTGGTAATCGACGATGATCTCTTTGGTTATCAGAAGGTCGGCGATGAGGTCAATTGTTTCGGCAATATCTTCCAGGGCATCCAGATGCAGGTCAGGCTGGGTCCTGTAAAAATCGCTTTTGCCGACATTGACGACAAGGATCTCGTTCGGTTCGTTCAGGAGCTTGAGGGCTTCGATGTCATAATCGTCGGCATCGTCAACCGCCGTGATGAAGATCAGGCCGGCATCGGTCATGATGCGTGCCAGTTCACCGATCCTGCGCAGCCGCTCCTCCACGTTTTTCTCGTGTAGCCGGAGATCCGCATCCAGTCCGTGCTCAATCGCAGCCATACCGAGATAGTAGGTGTTGCACCGATTCCTGAAAAGCATACTCTCCAGCTCCCTTGCGAGTGCCCTTTTTCCGATCCCGGACCGTCCGGTGATCACGATGAACTTCGACCGGTGTCGGTTGATCCTTTCTCGATCAGAGGTCAGCACGACTCCGGTTTCCCAGTGGCTTTCACGCTCCCTGATATGCCGTTCGAGAATGCTTTCCCCTCCGGATAGGTTCTCCAGAATGATCCCGCCTCCGGCGATCTCATAGTTGTCGACGATCACGAAGCGTCCTGTCGTTTCGCTTTGCGAGGCGAGATCGAAGGCTATCGGCCGCGTGGTTTCGAGGATGCACTCGCCGACGTCACGGTTGTCGAGCTGCTGTTTCGTGCGGCTGTACTTCAGATCTGAAGCATCGAGGGTGCTGACGATCCCGACAAGTTTTACCGTGGCCCTCGCCGTTCCCAGCTTCAGCTTGTACTCCTTCGCCATGGACATCGGGACCCGGCCCACCCAGAAGATGTTCGCCCTGAAACGGGTGCCCACTTCAGGCTGGGGGTCTGACGGCCTCACCATGAGCTCTCCCGGCCGGATGTATATCTGGGTCGACAGGGTGAAGCCCGTCGCCTCACCCACGACAGCAGAGCCTTTCGGCAGGGTGTTGAAGGACTCGATCGATTCGATGAACGAGCGCTTGCCCGAAGGAAGGAAGAGTACCTCCTCACCGACCAGCACCTGGCCGGCTGATACTGTTCCCGCCACGATCCGGCGGTCGTCACCGGACTGGGTGAACTTGTAGATATCCTGTACCGGAAACCTGAACGGCTTTTCATGAAGCTGACCACCGGTCGAAAAACGGTCGAGCTGCTGGAGCACGGTTGGTCCGCCGTACCAGGGCATGCGTTCCGATGCGTCGGCGATGTTGTCGCCCTCCCGTGCGCTGACAGGGATGAAGCTGACCGGCTCGACGTCGATCTGCCTGAGGTAGTCAGTGTATTCGGCTTTCAACGCCTCGAAATCCGCCTCTCGATAACCTGCAAGATCCATCTTGTTGACCAGCACGGTCACCTGCCGGACGCCGAGCATCGAAACCATGTGGCCATGTCGTTTCGAGTTCTCCCTGATGCCTTCGTGGGCGTCAATGACCAGTAGCGCGGCCTCGGCCCGTGATGCTCCGCTGATCATGTTCTTCAGGAACTCGATGTGGCCGGGGGCGTCGATGATGATGTAATCCCGAGCGTCAGTCTTGAAAAAGCAGCGCGCCGTATCGATGGTTATGCCCTGAGCCTGCTCGTCCTTGAGGGCATCGAGCAGGAAGGCATACTCGAACGGCTTGGAGTTCTTCCGGCAAGCCTCCCTGACCGACTCCAGCCGACCTTCAGGAAGCGAGCCCGTATCGGCCAGCAAGCGTCCGATGACCGTACTCTTGCCGTGGTCGACATGACCGACGATAACGATATTCATATGAGTTCTTGCAGACATCTTGTCAACCTCTTTTCCTTGTTCGTTCGATGCTTTTTTGTAGCCTTTTATATGATGACTGGGGCAGGGTCATACATCGCAATGAGCGTTTTGAGCGCAAGGCGGACGGAGCGGAGAAACTGGAATGTACATGCAGTACATGAGGATTTCGAGCACCGACCAACGCCGCGATCGAATAGCGTAATAGATGTGTGGCCCTGCCTTACATATAGCCGTCCCGGCGCAGCGTCTCCAGCCCTCCTCCGTCCTCCTTGTCCTGTGCACGGCCAGAGCGCTCGGCGACGTTCGCCAGGCTGCCGTTCCTGAGCTCTTCGATGATCTCTTCGATCGTCCGGGATTCGGACTCGATCGGGTTGGTGCAGGGGCCACATCCGAGGGAACGGTACCTGGTGCCTCCGCCCTGGTTGAAATAGAGCGGCACGATCGGGATGTTTTCCCTCTCGATATATTCCCAGATGTTCAGTTCGGTCCAGTCGAGCAACGGGTGGATCCGGACATGGGTTCCCGGTGCAAAATCGGTCTTGAACTGGTTCCAGAACTCGGGAGGCTGATCACCAACATCCCACGAGTTACCGCTGTCCCGCGGCGAGAAGTAGCGCTCCTTCGAACGGCTCCCCTCCTCGTCCGCACGGACTCCGACGATGACGCCTGTGTAGGGCTCGTCACTGTCGTCAGGCACATACCTCTTCAGGGAGTGGTTCATGCGGTAGCGCGGCCACTCGCCCGAAAGCGTCCGCTTCAGCGCCTCGCTTTTCAGGTGGCGGCAGCAGGCAATCCGGTCGACATTACCATCGGGAAAGGTCTGCCTGGCGTCAAGCGCCGCCCGGTTTTCGCCGTAGATCATGTTCAGGTTCCATTCGAGCGCGATGCGGTCCCTGTATTCGATCATCTCGGGAATCTTGTAGTGAGTGTCGATATGGACGAGAGGAAGCGGCACGTGGCCGAAAAATGCTTTGCGGGCCAACCAGAGAAGCACCGTGCTGTCCTTGCCGATCGACCAGAGCATGCACAGGCTTTTGAACTCCCTGTATGCCTCCCTGAGAATATAGACGCTCTGAGCCTCGAGCCTGTCGAGATGGTTCATGTGATGAATTCGTTAACGTTGTTTAAACGGGCCTGCGATGCAAGCCGCACTCCTTGTGCTCCGGAGACTCCCACCACCAGCGCCCCGACCGGATATCTTCGCCCGGCTGGACGGCTCTGGTACATGGGGCGCAACCGATGCTGGGATAACCACGGTCATGAAGTCTGTTGTAGGGAACGTCGTTCGACCTTATGTACTCCCAGACCCACGCTTCACTCGCATCGGCAAGCGGATTTATCTTGAACAGGCCGAAGCTTTCATCCCATTCGACCAGATCGAGGCCCTGACGGGTAACCGACTGCTCCCTGCGCAGCCCGCATATCCATGCCTTCACTGTCGACAACTTCCTCGACAAAGGCTCAACTTTCCTGATACGGCAGCACTCCTTTCGTTTTTCAATGCTCTCGTAAAAAAGATTCGCCCCATTAAGCGACGCCATATTTTCGAGGGCCTGCGTCTGCGGGAAAAGTACATCGACGTGCAGACCGTATCGCTGCCTCGTCGCATCAAGCACTTCATAGGTCTCCTCCGGCAAGCGGCCAGTATCGAGGGTAAAAATCGGCACCCAGTGCCCCCCCCTGTGGAGGAGATCGGTAATGACCTGATCTTCGGCCCCGAGACTCGTCGCAAAAACCACATCGCCAGCCCCGAATGTTTCCACAGCAAGGCGAAGCACCGTTTCCGGTGCTTTCGTCGACCAATCGAGGCTCAATTGCCTGGCTCTATCCTTTCCCATAAATCCTGTTAATCTTTTAGCTGACCGTTATTCTTTTACCGACGATGATGGTGACCGAGTTTTGGCCGGGCTGACTCTTGTAAATCCTGTACCCGGCATCGTTGATCGACCGTACGACGTTGATAAGTGGTTGCCCTTCGTCAATGATCACTTCTATCAGCTCATCGTCGCCGATGGCGGATATGGCCTGTTTGACCCGGACGGCATTGACGGGGCATGATACCCCCCGCACATCAATGCTGCTGGTTATATTGTACTGATGCTTCAAGAATCTCCTCCTTTATGCTTTCGAGACCAATGCGGTCGATCATGTGGCCGAAGCGCTCCTTTTTGTAGCCGTGTTCACGGTAGTAGTTGAACGCCTTGTCGACAAGCTCGTAGACCTCTTCCTCTGTCTCCACGATCCGCTTCAGGACGGACGCGAAGCGCGGCACCTTGCCCATGGTCCCGCCGATGAAGACGGTATAGCCTTTCCTGCCGACAACCCAGGCATTGGCAGGGCAGAGCGATGTGCAGACGCTGCAGTTGATGCAGCTCTCTTCATCCACCTCATAGCGGAACCCATCCGAATCATCCGTCTCTCTGCGTCCAATGGCCTTCACCGGGCAGAAGGAGACGCACAAGCCGCAGTCGGTGCAGGACTCCTGCGCCCATCTGGGCTCTATGGCACCCCGGATGCCGATGTCGTTTTCGTTTGCCTTGGTGCAGTTGTGCGCGCAACCGGTTACGGAGAGCTTGAATTTTGAAGGGGCCTCCGCCTTGAAATAGCGAGCATCAAGTTCACGGGCCATCGATTTGGTATCGATGACTCCCCAGCGACAGGTCTCGTCGCCTGGGCAGGCCAGGATGCTTCTCACTCGCGGCCCGCAGGCCCCCATCTCGATACCGGCCTCCGCCAGGGCAAGCCGGGCCCGCTCCAGGTCGTCCTGATGGACGTAGTGTATCTCTACGCCCTGACGGGTCGAAAGATGAACGAAACCTCGTCCATACTGTTCCGCAACACTTGATATGCATGCAAGCTGGCGGGAGGTAAGGTCCCCGGCGACAGCCTTCAGCCGCATCACATAATATTCCGGCTGCGTCTGCCGCATCATTCCCACCCTGCCCAGAGCCGCCTGATCCCGGTTGTTGTCCGACATGTTATTCGATGTTTATTTCGGTTCAGGTAACGCAACATTCCCGGAACGGGAAATGGCGAAAACTTGTCATGAAGCGGCGACGGCAAGATTCGAACTTGCGAAAGACAAAGGTTTTGCAGACCCTGGTTTTAACCGCTCACCCACGTCGCCGGGTATAGTGACGCTCAGCTGCCGGAGAAAACCTATAGGGTTACTGCCTAAAGTTGAGTGCACATGCGATAAAAAACCCTGTAGATGCCTGATAATCAACTTTATACCATATAAATACCGTAAATGCGGTATCCCGACAGGGGATGCGAAAAGGAAGCCGGAACACGGGGGTGAATACATTTGGAAATAAACCGCAGGAGTGGTAACAATCGTTAACGAGGATCCAGAAAAAGCAAACCTCACCACGAAATGGGGCATCTGATGTTCCCTGGGCGGGTCCTCATACTGAACCGGCCTTTTGCTTTTCAATCCTGGATTACTGAGGTCTGCGCAGGAATCTTTACCTTACCCTATGAATCGATAACGAATCAAAGTACCCATGCATTTCGAAACTCTTGCAATCCACGACGGACAGGCGCCTGACCCGCAAACAGGATCGGTAACCGTGCCTATTTTCCAGACATCCACATTCGAACGGGAAGACCTGGACCACAAACGCGAATTCTTCTATTCGAGGATCGGTAACCCTACCCGATCGGCGCTTGAATCCACGCTTGCGCTGCTCGAAAACGGCAAGCATGGACTCGCTTTCGCATCGGGCGTTGCCGCCATGACTGCGGCCATGCAGGTCCTGAAGCCGGGCGACCATATCGTTGCAGGATGTGACATCTACGGCGGCACCATCCGCATCTTCGAACAGCTCCTGCGTCCGTGGGGGATCGAAACGACCTACGCTGCGAACGAAGAGACCGAGAGCTACCAGGCATGCATCCGGCCGGAAACACGGATGATCTGGCTCGAAACGCCCTCGAACCCGCTGCTGCAGATCTCCGATATCCGTGCGCTTGCTGCAATAGCGAACGATCGCAACATCGTGCTGGCTGTCGACAACACCTTTTCGAGCCCCTACTTCCAGCGTCCACTCGAACTTGGCGCGCACATCGTCGTGCATAGCACAACCAAGTACCTCGGCGGACACAGCGACGTGATCGGCGGTGCAGTTGTCACCACGGACGACCACCTCCACCATGCGATCAGGAGCTATCAGGGGGCTGCCGGTGCAATCCCCGGCCCATGGGACTGCTGGCTGGTTCTTCGCGGGCTCAAGACGCTCAAGATCCGGATGGAAGAGCACCAGAAAAACGCCATGCATCTGGCCCGATCGCTTGAACAGCACCCGGCTGTGGAAAGGGTATTCTACCCCGGCCTTCCGTCACATCCCCATCATGAGCTTGCAGGAAACCAGATGAGCGGCTACGGCGGCATGTTGACCATCTCCCTGAAAGGTGGGCTTCCGGCAGTCAGGAAGCTGATAGCCGGCACTGACCTGTTCGTCCTTGCCGACAGCCTCGGAGGGGTCGAGTCGCTTATCGCATCGCCGGCCAGGATGACCCTCGGCGCACTGACAGACGAACAGCGCAGGATACGCGGCTGTACCGACAACCTTGTGCGCCTTTCGATCGGCCTCGAAAATGCCGAAGACCTGGAAGAGGACCTTTTTAACGCCCTTGCAACCATCTAAACCCGGAACGACATGGCTACCTTCTCCAATATCACGAGCACCGTCGGCCGTACACCGCTGGTCCGCCTCAACAGGCTCGCAGAGGGCCTTGAAGCTGAAATCCTGCTCAAGATCGAATTCTTCAACCCACTCGGAAGCGTTAAGGACAGGATCGGAAAAGCCATGATCGAAGCTGCAGAAGCAGAGGGTAAGATCGGTCCGAAAACGCTCATCGTCGAGCCGACCAGCGGGAACACCGGCATTGCGCTTGCCTTCGTCTGCGCACAGCGAGGATACCGGTTGCTGCTCACCATGCCCGAAACCATGAGCATCGAACGTCGCAAGCTGCTCCGTTACCTCGGAGCAGAACTGGTGCTCACTCCCGGGCCGAGAGGTATGAAAGGTGCAATTGAGGAGGCGGAACGGATCATCGAATCTGAAAAGGACTGTTTTCTTGCCGGCCAGTTCCAGAACCCTGCAAACCCCAGGGCCCACCAGGCGACAACAGGACCGGAGATCTGGAATGACACCGAAGGCAGAGCAGACATCCTGGTCGCCGGCGTCGGCACTGGAGGCACCATCACAGGCATTTCACGTTTCATCAAGCCGCTCAAGCCCGGGTTCAGGTCGATCGCCGTCGAACCGGCATCATCCCCTGTCCTGTCCGGCGGCGATCCGGGCCCGCACAAGATCCAGGGCATCGGAGCAGGGTTCATCCCGGCAGTGCTCGACGTGTCGCTCATCGATGACGTCATCACGGTCACAAACGAAGACGCCATCTCGACTGCCCGCGACCTTGCATTGAAAGAGGGAGTACTTTGCGGCATCTCCTCGGGAGCCTCCGTTTATGCAGCCATCGAGCTCGCCAAACGTCCAGAGGCCCTTGGAAAAACCATCATTGCCGTCATCCCCAGCACAGGGGAACGCTACCTCAGCACAGACCTGTTCCTCGGGATCGAAGGCTGACCGCCAACTTCCGGTTATCTCGCAGAACATCTGAAATGGGCTGCGAGATACCATTATTGCGGTACTTGCAGCAGAAAGAAGCACATCATAATTTTGACTGCAACAAAATGCGGTATTGCAGGGAACATGTATATTGTCCTGCGTATTTTCAACCCTTGAACCTATTTTCGAGCAGGAGCGCACCATGCCCTTGATCCAGATCGCCCTGAACGGCGAAAGACGCGAGATTCCAGAAGGATCCTCTGTCGCCGAACTCCTTGCCATCTCCGGGGCTGACCGTCAGCAGGTGGCCATAGTCGTCAACGAGAAGATCGTCCGTCCCGACGAGCGCCAGGCACACATCCTGCAGAATGACGATCAAATCGACGTGCTTGTTTTTGCGGGTGGCGGTTGACCGCCTCCAACCCGCCATTTTTCAGTAAAAACCGACCATGGATTCACTTCAGCTAGGCTCATATATATTCTCTTCCCGCCTGATCCTCGGAACAGGCAAGTTCAGCAGCACCCGCACGATGCTCGATGCCGTGCGTTCGTCCGGCACGCAGCTCGTGACCGTCGCCTTGAGGAGGTTCAACCGTGAACAGGCCGAAGATGACCTGTTCGGGGCGCTTTCGGAGATCGGGGGAATCACCCTGATGCCCAACACATCGGGAGCCGCCACGGCAAAGGAGGCCGTCCGGGCCGCGCACATTTCGCGCGAGCTTTCCGGCAGCCCATTCATCAAGGTCGAGATCCATCCGAACCCGCACCACCTTATGCCGGACCCGATCGAAACGTACGAAGCATGCAGGATCCTCGCAGCCGAAGGGTTCCTCGTCATGCCCTACATCCCTGCTGACCCGGTGCTCGCCAGGCGCCTGGAGGATGTCGGCTGCACCTCCGTCATGCCGCTCGGTTCGGCCATCGGCAGCGGTCAGGGATTATCGACTGCCGCTATGGTGAACATCATTATCCGGGAGAGCGGAATCCCGGTCATCGTCGACGCCGGCCTGCGCTCGCCGTCGGAAGCCTGCGCCGCCATGGAGATGGGGTGCGAGGCCGTGCTCGTCAACAGCGCCGTCGCGGTCGCTCGCGACCCTGCCGCCATGGCCGGGGCCTTTGCCCGTGCTGTCGAGGCAGGTCGCCAGGCCAGAATCGCAGGTATCATGCCGAAATCCGGCACAGCCGTCGCAACAAGCCCTCTGACCTCTTTCCTGGGAACCGCCTCATGAACGCGCTGCCTGCATGGCTGACCGACAAAGCGCTATCAGCAGACCTCGAAACGCTGCTTGCGCCGGAACAGGACGGTTCGCTCGAACAGCTTGCCGCCGAAGCACAGGCCATAACCCTGCGACGATTCGGACGCATCGTATCGCTCTACGCGCCGCTCTACCTCTCCAATTTCTGTTCGAGCGGATGCGTCTATTGCGGATTCGCCTCCGACCGTAAGGCTCCGCGCCGCCGGCTGGAATACGACGAAATCGAAAAGGAGCTTGTGGCCATGAAAATGCTCGGCATCAACGATGCGCTGCTGCTGACCGGAGAACGCACCTCGTCGGTCGGATTCGACTATCTGCGCCGTGCGGTCGAGATCGCCGCGAAAGTCATGCCGCGCGTGGCTGTCGAAGCCTTTCCGATGACGGTGGGCGAGTACCGCGCGCTTGCCGAAAGCGGCTGCACCGGCATCACCATCTACCAGGAGACCTACAACCCGGAAAACTACCATAACCTGCACCGCTGGGGACCGAAACAGGATTTCCTGGAGCGCCTCGAAACCCCGGAACGCGCCCTGCAGGGCGGCATCAGAAGCGTCGGCGTCGGAGCCCTGCTCGGACTCGCCGAGCCAATCAGCGAAGCGCTGGCACTGGCTCGCCACGTCAGGCACCTCTGCCGCACCTGGTGGAAAGCGGGCGTATCGGTCTCATTCCCGCGAATCCGCCCGCAGGAGGGCGGTTACCAGCCTGCCTACCCCGTCGAAGACCGCTTTCTCGCCCACATGATTTTCGCCTTCCGCATCGCCATGCCGGACGTCGACCTGGTGCTCTCTACCCGCGAAAACCCGAATTTCCGCGACGGAATGGCCGGCCTCGGCATCACCCGCATGAGCATAGCCAGCCGCACGACGGTCGGAGGATACCTTGACACTGAAACGCCGGGGGCAAGCCAGTTTGAAGTCTCCGACAACCGTTCCGCCGAAGCTTTCTGCAGAGCCCTGCGCGCAAAAGAGATCGAACCGGTATTCAAAAACTGGGATCCTGCATATAACGGCCCCGTAACTGAAGATGAATCGACATGTTGTTGAACAACGCTCAAAAGCAGCGCTATGCGCGTCATCTGGTCCTTCCCGAAATCGGTGAAGCCGGACAGGAGAAGCTTCTCCGCTCAAAGGTGCTCATCATCGGCGCCGGAGGGCTCGGCTCCCCCGCTGCATTATACCTGGCTGCCGCAGGCGTCGGCATCATAGGCATCATGGACAGCGACACGGTCGAGCTGTCGAATCTTCAGCGGCAGATCCTGCACACGACCGCATCTGTCGGCATGAACAAAACCGACTCGGCGCAGGAGCGAATCAGAGCCCTCGACCCTTCGACCATCATCGTAACCCATCCATCCAGGTTCGCAACTGAAAACGCTCAGGAGATCCTTTCCGGATACGATTTCGTCGTCGACGCCACAGACAACTTCGACTCCAAGTTCCTGATAGCCCAGGCATGCCATCACGCTGGCAAACCTTACTCCCATGCCGGCATCAGGAATTTCTACGGCCAGACGATGACGGTCATTCCCGGCGTAACCGCCTGCTACCGCTGCCTCTTCCACGAAGATGGCGCACCAAAATCTGCCGTACCACAGGGTCCGCTCGGCGCCCTGCCCGGCGTCATCGGGTCAATCCAGGCCATCGAAGCCGTCAAACACATTCTCTCCATCGGCACACCGCTCACCAACGCCCTGCTCACCTTCGACTCCCTCACCATGATTTTCCGGAAGGTACCGGTAAGTCGCGATCCGTCTTGCCCATTCTGCTCCTGAGCCTGGCAACATCAGAACCGGAGGAGGCCCGTAAAAAACAGAGAATTATTCAATTATGCATCCTGTCCGGCTTTGATCGATCGGCTTCGAATCGTATCCTTCTCAGATACACGACCCTTCCCCAACCAACCATCCAGAGGATATTGCCATGAAAAGCGCTCTCGCACAAGCTGTCGCCCTCTCGACCTCCCCTGTAGCCATCATCGAATCCAATGTGCTTCCGGATGGCGCCTTGCAGTTCAAGGAAGGTGTGTTCGGATGTGTCATCGCGTTCTTTAAAAGCGCTGCCAAAGGCAAAACCTCAGCCTTCAGCCGCTCGACGTTCGGCTGCCCCGGAGGAGGAGTAGGACTCGGGTTCGGCAACTGTTATGTGAATTTCCCTGGAGGCATCGAACAGTTCCTCTCGACCGGCAACCCGGAGTTCTGCCAGAGTGAGTTCGGAAAGGCCGTTTCAAAAAACATGCCCGACCTCGAAGAGGGTGAACGATATTTCAAAAGCCCCGAAATCGCCCACAGCTTCGTCGAATCACTTCCGATGACGGAGAACCCTGCCGAGTACATCCTCTTCAAGCCGCTGCAGGATGTTGCCGGGAATGAAGTCCCGAAAGTCGTAGTCTTCCTGGTCAACCCCGATCAGCTGTCCGCACTCGTCGTCATGGCAAACTATGGCCGCAACAGCTCGGACAACGTCATTTCGCCGTTTGCCGCCGCATGCCAGAACATCGGTATCATCCCCTTCAAAGAGGCCGATTCAGAGCAACCGCGCGCGGTCATCGGCCTCACCGACATCACAGTGCGCAGGATGTTCCCGAAAGAGAGCCTGTCGTTTGCGATGCCATGGAAGCTGTTCCTGGAGATGGAGTCGAACGTGGAGGGAAGCTTTCTCGAAAAGCGCCACTGGCAGCACCTCCTCGAACGCAACAGGGAACCTGGAAATTGAAACCAGGAATTCAGGGATGTCTGGAATACACGGTAAACAATGAAAAGGGCTGCCTGAAAAGGTGGCCTTTTTAGCTTTGGCATGCTCGTCCTGACCCTGGGAGCGCCGATCTCCAGCTCGGCATTTCCATTGATGATCATAAGGCTACGTCATCCAGACTTTTGATCCGGCCGTTCAGGCCTCCCTGCAGAATGTGCCGATCAACTCAAGGAAGGGCGACGCATAACGGGCGAGCTTAACCTCACCGACTCCTGAAATGGTCAGCATTTCATCGGCGGTCCGTGGTTTAAGCGCAGCCATCTCGTGCAGTGTGCGATCGGAAAAAACGACATAGGGCGGGACACCCTGTTCGTCCGCAAGCCTCTTGCGCAAAGCCCTGAGCTTCTCGAAAAACGCTCTTTCTGCGGGGGTCTCCTCCGCGCTGCTGCTTTTGCGCGAAGGTTTAGCCACTTTCTTCTCGACAACCCTTGTCAGCTCGACCCGCTCTTCGCTCTTAAGGATCCTCACCCCTCCATCGAGCAGAAAAATGATCGGATAGAGCCCCTCCGACCTGCCAATGGCTTTCCTGGCAAGGAGATCGTCGATGAGCTGACGCCAGAACTTCTTGTCATGACCCTTGCCGGCTCCGTATACGTTCAGGCGGTCATGGCCGAACTCCCTGATCTTCTGCGTGTCACTGCCGGTGAGGATATCAACAAGATAACCCGCGCCGAACCGGGAATCGGTCCTGACGACAGCCGACAACAGCATCTGGGCTTCTACGGTGCAGTCAATCACTTCGTGCAATCCGAGGCAGACATCGCACGAACCGCAGTTGTCCCTGGGATAAACCTGCCCGAAATGGCCGAGCAGCGTCTTCCTCCTGCAGACATTCACAGATGCAAACGAAACCACCTTCGACAATGCATCAAGGGCCCGGGAGCGCTCCTCTTCGTCGAGCATCGCATCGATGAAAAAACGGACTTTGGGGATATCTCCCTGCGAAAACAGCATGATGCAGTGCGCATCCTCGCCATCCCTTCCAGCACGCCCGGTCTCCTGGTAATAGCTTTCGATGCTTTTTGGAAGGTCGGCATGGATGACGAACCGGACGTTTGACTTGTCGATGCCCATGCCGAATGCTACTGTGGCTACGATGATATCCACTTCGTCGCGAATGAAGGAGTCCTGGTTTTGCTGCCGCTCCAGGTCACTCAGCCCGGCATGGTATGGCAGGGCGCGAAACCCCTTTTTCTGCAGCATGGTTGCCGTATCGTTCACGCTTTTGCGGCTCGTGCGGTAGATGATGCCTGCCTGGCCGGAAAACTGTTTGAGGATTCCGGTGAGCTGGGCATCGCCTTGCTCCTTGAAACGCACCGCGTACGAAAGGTTTGGACGGTCGAACGATGCCCTGACTACAAGCGGATCACGCAGCTTCAGTTTCTCCATGATGTCACGCTGCACAGTTTGCGTGGCTGTGGCAGTAAAGGCTGCGACAGGAATTCCGGGCAGGATGTCGACGATAGATGAAAGAGAGAGATAGTCCGGCCTGAAATCGTGCCCCCATTCAGAAATGCAATGGGCTTCGTCGATTACGACCATGCTGATGCGCGCGCGGCAGAGCAGCTCCCGGAAATGATCGAGCACGAACCGTTCCGGCGCCACATAAAGCAGGTCGAGCGAGCCCGAAAGCAATGCATGGATAACTTCGCCCTGCTCGGAAAATTCGATTGAGCTGTTCAGGAAGGCGGCCCTGATGCCATTGGCGCGGGCACCGTCGACCTGATCCTTCATGAGCGAAATGAGCGGGCTGACCACCAAGGCCGTCCCGGGAAGCAGCACGGCCGGAAGCTGGTAACAAAGCGATTTGCCGCCACCGGTCGGCATGACTGCAAAAAGGTCGCGGCCGGCGAGAAGCGCGTCTACGATCTCCTGCTGGTTCGGCCGGAACGAGCTGAAGCCGAAAACCCTGTGCAGAGCATCGCGCATCGCTGTATGTTCATTGGAAGGGGAAATACTTGACATGCAGTACCTGGTCAGGGACGAACAAAATGCTTCACAGCCGACAAGACGGCGTCGTCCTTCTTCCCGTTGCTTTGCTGCGTCACGGCACCATTACCGGTTTCGATCGGTATGAGCAGATCGGGCAGGATAGTGATCTCCACACCCTGCATGATACTGTCGAAAAAGACCACCATACGCTCTTCACGTCCCTCCTTCATTACAACACCCTCGAAGTCCTTGAATGGACCTGCAAGCACCCGCACTTTCTTGCCTGTTGGAATGGCGGCCACGGTACGCCCGACTGCATCGGGTTCACGCACCAGGCGTTTGAGCCAATCAATGTCACGTTCGGCGATCACTGACGGATGTCTTCCAATACCGATGAACCTGACCACGCCCTCCGTGTCGAGCACGGATACACTCTCTTTGTGATGATCGATCTTAACGAACACATAACCACTGAAAAGAGGCGCTTCAACCCGCTTTTTCCGGTCGCTCCACTGCCTGACGGTTTCGATCAGCGGCAGAAAGCTGGTCATCCCCTTTTCAAGCAGCTGCAGATGGACCTTCTTCTCGTAACGGGATCGTACATATACGGCATACCAGCTTAAATTCTCAATATATTCCATGGCCATCATCAGTTGACTGGATAAAGTTGCATATGGGTCATAAGGAAACCTCACAGGCCGGTTCACAGGGGGAACAGGCATGAAAACACGGTTATAACACTCAATTATTTAAAAATAACTGCTTTACAACTCATTCCATACTAAAAAAGATCATTGGTAATCCTGATCTGATAACGATATGTCAGAGTTTTTCATGCAACGCCCGTCGAGCCATGCAGCAACGATCGTTCAGACCATTTGCTCATGGCATTTCTCCCTCCTCCAGTGATGACACGGAGGAGGGAAACCCGGGGCTCACATGTTCAATGCGCGGTCAGCGGTGGCCAAAGCGGCCTCCCTGATCACTTCGGACAGGCTGGGGTGCGGGTGGCAGGTACGGGCGACATCTTCCGCTGAGGCACGAAACTCCATGGCGAGGGCCGCTTCGGCAATAAGATCCGAAGCGTCACTGCCGATGATGTGCACACCAAGGATTTCATCGGTACGGGCATCAACAAGCATCTTGACGAAACCTTCGACGTCACCGAGCCCGAGAGCCCTTCCATTTGCGATGAAGGGGAATTTGCCGGCCTTGTATGCCCTGCCTTCGGCCTTGAGCTGCTGCTCGGTCTTGCCGACCCATGCGATTTCAGGAGAGGTGTAGATGACCCATGGCATGCAGTTGTAGTCAATGTGCGGCTTCTGTCCGGCAATCTCTTCGGCCACCATGACGCCTTCGTCTTCGGCTTTGTGGGCGAGCATGGGACCACGCACCACATCGCCGATGGCATAAACACCAGGGGCCGCCGTGCTGCACTGCGCATTGACAGGAATGAAGCCGCGATCGTCGGTCTTGAGGCCAATGGCTTCAAGGTTCAGCTTGTCGGTGTTCGGGATTCGGCCGATGGATACGATCATCCTGTCGCATTCGAGCTTCTGCCCTGCACCCTGCGCATCGGTATAGCTGACGGTGAGACCGTTCCTCCCTTTTTTCACCTCGTCCAGCCGGATGCCGAGCACAATGTCGATCCCCTGCTTCGGGAACAGCTTGCCGGCCTCTTTTGCAATGCTTTCGTCGCTTGCGGCCAGGAAAGTCGGCATAGATTCGAGCACGGTGACTTCAGCTCCAAGCCGGCGCCAGACCGAGCCAAGTTCAAGGCCGATCACGCCCGCGCCGATGACGCAGAGTTTTTTGGGAACAGTTTCGAACTTGAGTCCACCTTCATTGTCGCAAATGGTGATGTTGTCCACCTCGACATCGGGCAGATGACGCGCCATCGATCCGGTAGCGATAATGACGTTGCGAGCGACAACCTCCTCGTCGCCGGTCGGCGTGCTGATGACGACCTGGTACCCATCGTCGGTCTTGCCGACGAATGAACCGTGCCCCTTGAGCAGCGTGATATGGTTTTTGCGGAACAACAGCTTGATACCGCCGGTCATGCGGGTTACGATCCCGTCCTTGCGTTTGATCATCTGCTTGACGTCCATCTTCACGTCAGTGGCTGAAATACCGTGTTCGGCATACTGGTGATTCACCCGTTCGTAGGCTTCAGAGGAGGCCACAAGCGCCTTGAGCGGAATGCATCCCGCGTTCAGGCAGGTTCCCCCGAGCCTGGGCTCGCCGTTCGGATCGTCGTAGGCTTTGGATTCGCAGCAGGCGACAGTAAAGCCCAACTGGGAGGCGCGGATGGCGGCGATATATCCACCAGGTCCTGCACCGATAACAAGCACATCAAATTTCTTGATCATGGTCTCTTCGTAGGAATTAAAGGTCGAACAGTAAACGCGATGGATCCTCTATGGCCTCTTTCATGGCCACAAGGCCAAGCACGGCTTCCCTGCCGTCGATGATACGGTGATCGTACGACAGAGCGAAATAGTTCATGGGACGGATGACGATCTGCCCGTTCTCAACAACCGGGCGGTCCTTGGTAGCGTGTATGCCGAGAATGGCCGACTGAGGCGGATTGATGATCGGTGTCGAGAGCATCGATCCGAAAATGCCTCCGTTGGAGATCGAGAAGGTACCGCCGGTCAGCTCTTCGAGCGAGAGTTTGCTGTCTTTGGCTTTCGCGCCATACTCTGCGATCTGCTTTTCGATGTCGGGAAAGCTCATCTGGTCGACGTTGCGCAGCACCGGTACGACCAGGCCGCGCGGTGAACCGACGGCAATGCCGATATCGAAGAATCCATGGTAGAGGATGTCCGTGCCGTCGACCGAGGAGTTCAGCACAGGATACTTCCTGAGGGCATGCACTGCCGCCTTGACAAAGAACGACATGAAGCCGAGCTTGACTCCGTGCTCTTTTTCGAACTTGTCCTTGTACTTGTTGCGCAGGTCGATGACCGCCTGCATGTTGACCTCGTTGAACGTGGTGAGGATGGCGTTCGACTGCTGCGACTGCAGAAGGCGCTCGGCGATCCTGGCACGCAGGCGCGACATCGGCACCCGCTCTTCAGGTCGGTTGTTGAGCAGTGATGTGTCCATGACTGCTTCGACGGGCTGCAGGGCAGGCCGCATAGAGGCCTCAGGAGCCATGGGTGTCCAGGAAGGAGAAGTGGCGACAAGTGCCGGCGCAGGCACTGCTGCCGGGGCAGGGGTCGGGGCTGAAACCTGGGTCGTGCCACCGGAAAGTGTCGAAATCACATCGCCTTTGGTGACGCGCCCACCCCTGCCGGTGCCGGGAATGGCTGCAGCGACAAGATTGTGCTCGTCAATAAGCTTTGCTGCAGATGGCATTGGCGCAAGGCCCGGGCCGGAGGCCAGCGGATAGGCCGGCTGTGGCTGAAGGTGCGGGGTCGGAATCGGCGAATGAACCGAAGCCGGCACAGCAACGGGAGCCGGGGTCGGGGCCGGAGCCGAAACAGGTGCCGGGGCAGCCTGCGGGGCTGCTGAAGGCTCGGCGGCGCTGGCTTCAGTATCAATGGAGGCCACACTTTGTCCGGCAACAACAATGTCGCCGTCACTGGCTGTTATGGACGCCAGAACTCCCGATGCGGGAGATGGCACTTCGAAGACGACCTTGTCGGTCTCGATTTCGAACAGGGTTTCATCCTGGGCCACGGCGTCACCGGCTTTTTTTCTCCAGCCGAGCATTGTTGCTTCAGCTACTGATTCCGATAACGGGGGTATTATTACATCGACGATTGCCATACCAGATCCTTGGTGCCTTGAGTTTTGGTTATTTGCTGATGACTGATCCCTGAAGCTTTCCGAAAGCCGCGTCGAGCAGTGCCTTCTGCTGTTCTGTATGCTTGCTGAAATAGCCCACTGCCGGCGAAGCCGAAGCCGGACGTCCAGCATAGCCAAGCTTCTGGCCCTTCTGCATGATATCCATGAGATACTGAAGCATGAACATCCAGTAACCCTGGTTCTGGGGCTCGTCCTGCGACCACACGATCTCCTTGAGTCCGGGATAACGGCCGAGTTCGGCCTTCAGTGCCTCCTGGGGGAACGGATAGAGCTGCTCCATCCTGATGATCGGTACATCCGCCTTGCCGTTCTCCCTCCGACGGTTCATCAGATCATAGTAAACCTTGCCTGAACAGAGGACGACGCGGCTCACCTTCTCCGGTCGTGGCAAATCATCGCCTATGACCGTCCTGAACGTGCCTGCGGTCAGATCCTCGAGCGGCGAAATGGCCTCCTTGTGGCGGAGCACCGATTTCGGAGTGAGGATCACGAGCGGCTTGCGGATCGTACGGATCATCTGGCGCCTGATGAGATGGAAAATCTGCGCGGGGGTGGTCGGCTGGCAGACCTGGATGTTGTCGTCGACGCAGAGCTGCAGGAAGCGCTCCGGACGGGCCGACGAGTGCTCAGGCCCCTGGCCTTCGTAGCCGTGCGGCAACATCATGACAAGTCCCGATGAAAGACCCCATTTGACTTCGGCAGAAGTGATGAACTGGTCGATCACGACCTGCGCACCATTGACGAAGTCGCCGAACTGCGCTTCCCAGATGACGAGCGTGTTTGGCTCGGCGATCGAGTAGCCGTATTCAAAGCCAAGCACGGCCTCTTCGGAGAGCACCGAGTCGATAACTGTAAACGGAGCCTGGTTGTCTGCAACGTTCTGCAGGGGAATGTAGGCGCCCATGTCCCAGCGCTCGCGCTTCTGGTCGTGCAGTACGGCCTGGCGATGCGAGAAGGTGCCGCGGCCCGAATCCTGCCCGGTGATCCTTACCGCATAGCCGCCAGAGACGAGCGATGCGAACGCGAGGTGCTCACCCATGCCCCAGTCGAGCGGCAATTGCCCGTCACCCATCGACGCACGGTCGCGTATCACTTTTTCGACCAGCGGATGCAACTTCATGTTGAGCGGTATCGAGGTGATGCGCTCCGATAGCCGCTTCAGCTCGGCGACAGGGACTCCTGTTTCGGCCTGGTCGGTCCATATCCGGTTCCGGAACGGCATCCAGTCGACGGCATACTTGTTCTTTGCGTTCGAAAGCACGGGATCGACCGTATGCCGACCGGCATCCATTGCCTTTCTATACTCCTTGCTGAGGCCATCGGCAAAATCTTCACCTACGACGCCCTGCGCTTTCAGCCGATCGGCATAATGGTGGCGTGTGCCGGGATGCTGGGCGATCTTCTTGTACATCAGCGGCTGGGTGATCGAAGGAGTATCCTGCTCGTTATGTCCATGTTTGCGGAAGCAGACGATATCGATAGCCACGTCGTGCCGGAAAGTCTGGCGATACTCGAGCGCGAGACGCGTGGCCAGAATGACCGCTTCAGGATCGTCGCCGTTGACATGCAGCACCGGTGACTTGATGATCTTGACGATGTCTGTACAATAGATCGACGAACGCGCGTCGCGAGGGTCGGAGGTGGTGAATCCGATCTGGTTGTTGATGACGATGTGCACTGTACCGCCGGTACCGTATCCGCGGGTCTGGGAGAGGTTCAGGGTCTCCATCACAACGCCCTGACCGGCAAAAGCCGCATCTCCGTGCACAAGGATTGGCAGAACCTGATGGCCATCGACATCGCCGCGGTTCTCCTGGCGGGCCTTGACCGAACCTTCGACTACGGGATCAACAATCTCGAGATGCGAAGGATTGAACGCAAGCGACAGATTGACCGGACCGTTGGGAGTAGAGACGTCGCTCGAAAATCCCAGATGGTACTTCACGTCACCGGAAGGCAGTTCGTCACCGTGCTTGCCTTCGAACTCGGCGAACAGATCCGCCGGGCTCTTGCCCAGAATGTTGACCAGCACATTTAACCGACCGCGATGGGCCATGCCGATCACAACCTCTTCAACTCCATAAGCCCTGGCAGACTGGACCAGTTCGTCCAGCGAGGCGATAAAGCTCTCGCCGCCCTCGAGCGAAAAGCGCTTCTGGCCGACATAACGGGTGTGAAGAAAACGCTCGAACCCTTCGGCAGCCGTAAGGCGTTCGAGGATATGTTTTTTCTCGTCGACCGAGAAATCCGGCTTCGACCGGCTTGATTCCAGCTTCTGCTGCCACCAGCGTTTGCGGTTTCCGTCGGTGATGTACATGTATTCGACACCAATCGTACCGCAGTAGGTCTCGCGGAGGTTCTGCATGAGTTCACGAAGGCTCATCGACTCCTTGCCGAATCCCGTGTCGCTGGTGTTGAACACAGTGTCCATATCGGAATCGGTCAGGCCGTAAAACGACGGCTCCAGGTCAGGAAGCTGCGGGCGCTGCTGGCGCTTGAGCGGGTCGAGGTCCGCCCAGTGCGTACCGAGCGACCGGTAAGCTGCAATCAGTTTCTGAACTGACACTCGCTTGCGACCGAGATCAGTATCCGCCCCATAGGCCACAACCTGACGGATTGGGCCGCTCTTTGCCCGTTCGGCGAACGAAGCCACGACAGGAGCATGCGCAACGTCGCGAGTATCGCTGCCGTCGACCGCAGGCACATGCTGCATGGCATCGAACCAGCTTCTCCAGTTGTCTGGAATGGAAGCAGGATCGTTCAGGTAGGATTCGTAGAGATCTTCGATGTAGGGTGCGTTACCGCCGTAGAGATACGAATTGCGTAGGTACTGCGACATCATGGATGTTGTCACTTGAAAAGCCCGGAATAAATTTCAAATGCCCGAGCATGAACTGGAAAATCCGGCCATGCTTTTTGAAGTATTAATGTAACAATCGTCTGCTCAATATTTAAACGACAATCAATTCAGGTTCAGAACAGAGGGAGCAAAAGATACCTTATTTTCCTGACTGAACGGATCCATAAGCCGAGACCATTTTCAGGCGGTATTCGGCGAGGATGGGAAGATCAGCTTCAGGAAAATCGTAGGATGAAGCTTCGTCAATGCCGACCCAGCAGAGCTCTTCATGGTCAGTGGCAACCGGCACGCCATCGACAATCCTGCAGCGAAAAGCTATCAGGCGAAGCGACCGCTCCGGGTAGCTGTACTCGACCGGCGTCAACCGCTCGATGATTTCAACCCTGACCTGCAGCTCCTCGAAAAGCTCCCGTTCAAGCGCGTTGACCTCGGATTCGCCGGGTTCAACCTTGCCCCCGGGAAACTCCCACTTCAGGGCCAGATGCCGCCCCTCTGTCCTTCGGGCAATAAGAAACCTGCCATCGCGTTCAATGATGGCGCAAACCACGTCTCCGATATAGGGTGTCATGCATTAACAGGATCGAAGGTTCACAAGGGTTTCAGTCAGATTTCAATATAAGGGCACGCCAATTAATTTGTTATGTGATCCGATTGCGTCGATGTCCAGGCATCTTTCAACGTTCCATCCACCCCACACGTAGGGGCGGTTCGCGAACCGCACGTTCTCACGACAATTGACAAATCAACCCATACATTGTCACGCAATCCGATTGTTTGGTTGTCCAGGCATCCTTCAACGTTCCATCCACCTCACACGTAGTGACGGTTCGCGAACCGCAAGTTCTCACGACAATTGACAAATCAACCCATACATTGTCACGCAATCCG
>Ga0326726_10000992_pt1 | contig 26382 bp, 26 predicted proteins | sample MHFenrmetagenome_2_FD_207603 | JGI IMG/M metagenome (GOLD analysis project Ga0326726, IMG submission 207603) | Lab enriched peat soil microbial communities from Michigan Hollow, Ithaca, NY, United States - MHF15MN | ecosystem: Environmental > Terrestrial > Soil > Wetlands > Peat | place: USA... | reverse complement strand
CGGGCCCGACGGCAAGCCCGCGGAGTTCGAGATCACGTACACGTTCGGCGTCGCGCCGTTGCAGCAGTACCTGATTCCCTTTCCCGATGGCCGACTACAGACGCTCGGCATTGCCTGGGACACACGCGCCAAGGAACAGGGTGGGCAGCGCTGGTTCCATCTTTATCCCGACGAGAAGATCGACCATCACGACGTGCTGCACTGGACGCATCCGGCACAGAACTGGAATCACCAATGTGCGGAATGCCACTCGACGAACCTGCAGAAGAACTACCACGCCGATACGCATCGCTTTGACACAACGTGGAGCGATGTCAATGTCTCATGCGAGGCCTGCCACGGTCCGGGGTCGCGCCATGTCGCATGGGCAGAGAAAGACAAGAACATGGATGTGCCGAATCACGGACTGGTCTTTCGCCTCGCCGATCACTCGACCGCCTTGTGGACCTTCAAGAACGGGGAACCGATAGCGAAACGATCCACTTCACTCGACCTTCACGTGGAGGTGGAGACCTGTGCGCGCTGCCATTCGCGCCGGGCGCAGCTCTGGCCGGACTATCGTTATGGGGAGCTGCTCGCGCAGACCCATCGGGTCGCGCTGCTGGATGAGGGCCTGTACTTTGCCGATGGACAGACGCGCGATGAAGTGTACGAATACGGCTCGTTTCTGCAGAGCCGCATGTATGCGGCGGGCGTGACCTGCTCGGATTGTCACGAGCCGCACAGTGCGACATTGCGCGCGGCGGGCAATGCGTTGTGTGCGCAGTGTCACCAGGCAGCGCACTTCGATACGCCCGAACATCATCACCATCCAGCGGGCAGCACGGGCGCGCAGTGCGTCTCCTGTCATATGGCAGAGCGCACGTACATGGTGATCGACGGGCGACGCGACCACAGCTTCCGCGTGCCTCGGCCGGACCTGAGCGCAAGTCTCGACGCGCCGGACGCCTGCACGGGGTGTCATGCGAAGCATGACGCCGCCTGGACTGCGAACATCGTTACGCAGTGGTTCCCCAACGGACGACAACACTCACCTCACTTTGGGCAGGCGATTCACGCGGGCCGTGAGGCCGGCACGGACGCGCAGGGGCTCCTGCGCCTAACAGCCGAGGATGTCGCGCAGCCTGCGATCGTGCGCGCGACCGCGTTCAGTCTGATGGCCGCGTATCTTGATGCGCAGTCGGTCGCGTCGCTCCAGAAGGGGCTGCGCGATGCGGATGCGCTGGTACGACGCGGTGCGGCCGAGGGCGTCAGCGGAATTGGAGCCAGCGACCGTATCGCGCTGCTCGCGCCGCTGCTGCACGATCCCGTGCGCACCGTGAGGATGGAAGCGCTCGACGCACTCCTCGGTCTGCCGCGCTCCGAGCTCGTGCCCGCCGATCAGCAGGCACTCGATGCCGCGATTGCCGAGCATCGCAGGATCAATCTCGCGAATGCCGATCGCGCCGAGTCGCAGGTCAACCTGGGCTCGCTCGAGGCGCGCCTCGGAAATCTAGCGGCGGCTCAAGCGGCGTACCAGACCGCAATCGATCTCGAACCCGCGTTCACACCGGCGTACATCAATCTCGCCGATCTGTACCGGATGCAGGGCCTGGAGGACAAAGCCGAAGCGAGCCTGCGCCACGGCGTCGAAGTCGAGTCACAGGTAGCGGAACTCCACTACGCGCTCGGGCTCGCACTCGTGCGGCAGAAGCGCCTGCCGGACGCGGTGCAGGAGCTTGCTCAGGCAGCGCGGTTGCAGCCCGAACAGGTCCGTTACACTTATGTCCACGCGATTGCTCTCAACGAACTGGGCGATGCCAAGGGCGCCATCCGCCTCTTGACGGCCGCTCAGCAGCGCCACCCCGCGAACCGCGAGGTTATAACAGCGCTGGTTCAGTTCAGCGCCGAAAGTGGCGACACGGAGGGCGCCCGGCGCTGGGCGCAGAAGCTTGCGGAGCTCTCGCCGGGCGACCCGCAGGTACGACAATTGCTCGAGCAGCTCGGCGGTTCGTGAGCGGCCCCGACCGGGGCGGCTGAGCCGCCGGGAATTTTGACCTGTCAAATTCGGAGATCGATCATGGCTGACAAGAAGATCATTGCAGTGGTGGGTGCCACGGGCGCCCAGGGTGGCGGACTGGTGCGCGCGATTCTCGAAGATCGCAACGGCGGCTTTGCCGCGCGCGCCATCACGCGGGATGCAAATTCGGACAACGCGAAGACCCTCGCGCACGCCGGCGCTGAAGTCGTTGCCGCCAACGTCGACGATGAAGCGAGCCTCACCAAAGCACTCAAGGGTGCGTACGGCGCGTACTTCGTGACTTTCTTCTGGGACCACTTCTCGCCGGAGAAGGAGAAGGCCGAGGCGCTCAACATGGCCAAGGCGGCGAAGGCGGCCGGCGTGAAGCACGTCATCTGGTCGACGCTCGAGGACACCCGCAAGTGGATACCGCTGTCGGATAACCGCATGCCGACGCTCCAGGGCAAGTACAAGGTGCCGCACTTCGACGCCAAGGGCGAATCGGATCAGGTGTTCACGCAGCTCGGCGTGCCGGCGACGTTCCTGTTGACCTCGTTCTACTGGGAGAACTTCATCTACTCCGGCATGGGTCCGAAAAAGGGCCCGGACGGCAAGCTCGCGATCGCGATGCCCATGGGCGACAAGAAGCTGCCTGCCATCGCCGCGGAGGACATCGGCCGCTGCGCCTACGGTGTCTTCAAGAAGGGTGACGCGCTGATCGGCAAGACCGTGGGCATCTCCGGCGAGCACCTGAGCGGTGCGGAGATGGCCGCAGCCCTAAGTAAGGCCTTGGGGAAGGAAGTGCGTTACAACGCCGTCACGCCGGAACAGTATCGCGGCTTCGGTTTCCCGGGCGCCGACGACCTCGGCAACATGTTCCAGTTCAACCGCGACTTCGAGGCGGACTTCCGCGCGGCGCGCAATCCTGACGTAGCACGGTCCCTCAACCCGGCTTTGCTGACTTTCAAGGCCTGGCTGGAGAAGAACAAGAGTCGCATTCCGCTCGAATGATGTTGCGGGCAAGCGCTACCGTCGCGGGTCTCATCTTGTGTGTCGCCGCTGCGCCCTGCGCGGTGGCGGCAGAGTCACTGCCGCTGCCCGCCAGTCCCAACGTGGTGCTGATCCTCATGGATGATCTCGGCTACGGTGATGTCGGCAGCTACGGTGTCACCGACATCCGCACGCCGAACATCGACCGCCTGGCGCGCGCGGGCGTTCGCCTGACCGACGCGTATGCCAATGGGGCGGTATGCTCGCCAACGCGCGCCGCGCTGATCAGCGCCCGCTACCCGCAGCGTGTCGGCATCGAGTGGGTGCTCACGAGTGCGCCGGAAGATCGCGATCGGGGTCTGCCAGTGTCCGGTAACTCGCTCCCGGCGCTACTCAAGAGGAGCGGTTACGTGACCGGGTTGATCGGCAAGTGGCACCTCGGCTTCAAGCCGGAGTTCGGCCCGAATGCGCAGGGGTTCGACGAATTCTTCGGATTTCTCGCCGGCGCGGCCGATTACTACGCGCACGTGGAGCCGGGCGGCGCAGCCGACTTGTACGAGAACACGCGTCCGGTGCAAGACACCGCTTATCTGACGGATGAATTCACGCGGCGAGCGGTGAACTTCATCGATCGACATGCGCTCGAGCCGTTTTTTCTCGAGGTGGCGTACAACGCGCCGCACTGGCCGTTCGAACCGCCCGGCCTCGCGCCGTCAGATCCGAGACGCCAGCGGCCCCTGCGTCCGCAGGCCGGCGGTCTTCTCCTGTTCGAGATGCCGGACGATGCCACGCCCGCAACGCGTGCCGAGTACGTCAGCATGGTAGAACGCGCCGACAAGGGCATCGGAGAGATTCTCCAGGCGCTCGATCGCCATGGCATCACGCGCAACACGCTCGTCATCTTCACCAGTGACAACGGCGGTGAGTGGCTGTCGCGCAATGCGCCGTTCTTTCATCGCAAGGCAACGCTGTGGGAAGGTGGCATCCGCGTGCCGCTGATCCTGCGTTGGCCCGCGCGCCTGCCCGCCGGGAAGACTTCGGAACAAGCCGCGATCACGATGGATCTGAGCGCGTCGATCCTCGCTGCGGGTGGGGTCTCCCTGCCCTCGGACTTTCACCCCGACGGCATCAACCTCTTGCCGTCTCTCGCCGGCGAGAAGCCGCTGGTCGAACGCCAACTCTTCTGGCGCCTCGTGCGCAGCGAGCGCCAGCAGAAGGCGGTGCGCTCTGGCGACTGGAAGCTGCTCGTGGACGGCGGCCAGTACCTGCTATTTGATCTCAAGAGCGACCCCGGCGAACGGAACGATCTCGCAGCCCAGCATCCCGACGCTGTGAAGCGGCTGAAGGGCCTGCTGGCCGACTGGGAGAAGGACGTCGATCAGAGCCTACCACCGGCCGCGCGAGCGGCGATGAGGTGAGCGAGGGACTCACCGCAGCGCGACGCACGTTCGTAGCCTGTCCCAGCCGCTCGTAGGCAGCTGAGCGCGAGACGACGCGCCGCGCGGCGCCCAAACACCCGCCGCGCTCGCCCCTCCGGGCGAGATTCCCTATCCGCGGTAGCTGCTGAATACGAAGTCGTGTTCCTTTTGCGCCTCGTGGCACGCGAAGCAGGCGGTGGCGGCTTTGTCCGCAACGGCTCTCTCACTCGAATTACCTGCAGCGAAGCCCTCGAATCCCCAGCCGCCCGTTGCCGCGAAGCGCTTAGAGTCCTTGTGCATGACGCCGACCACCTTTCGTTTGCCCTCGGTGATGGCGTTGTCGGCCGATACGGCTTCGAGCAGATCGAATATCAGTACCGATCCGTCCGCAAAATGACCTTGACGGTACCCTTCCATGGCCTTTGAGTTGGCGTAGATGTGGTGAATGCCCCCAAACGACGCGTAAAGCGAATGACCAGGATTGATGATCATGCTCTTCACATGCGTCCAGGCTCGATATCCGTCTGGATAAGGCACCACGGCATCATCAGCAGCGAGCGCAACGCCGGCAGCAGCAAGCACAAGGATCAGAAGTGTGTGTTTCATGATTCGCCCTCCGGATGCAGATGGTTGTTTGAATTCTCGTGGGCCGCACTGGAATCGAAGCAGTGGCCCCTGCCGTGTGACAGCGGTTCTCTGCCGTTGAGTTAACCGCACTTTTTTGGGCTGCGTAGTGTAACCGGCCCCTCGCGCGGGGTACAAACAGATCTCGCCTGACCGCGGGTCCGTAATAGCGCTGCTCAGGGCAACTCGCGCGTCGAGTGCGGGTCGATCGAGTAGGGATAGATGCGCTCGAGGAAACGCGGCTGCGCACGCACCCGGTCGATCCAGGCCATCACATTGCGATAACCCTCGAGCGGCAGCCCGGCGTCGCCCGCCACGTGGGTATAGGCGAACAGGGATATGTCGGCCACGGTGTACCGATCACCGACGATGAAGGGGCGCTGCGCGAGCTCGCGATCGAGAGCGGCGAGCGCCTTCAGCGCCCCGCCGCGTTTCGCTTCGACCATCTCCCGCGGGCGGCGCGGCAACTTATCCGTTAGCGTCCAGTAACGCAGCGAGCCCGCCGTCGACTGGATGTAATCGGCCTCGAACGACATCCACTGCAGCACCTTCGCGCGCTCGAAGCTGTCGCCGGGGAGATATGGTGTCCCTTCGGCGAGAAACACGAGGATCGCGTTCGACTCCGAGAGCACCCGGCCGTCCTCGAGGCGGATCGCTGGCACGGCGCCGGTCGGGTTGATGGCGAGATATTCGGGACGCTGCCCCTCGCCCGCGAAGATGCTCACGATCTCGGTGCGGTAGGGCCGGTTCAGCTGGTTGAGCAGCAACCTGATCTTGTAACCGTTCTGCGAAGGCAGGTAGTCATACAGCGTCAACATGTGTGCAAATCCTCCGTTTGCGCGCCATTATTCGCGGCACGGGCCCCGGCGACACTCCGTTTCTTGCGCTGGTATTGAACACGGGCGGCCCGGCTACTCTTGTTCCTCTTCTTCTTCCGCCGCACCCTGCGATGGGCAGGTCAACCGATACGGCTCAGCCTCGAGGTACTGGCGCCACTCGTTGTGCGTGAGATTGCGCCCGACTTTGTCGCACGCTGCAGCGAGGCCATCCGCCGGGTGGATCTGCGTAATCTCGATGACGCGGTCGTCCTGATCGTCCCCCATAACCGCAAAGCGCTCGCCGTCGGGACTGACCGCAAGTCCCATTAGGTCTCCGGCATAGGGAATACGCTTGAGCAGGCGACCGCTCTGCAGCTCCCAGGCGCGCGCATCGCTATCAGCACTGATCGATACGAGGTAGCGTGCTCCCGGCACCGCCGTCATCGCTCGCGTATAGAGAGCGCCCATCGGGATCGAGAACCGCATGCTGCGCGCCGTCACGTCCCACCAGCTCAATGGCCCGTTGGTCTGTCCGATCACCATCGTGCGGCCAGTCGTATCGAAAATGACGCCAGCGTCGCCATCGGCCTGCGCGGAAAGTTTCCACGGCACAGCTTTCGTTTCGAGGCTCCAGAGCTGCGTCGCGGCGTCGGCGCCAAAGGTCGCGAGCATCTTTTCGGCGGGATCGAAACGCGCCGCTTCGGTGCCAGTGCCGGCCGTGATGTGCTGGCGCAGCGCTCCGGAGTCGGCCTGCCAGATGTTCACCACACCGTCACGGCTCACGCTCACCAGCAGTGCAGACGAGGGCGAGAACCCGATCCAATACGTGGGTGCGCCCTGCTGCATGCAATGCAGCTGCTGACCCGACGCGGCATCCCACAGGCAGATGGACCCGGTTTCGTCGCTGCTGGCGAGCCAGCGCCCACGCGAATCGTAGGCGACCGCGGTCACCAGCTCATCGTGCGCGAGACGATGAAGTTCGCGCCCGGAGCGCGCGTCCCAGATGCGCGCAGTCGCATCGGGGCCTGCCGTCGCAAGCTCGTCGCGCACCGGGTTGAAATCGATGACAACGCGCGATCCACGGCACTCCGAGAATGTCCCGCGCTTGTCCTTCCAGTGCTCGAGGCCGCTGGTACCGCCGTGATCAATCTGCGCTATGACCGTGCCGTGTTCCAGATCCCAGACCCGCGTACCGCGCATGCCTCCGCCCGCGGCCAGGAGACGGCCGTCACCGTTGAAGTCGAGCGCGAGCGGCAGGTCGTCGCGATCGATTTTCAATTGCTGGTCGGCCCAGGGCAGCAACGCGAAGGAATCGCGCAACGTGCGCTCGGTGTGTTCGGTGTGGCGATGCCGCACGGCTTCGATCGCGAGCAGCATGCTGAGCTCGAGCCGGTGCATGCGTTGCGAATCCTCGAACAGGTGAGTCCACCAGATCCGCTTCTGTTCTTCCGGAGTGAGCTTGAGCACTTGCGCGCGCACCGCGTCCGCATCGCTCGCCAGCTGCTCGGCGACCGCATTAACGCGCGCATGTGTTTCGTAGCTACGCCAGCCGAACCAGCCCCCGATCAGGACCGCCGCGGCGACCACTGTGTACGCTGCTCGACGCAACCAGAGTCGGCGCTGGTATGCACGGCGGCGTGCTTCGCGTTCGGCGAGTTCTTGTTCGCTGACCTTTGGACCCAGCGCGTGGGCGCGCTGGATGTCGTCGAGGAGCACGAGGAATGCGGGATCTCGCAGACCACCTTTCCAGCGGGACAAGTTGCGTGCCTGGGTCTGGCGAAAGGGCAGCGGCGGCTCGCTGTCATCGAGCAGCACCGGCACCAGGACCTTGCGGTTCCAGCCCTCGGAGGCTTCAGCGACTACCCAGTCGGATGTGGTGGAGTTCTTCGACCAGAGCACGACGATGCTGCGGCTGTCGCCGACGGCGTTCTGGATGCTGCGTGGATACTGTTCGCCGGTCCTGAGACTCGTGTCCCACCAGACCGACCAGCCGCGCGCCGCGACCAGCGCCGCGGAGAGGCGGCGCGCAACGCTGACTTCCTCATGCGCGTAGCTGATGAAGACGTCGTTTGCCATGGCATGCCTACCGCGGCCCGCTCCCGTTGTTCCACATGGCCGTCCTTGCCATGGCGGTGGCTACGGAATCGGCACGACCTGGTAGTTCGTCGAATCCCTGATCTGCTCGACCCGATCGACGAAGTAGCGGGTCTCGGCGAGGCAGGAGGTGGGGACGAAGGGGTGCTCGGTATAGTGCAGCCTCACGCGCCGGCCGGTCGATTCGTTCATGGTTCCAAGCAACGACTCGTCGCGCACACTGAAGTACCAGATTTCCGGTGCGACCCCGGCGACCACGTACAGCGCCAGCTCCCCCTCGTAGGTCTTGCAGATCCAGCCCTTGCGGGAGAATTTCTGCAGTACCCCGGCGCGCTCACCGTCGGAATAGTTCCAGCTGAGCGTGAACCACGTCCACAGGACCGCGAGCAGCACGACGATCGCTGCGAGCCACGCAAACATGCGCCCGAGATGCGAAAGGAAGGTCGGTCTGGTCGTTCTATCCACGTTCTACCGGAAGCGATTCAGAATCTTCTCCAGCCCCCTCGAACCCGGGCTCAACTTTTCGTACGGCACGCTATTGAGCGGGGCGGCGGGCGTGTCGTTGAGATCGTGAAAATCGGTGACCGTCGGCTCGACGTACAGGAGTCCGGTGAGGAACTCATGCTCGGCGAGCTTGCGCTGGATGTACGAGTAAGCGGCCGGACGATCGACGGGATTGTAGTTGTGATCGATCTTGCGCAGGTGCACCTGGCTACCATCGTGCATCGTGACCGGCAGCGCTTCGCCCGCAGCATACTGCGCCGTGATCTCCTGCATCGGCGCGACGAAGTCCGTGTGCACGGCCTCGTGATAGTGCTCGCGGGTAAAGGCGTAGCTCTTGGTCGAGCCTTCGTGATCGTTGAAGGTCACGCACGGCGACAGCACGTCGATGAGCGCGAAACCCTTGTGCTTGAAGCCCGCCTGGATCAGCGGCACCAGCTGCTCCTTGTCCCCCGAGAAACTGCGCGCTACGAAGGTGGCCCCCAGCGAAAGCGCAGTGAGCACGGGATCGATCGGTTGCTGGGTATTGGCCTCGCCTTTCTTCGCCGTGCTACCGACATCCGCCGACGCGGAGAACTGCCCCTTGGTCAACCCGTACACACCGTTGTTCTCGATGATGTACAGCATGTTGATGTTGCGGCGGATCGCGTGACAGAACTGGCCGAGCCCGATCGAGAGCGTGTCGCCATCGCCTGAAACACCGATGTAGTAGAGGCCGCGATTCGCGGCATACGCACCGGTGGCGATCGAGGGCATGCGTCCGTGCACGGAATTGAATCCGTGGCCGCCGCTCACGAAATACGCGGTGGTCTTGGACGAGCAGCCGATACCGGAGAGCTTGACGACATTCTGCGGCTCGAGCGACAAGCCCCAGCACGCTTCCGTAATCGCGGCGGTAATCGAGTCGTGCCCGCAGCCCGCGCATAGCGTCGACATCACGCCCTCGTAATCGCGGCGCGTGAGACCGAGCTCGTTCTTCGGCAGGCTGGGATGGGCGACTTTGGGTTTCAGTAGGTAGCTCATGAGCCGTACACCTTATTCATCCGGCCGCTCCCGTGATCCGTCTCTGACCCTCCCCGACTTCAGACAGTATCCCGTTCACGATGCACTCGGAGGAGATCGACAGGCCGCTGTAGTGCAGGATCGAGCGTAACTTGGTCTTGTCCACAGCAGTCTCGAGCGTCAGGAGCGAGCGCAGTTGCGCGTCGCGATTCTGCTCCACCACGAACACGATCTCGTGCTGGTTGAGGAAGTCGTCCACTTCCCTGCCGAAAGGGAAAGCGCGGATGCGCAAGTAGTTCACACCGATGCCACGCGCCTTGAGAATGTCGAGCGCCTCGTGCACCGCGCCGTCGGAGCTCCCCACCGCGACGATGGCTACATCGAACCGCCCGCGCTGTTCGATGATCGCCTGCGGCGTGAGTCGCGCGGCTGTCGCGAACTTGCGCTTCAGCCGGTCGAGCACGATCTGGTATTCGGTCGAATCTTCGGTGTAGCCGCCATACTGCGTGTGTCCCGAGCCGCGCGTGAAGTACGCTGCCTTCGGGTGCACGCCTGGCAGCGTGCGGTAGGTGATACCGTCCTCATCCAGATCCCGGTAGCGGAAGAACCTGTCGAGCTTGAGCACTTCCTCTTTGCTCAGGACCTTGCCGCGATCCGGCTGGTAGCTGTCGTCCCACTTGAGATCCGGGCACATCCAGTCGTTCATGCCGATGTCGAGATCCGAAAGCACCATGACCGGTGTCTGCAGACGCTCAGCGAGATCGAACGCCTTGACGGCCAGATAGAAGCACTCTGCCGGATTCGCCGGGAACAGCAGCACGTGCCGCGTGTCGCCGTGCGAGGCGTAGGCGCACAGCAGGATGTCGGCCTGCTGCGTGCGCGTCGGCATTCCGGTCGAGGGCCCGACCCGCTGCACGTCAAAGATCACCGCGGGCACTTCCGCGTAATAGGCAAGACCCAGGAATTCGTTCATCAGCGAGATGCCCGGACCGCTGGTCGGGGTGAAGGCGCGCGCGCCGTTCCATGCCGCGCCCAGCACGATGCCGATTGCGGCGAGCTCATCCTCGGCCTGGATGATCATGAAGTTCTTCTTGCCGCTCTCGGGATCGACGCGCAGCCTCTCGCAGAAGCTCTTGAACGCATCCATCAGCGAGGTCGAAGGCGTGATCGGATACCAGGCACCAACGGTGGCGCCTGCATACACACAGCCGAGCGCAGCCGCTGTGTTGCCGTCGATCATGATGTGGCCGCGGGTCTTATTCATGGGCTTGACCCGCAGCGGCAGAGGGCAGGTGAAGTTCTGCTTCGTGTAGTTGTAGCCGAGCTCGATCGCCTTGAGATTCGCCGCGACCAGGTTCGCCTTCTTGCCGTAGGTCTCGTTGAGCAGTTCCTTGAGTTTCTCCAGATCGATGTCGAGGAGCGCGGCGAGCACCCCGGCATAGGCGATATTCTTCATCAGGATGCGCGAGCGCACGCCCTGGAAATTCTCGTTGCAGAGCTGCGCCAGCGGTACGCCGATGATCGTGATGTCATCGCGCTTGAGGAGCGTCGAGCGCGGCCAGGTGGAATCATAGATCAGGTAGCCGCCGGCGCACACTTCCTGGAGATCACGGGCGTAGGTCTCCGCATTCATCGCCACCATGACGTCGATGCGACCGGAGCGCGCGACGTAGCCTTCCTTGGTCACGCGGATTTCGTACCAGGTCGGCAGGCCCTGGATGTTGGACGGGAAGTAATTCTTGCCCATTACGGGCACGCCCATGCGGAAGATCGCTTTCATCAGGAGCGTGTTGGCACTGGCGGAGCCCGTGCCATTGACGGTCGCGATCTTGATCGCGAAGTCGTTTACGCGCTCTTGCGTTGCTCGGTCGGGCATGAACGGTCCTCGTCAGTCGCGTGCGGAATCAGGATGGCGGATTTCTGCATGTCCCAGGCGGCAGTCGGGCAGCGCTCGGCACACAGTCCACAGTGCACGCACAGGTCCTCGTCCTTCACCATCACGCGGCCGGTCTGCGGCAACGCGCTCGAGACATAGAGCAGCTGCTGCAGGTTGCGCGCCGGTGCCTTGAGCCGCTGGCGCAACTCGGCTTCCTCACCGTTGTGCGTGATGGTGAGGCAATCCACAGGGCAGATGTCGAGGCAGGCGTCGCACTCGATGCACAGCTTCGCTTCGAACACCGTCTGGATGTCGCAGTTCAGGCAGCGCTGCACTTCTGCGGTCGCCTGTTCCGGAGTGAAACCGAGCTCGACCTCGATGTTGAGCTTCTTGAAGCGCTCCTTGAGAGCGACGTGCGGCATCAGCCGGCGCTCGGTGGGGTTGTAGTCGTTGGCATACGACCACTCGTGCATACCCATCTTGCGGCTCTGCAAGTTGACGCCGTTCGGCAGCCGGTCGGTGAGCGACTGGCCCTGGCAATGCTTGTGAATCGAGATCGCGGCCTGGTGCCCGTGTTCCACCGCCCAGATGATGTTCTTGGGCCCGAAGGCAGCATCGCCGCCAAAGAATACGCCCGTTCGCGTCGATTGATATGTCACCTCGTCGACCACTGGCACGTCCCACTTGTCGAACTCGATGCCGAGATCGCGCTCCACCCACGGGAATGCGTTCTCCTGGCCGATGGCGAGAATGACGTCATCACAGGGGAAGAATTCCTCACCGACGATGCGTTCTGCCTTGATGCGGCCGCGATCGAGGTCGTACTCCATCTTGTCGAACATCATGCCGACGAGCTTGTCGTCCTTGATCACGAAGGCCTTGGGCGAATGGTTGATGACGATCTCGACGTTTTCTTCTTCGGCGTCCTCGAGTTCCCAGTCCGAGGCCTTGAAGAAGCCGCGCGGTTTGCGCGCCATCACCTTCACGCTCCTGGCACCGAGACGCAGCGAGGTGCGGCAGCAGTCCATCGCAGTGTTGCCGACACCGATGATCAGCACCTTTTCTCCGATCGACTTGATGTGGTCGAAAGCGACCGATTCGAGCCAGGTGATGCCGATGTGGATGCGATCGGTATCGTGCCGGCCCGGCAGGATCAGCTCCTTGCCCTTCGGTGCGCCGGAGCCCACGAACACCGCGTCGAACTCACCCGAGGCGAGCAGGGCACGCATGCTGTCGATGCGCTGGCCGAGGCGCAGATCGACGCCCATGTCGAGAATCTGGCTGATTTCCTCGTCGAGCACCTCGGCCGGCAGGCGGAAGGATGGAATGTTGGTCCGCATCAACCCGCCGGGCTTGTCGAAGGCTTCGAAGATCGTGATCTCGTAACCGAGCGGCATCAGATCGTTCGCCACGGTAAGCGAGGCGCAGCCCGCGCCGATGCAGGCGATGCGCCTGCCGTTCTTCGCCTTCGGGATCTGCGGTAGCCGATCGCTGATGTCATCGCGCAGGTCCGCGGCGACGCGTTTCAGGCGGCAGATCGCCACCGGCTTCTTTTCCACGCGGCCGCGGCGGCAGGCGGGTTCACACGGCCGGTCGCATACGCGGCCGAGAATCGCCGGGAACACGTTCGACTCCCGATTCACCATGTAGGCATCGCTGAAGCGTCCCTGGGCGATGAGGCGAATGTATTCGGGCACATCGGTGTGCGCGGGACAGGCCCACTGACAATCGACGACGCGGTGGAAGTAATCCGGATGCTTGGTATCCGTGGGATTCATTCGGGTGTGGGGTGAGTTTGCAATGAGGGGGACGGACCTTGCGATCCGTCCCCCTGAAGAGGTTTCAATCGTGCGCGGCCCTTGACTCCTCGACCTGCCCGGCGTGCCGCGCGCCGGCGTGGCGCAGCGGTGTGCTAACTGTAATGGCGGCTGAAGCGCAGGAACTGTGCGCCGTCCATGAGCCGCTCGAAACTCTTTTCGGTGACATGTACCAGCTCTTCATGGTCTCCCGCTTCGAGATAGATGTCGCTTTGATCGCGGAGCGAGGCCTCCACGACCGTCGGTACTCCGTATTCTGCGCCGAGCGCAGGCACGGCACCGCTTTCGCAATCGGCGAACAGGCGCCGGATCTCCTCTTCGGTCGCAAGCCCCAGCTTGCGATGCAGGGTCGAGTTCAGCACCTCGGTCAGGATGCGATGCGTCGCCGGCAGCACCGCGAGCACATAGCCCTGCTCGTCCTTCAGCACCACCGCCTTGGCGATGCAGTCGCCCGTCACGTGCGCAGCCTCCGCCACGCGCGAGCCCGAGACCGCATGCGGATGCCGCAGGATCTCGTGGTCGATCTCCTTCATCTTCAGGGCCTGGTGAACCGTCGGCGCAATGCTCATGGTCGCCCCCTTCCCTGCAGTTGAACGGAAGGCGCAAGTATAGGCACCGCGCAGGCGAAGTCACGGTGCAGCGGCGGTCTTGAGCGACCCGACCTGGCGACAGGCGAGGCCACGCCTTCGCTTCGCCGGCCGCGGCTGCTTGTGCGATGCAGCATGACTGGTCCCCTGCGACGGAAGTCAGGCAGGACGTCCCAATAGGCAATAATCCGATTCATGTCGGATCCCCGCCCGGTCGAACTGAAGCTGCGGCGTAAGTCGCGCTTGTTGGAAGTGAGCTTCGAGGACGGCAAACGTTTCGATCTGCCGTTCGAGTACCTGCGCGTATATTCGCCGTCCGCCGAGGTGAAGGGTCACGGCGCGGGACAGGAAGTGCTTCAGTTTGGCAAGGAAAACGTACAGGTCTCGAAGATCGAGCCGGTGGGACAGTATGCAGTACGTCTTATCTTCGACGACGGTCACGATACTGGACTGTATACGTGGGGGTACCTCTACGAGCTCGGCGGAGACTACGCGTCGAAATGGCAGCGCTACCTCGATCGGTTGGCGCAATACGGTTATGAGCGCAAGCCGGTGGGCGGCGCTTCAGAGTAGCGCGCTGCCCGATCAGCGGGTGCGCACAGACCCCCTGAAGAAGTCCCAGATTTCCTGCACCGCGTCGACCTCGCGACTCACACGGCCGACGAGCCATTCCCACGCATACGTGGCGCCCATGGGCCAGGTGTGACCTCCGCCCTCGATTTCGTAGAGACGCAACTCCACTTGGCCGCGACAGGGGCCGGCTCGATGCACGATCAGAGCGGTCTCATCTGCCGGATCGCGATCGACGCGTGCCTCGACCACCGGCGCCGGACAGCCGTCCAGCGCAATCCAGCGCGCGAAGGTGTCCGCGGTCGACCAGACTTTCCCGCGCGAGAAGCCGAGTACACTGATCTTGCCGCCGGCCCAGGGCACGAGCGGATCCGCCGTACCGTTGAAGATAGCCACTGCGACGGGTCGCGCCGGTTGGCAGCGCGGCCCGAGCTGTTCGGAGAACGAGGCGGTGACCGGAGCGACCGCAGCAAACGTCTCGGCCGCATCACACGCCAGCCGATAGGACATGAGGCCGCCGTTCGAAATGCCCGTGGCGTAGACGCGCGCACGATCGACATGGAACTCATCCGCCATGCGTGCGACGAGCGCCTGCAGGTAGCCGACGTCATCAACATTGTCACGAGCACTTTGGGTGTCGAGATCGCGCCCATCGTTCCAGCTGCGATCGATGCCATCCGGATACACCACGACGGCGCCATCGCGGTCGGCCGCCCGGTTGAATCGCCTCTGGGTAAGCAGCTCCATCGCCGCGCCCGATCCACCACCCCCGTGCAGCACCAGCACCAGCGGCGGCGATGATGCGCGTGCCAGCGGCAGGTACAGGCGATAGGTGCGCTCCAGGCCTCCGTGCTGCAGGCGAAAGCAGCTGGACTCGAGCTTGCCTTTCAGGCGTCCGCGCGAGGACACGCAGTCAGACGACGCGCCATCGTGGGCGTCGGCCGCAGAAGCGGACGTAGCCAGGCAAGCCTGCACCAGTGAGGCCACGGCCAGCAGCGACGCCAGCGCTGCCTTCCAGCGTCGCCGCGCTCCATTCAGGCGCACGAAGGTCGGGTCCATGAGAACCAGTACAATCCTCGGGATGGGCTCGACTGACAAGCAGGATTCCGCGGGCCGCACTGCGGACTTTGGATTCGAACGGGTCGCTTGGGATGAGAAGGCGAGCCGCGTCCGCGGCGTGTTCGAATCGGTCGCCCGCAAATATGACCTGATGAACGACCTCATGTCGGGCGGCCTGCACCGGCTGTGGAAGCGGTTCGCCCTCTCACTCACGGGTCTGAAGCGCGGTCAGCAGGCCTTGGACGTCGCCGGCGGAACCGGCGACCTCACGCTCGGTCTCGCTCGCCAGGTCGGCCGTACCGGGCACGTCGTGATGTCAGACATCAATCCGGCCATGCTGGAACGCGGCCGCGAGCGGCTGCTCGATGCCGGCATCGTGGGCAATGTCTCCTTCTGTATCGCCGACGCCGAACACCTGCCGCTGGCCGACCAGAGCTTCGACTGCGTGACGATCGCGTTCGGCCTGCGCAACGTGACCGACAAGCCGGCGGCACTCGCTTCCATGCGGCGCGTGCTGCGGCTCGGCGGCCAGCTGGTAGTGCTGGAGTTCTCACATCCGACGCTGCCCGGGCTGAAGCCGCTCTACGACACGTACTCGTTCCGCATACTGCCGCTCCTCGGGCGCGTCGTGGCCGGCGATGCGGATAGCTATCGGTACCTCGCCGAATCGATACGTATGCATCCGGACCAGGAGACTCTGCTCTCGATGCTGCGCGCGGCGGGCTTCGACGGCTGCCGTTATCACAACCTGAGTGGCGGCATCGTCGCTGTACATCGCGGCTATCGTTACTGAGGGCTGCTGAACAAATGATTCTCGAACAGGTCGCTGGACTCCTGAATCGCAATGTTGCGATGTCGACGCGTGCACAGGAACTCGCGGCTCGTCTCGAAGGGCGATCCCTGGCGTTGCACGTCGAAGGCCTGTCGCTCAAGGTGAGGGCGAGTGTGAGCTCGGGCCAGGTTGTCCTCACCACCGACACGGCAGCACCAGCGGACGCAACCGTCTCGGGCACTCTCATCACGTTGCTGGCGCTGCTGGGCACCGATGCGGGCACACGGCTGCGATCCACCGCGGTCACGATCGTCGGTGATGCCGAAGTCGCTGAAGGATTCCAGGACCTGATGCGCGCTGCCCGCCCCGAGTTTGAAGAAGAGTTGTCGCGCTACATCGGTGACGTCGCGGCACACCAGGTGGGCAATTTCGTGCGCGGGGCCGCGGACTGGGCGGGCAAGGCGGCATCGACTTTCGCCGCCAACATCGGCGAGTACCTGCAGGAAGAGGGCCGCGACCTCGTCACCCGCACCGAGATGGACGAATTTCTCCGCGACGTCGATGAGTTGCGCGAAGCTGCGGACCGACTCGCGGCCCGTGTCTCGCGGCTGGCGAGGCGCACCGAGTGATGAAGCTACGCGTGGTGCTGAGGCTGCTGCAGATCCAGCACGTCCTTGTGAAGCACGGGTTCGGTGATTTCATTTCAGCCACGCACCTGTACCGGCCGTTCCGGCTGGCGCTGTACCTGGCGCCGTGGACCTGGTTCGCACGCGACCGCAGGCTGCCCCGCGGTGCGCGCCTGCGGCTGGCACTCGAGGAACTCGGTCCAATCTTCGTGAAATTCGGCCAGGCGCTATCGACACGCCCCGATCTGCTGCCAGCCGACATCGCCGACGAACTCGCAAAGCTCCAGGACCAGGTGCCGCCATTCCCGGGGGCGGCGGCGCGCGCGATCGTCGAGGGCGCTTACGGGCGCTCCCTCGACGAGGTGTTCGAGACGTTCGATGAGACCGCGCTGGCAGCCGCATCGATCGCGCAGGTGCACGCCGCGACGCTGCGCGGCGGCACCAAGGTGGTGGTCAAGGTGCTGCGCCCTGGCATGGCCGAGGTCATCGGACGCGATCTCGAGGTCCTGCACACGCTCGCTGCTCTGGCCGAGCGCTACTGGCGCGACGGGCGGCGCCTGCGCCCGGTGGAGGTCGTGCGCGAGTACCAAAAAACCATTCTCGATGAGCTCGACCTGCTGCGCGAGGCGGCGAACGCCTCGCAGCTCAAGCGCAACTTCGCCGGCTCGAATCTGCTCTACGTTCCCGACGTGTACTGGGACTACTGCCGCAGCGACGTCATCGTGATGGAGCGCATCTACGGCATTCCGGTCAATGACGTCGCGCGGCTGCGCAGCCTCAAGACCAACATCGCGCGCCTGGCCGAGAACGGGGTGGAGATCTTCTTCACCCAGGTATTCCGGCACAACTTTTTTCATGCCGACATGCATCCGGGCAACATCTTCGTGATCGCAGATGATCCGGAGCATCCTCGTTATGCGGCGGTGGACTTCGGCATCGTCGGTACGCTGAGCCCGCGCGATCAGTACTACCTGGCGGAGAACTTTCTCGCCTTCTTCGACCGCGACTATCACCGTGTAGCCAAGCTGCACGTCGACTCCGGCTGGGTGCCGGCCGATACGCGCATCGATGAGCTCGAGTCCGCGGTGCGCACGGTCTGCGAACCGATCTTCAACAAGCCACTCAAGGACATCTCGTTCGGCCAGGTGCTGCTGCGCCTGTTCGAGACCGCGCGGCGCTTCAACATGGAGGTTCAGCCGCAGCTGGTGCTGCTGGAGAAGACGCTGCTCAACGTCGAAGGCCTGGGCCGGCAGCTCTACCCGGAGCTGGACTTGTGGAAGACCGGGCAGCCGATCCTGCGCGAATGGATGCGCGAGCGCATGAGTGGACGAGCGATCGTCGAACGGCTGCGCACGCAGCTGCCAGACTTGGCCGAGGCGGCCAAGACTCTACCCCAGCTGCTGCAGGGAATGATCCAGCAGGCGGCGGATGGTCGCTTGCGATTGCGGGTGGAAACTCCGGAACTGGACGAGCTCAAGCGCACCGTGCGCGAGACCAATGCGCGGCGCGATGCCATCACGGTCGCGGGCGTACTGCTCCTCGGCGGAATCGTGTGGCTCGCTGTAGGACATATCCCAAGCTGGCCCGGCTGGGTTCTGTCAGCGACCGGCGCGCTCTGGCTCTTCGCCGCATGGCGACGCGAGTAACAACGAGAAGTCGGAGTAGCTGATGGGAGCACCGCCCCCCGACGCCGACGCCTCAGCCCCCGGAGCGATCAGCGACAGCGGCCCGACTCTCGAAGAGGGCGGCGCGCTGAGCTGGCTCTCCTCGCATCCATCCGCCGCCGAGCATATGCGCGACTAGCGCCAGCCGCCGCTGCTTACATGCACGTCGGCGGAATCTGCTCCTTGAGCTCGATCCAGGTCGCCTGCGCTCGCGCGCAGGGTTCACCGTCGTCGTCATAGACCGCCGTGCCCACGCGGTGCTTGCGGCCCTCACTGCCTATGCGCCAGCCGAGCACCACGCACGATTCGGCGGCATGCACGCGGCGATCGATCTTGGCCGCGATCTCGCCCAGCATCATCACCCGGTAGTCCTCGCGCGCCGCGAAGTATCCGGGGCAATCCAGGGCGGCCCACATGAACTCGGCGCATACCTTGCCGTCCGCGGCGCAGAGCGATTCATCCGGCATCCACGGCGCGGCTACGATGCCGCTGTCGCCCCAGTCGCCGGGAAAGATGCGCAGGCCATCGCCCCGCGCGCGCTGCGGACCGCACACGAAGCAGGTCGGGAAGGCGTGCTGCCTGAAGCCAGCATAGGAGCGCGAGGCGTTGAGTGCAGCGACATACGACGGCGGGCTCGCCGGCACCTCGATCTGCAGCGTGTGAGGCTCGGCCTCGGCGATCAGCTCGCCGTCTCGCTTCACTTCCAGCCGGCCGTCGTCATGGCGATGGACCACGAGTGGCGCATTGAGCGGCGGTGGCTTTCGCAGGCGCACGCGCACCGGCACGTTCGACTGGTTGGCGATCATGCCGGAGACATAGCCGCCGTTGCCGGAGTCGGCCGGTCCACAAAAGCGCGAGCCGATAGTGATGATTTCCACGCGCAACGCTCAGGTGACGCCGGGGCGCTCACAGCCGCAGCGCCAGCAGCTGGTGAACTGCGGTTCGAGCCGCTCACGACAAGCTGGACACTGCCAGGCGGTACCGGAGCGATGCACCCCGGCGAGCTCCGCCGCCACGGCCTCGGCAGCGTGCTCGTGCTCCGATTCGTCGACTGCCCACAACTGCGGCCAGCCCTCGACCACGGGGATTTCGCCGATCGCGCTGCCCAGGTAGTAGTTGCGCAGCACGCAGCGAATGCCGACGTTTTGGAGCAGGTTGCGCATGTGAGCGACCTGCACGACCGATTCAGCGCTGTAGATGAGTTTCATGCTTGCGACGAAAGTGTGGCGCAGTCGGCACCGACGCTAGCGCTGGCTGCTGCGGGGGTCAACCACGTGGCGCTTTCCAGTCAGCGGCAACGAACTCGAAACTCTCGGCCTCGCGACGCCAGATGACGCGGTCGGGCTTCAACGTCAGGAACCAGGTGGACTGCTGCAGCGGCCTGGGCGGCTTGAAGGCATCGGCGCGCAGCACGGCAACGGCTGCGGCATGCTCGGGATCGCGAACCGAGGCATAGCGAATGGCACCCGCCTGCACCTGGCGCGCGAGCGCGGCGAACTGCTGCGTCGGGCCGTATTCGTAAGGGTGCCGCCAACGCGCGTGATCGCGCCGAAAGGGCGCGCGGGTGAGGTCGACGGCCCGCGTGTCGATGCCGGCCTGGAACACCGTCTGCGGCGAGGGACCGAGCGTCTCGAGGCCGGCGGAATCCATGAGGAATCGCCAGCGCCAGTAACCGAGCTCGGCGCAGGCCGTGCGCGCGGCTTCCGCGCCGTACCACACGCCCGATTCGACCGGTGCACGAAAGCGCGAGCCGAAGGGCGATGGATAGCGAAACGGCGTGGCGAGCAGGTAGTGCAGCCGCACTGCGTCTGGCGGCACCGGCGGCTTGCTCGCCTCCAGGATGCGCTCCAGGGCGAGCTGCTCTTCGGCCGTCGCCACCAGGCGCAGGGTCGACGCGACGTGCTGCGCCTCGACGGCACGCCACAGCCGACGCCGCAATCGGATCAGTTCAGACGCGACCGCGTGAGGCGTCCAGGTAGTGGACGGCACGGACCAGTCCTTCGGCGCTGCGGATCAGCTCGACCGGCTTTTCGCCAAGTGCGCGGTTGTCGCTGTTGAGCCAGGCGCGGGCCGCTGTGTCGTTGGAGCCGACCAGCGAATCGAGCGAGCGGAACAAGCGTACGAACAGAGCCCCGAGCTCCCATTCCTTCTTGCCGTTGTCGAGCGCATAAGTTCCGCTCGCCATGCGCGACACCGTCGCCGGACTCAGGCCCAGGATCTCGGCCACACGTGCCTGGTTCAATTCCAGGAGCGCCGCCGCCCGCAGCACCGCGCCTGTCAGCACCCGACGCGGCTCGGTCTCAGGCTTGATTGCAGCTTTTGCCATAATTTCAATAGAAATATATTTAATGTTTGCATTCTATAGAAATAACGACTGGGCGGCAAATCAACCCTGGTGGATGCCATTAGCAGTGCGCCAACCTGTCAGGCGCGCAAGGCGTTCAGCAGAATGCGCGGATCGCTGCGTTGCTCGAGCGCTTCCACCAGCGCGGACCCCACGACCACGCCATCGACGTGGCCCTGCAGGCGCCGCACCTGCTCCGGACCGCGAATGCCGAATCCCGCGCAGACGGGCAGCCGTGCCAGCGCACGCACGCGATCGAGATATTCGAGGACCTCCGGCGGGACGGCCACGTTTTTCCCGGTCGTGCCCGTCATGGTGACGGCGTACACGAATCCCTGACTGGCGGCGCACAGCATCCCGAGCCGGTCGGGCGGCGTCACTGGGGTCACCATCTGCACCAGCCCGATCTGGCGCTCATTGAGCGCACGCCTGAGTTCCTCGCTCTCCTCGTGCGGCAGATCGGGGACGATGAACCCCGAAATTCCGGCCCCCGCGGCTGTCGCAGCCAGCCGCGGCAAGCCAAAGGCGAGCAGCGGATTCAGGTAGCTCATCATGACCAGCGGTGCCACGGGTCGGGGCTCGAGCCGTGACAGCTCCTCGAGAATCCAGGCAAGTGTGACGCCCGCCTGTAGCGCCGCGTGGCTGGCCCGCTGGATCGTCATGCCATCGGCCATCGGATCGGTGAAGGGCACGCCGATCTCCACCACGTCCGCTGCTGATGCAATGGCGAGAAGATGTTCGCGGAAGCGCTCGCGTGAGGGGAATCCCGCGGTCAGATATCCCACCAGCGCCATGCGACTGGACGCGGCGGCCTTCCGCAGGGCGGCCGTGATCGCCTCCCCGCACACGCTCATCCGGGCTTTTCCTTCAACAGCGTACGCTGCAGAGTCGGCATGTCCTTGTCGCCGCGCCCGGACAGGCAAATGAGAATGCATTTGCCCGGATGCGCACTCGCCCAGCGCCGTGCGCCCACGAAGGCGTGCGCACTTTCGAGTGCAGCCAGGATGCCTTCGCTCGCACAGCACTCCGCGAGGGCCGCCAATGTTTCGTCGTCCGAGGCGTGCTCGTAGCGCACGCGTCCGAGCTCCTTGAGCAGACTGTGCTCAGGTCCGACTCCGGGATAGTCGAGACCGGCCGATATGGAATGCGTCTCCTGGATCTGGCCATGCTCGTCCTGCAACAGGAACGAGTAACTGCCTTGCAGGACGCCGGGCCTGCCGAGGGACAGCGTCGCGGAATTCTCGCCCAGGCCTGAACCCCGTCCGCCTGCTTCCACGCCGAGCAGCTGCACGTTCGCGTCTGCCAGAAAAGGATGAAACATCCCGATGGAGTTCGATCCGCCGCCGACGCAGGCGACGACCACATCCGGCAGGGCGCCGGCTTGCTGCAGCATCTGGCGGCGCGCCTCGCGACCGATCACGGATTGCAGCTCGCGCACGAGCAGGGGGTAAGGGTGCGGGCCGACCGCGGAGCCCAGCAGGTAGTACGTGTTGAGCGGATCCGATACCCAGTCACGCATAGCCTCGTCGATCGCGGCCCGCAGCGTCTGATCGCCGCTCGTCACCGGGACTAACGTCGCACCCAGCAGCTTCATCCGACCGACGTTGGGTGCCTGACGCTCCATGTCTATTGCGCCCATGTAGACCGTGCACGGCAGTCCCAGCCGTGCACAGGCCGCAGCGGTCGCCACGCCATGCTGGCCGGCACCGGTCTCGGCGACGATGCGCCGGGCGCCCAGGCGCCGCGCCAGCAGCGCCTGGCCGATGGCGTTGTTGATCTTGTGGGCACCGGTGTGCGCGAGGTCTTCGCGCTTTAGCCACACGTCAGCGCCCCAGCGCCGCCCCAGCCCACGGCCGTGGGTGAGCGCCGTCGGCCGACCGGCCCAAGTGTGCAACTCATCGAGGTACTCGCTCTGAAAGTCCGTGGAGTGCAGGTAGCGCTGCACGCCGGCCTCGAGCCGCCCGAGCGCCGGCATCAGCGTTTCGGGCACATAGCGGCCGCCGTAAGGGCCGTAGCGGCCGCGCACGTCCGGGAAGGCACCACTCGTCAGGCGCTCCAGCGTTACTGGCACAGCGCTTTCATGCTTTGCGGCTGTCACGTTGACCCCGTTCCGTTGAGTGCTGCACGCTGCGCACCGCGGTGACGAACTCCGCCATGCGCCGCGCGTCCTTCACACCGCGTGTGCTCTCCACGCCGCTGCTCACGTCGACTCCGAACGGCCTTACGCGCCGGATCGCTTCGGCCACATTGCCGGAGTGCAGTCCCCCGGCCAGGATGAGCTCCGTGCGCACGGCGAGCCCTGCGGCTCGTTCCCAGTTGGTACTCACACCACGGCCGCTTACCGGGCCCTCGAACAACAGTCGCGCGGGAATCTCAGGTGGATCGGGCTCATCGGACCGCAGCACCGGAAGCACGCCCAGGCCGTCGGGCAAGTCGAGTGCCGCGAGGTCTTCGATATCGGTTTGCAGGAAGTCTGGATCGAGGTGGCGCACGATCTCATCGACCAGCGGTTGATCGGGGTGACACGTCACCGCGATGCGCAGCAAGTCGCGCGGTGCCTGTGCGCTGAGTTCCCCGGCGCGTCGCGGCGTGACGCGCCGCGCGCTCGGCGCGAACACGAACCCGATCGCATCGACTCCGCACTCGATCGCAGCCACCACGGCTGATTCACTCGTCATGCCACAGATCTTGATGAACATCGCCGCCTCAGCCCTAGCGTTTCGCCAGCGCCGCCCTGCCGCCTTCGAGCATCGCGCGCAGCAGCGCCTGGGGCTCGGTGTCGGCCATCAGCGCGCTGCCGACCAGGATGAGTTGGTAACCCGCCTGCGCCAGCTGCGCCGCGTCTTCGGCCCGGCTGACGCCGCTTTCCGCGACGCGAGGAACGCCGGCGGGTACCTTGACCGCGAGTGCCTCCAGTCGCCCTGGAACGACCTGCAGCGTATCGAGGTCACGGGCGTTGACCCCGACCAGGAGCTTCTCGTGCCGGCCGGCGCGCTCGTCGACGATCTGGCGGGCGCGGTCGAGGTCTTCTTCATCGAAGGCCTCGAGCAGCACGAACATGTGCAGCATGGCGGCGCAATCGAGCAACTCCACGATCCGGCCGTGATCGAGCATGCGCAGGATGACGAGCACGCCGCCGGCTCCGAGCGCGCGCGCCTCCATTACCTGGTAGGGATCGACTAGAAAATCCTTGCGCAAGGTCGGCACGCCCCGCGGTGCCAGAGTCTCGGCGGCCCGAGCGAGGTGCGCCATCGAGCCATCGAAGCGGTAAGGTTCCGTCAACACCGAAACGGCCACCGCGCCGCCATCGGCGTAAGCGGAAACGCGCGCGCAAACGTCCTCGCTCGCGGTGCGTAACATACCGGTCGCTGGAGACCGAAGCTTGAGTTCCGCAATGACATCGAACCCCTCAGCGCTGAGGGCCAGCGGCGGGGCAGGCGGCGCTTCCGATGCTCGCTGCCACAGCGCCTCCTGGGTTTCGACACTGCGAGCCTGGGTGACTCGCTCCAGGCTCGATCGCGCCATCTCCGTGAGGAATCCACTCATCACCGCTCCCCGAATGCAGCCAGCCCCACCAGCAGCCCGCGTGCGCGACCTGAGTCGATAGCTTGCGCCGCTATCGCGACTCCCTCGCGCGGGTCGCTCGCGTGTCCTACGAGCTCGAGTACCAGGGCCGTACCCAGCAGCAGCGCATCGCGATGCGCTCCGCGATCCTTGCCCTCGAAGACTGCACGCAGGGCCGTGGCATTGTGCTCCGCATCGCCGCCGGCGAGCTCGGCCGCGGCGCAGCGACGCACACCGAAGGCCCCGGCATCACGCATGGTACGCGCCACCTGCCCGGGCCGGACATCGAACAGGGTGAACGGCCCCACGGGCGTCGGCTCGTCCCAGCCCGGTTCTCCGTGGACCACGAAAGCCCGTTCGATGTTCATGCGGGCAAGTGTCTGCGCGAGCAGCTCTGCGGCACCGAGGTCGAACGCACCGATGAGATGGAACGCGGGCTCGGCGGGGTTGGCCAGCGGGCCCAGCATGTTGAAGACGGTGCGCACACCGAGCGCGCTGCGGATGGGCGCAAGCGCCTTGAGCGCGGGATGGTAGTGCGGCGCAAACAGGAACGTGAAACCCGTGGCATCGAGGCAGGCGCCGGCCTCGGTTTCATCCAGTGGCACCTTGAGCCCGAGCGCCTGCAGCAGGTCGGCACTGCCCGAGCGGCTCGAAACGGCGCGATTACCGTGCTTCACCACACGCAGGCCGCAGGCAGCGGCCAGTAGTGCGGTGCCCGTCGAGAGGTTGAGACTTCCCGAGCCATCGCCGCCGGTGCCCACGACGTCGACCAGCGAGGCGCCGGCGGACAATTGCGGACGACGTGCGAGTCGGCGCATTGCGCCGGCGAGTCCACGAACCTCATCCGCGGTGACCCCCTTGCTTCGCAACGCAGCCAACAGGGCACCGGCCAGTGCCGGTGCCAGGTCAGGATCGGTCAGCGCTTCCAGCAGCTCGCCCGCCTGTGCTTCGCTCAGATCGCGTCGCCGCAGCAGCTGCTCCAGCGTGTCACGCAGCGCCAGCGACATTCGTCCTCTCCCGTGCCGTGTCCAGCGTGAGGAAATTGGCCATTAGCCTGGGACCTTCCGGAGTCAGGATGCTCTCGGGATGAAACTGCACGCCTTCGATCGGCAGCGAGCGGTGCCTCACACCCATGATCTCGCCTTCGGGCGTGCGCGCCGTGACCTCGAGCTGCGCTGGCAGCGTATCGGGCTGCGCAATCAGGGAGTGGTAGCGCCCTGCGACGAAAGGCTGGGTCAGGCCGGCGTAGATCGTGCGCTCGTCGTGCAGCACCTCGGAGGTCTTGCCGTGCATCAACCGCCCGGCACGTACGACCCGGCCGCCGAACACCGCGACCAGTGATTGATGTCCAAGGCACACGCCGAGTATCGGAATGCGGCCGACGAAGGCCTCGATCATGCGCATGGAGATGCCGGCATCGTCCGGCGTGCCTGGCCCAGGTGAGATCGCGAGGTGCGTAGGCTCGAGCGCACGCGCCGCTTCGATGCTGATCGCATCGTTGCGATGCACGAGCACGTCCGCACCCAGCACCATGAAGGCCTGTACCAGGTTGTAGGTGAATGAGTCGTAGTTGTCGATGAGCAGCAGGCGCGGCGTCACAACCCCTCCCGCGCGAGTTCCATAGCCCGGCGCAGCGCCGCTGCCTTGGCCAGGACTTCCGCGTACTCCGCCGCCGGTGCGCTGTCGGCCACGATGCCGGCGCCCGCCTGATAACTGTACTCGTCGCCGTCGAAGACGAGCGTGCGGATCGTGATCGCGTGGTCCATGTCCCCGCGCGCTCCAAAGTAGCCGACAGTGCCGCCGTACAGGCCACGCCGCACCAGCTCGAGCTCATCGATGATCTGCATCGCGCGCACCTTGGGAGCACCTACCAGCGTGCCGGCCGGGAATGTGGCCGCGAACAGATCGAAGGCGTCATATTCGGGGGCTAGCGTGCCGTTGACCCCGCTCACGATATGCATCACGTGACTGTAGCGCTCGATGGCGCGATAAGGCTCCACGTGTACGCTGCCCGCCTTGGCCACGCGCCCCAGATCGTTACGCGCCAGATCTACCAG
>Ga0326726_10000991_pt1 | contig 26390 bp, 22 predicted proteins | sample MHFenrmetagenome_2_FD_207603 | JGI IMG/M metagenome (GOLD analysis project Ga0326726, IMG submission 207603) | Lab enriched peat soil microbial communities from Michigan Hollow, Ithaca, NY, United States - MHF15MN | ecosystem: Environmental > Terrestrial > Soil > Wetlands > Peat | place: USA... | reverse complement strand
GACGCTGCTGAGATGGGCGTATTAGAGCAGGTGTCAGGTGTCAGGTCTCAGGTGTCAGGAAAACCTCAAGCACAACATGCTTTTCCTGACGACTGAGACCTGACACCTGACACCTATTTCGTCGCCATTGCTCCCACCAGCGACTCGAAAATCTTGAAGCCGTCGGTGCCGCCGAGTTCCGGTTCGGCGGAGCGCTCGGGATGGGGCATCATTCCTAACACGTTGCGGCCCGGACTGCAGATGCCGGCAATGTTCTCCAGCGATCCGTTCGGATTCGCTTCTGGAGTGATCTCACCCTGCGCATTCGAGTAGCGGAAGACGATGCGGTGATCGCGCTTGAGTTCAGCGAGCGTTGCCTCATCGCAGAAGTAATTGCCTTCCATGTGTCCGATAGGAATGGTCAGCACTTCACCCTTTTGGCAGGTCTGCGTGAAAGGCGTTTCGTTGTTTTCAACCCGCACGTGGACGGGCTTGCAGACATATTTCAGCCCGATGTTGCGCATCAGCGCGCCGGGCAGCAGCCCCGACTCACACAAAATCTGGAAACCGTTGCAGATCCCCAGCACCAGCCCACCGCCGGCGGCAAACTTGCGCACCGATTCCATGACCGGCGAAAACTTGGCGATCGCTCCGGTGCGCAGATAGTCGCCATACGCGAAGCCGCCGGGCACGATGATCACGTCGCAATCCTGAAGATCCGACGACTCGTGCCACAGGAACGTTGCCTGCTGCTTGGCCACCTGTTCCACAGTCCAGTAAGCATCGTGGTCGCAGTTCGATCCGGGGAAGATGATGACGCCGAATTTCATGGGAGCACCTAACGTGAGAATACCATGGAGAGTTTCCAGTTTCTGGTTGCTGGTTTCTAGTTCTGGTAGCTAAACGGATAACTGATTTGACAACCAGCAACCAGAAACGAGAAACCAGAAACCGCTTTTCTAGTACTTCACAATCGCCGTAAATGATTTGGGATCGAGCGAAGCTCCACCCACCAGCGCTCCGTCAATCTCCTCTTCGGACATCAGGGCCTTGGCATTCTCCGGCTTTACCGAGCCGCCATACAGGATGCGGAGACCATCGGCGAGTTCCTGGCCGAAGGCTTTGGCAGCCTCGCCGCGGATGATGGAATGAGCGTCGGCGGCCATTTGCGGAGTGGCCGTCTTGCCTGTGCCAATCGCCCAGACCGGCTCGTAGGCGACCACCAGCCTAGCGGCTTTCTTAGCCGACACTTTGTGGAAGGCTCGCAGACACTGGCGGCGCAGGACGTCGTCGGTGAGTCCGGCTTCGCGTTCTTCAAGCACCTCGCCGACGCAGACAATCGGGGTGAGGCCTGCTTCCAGAGAGGATTTGAGCTTCAAATTTACGGTGTCATCGGTCTCGCCGAAGTGTTGGCGGCGCTCGGAGTGGCCGATGATGACGTGGGTTACGGCCACTGCAACCAGCATGGCGGCATTGATCTCGCCGGTGAAGGCGCCTTCTTTCTCCCAGTGGACGTCCTGCGCGCCCACGGCGACGCGGGAGCCCTTGACGGCGGTGACAGCGGCGTCAATGCACAGATAGGTCGGGCAGACAACGATTTCGTCGCGGTCGTGGCCTTGGACCAACGGAAGGAAGTCGCGGAAGAATTCGCGGGTCTGGTCAGGAGTCTTGTACATCTTCCAGTTGGCGGCGATCAGTTTTTTTCTCATGAGGGGCCTTTCTCGAAGATAACGGATATGGCGAGCGGCTCGCGGGAAATCTTCTCGCTGGCACGGACGAAGGCCTTGCAGGTGGCGAGATCGAAGAGAACGAATCGCACTTGCTTGACGTGTGCGCAGGGCGGCAGGACTTCAACGATCGTCCTGACCGCGATCGCAGCGGCTTCATGCACGGGATAGCCGTACGCTCCAGTCGAAATCGCCGGGAACGCCAGCGAGTGGATGCCATGATCGTCGGCGACGCGGACGGATTCGCGGTAGCAGCTGGCGAGGGTTTCGGCCTCGTCCCGATTACCTACCTGGTAGACCGGGCCTACGGTGTGGATGACGTATTTTGCCGGCAGACGGCCTGCGGTGGTGAGAACTGCCCGGCCGTCGGGCAGATAGCCGATCTTGGCCACGATACGTTGGCATTCTTCAAGGATAGCTGGGCCACCGGCGCGGTGGATTGCGCCATCGACTCCTCCGCCGCCGAGCAGGGAAGAGTTGGCAGCGTTGACGATGGCCTCGGTGGTCTCCTTGGTGATGTCAGCGGGGCCGTGGAGTTCGAGCGTCTTGCCGTTATCGAAGGTCAGTCGGGCTGCGAAGTCGGACATAGTCGAAGTGAGTGTCTTTAATGCTGACGGGCGAGGCGCCCGCCACGACAGCCGGCGAGTCGCCGGCGCTACTTTTTATCAGTCAACGCTTCCACGCCCGGCAGCTTCCTGCCTTCCAGGAATTCGAGCGACGCGCCGCCACCGGTGGAGATGTGGGTCATCTTGTCGGCGACGCCAGCGGCTCTTACGGCAGCCACGGAATCGCCTCCGCCGACGATCGAGATTGCGCCTGCATTCTCCGCGACCGCTTGGGCGATCTTGAATGTGCCTTTCGCGAAGGGCGGCAATTCGAAGACTCCCATGGGGCCATTCCAGACAAGGGTGCGCGCGCGCGACACCTCCTCCGAAAAGGATTCGATGGTCTGGGGGCCGATGTCGAGGGCCATCATGTTGGCCGGAATCGGCTGGCCGTGATTGACCACCCTGGTAAGCGCATTGGCTTCAACCCGGTCGGCGATCACGTGGTCGGTGGGCAGCAGAAACCTGAGTTTGTGCGTTTTGGCTTGCTGCAGCAGGTCCTTGGCGAGCGCGAGCTTGTCTTCTTCGACCAGCGACTTGCCGACCGACTCTCCCTGCGCCTTCAGGAAGGTGTAGGCCATGCCTCCACCGATGATGAGCACGTCCACTTTGCTGAGCAGATTCTGGATGACGCCGATCTTGTCGCTGACTTTAGCCCCACCCAGAATCGCGACGAAAGGCCGCTCGGGATTCTGCAGGGCGCGGCCGAGGTACTGCAGTTCTTTTTCCATCAGCAGGCCGGCGGCGGACTTCTGGACAAACTTCGTAATGCCCACGGTCGACGCATGAGCCCGGTGGGCGGTGCCAAAAGCGTCGTTCACGTAAAAATCGGCCAGCTTGGCGAGTTGCTTCGAGAAGTTCTCGTCGTTGGCTTCCTCTTCGGCATGGAAGCGCAGATTCTCGAGCAGGAGTGTCTGGCCCTTTTCAAGCTTCAGGGCCATTTCCTCTGCCTCCGGTCCAACGCACTCGGGGCAGAAGCCAACGTTTTCGCCGCGCGCCAGGTCGCGGTCGAGCAACATGCGCAGACGCTCGGCGACCGGCTTCAGGCTCATCTTCAGGTTAGGCTTGCCTTTGGGACGGCCCAGGTGCGAGGCGAGAATCAGTCGGGCGCCGTGACGCAGGGCGTATTCGATGGTCGGCAGCGTTTCGCGGACGCGCGTGTCGTCCATGACGCGGCCGTTGTCGAGGGGCACGTTGAAGTCGACCCGCATGAAGATGCGGTGATCGTTGAGGGGTAAGTCTCGAATGGAAAGTTTAGACATGATGCCTCGAAAGTAGCGCCGGCGTCTCGCCGGCTGTCGGGGCGGCGTCTCGCCTCCCCAGAGCGTAGATGCCCAGCAGGGCGGGCAGGAGTGCCCGCCCCACACGGACATTACAGGCCCTTGCTTGCCATGTAGTTGATCAGGTCGCGGACGCGGCAGGAGTATCCCCATTCGTTGTCGTACCAGGAGATCACCTTCACGCAGTTGCCGCCGACCACCAGAGTCATCGGCGAGTCCACAATCGAGGAGCGCGAGTCGCCTTTGAAATCCGACGATACCAGTTCGTTCTCTTCGTATCCGAGATAGCCCTTCAGCGGACCGGACTCTGACGCTTTCTTGAGGGCCGCATTCACTTCTTCCCTGGTTGTCTTTTTTTCGACGAATACGACCAGGTCCACGACCGAAACATTCGGAGTGGGCACGCGCATGGCAAAGCCGTCGAGTTTGCCAGCTAGGTCGGGGATAACCAACTTCAGGGCCTTGGCGGCGCCGGTCGAAGTGGGAATCATGTTGATCGCGGCTGCGCGGGCGCGTCGCAGGTCTTTATGCGGGAAGTCGAGAATGACCTGGTCGTTGGTGTAGGAGTGGATCGTGGTCATGGTCCCGCTGAGGATCTTGAAGTTGTCGTGCACGACCTTGGCGATCGGAGCCAGGCAATTGGTGGTGCAGGACGCGTTCGAAATGATGTGGTGTTTGGCGGGATCGTATTTCTCTTCATTGACGCCCAGCACGATGGTGACGTCTTCGTTCTTGGCCGGGGCAGAGATGATCACTTTCTTCACTGGTCCCCGCAAATGCTTCTTGGCTTCGTTGGCGTCGGTGAAGCGCCCGGTCGATTCGATGACGACCTGCGCGCCTACCGATTCCCAGGGCAGCGCGGCCGGGTCCTTTTCTTTGAACACCTTGATAATCTTGCCGTCGACGCTGATGCTATCGGGGCCGGCCGTGATCTTGTGCGGCAGGTTCCCAAGAATCGAATCGTATTTCAGCAGGTGGGCCAGAGTCTTGGGGTCGGTGAGGTCATTCACCGCCACGAAGTCGAGGTTCTTATCTGCCAGCGCGGTGCGCAGCACGTTGCGCCCGATGCGTCCAAATCCATTAATGCCTACTTTTACGGCCATGTTGCCTCCGAAAGAAAGTGTGATTGCGACAGAAGACGCAATGGAGAATTACGCGAACTTTGATGGTAACAGGCGGCGGGAGGCAGCGTAAATGTCGGGCGTCGCGCCGGATGGATATATCCCAACGGCCGGCTGGGTTTACGCGGTATCAGGGGTAATCTCGAAGTAGGTGTCGGTATTCGGCCACAAAAACGATACGCGCGCCAGCCAGTACTTGGCGTTGATGAGTTGACGAGCGTGCTGGAATTCTTCCGGCTTGAGGAAACGCGCATGCGCGGCAAACTCCGAGCCAGTGATCCTGCCACGCATCGTGCAAGGAGCAACCTGGACCTGCGGATTGTTGCGGATCCTTTTGGACTTGCCCATTTTGCCGCTGGTCATCACGTAGAGATGGTCATTATCCTCGCCAAACCAGACCGGCGTGTACACGGCCTTTCCATTTCTTCGGAAGGTGGCAAGACTGATGTAGCGTTGGCCCCGGATTTCGGGGGGAATGGGAGACATTCCGATATTGTAAACAGAAGCGCCCTCTCAGGCACCGAGCTGGGCCCAGCCTGCGGTGCGGAATCTCTCGTCAATAACCGACTGCACGCGGGCCACGGTCTGGAAAGCTTCTTTGACGAGACTGCGCTGCAGGTGCGTGAGATTGCCGGGCCGGACGTAGTTGCTGAGGGGTTGTCCCGCGTGCGACTGCTGCAGTTGCTGCTCCAGCCGCAGAAGCGTGAGGAACTCAAACGACTCAAGCAGGTCGCGGCGAAGGGTTTCATCGAGGTAGTCGAGGGACGGCAGGGCCTGCAGGCGGTCGACGGTGTTGGTGGCCTCAATCCCGGCGCCGAGCGCAAACAGGCGGGCAGCGTTGACGATCGGACAGGTGCCGAACGTCTTGATGTCGAGTTCTTCCTTGTGCTCTCCGGAGCGCTCGACCACGAAGGTACGGAAAAAGCCCAGAGGCGGTTTGCGATCGATCGTAATGCGGCCGAGAACCGACTTGAACAATCCGCCCTGTTTCAGCAGATCGCGATAGTGAGCAGCCAGAGCTTCAAACAGCGAAAAATCCCCGGCCACGGGGCGCAGATCGAAGAAGATCAGAGCGTCCTCGACGGAATGCAGGTCGGCATCGTTGATCCAGATCTGAAAATAGTTTTTCCAAACCGGGAGCGGCTGACGCCAGCGTTCGTTGCTGGCCGTGTTGCCGCCCGGGCAGGGCGGATAGCCGCACCGCTCCAGGGCGGAACGGACGAACTCGGTGAAGCGGGCAAAGTATTCGCCCGCGTGTTCTCCGTGGGTGACTTCCGCGTAGATCAGGGCATTGTCCTGGTCGGTCTTGAAAGTCTGTTCGCGACGGCCCTCGCTGCCCAGCACGACCCAGCAGTAAGGAACGGGCGGCGGTCCCAGTTGGGCTTGCGCGAATCGAAGGATCCTGGCGACGAGGCGGTCATTGATTTCCGCCACCACGCGGGTGATGTGGCTGGCTTTCGCTCCCTCGCGCAGCAGCAGAGGCAGCAGCTCGGCAATGCGTTTCTGGGCGTCGGAGAGCCCCTCGATACTCTTCTGCTGCTCGAGATGACGGGACACGGTCAGCGGAGACTTACCCTGCAACAGCATCAGGTCGTGGCTGCTGAGGACCGCCTTGGGGAGTCCTTCTTCGGTCACCAGGACATGCTGAATGTCGTGCGAGATCATGGCGAGCAAAGCCTGGAACAGGCGGGCCGTGCTTTCGACGGCGATGACCGGCGAGCTCATGATGCGCGTTATGGGAAGGTCGAGAGACAAAGACTGGGCGGCCACGCGCGTGGTGAAGTCGCGATCGGTGACGATCCCGAGCGCTCGTCCGTCCGGTCCAACCACCGCCAGGCAGGTCGCGCCCGACCGTGAAACGACCTGCGCGGCTTCGCGGATAGAGGTCTGGCCAGTGCACATCACTGCCGGGGCGCCGACCACGTCCTTGACGGCCAGAGAGTAGAGCAGGCGCTCGGTATCACCCATCAGGTGGGTCTGCTGCTGAAGCTCCCGGAGGCTCCGGTCCATGTAGCGGGTGATGGAGATGCGGAACAAGTAATCCTTCACTTCCGGGTAGCGGGAGGAGAGGTCTTGAATGATGGTGCCGGGAATGGTGTAACACAGCGTGTCTTCAACGGCAGAAACGTCGAGGCGGGTGACGTCGCGGCCCATCAGCGAGAGCAGGCCGAAGATTTCGCCTTCGCTGCGCAGATCGAATACCAGCTCCTTGCCCACCTGCGTCCGCAGGGCGAGCTTCACGCCGCCTTTGTGCACGACATAGAGCGACTCGGATGCGCGGTGGCCAGCGTTGATAATGACGCTGTCTTTTGGAAAGTACTCCAGCGTCATGCTGGCAGCGAGCTGGGGCAGCTCCGTGGCAGGGAGGAACAGAAAGGGAGGGACCGTCTTCAGAAAAGCGACGACCGCTTCGGTGACCACCGCCGTTGCCGAAGAACGCGAGGACAAGGGCAACCCCCGAGGGGAGTGATTCTAACAAAGCGTGAAGGGCGACGCTGTGAGCCGGGGACCCTGGTTGGACCGTCTAACCGGACGTGTACGCCGGTGTCCTACCGGGTGCAACCTTCTGTGACCAGTTGGGCACAACCTCACATACAATAGCCCTGCTATGGGTGCAGGCACGGCTGGGGCAATAGCCATGAGCAAAACGTGGAAACGGTGGGAAGGCCAGGTGGTCAATGGCGCGCTCCCCTTGCTGCGCTATCTGGGGGGCTCGGAGCACAGCGCAGTGTTTCTCACCGAGAGGGTAGGAGGCGCGCCGCGGAAAGCGGCCATCAAGATCATTCCTGCCACCGCCGACGGAGAAGAGCAACTGCTCCGCTGGAAACAATCCGCGAAACTGGCTCATCCCAGCCTGATTCGGCTCTTTGAAGCCGGGCGTTGCGAACTGGAAGGCACGGCGCTCCTCTATGTAGTCATGGAGTATGCGGAGGAGGACCTCTCGCAGATCGTTCCAGACCGTTCCCTGACGGGGACCGAAGCGCAACAGATGCTGCCGCCGGTTCTCAAGGCGCTGGCCTACCTTCACCGCAGTGGCCTCGTACACGGACGTATCAAGCCTTCGAACATCATGGCGGCCGGGGATCAGGTGAAAGTCTCCAGCGACAGTCTGCGCGCGGCAGGGGAGCCGATCGGGCGCTCGGGCCAACTGGGCGTCTATGACCCACCTGAAGCGGCCAGCGGGAAACTCGCGCCGTCGGCGGACGTCTGGGCGCTGGGCGTCACTCTGGCCGAAGTGCTGACGCAGCGTCTGCCGGCTTGGAACCGCGCCCAGGCTACGCCCCCGAAATTGCCGGAGGGCATCGCAGAACCTTTCCGAGCGATCGTGAGTCGCTGCTTGCAGATTGATCCACGGCAGCGAGCGACGGTTGGGGAGATCGCGGCGCAGATGGAACCTTCCCGGCCCAAGATCGAGAAAGCGGCGATGCCCGTCTCTGCCATCCCCGAAGGCAAAGGGAAATTCGGCAAGTGGCCTTACATTCTGGCTTTGGCGGTGGCGGTCGTTATCGTCCTGATTCTGATGTCCGGTCGAGGGAAGCCCGGTTCTACTCCGCCGGCGCAACTGTCCGAGGTTCAGCCTCAGCAAGCTGGACCGGCTAGCACCCCTCTTCCCGAGCCGTCCCGCGCCACCAGCAAGCCGAAGCCGAGTCCCGCGACGCGCACTAAAACGCCTTCCGCGGATGCAAGCGGCGGCAAGGCCTCTGCGGAGGGCGTAGTCAAGGGGACGGTTGCGCAACAGGTTTTGCCGCGCGTGTCGCCCAGTGCGCGCGACACGATAGAAGGCAAGATACGGGTCGGCGTGAGAGTGGAAGTCGATTCCTCCGGCAATGTGACGGGGGCGACGCTGGTTACTCGGGGGCCGAGCAAGTATTTTGCCCGCGTGGCGCTGGAAGCGGCTCGAAACTGGAAATTTACTCCGGCACAGGTGCGGGGCCAGGCGGTCGCCAGCCAATGGACTCTGCGATTCGGGTTCCGGCGAACCGACACCGAAGTTGTACCGGTGGAGACCGCTCCGTAAACGGCGGTCGATTCTATCTAGCGAAAGCGCGCGGTGTCTCGGACCTGCTTCGCAATATCTTCCAGGAAATCGTCGAGGGATTGATCCGGGGGGCGTTCGATGCCCGTCTTGGCAGTGATTCGGGCGGCGATCTTGTAGGCGGTGGTGTCCCGGATGGAGGGATCGAGATCCAGCCGCCGTTGCAGGTAAGTCTCGATGAGAACCAATTCGTCGGGCGTGACCTTGGAGATAGCCGGGTTCGACTGCGTTGCCGAGTGCGCCGAAGACCACTCCGGGCGAATTTGTTCCGGGCGCTTGTCGTGCACGACCACACTTCCCACCACGTGGTCGCCCAGGCGGCGGTTCTGTGGACTGATCATCATGCTGACGATGCCGGCGATGTACATCCCGGGCAGCCAATCCACTACCCGCATCAGGTTGCGTCCGATGGCCTCGTAGACATTGATGGGGCGGCCTGAGTCTTTGATGACGCGGATGCCGGTAAGGCGCTTACCCGGAGTCTGGCCCTTCCAGATGATCTCGAAAAAGGCGAAGTAACCCCAATACACGGAGAACAGAAACAGGATCACCAGCGCGATGGCCCAGTTTTCCGGTACCCAGGCAAAGTAATTTGCAAGGGTCTTCAGGAACCCGGCGCCAGCGATCATCGCAAAAGTACCTGCGATGTAGAGCAGAGTTTGAATTACAGTATCCAAAGCGAGCGCCAGGAACCGGCTGCCGATTCCCGCGAGGGGGAATTCGAGCTGGATCTGCTCGGGAGTATCGATTCGGATCTGATCTTCGGACGGCAAACGTGATCTCCACCCGTTGGCTCGAAAAACGAAAACCGTACTGGACCCGGCTGGAATTCCTGCTCGACCAGAGCAGGAAAAGCGGCTTCCGGACGCTCGGGCGCAGTGAACTCCAGGAACTCGGGTTACTCTATCGGCAAATCGCGGCCGACCTGGCGGCGCTTCGCGAGGACCGCGGTTCGGTCCACTTTGCACGTTACCTGAATCAATTGCTGGCGCGTGCTCACAATATCATCTATTCCGCCCACAAAACGAGTCCCTCGGCAGTGGTGGATTTCTTCGTAACAACTTATCCTCGGGTTTTTCGGCGCAATTTGCCGTTTGTTGCGACTGCGTTCCTGCTCTTTATAGGCGGCGCCCTGGTGGGCTCCTGGCTGACTTACCGGGACCCGGATTTCAAACTGCAGATTCTGGGCCCGCAAATGGTCCAGACGATCGAAAAACGGGAGATGTGGACGCATTCCATCGTGGGCATCAAGCCGCTGGCTTCGAGCACGATCATGACCAATAACATCAGCGTGGGCTTCCTGACCTTTGCATTTGGCATCACGGCGGGGCTGGGGACGATCTACATGATGGTATTCAACGGCGTGATGCTGGGTGTGATTGGGATGGCCTGCCACCTTTCCGGGATGAGCATGAAGTTGTGGGATTTTGTGGCGCCACACGGCGTATTGGAGCTTCCCGCCATCTTTATCGCAGGCGGGGCCGGGCTGCGCATTGCCGCCGGACTTCTGTTTCCGGGATATCTGCCACGGAAGGAATCGCTGGTTCGCGCCGGGACCGAAGCGGTTCAGTTGCTGCTCGGCTCGATTCCGATTCTGGTGATCGCCGGAATCATCGAAGCGTTCGTTTCTCCTACCGGGCTGGCAACGGGGCTGAAGTTTGCGATGGCGGGAGCGCTGTTCGTGCTGTTGCTAGCGTATCTGTTTGCGCCGCGAGCGGTTCTGGCAAAGGCGAAGGATTAGCAAATAACGATCAAGACTCAAGCAGGTTCTTTACCAGACCCAGCCGAAGCGGGATCATCGGCGTTTGGATCTACGGGCGGATTGGATGATCTGGTCAATTCGGGCGGGTCTCAGCTTGTTGGTGATCCTCTGCCTGGATTCTCGGCCGATGGCCCCAAGGACGTCGGGCTCCGGGGTTGCCAGGCGCACGTAGTCCCTGATGCTGAGCAACACGGCTCGCGGGCGGCCGTTTTTTTCGATGACAAGCGACTGGCCCTTCTCCACACGACGAAGAAGCTTGCCGAAATTGGCTCGTGCGTCCAGGGCAGTGACGACAATTCCATCACCCATGAGCTCTCCAGTTCACTAACTAAACTGTACCGTTCATTGGCGATGTGTCAACCGAACTCTACGGGCAAGAAACTCGGCGGTTATAACTGGCTCTTCTGTTTGATCTGAAGATAGGAGTTCACCAGCAGGGGGGCAAGTTCGCCGGAGTTGGCCTCTACCGCGAGCGCTCCCCGCTCGCGCAAGCGGGCCAGCAGGAGCTCACGGCGGTGCACGATTTCCTGCGCGGCCGAGACCTCGTACATTTCATCAACGTTGGTCGGACGGCGCGCGGCTGCGGCTTGCAGGTCGGGCTGGCCGATCACCACAAAAAGAACAAGATGAGTGGGTAAGAGCGCGGCCGCCGCTTCGATCACCTCAGGCGTCATGGCGGTTTCGGCGAGGTCGGTGATCCACACCACCAGGCTGCGGCGCTTCTGATCGCGCAGCAGGCGGCTGGCGGCTTGCAGGTGATCGGCCTCCCACTCGTCCTCGCTAACGGCCGCGAGCGTCTCCATCAGTTGGCGCAAGTGAGAGCTGCCGCGCGCGGCGGGAATTCGCTGTCGAATGTTCCGGGCATAAGCGAGCAGGCCGACGCGATCGCCGGTGTAGAGCGCCACTTGCCCCAGGGCCAGCGCAGCGTTGGTCGCATGATCGAGCTTGCTGAACGACGCGACGCGTGTCCGCATCAGGCGGCCGGTGTCTAGCACGATCCAGATAGTTTGGCTCTTTTCCAGTTCGTAGAGGCGGGTGACCAGCTTTCCGCGGCGGGCAGTGGCGGTCCAGCAGATATCGCCGAAATCATCGCCCTCGCGATACTCGCGCAGACTCTCGAAGGCGTGTCCCGCGCCCCGGATCCGGCTGAAGCGCTTTTCAAGTTCGATTTGCCGGCTGCGGATCAGGTAGACCGCGTGACGCTTGGCCTCTTGCAGGTTGGGATAGATCGTCAACTGCTGCGGCAATGCGGCTACCGCCCATCGTTCGGCGATACGCATCGGGCTCTGGTAGCGAAGATAGACCTGGGAGGTTGCAGCAGAGCCACGCTTGGACGGCTGGATGGTATATTCGGCCTCCCGCTCCTGGCCCGGTCGTACGGTGAGTTCCAGCTGCGGAGGCGCGCTGCGCAGCGAAGAAGGAAGGTTGTCAAGAATCTGCAGGTGCAGGGTTGTTCGCGACTCATTGAGAACTGTGATTCTCACTTGCGAGCGGACGGAAAGCGCGGGCGGACCCAGCCAGGTGCGGCGGATCAGGAGGGCTCGGGGCCTGGGCAGCGTTAGCAGGTCCAGTGCCCAGGCGAGGAGCACGAGCACATCCCAGCCAATCATGGCATAGGCAAAGCGTATGTCGGCAAACGCCGGAACGAGCCAGACCAGCCCGATCAGCAAGAACATGAAGAACCGGTAGCCGAAGGAGAAACCGAGCCGCTTCGCTGAGCGAGCCCGACCCTCGGCCAGCTGCGGGATCATGGCGGACTGGTCGGTCATATTTGTAGCTCGCAGGTCGCAGAGTTAGTCACGGGCACATGAGTCTTGACGCCTGCGCAGGCGGGGCGCCCCCACGACTGCCGGCGAGTCGCCGGCGCTACGGTCTTCATTTCGGCAGCTCCACGGCCCGGACAACGTCGGAAATGATCTGGTCGGGCGTGATGCCTTCAAGATCGGCCTCGGGCTTGACCATCACGCGATGGCGGAGCACGGGCGGAGCTGCCTGTTTGACGTCGTCTGGAATCACGTAATCACGACCGTCCATAGCCGCCACCGCTTTCGAGAATGCCAGCAGATTCACGGCCGAGCGGGGACTGGCGCCGAGCGATAAAGCCGGCCAGTCACGCGTCCGCCGCACCAGCTGCACGATGTAGGCGAACAGGGAATCCTCGACCTTCACCGCGCGCGTGGCCGCGCGTGCTTCATCGAGCCAGCGTGATTCGACCGGAGCGATGCCAATCTGATCGAGCCGTTCGGAATCAAAACCGTTCTGCACGTTGGCCAGCAGATGGATTTCTTCCTTGGCGGCGGGATACGCCACCCGAACCTTCACCAGAAAGCGATCCAGCTGCGCCTCCGGGAGCGGATACGTGCCTTCGAAATCGATTGGATTTTGGGTAGCAAACACCGTGAAGTTCGAAGAGAGGGCATGGCGTTCGCCGTCAATCGTGACTTGCCGCTCCTGCATGCATTCGAGCAGCGCCGCCTGCGTGCGCGGGGGCATGCGATTGACTTCATCCACCAGCAACAGGCTGGTGAACACCGGGCCGCGGTGCAACTGAAATGCGCTGGTGGACATGTTCAGGATCTTGGTTCCGATGATATCTGCCGGCATCAAGTCGGAAGTGCACTGCACCCGCTGGAAGTCCAGGTTGAGGATCAACGAGAGGGTTTTGACCGCCAGCGTTTTGGCGATGCCGGGCACGCCTTCGAGCAGAGCATGGCCCTGGCAGAGGAGGGCGATCAGGCACTGGGTCTTGAGTTCGTCCTGGCCGACCACCACCTTGTCCATTTCCTGCCGGACGTGCTGCGCCAGCTTTACGACTGCTTCCATTCTTTCTTCTCCTCGCGAACAGTTCCCATCAGCTTTAATTTGCGTGCGTAGTCAAAAAGAGTCTGCACCAGGTGAAGAGCGGTGCCGGGACGAACATTCGGATCATACCGGCAGGACTCACATTCCAGCAGAGTATTCGCGAAACCTTTCTCGTCGAACGCCCAGCGCTCGTGGACGGCGCGTTCCAGATCCGCTACCGGCGCATTGACCGAAATGCCGAGACGCCGCGTCAATAGGTAGCGAAAGCGCTGGTAAGAAATGTCCACGGCGACGCCGCCGGCGTTGGCATGCTGGTACAACGATCCGAGGGTACGGACAAATTCGAGCGGCGACAACCTGGTTTCAGCGGCGGGAACCCAAATCGGCCCGCTCCGGCGGGAATAGGCCAGCAGAATGGCGGCGGCGAAGATCAACAGCTGCAAGCCAATCCAGTTAATGATCCGGTTGCTGGCGCTGGTGCCGGTCGAATGCTGATATCCGTGAACGAATTCGTCCCACAAAATGTCGCTTTGCCCGGGATCGCCTGCGGCGGCGAGGAGAAACTCCAGGTTGCCCGGTTCTTTGAGTCCAGCGTTGGTGAGCGGGGTGGCCGCAGCCAGCCAGAGCACTTCGCCCTCGCCCAGTTTGTATTTGACGACCGCCGGCTTTTCGGGCTCGCCGTAGAGCGCCACCACGCCGCTGCTCGGCCGCCAATAGCCCTTCGGGGCCATGCTGATTTCAGGGGCCGCGCGCGTGATCGCGGAAGGCACCAGAGCGGGCAAGCGCTTCCAGGCGATCCCGCCCACCGGGTCGGGTACCGCATCGCTACTGGTAAGGTAGAACGAAGCGAAGGTGCCCGTGGCGATCAGCCTTCCACCGGATCGAAGAAAGGCTTCCAACTTTTGCCGGTCTTCAGTGGCGGGGGCAGTCGCAGGATCGGCCAGGACCAGGGTTTTGCCCTTACCATCCGCGAGATCGCGCAAGGGCTGCTCCCAGGCCGTGATGGTGTAGCCCGACTCCTTGAGCAAAAGGTACGCCGCTCTCGATCCCCCCGAAGCAGTCGAATACGTGGTAGGAACTTCTTCCTGCGAACCTCCTTCTCCGCCAAGCAGTGCGGTCACGACCAGCAGGAACACGAACACCCCTGCGCCGATCAGCAGGATTTTGCGGTCGCCGGAAGTCAGTTGCAAGGGCACCCAAGTTTCTCCAGTTCCGCCAGCGTTTGCCGAAACGAGTCAGCGTCCGCGGCCTGCATGCCATACCAGACCCGCTCCAGCTTCTGGGTAAGCGAACGCAGGGCCGGCTGATGAGTGCTCGTAGTGGGGAGCAGGCGCAGATACTCACGGGGCGTACGGGCAGCGTCGGGCCGCCACGATCCCTGCGCTTCCAGGAATGAGATTCCCGCCCAATAGGAAAGATGAACCGCTTCGCGCCATTCCCCGCGGGCGGCCGCCGCTCGGGCTTCGCCCAGCCAGACCGGCCACTCCTTTGCACTCACCGGCACGACCGGCATGATGGTTTCCAGGCGCGCGTCTTCGCGCAACGAGCGATACATCCAATAGACCAGCACCAGTACCGCGATGGCGATCAGGCCATACACGACAGTGTTGCTGATGGTGGAGACCGTCGAAGACGTGATCGCGCGGCCCAGGATCCTGATCAGCCACTCTGTCAAGCGCTGCTTCAAGCGGTCCATCCAGGTGGGACCGTGAACGCCGTGGAACTCGCGACGGGCGAGAATGTCGTTGAGCTGGGCGCGGCGAGCCGAGAAATCCGGTGCTCCTTTGGCATAGCCTTCGGCTTCGGACCGCAGAGTCTCCAGATGCTGGACAATCCGTTGCAGGGTGGCATCCTCGGGCTTGCTCTGCCAGGCTCCCAGATCACGGCGGAGCGAGTCGGTCGGGATCTCGTAATTCTTTCCGTCAACTTGAACGCGCCAGGCCGAGGGCAGAGCGTCGCGCACTTCCGCGGCGATTTGCGGTTCCTGCTGCACCCTGTGGACCTTGGCGAGGTTGTCATCCAGAGCCTGGATGTACTGAGGCAGGGAGAGCGAGTCGCCAGGAGTCGGCTGGGCAGGACAAGGCAGCGGCAGAATCCACGCCGCCCCGAGCAGCCCTATCGCCAGGATACGTCGCATGCAAAATTACACAGGGGCGGTTGCGGTTGCGCCCGGGCTGTCCAGACTCGCCATCATGTGCTGCAGGTCGAAGGCTTCCTTGCGGACGCGTTCGTCGTAATAGACGAGCGAAAACCCGATCGTCATCAGCGGGCCCACCAGGCACTGAGTGAGGAAGGCACACAGCGGAATTGCGAACTGACTCCACATCGGAATCGCTGTTATCGGCTGGCCTCGCGACGCGATGCCGACGGCTGCGAAAATCGGTATCTCCCACGCCAGAATGACGGCATAGAACAGAACCAGAAAAAGGAAGTAGATGACAAAGATCCGTCCGCGATGGCCTTTCGTCAATTCCGCGCTTCGGTTGACCGAGTCGCGCAGGCCTTTATCTTCGAGCACCGCCACCGGAATGGTAAGCGCCCACATCAGCGCCAGAATGATGCCGGGAATAATAAGGAGCACGAACCCGACCGCAATGCCGATCCAGCAGCCAATCATGATCAGCGCCACATAAAGGATCTTGCCCTTCATCCCCGCAAACGATTCTGCGATGGAGATTGGCCGACCCAGATGGACATGCGAGACCGCAACGACCGTTGCTCCTTGCGATGCCGCCACCGCTCCCAAGGAAATGACCACGGTGGCCAGAGTCCACAAACCATTTGCGATCGCAAATCCCGAGGTCTGCCCCAGCTGCAACGCAATGCCCGCCAGCTGAAATGCGAGAAGCACCAGATGAGGCAGAGCGACAATGCCCACGAACAGCAGGAAATGTTTGCGGTACAGGAAGAAGGTGCGGTCCAGCAACTCCCCGAGGCTCATCGGGCGCAGTTCGCTCGGCATGACAGATCACCTCACAAAGCCAGAACCCTAAGGATGGAAGATGGTATCACAGGAGTGTTAGTGGAGATTCCGTATTATCCCAGAGTGTCAAGGGTGTTACCCGCTCCGAGTAAGCAAACCGATGATTGCATCGACGGATACTTCCCGGATGAGCCGGCATCCGTGCGAAAGGTGGAACAAAACGTGGGGGATTCCACGTATACACAGTTGCGAAGGCTTGCTTCCCCCCGGTATCGCGTTCGGATATAAAGGAAGCCCACAAAGTTCGCCTTGCGGAGATCAATCCTGATGGAACTGCGAATTGAAGGCTTATCCAAGGCATACCCCAACGGAGTGCGCGCACTGGACAACGTTTCTCTCACCATTCCGCCCGGGATGTATGGGTTGCTGGGTCCGAATGGCGCCGGCAAGTCCACGCTGATGCGCACCATCGCGACTTTGCAGCAGCCGGACGCAGGGACGATTCGCCTGGGTCCCATTGATGTGTTGAGGGAAAAACAGGAGTTGCGCAAGACCCTGGGGTATCTTCCACAGGAGTTCGGAGTCTATCCCCGCACTTCCGCACAGGATATGTTGAGCCACCTGGCGCTGCTGAAGGGCATTGTGGATGCCAAGCAACGGAAGACCACGGTGGAGGCCCTGCTGCACCGCACGAATTTGTGGGAACACCGGAAGAAGGCGCTCACCGGATTTTCCGGTGGGATGCGGCAACGCTTCGGGATTGCGCAAGCGCTGCTCGGGAATCCGCAGTTGCTGATTGTCGATGAACCGACCGCGGGTCTCGATCCCGGCGAGCGGAACCGGTTCTATGGCCTGCTTTCCGATATCGGAGAGAACGTCATTGTGATTCTTTCCACCCACATCGTCGAGGACGTGATGGAACTCTGCACCAACATGGCGATCATCCATCAGGGGAAAGTCCTGTTCGCTGGATCGCCCGGAGATGCAGTCAAGGCGCTGGAGGGGCGCATCTGGCAGAAGTCGATCGCAAAGGCCGAGATGAAGGAATACGAGCAGCGTTACAAAGTGATCTCGAACAAGCTGATCGCGGGCAAGCCGCTGATTCATGTGTACTCGGATCAGAATCCGGGCGATGGGTTCCGGCCCGTGAGTCCCGACCTGGAAGATGTGTTCTTCACCCGCATCACGGGAATTCAATAACGGAGCCCCCATGTTCAAACACTTCTTCGGATTTGAGGTCCGGTTCTGGCTGCGCGGGTGGATGGTGTGGATCTTCTTCCTGGTGGTGGGGCTGCTGTTCTTCGGGGCGGTCAGTTCTGACCACGTCACGGTGGGGAATACCCTTGGCAATACTTACAAGAATGCCCCGTGGGTAATTGAAAATTTCTACGCCGTCTGCTCGCTTCTCACGCTGCTGATGACCACCGCGTTTGTGAACTCGGCGGCGTCGCGCGAGTTCGCCTGCAACACGAACCAGATCGTTTTCGCGACTCCATTGAAGAAGTTTGACTACCTTGCGGGACGGTTCCTGGGCTCGGCGCTAGTCGCGGTCATTCCGCTGCTCGGCGTTTCGGCCGGGATTCTGGCGGGAAGGTACATGCCGTGGGTGGACCCGGAGCGCTGGGGCCCGGTGGTGTGGTCGGCGCACCTGAAGGCCATTTTGGTTCTTGCCATTCCTAACACCTTATTCATCTCGGCAATCATTTTCACGATTGCCGTGTTGACCAGGAGCACCGTGATCTCGTTCGTCGGCGGACTCCTCCTGCTGGTGGGCTATGGAGTCGCGCAGGCATTGACTACCGACCTGCAGAACCAGACGTGGGCGGCGCTCGTCGACCCGTTTGGCATGAACACATTTCAGATCGCAACCAAGTACTGGACGGTAGCCGACAAGAACAACCTTACGCTCGGGTATAGCGGACTCTTGCTGTGGAACCGCCTCATCTGGCTGGGCGTGGGACTTTTGGTGTTCGGATTCGCCTATGCGCGGTTCAGTTTTGCCGAGCGAAGCACGAAACCGAAAAAGCAAGTCAAGGTTGCGGAAACAGCTTCCTTGACTGCGACGCTGGTACCGGCGGCGACCCGCCAGTTCGGGCCGGCCGCGCAATGGGCGCAATTCTGGGGAAGCGCGAAGCTCGAATTTCGCAGGCTGATCAAGACCATTCCGTACGTCGTGGTGACGGCAGCGGCGCTGCTCAACTGCCTGACCGCGCTGATTTTCAACGCCACCGAGGCGTATGGAAACACTTCGTTTCCGGTCACGTACCAGATGCTGCAGATCATCGCAGGAACACTGTACCTGTTCCTGGTTGCATTGATCACGTATCACGCAGGTGTGCTGATCTGGGAGGAGCGCGACAGCAACAACGACGAGGTGCAGGATGCGCTCCCCATGCCGGAATGGCCCGCCTTCGCAGCCAAGTTCGTGGCGCTGATGAGCAGCATCGCGATCATCCTGGCGGTCACGATGCTGACCTCGGTGCTAATACAGTACTTCCATCATTTTCATCGCTACCAGTTGGGGCTGTACGTGGCGACCCTGTTCGGGATCGACTTCAGCACGTTCATCTTTTTGGCCGTGCTGGCGTTTTTTATCCACGTCCTCTCGCCCAATAAATACGTTGGCTACTTCGCGTTTATTGGATTTGTAATCGTCAATCTGTTTATTTGGCGGCCGCTGCATGTGGCGACCAACCTGGTGCAGTTCGGGCAGACACCCGACATGGTGTATTCCGATTTCTTCGGCTACGCGCCCTTCCTTACAGGCTGGACATGGTTCACCCTGTACTGGACAGCGTTTTGCCTTGTCATGGTGGTGGCGACGCTAGTGCTGTGGCCGCGGGGCCGCGATCCGCGGTGGAGCAGCCGGTTGCGGAACGCTCGACTTCGCTTCAGCGGACCGCTGCGCACCGTCGCCGCCTTCGGAGCGGTTGCCTTCGTCGCGATCGGCGTTTGGATCTACTACAACACGGAAGTGCTCAACCGCGTCCGCAGCGAAAACGAACAGGACACCGCGCAAGCGGACTACGAGAAGACTTACAGGAAACTCGACAAACAGCCGCAACCGCGTATTACAGATGTTAAGTACGCGATCGATATCTATCCCGAAACGCGGGGGATGGAGATGCGCGGCGAGCAGACCATCGTAAACAAGACTTCACAGCCGTTGTCGGAAGTCGACTTCACCCTGGCGGACAATTACGACACGAAGATTGAAGTGCCGGGAGCCAAGCTCACGAAGAACGATGCCCGGCTTATGTTCCAGACGTTTTCCCTGGATCCGCCCATGCAGCCGGGCGAGTCGCGCATCATGCATTTCACGGTGAAAGCCCGGAATCGCGGCTTTGAAAACTCAGTGACCAACCGGGAGATCGTGCAGAACGGTACGTTCTTCAATAGCACGGTCGCGCCCATGATCGGATATCAGCCCACCAACGAGATGACCGACCGCAACAAGCGCAAGAAGTTCGGGCTCAAAGAGCAGGACCTGATGCCCACTCTCGAAGAGAACTGCACTGCCGATTGCATGAACAGCTACCTGAGCAACAACTCGGATTGGGTGAATGTTGAGACCGTGATCAGCACGTCGCCTGACCAGATTGCGATCGCTCCGGGATCGATGTTGCGGGAGTGGAGCGAGAACGGACGGCACTACTACCAATACAGACTCGACCACTACTCAATGAATTTCTATTCCTTCATCTCGGCGCGATATGAAGTCGCCCGCAGCGATTGGAATGGAATCAGCATCGAGGTGTACTACCTGAAAGAGCATCCCTGGAACGTTCCCAAGATGCTGAATTCGGTGAAGAAGTCGTTTGCGTACTACACGCAGAACTTCGGGCCGTATCCGCACAAGGAAGCGAGGATCATTGAATTTCCGCGAGTCGCGAGATTCGCCCAGGCGTTTCCGGGAACCATGCCGTACTCGGAATCCATCGGATTCATTGCGAACCTCGAACATCCGGACGATATCGACTTCGTTTTCTACGTCGTCGCCCACGAAATGGGTCACCAGTGGTGGGCCCATCAGGTGGTTGGAGCCAACATGCAGGGGGCGACGCTGCTTTCCGAAACCATGGCGCAGTATTCTGCCCTCATGACCATGGAAAAAGAGTATGGCCCCAACGCCATGCGGAAGTTCATGCAGTATGAGATGGACAACTACCTTCGCAACCGGGGAACGGAATTGCTGAAGGAGCGGCCTCTGCTTCGGGTCGAGGCCAGCCAGGGATACATCCACTATCGAAAAGGCAGCGTGGTGCTGTACTACCTCCGGGAGATGATCGGCGAAGACGCGGTGAACCGCGCGTTGCGCAAGGTGCTGAGTCAGTATGGATACAAGGACCCGCCTTATCCCACCTCCTACGTGCTCATGGATGCGCTGCGCGAGCAGACGCCGCCGGACCGGCAGTATCTGCTGCAGGAGCTTTTCTATGACATCACACTGTTTTCAAATCGCGCCCTCACCGCCACGGGACACAAGCGGAGCGACGGAAAATACGATGTAACCGTCAACGTGGAGACCCACAAGTACAAGGCTGACGAAAAAGGAAACGAAACTGAAATTCCGGTCAATGACTGGATCGAGGTTGGAGCATTGGCCGCTCCTGAAAAAGGTAAGAAGTTCGGCAATGTGCTGCATCGCGAGCGCGTCCACATGGCCACCGGGAAAAGCGTTTACACCTTCACGACCGACACCCTGCCGGACAAGGCGGGCATTGATCCGCTGTTGCTGCTCATTGACCGCGTGCCGGATGACAATCTGGTGAAAGTTACAATCCAGTAGGCGACGATGTCCTGTTGGGAGGAGATCCGGTTCTCAACATTTCCGGCGAGGTGCTAAACCATGAGCCCTGACGAGACTGGACGCCTTGTAATTCTCAGCGGGCCGTCCTGTGTCGGGAAGAGTCCGCTCTACAAGGCTCTGGGCAAGTTCTATCCTCAGCTGCATGCCCGGTTTCACAAACTCGTGCTCGTGAACAGCCGCGCTCCACGTCCCGGCGAATTCGACGGCTTCGACTATCACTTTCGCACGCGCGCTCAGGTCGATGCGTTGCAAGCGGACAATCGCTACGCCGTACTGGAAGCGCGCGATGACCTGCAGGCACTGGATGTTCCGGAGCTCGAGTCGTTACTTCGACGCGGCGATGTTTTCTTCGAGGGGAATCCAATTGTGGCGCGAGCCCTGCAGACACACCCTCGCCTGGCGGCCGTGAACCGGCTGAGTATTTTTGTTTCGCCGCTTTCGAAAGAAGAGATCGTTTACTTAAAGGCCCCGGAGCGTAATGTGTCGCTGCAGGAACTCCTCACCGATATCATGCGGCGCAAACTCTTGCGGCGGACTCGCCGCCAGAAAGGCGAGCTATCGGCGAAGGACCTGGAAGACGTGGAAACTCGCGCTTCGAGTGCCTACCGCGAACTGCAAGGGGCGTGCCACTACCAATATGTGATTCCGAATCACGACGGCGAGGATAGTGACAACTGGGAAGCGTTTTGCTATCCGATCGGCGATGCTCGCAAAACCCTCAACGCCTTCGCCGGCTTGCTCGGGGGCTTGGTCCCACCCGGCGTGGAGAAGTGGGAAGAGGACCTCTTGCCGCCGGAGAGGTGAGGGTAGGGCCAATCACGGCTGCTTCCGAGATCTGACTGCCTCACGTAACCAGCGGAGCGTTGGCCATCCCCGCTGTGCCGAACACGCGCCGGTAGCGTTCGACTTCCAACGCCGGTCCGAGCGCCTTCGCATAATTGTCGGAGAGCTTTACCGCGGGCCGCCCTTCGACCCTGGAAACTTTGCAGATCAGGCTGATGGGATCAAATTCGCTGCTGCCTTTGGGATCGCAGCCGCGGAAATCGTTGGTCAGCAAAGTTCCCCAGCCCGCGCTCAATCGGATGCGCCGGCCCGGAGTCCACTTTTGCCGATTCTGGAAGTCGGCAGCGCTGCGAAATTCCTGGGCAGTGGCGACGCCCTGCAGCGTTCCACCGAAATACGCGTGGAGACCGATGATGTCATCGATGTCGAGAGCGTCCGAGGCGATGACCAGTTTGTCATGCGGGTCCCGGCCGCGTTCCTTCAGCCATGCGATGTATTCATCGCCCGCCACGTACGGATTCTTGCTGTCCATTCGCTGACCAGTCCAATCGGCGGTCCAGTCAGGTGCATCCCTCAGAAATTGAGTTGTTCCAAAGGTATCGGGGAGCATGATCCGCAACGCTCCATCGTATGTGCTCTGCCAAAGATCGAGTACTTGATACTGAGAAGCTTTCAGCGCATGGTCATCGTTCACCAGCGCGGCGAGGACCATCGGAATTTCATGAGCATTCGTTCCAATCGCCTCCAGATCGTGCTTATGGGCGAGAAAGGCGTTCGACGTTCCAACAAAACCGCTGCCGAGATTAGACGCCATCGCCTTGACCACGTACTCCTGCCACAGGAAACTGTGCCGGCGCCGGGTTCCGAAGTCCGCCACGCTCAGATTGGGAACGCCCAACAGGCGCTCAATCTTGCCCCAAAGCTTCGTTTTCGCCCGGGCATACAGAATGTCGAGATCGAACTCGCTCAACTTTTTCAGGTTGGCTCTCGTCCGCAGCTCGTCGAAAATGGAGAGCGCATAGAGTTCCCACATGGTGGTTTCAGGCCAAGCGCCATCGAACGACAAATGGAACTGGCCGTCCTTGACTGACAATGCGTAGTCCGACAATCGGAAATCCTGCTCCAGCCATTCCAGGAATTTCCGCTCAAAAATTCCCCGCTGCCCATAGAACGTGTTACCAGCCAGCCAGACCAGTTCCGATTTTCGAAAGCGCAGTTTCCGGACATGGTCCAACTGCTCGACTATCTCTTTGCTACCGAACCTGTCGGCCAGACGCACGGACGAAGTGCGATTGAGCAGCGAAAACGACACCTTCGTGGTCGGGTAGTGCTTCCAGATGAACTGCAACATCAAGAGCTTGTAGAAATCCGTATCCAGCAGGGATCGAATGACCGGATCCAGTTCCCAGTTGTGGTTGTGCGCGCGTTCCGCGAAGTTCACGATCATCGCTTAACCGTGCTAGAGAACTCATTCTCATTCTATTTGGGGTTGTGCTCAAAGTAAGCATCTAAGAATTTGACGGGCAGGCGTGCCCCTGAATACGCGAGGCTATGGTGCAAATGAGAGCGTCCCCGCTCGTGGTGGTTCTGGCTTTGTCGTTTCTTGCTTTATTGAACGTGGACATGGCATTCGCTTCGACCGGCAGGAGACGGTCCCGCTCAGACAAGAACGTGCTCCACCCCTCGAGAACTGGCGGCTCGCCCGGAGTCTTCCTCTGCATGCTGTTATGATCCTTGGCCGAGCGGGAAAGCATGCCAAATCCTTCTGGTCTCGTCCGACATCTCACGAAGGAACGTGATCGTGTGAATGTTGAGATGCGAGGTAATAACAGCAGACACATTCCGTGGATTCACTTGCTATTTTTCTGCTCCGGATTCCCGGCGCTTATTTATCAGATCGTCTGGCAAAGAGCATTATTCGCCGTCTATGGTCTCAATATTGAGTCGGTCACGGTTGTGGTCAGCGGGTTCATGCTGGGTCTGGGAGTCGGCAGTTTGGTTGGGGGGAGACTCTCGGCGAACAGACGGCTCGCCCCCGTCATGCTCTTTGCTGTTGCTGAGTTGTTGACAGGGATTCTCGGAATCTTCTCGTTGAAGCTCTTTCAGCGTATTGCCGCATTCACGGCGGGTCGTTCGGTTTTGGAAACTGGCGTCATCAGTTTCTCTGTGATTGTTCTATCGTCGCTACTGATGGGAACGACTTTGCCGCTTCTCGTCGAATACTCGGTGCGCTCGCTACGGAACGTAGGGTCTTCGGTTGGGGGCCTCTATTTCGCAAATTGTCTGGGATCCGGTTTCGCGTGCTTTCTGTCAGCAGCCTGGTTGATGCGATACCTGGGGCAGTCGGGTACCGTCCGCTTTGCGGCTGCCGTAAATGTCTTAGTAGCCACTGGTGCCTTGGCCTGCGATCTTCTATGGCGACAACCGGCAAGAGATGTCCCTGATCGTGGATCAGATCTCATTGCCAGTTCGCGTAGCTTGCTACCGTATTCTTTAGCTCTCGGCTGCGCAGCCTTCTCGGGTTTCGCAGCGCTTTCCTATGAAATCATCTGGTACCGCCTGCTGGCGTTCGGTTCGGGTGATACTGCGGCCGGATTCGCACTCTTGCTGGGTGCTTATCTTCTCGGCCTGGCTCTTGGATCGAGGGTGGTCGAACGATACTCGCAACGCGTCGACCAGGGAAGCGCGGCGCGCACGTTGAGTACGGTGCTCTTTGCTTCCGCCATGGTTGCATTTGCCGTTAGTCCGCTTTCTGCGCTCGGTCTCAGGTTTACGTCTCCCAACAGTCTCGGGAATAGTTGGCCGGGTTCAATCATCCTGCTATTGGTTTGCGTCGGCGCATCCTTCTTCGGGGCAACGTTTCCCCTTGTCGCCCATGTTTCGGTCAATCCGGCTGGGCGGGCAGGCGCGTTACTGAGCTATTTGTATGCGGCAAATATTGCTGGCTCGACATTGGGAGCGCTGGTGGTGGGCTACATTTTGATGGACTATCTGACCGTGTACCAGATATCAATGCTGCTTCTGCTCGGCGGCGCTTTCTTCGCAGCAGCCGTATTTTGGGTTTCCGCTCACCCGCAGGTTCGACTGAAACCCAGATTTGCACTTCCTGTCCTGGCCATGGTGCTCACGATCGTGGCCGCCCGGCCGCTGTTTGCTACCTTGTATGACCGTTTGTTCTTCAAGAATAAATATCCAGCGCTGCATTTTCAGGAACTCATCGAAACTCGTAGTGGCGCGATCGGCGTCACCCCGGATGGCACCGTGTTCGGGGGAGGTATGTTCGATGGCCGATTCAACATCAGCCTGCTGCACGACGTCAATCTGATTATCCGTCCGTACGCGCTCAGTTCGTTTGAATCTGCGCCACATCGCGTTCTGGAGATCGGTCTCGGCTCGGGCTCTTGGGCGCAGGTAGTGGCCAATAGTCCACAGGTCGAGAGCCTGACCGTCGTGGAGATCAATCCCGGGTATGTGAAGCTCATTCGAGAACGCGCAACCGTAGCAAGCCTTCTTGGCAACCCGAAGGTGCGCATCGTGATCGATGACGGGCGCAGATGGTTATCGTGGAATCCGCAGGCAAAGTTTGACGCGATCGTGATGAACACGACTTTTTACTGGCGAAACCACACCAGTAATTTACTTTCGGTGGAGTTTTTGCAGATTGCGCGCAAGCACCTCAATCCGGGCGGCGTCCTCTTCTATAACACTACGGGATCGGAAGACGCTATTGCGACCGGATTAGCGGTGTTTCCCTACGCTCTGCGTTTTGTGAACTGCCTGGCGGTGAGCGATTCTCCGCTGGTGTTTGATCGGGTGAGATGGAGAACGGTCCTCTTAAACTATGTTATCGATGGGGAGCACGTCATCGATGAGAGCGATCCAGGACAACTTAAGAGACTGGACGAAATCGTGAGCATCCCGCAGGACGTGACTGGACGCAGGATGATTTCAGTGGAAGACGACCATCAACTTCGAAGCCGGCTGCATAACCGCCGGATCATAACCGATGACAACATGGGGCTGGAATGGCGTTGAAGCCCGGCGCCGTTTGGTACATTTAACATATGCGCTTTTTCCGACTGATTTGTGCTCTGGTTGTGTGCGGAACTCTCTGCGCTGCTCATGGCCTTCCAGCTGAATCGCTGGGCAGCGAGCGGCACACCACCACCGACTGGGAGCTGAAGCCTTCGTTCAAGTTCGACACTCTCTGCCTGTTGAACGCGCTCAGCGGCGACCCTTATTACCTGGACTACTACAAAGCTGAATACGATCATTTCAATCCACTGTTCACTCCGGCCGAGCGAGACAGCTTCCGGCAGTTGAAAGCAATCATCAAGGATGGCGAGGGTAACATCATTTCCGCCAAGCTCGCGTTATTCTTTTCAACCACAGCGGACGAAACCCTGCAACAGATGATCCAAACCACCCGCGACAGTTCGCGCATGCGAACCGCTCTGATGGAGACGCCTTATTGGAGCGCCGATGGATGGGCTGCCTACGAAAAGGCCCGACCCCAGTTAGAGATCGCCCTCAACGCGCTTCAACGGGTTGGCTTTCCGCAG
>Ga0326726_10000990_pt1 | contig 26396 bp, 24 predicted proteins | sample MHFenrmetagenome_2_FD_207603 | JGI IMG/M metagenome (GOLD analysis project Ga0326726, IMG submission 207603) | Lab enriched peat soil microbial communities from Michigan Hollow, Ithaca, NY, United States - MHF15MN | ecosystem: Environmental > Terrestrial > Soil > Wetlands > Peat | place: USA... | reverse complement strand
TCTTTGCATGAACGTAAGATTAATGTTCATGTAATAGAAAAAGAAAGCGGACCACTTCCCGGAGTAGATGAAGAATTCGGAAATGAGATATTTAAAATTCTAAATCAAAATAAGATTGAATTTATAGGCAATTCAGATAATTTCGAGCCAGTAATATCGGGTGATAGACTTCTGGGAGTAAGACTCGAAGATAAAATTATAGAGACTGATCTGGTTTTACTTTCAGTTGGTTTTGAACCTGATACTTATTTGGCAAGCGGTGCAAAGCTTGAGATTGGAAAATCAGGAGCAATAAAAGTCGATCGATATTTAAGAACATCTAATCGTTTTATTTTTGCAGCAGGGGATAATGTTGAAGTTATTAATGCTGTTACAGGAAAACCGAATTACATTCCACTTGCTACTCACGCTTATGAATTGGGTCATATTGCGGGTGAAAATGCAGCAGGGGGAAATGTAAAGTGTGAGCCATGTGTAAAGAATATCAGTGTTAAAATTTTTGACAAGTTTTTTGCTTCGATTGGGTTATCTTACGCTGAAGCAATGAAAAATGGTTTTGAAGTTGAGGCAGCTTTTGTTAAAGCCAGAAACCTCGTCGGAGTTATGCCTGGCAGCGATTATGTATTCGGAAAAGTGTTAGCAGATAAAAACAGCAAACGAATAATCGGAGGCTCATTCCTTGGGGGTAAAGAAGTTTCTGGCTATGCGGATCTTCTATCTGCTTTAATAAAACTTAAAGCACCCGCTTCAGCGCTTTCAACAATTAATTATAACTATACCCCTCCGCTTTCGCCTTTTATAAATCTTTTCAGTATTATCGGCAAAAAATTTTCTAAAAATTTGTAAAAAGTTATTAATTGAAGAAAAAATCTAACTTCAAAAACTTTAAGCTTATTAATCATCCTCTGCTTCGCAGAGACATTACAATCCTGCGTGATAAAAAAACTAACACAGAGATGTTTAGGTCTGCAGTAACCAGAATATCTAATATTCTCGCTGTGGAGATTAGTAAAGAGTTTTCAATTTCTAATATAGCAGTTGATACTCCTCTCGAAAGAACAAATGGTTTCAAACTAAAGCAGGATGTGGTTCTTATTCCTGTTCTCCGTGCTGGTTTAGGTATGGTAAATGGTTTTTTACAGATTATTCCTGATGCAAGAGTAGGGCATATTGGTTTGGAGAGAGATGAAAAAACACTTCGCCCGAAAGGTTACTATTATAAAACACCAAAAAATTTGAATAAGTCTGAAGTAATACTTCTTGATCCTATGCTTGCGACAGGTGGAAGTGCATCGGAAGCAATTTCTATTCTTAAAAAGAGAGGAACCAAAGGTTTTGTCTTTGCCTGTCTGCTTGCTGCTCCGGAAGGAGTAAAAAAACTTTTAAATGATCATCCTGATGTAATGATTTTTGGTGCTGCCATCGATCGGGAATTAAATAAAAAAGGTTACATACTTCCCGGTTTGGGAGATGCAGGAGACCGAACTTTTGGTACGCTCTAATCTGGGTTTATTGCTTTTCTTTTTTCTTTTTCACACAGAAGTTTATTCTCAGGTTTATCCCGATGAAAGGGTTGATTATCTTTTAAAGACCGGAATAAGTCATATAGTTAATCAGGATTATAAAAGTGCTGAAGAATTATTTAATTCACTGAATAAAGAATTTCCCAAACTTCCACTTGGTAAAATATATTTGGCAGCTAATCGAATTGCAGAGGCTTATGATTATGCAGAAGATTTTGATGAAGAATTTATCCTGAATAGTCTTGAGGAAGCCAAAGAAGAGTCAGAAGAATTAATTGATTCGGATAATGAAAACATTTGGTATCATTATTTTTTCGCTTTAGCTGAGGGGTACACAGCATATTTTCATGCCATTAACGAAAGCTGGTTCACAGCTCTGTCCACTGGTATAAATGCAATTTCAGAATTTGATAAAATATTGGCTTTAGATGAAAAATTTTATGAAGCATATATTGCTATCGGCACATTTGATTACTGGAAGAGCAGAAAAATGGAGTTTATGGATTGGCTTCCATTCGGCAATGATTCAAGAAAAATCGGGATAGATAGGTTGAAGGTTGCAATCGATTCGTCAAATTATAATTCTTACCTAGCAATAAATTCTCTCATTTGGATTTATATCGATCAAAAAAGATTTGAAGATGCTATAAAAGTATCTGCAAAAGCGCTAAATGAATTTCCTGAATCAAGAACATTCAAATGGGGGAAGGCACGAGCGTACGAAGAGATAGATCCTTCAAAAGCAATTGTGCTCTATGTTGAAATTCTGAATTCCTATCCGGTATTAAAAAATGGAAATTATAAAAACGAAATTACTTTAAAGCACATTATAGCCCAGCAGTATGTAAAGCTTGGTGATAAAAAAAATGCCTTAAAATATTGCAACGATATACTTTCAATAAAAAACATTCCTGAAAAAACCGCAGATGAAATAGCTGAAAGACTTGAGCGTGTTAAATCATTGAAAAAGGAACTCACGGAGGAGAATTGATTTAATTTCTTACAAATGTCTGCCTTTAACATCTCACTAAAATGAAGTAAATTATTGATGGTAAGTTGCTTTATTTAGAAGAAGAGATAATGAGCTTAGAAAACCCGAAACATCAGGAAATGTTAGCAGATCTTCTGGCTGTCTGCCGTAAAAATCTACCCAAAGTAAATGAAGATCTAATAACAAAAGCTTTTGAGTTCGCAATTGAAGCACATAAGCATGATCTCAGAGCTTCCGGTGAGCCATACTTTTATCATCCCTACGAAGTGGCAATGATAGTTGCCGAAGAATTCCCTTTAGATGATATTACAATAGTTAGCACACTTCTGCACGATGTAGTTGAAGACACCGATTTTGATTTAAACCTCATGACAAAAGAATTTGGTAAGGAGGTTACAGATATCGTTGATGGTGTGACGAAAATAAGCGGCATCTTTAAAGGTCAGGATATTACCAAAGCAGAAAATTATCGTAAGATGCTACTTTCGATGGTTAAAGATGTGAGGGTGATACTAGTAAAGTTTGCAGACCGCCTTCACAATATGCGTACTCTCGAGTTTGTTAGTCCTGATAAGCAAAAACGTATAGCGCAGGAAACACTTGAAATTTATGCACCATTTGCAAACAGGTTTGGTCTTGCTAGAGTTAAATGGGAACTGGAGGATCTTTCCTTCAAATATCTAAACAAAGAAATGTATGAGGATCTTGTTCGAAAAGTCAAAAGTTCGCGAAAGGAAAGAGAATCATACATAAAGAAATTTTCGGATCCCGTCAAAAAGAAGCTGGAAGAATATAATCTTAAATATGAAATGGGAGGTCGTCCTAAACATTTCTATAGCATTTATAGAAAAATGATAAAGAGAAATAAACCATTCGAAGAAATATACGACCTTTTTGCCGTAAGGATTATTATTGATACTGAAAATTCAAATGACTGCTACACAACTCTCGGAATAGTAAATCAAATGTATCTACCCTTACCGGATAGGTTTAAAGATTACATTTCTATTCCGAAGAATAATAATTACCAATCAATACACACTACCGTCGTTGGACCTGAAGGTAGACTTGTAGAGGTTCAGATTAGAACAAAGAAAATGCATGAAATTGCCGAACGTGGTTTAGCTGCTCATTGGAAATATAAAGAAGATAAGTCTGCTACTGATAAAGATCTTGATAACTGGTTGGATTGGATAAGAGATATTTTTGAAGGTGCCGGCAAAGATGAAACTCGAAGAGAGATTCTCGAAGATTTTAAACTTAATCTTTACCAGGATGAAATTTACATATTCACTCCAAAAGGTGAATTAAGAAGACTTCCGATTGATTCGACACCAGTAGATTTTGCATTCGAGATTCATAGCAATGTTGGTTATCAATGTATTGGTGCCAAGATAAATGGAAAAATTGTTCCACTCGATACACCATTACATAGCGGAGACCAGGTTGAAATTATAACTTCTAAAAATCAACACCCAAACAAAAACTGGTTGAAATTTGTAAAAACCCAGAAAGCAAAAACCGCTATAAGAAAATGGATGAATAAGGAAGAAGAAATAATTGTTAAAGCGGGTAAGGAAATTTGGAATAAAAAATTGAAGAGGTTAAAGCTCTCGTTTACAACTACTGATGTATCTAAAATTGCAAGAAAGTTTAAATACGAAAACAACTCACAATTTTTCGCAGCTATTGCACAGGGAAATGTCAATCTTGATAAGATACTTGTAGATTCCAAAGATAAGTCAACCGAAGAACATGAAAAGATTCTTGAATTTGAAAAATTTGCAGACATTGCAAGAAAAGATGCGGGTGGGATTCTAGTCGATGGTAAATCTTCAGGGATTATGTACTCGTATGCAAAATGTTGTAACCCGATTCCTGGTGATCCGGTTATAGGTTATATAACTGTTGGTGAGGGGGTAAAAATTCATAGAAAAACTTGCAATAATTTAATCAATCTTTCAAAAATAGATGCTGATAAATTAATATCGGTTCAATGGCCAGGCACGGACGGAACTCTCTTCGTAGCAGGACTAACTGTTAAAGGAGAAGATAGTCCTGGTATTCTTAACGATATCGCTCATACCATCGTTACTTATAAAAACACAAATATAAAATCAATCAACATAAATACTAATGATTCAACTTTTGAAGGATCTGTTACAGTATATGTTAATAATCTGGAGCATCTTAACAACATTATAGAAAGATTGAAAAAGCTAAAGGGCCTTTATAAAGTAGAAAGATTTGAGGGCAGTTAGTAAAGATTGGAGCAGTTTGTAAAAGAATCCCGTATAATGGGAATTGATTTTGGGGAGAAAAGAATTGGAATTGCGTTAAGTGATCCTTTGTTTACTTTTGCATATCCGTTTACCACACTTCAAAACGATTCATCTTTTTTAAACAAGGTATCACTAATTTTTCTCGAAAAAAAAATAAGTAAAGTTATTCTGGGATTACCATCCTCAAGTTATAAATCATCGAAGGAATTGGTTCAAAAAGTTTTAAAATTGAAAGTAGATATTGAATTAAAAAATAAAATTGACGTTATTCTCTGGGATGAGGAATATACTTCAGCAATCGCAAAAGAGAAGGTGGTTGAATCTGTCACAAAAAAATCTAAACGAAGAAAAAAAGAATTATTAGACCAGCATTCTGCCGCTGTAATTTTACAGGAGTATTTAGATTCAAAGTAATTTAAGGGTCTTCTAAAAGAAATTGTTAAGTGATTTAACTAAGTATAAATAATTAAAAAAATTATCTAATAAAATGTTTGACATTAACATTCCAAAAAGCTATTTTTTCAGTCATAAATCAATCAATTGGGAGCATATCTATGGCAGCATTGTCACTTGACGCACTTGGAATGGTGGAAACCAAAGGTTTAGTTGGTTCCATCGAAGCTGCGGACGCAATGGTCAAAGCAGCAAAAGTAGAATTAATCGGAAAAGAAACTATCGGCGGTGGTTATGTCACTGTAATGGTTCGTGGTGATGTGGGAGCAGTTAAAGCTGCAACTGATGCTGGTGCGGCAGCAGCACAAAGAGTTGGTGAACTTGTTTCAGTTCACGTAATTCCTCGTCCTCATTCAGATGTTGAGATGATACTTCCAAAAAGATCTAAGTAGAAATTATTATGGCTGATAGAGCTTTGGGTATGATAGAAACCCGGGGATTGGTAGCAGCTATAGAGGCTGCCGATGCTATGGTTAAAGCGGCGAATGTAAAACTTCTCAGTAAGGAAAAAGTGCAGGCTGGACTAGTTACTATTCTTGTTGTAGGAGAAACTGCCGCTGTTAAATCCGCAATTGATGCCGGCGCTGCAGCAGCTCGAAGAGTTGGTGAATTAGTATCCACACACATAATACCAAGACCGGACGACCAGATAGAAGATATAGTTAATGGTATTGAAGTACCGGATGAAGAAATTAAGCAGGAATCAAAAATAACTTTAGAAAAGAAACCAGAGCGAAAAAAAAGAACAAGAATAATCAAAGAGGAAGAAGTTGAGATAGAAGAGGTCAAACCAGTTATAAAAACCTCTTCTTTTTCTACTATAGATAGATTGAAGCAGGAAGCTTTGGGAAAGGTTTCATCTCCAAAGGATGTAGATTTAACAACCAGTTCTTCTGCTAAACCGGGTTTTTCAATTAAAGAATTGGAAGTAATGAATGTTCATCAGCTTAGAAGATTTGCTAGGGACATAGATGAATTTCCGATTAAAGGAAGAGAAATTTCGCGTGCTAACAGAGGTGAGCTTCTGGATTTCTTTAAAACACTTCTAAAATAACTGCGTAAAAATATTTTTCTGCAAGGTAATTCTACAGTATTGCTTATATTAATATTGTGAGAAAAAAACTAAATATCTTTTTAGCATCAGTTGTCTTTTCAATTGTTTTATGGGGATCTATTTCGCTTTCCGATTATTATTATACAAATATTGACGTCAAACTTTCATTGGTAAACTTTCCGGTTGGAAATACTACTGGAACATTGCTTCCAGATAAAGTCAAGCTCAGAGTTAAAGGCAGGGGCTGGAAACTATTATCCCTGAATGTGGGACCGGAATCTGAATTTATTGTAACATCAGGCAAGGATAGTGGTTGGCATACTATCAGCTTGTACAATTTTCTTGAAAGTAACCGCTGGCTCCTTTCTGATGTTGATATTATTAACATACAGCCAGATTCTTTGAGATTTTTCGTCGAGAGAACGATTTCGAAAAAGTTGTCTCTTATTCCTGACTTACATTTAGAATTTAAACCTGGTTATGGTTTAGCTTCTGATATTATACTTAATCCTGATTCAGTGATGGTTACTGGACCAGTAAGTTATTTAAAACCTATGAAAACAATAAAAACTGAAAACAAATCATTCGGACCTCTTGATGCAAGAACGGAAAGCGAGGTTGGTTTACCAAGGATAAATGGATTCAGCTTTGATGCTAATATAATTGATGTGCTGCTTGATGTTCAGAAAATAGTTGACAAACAATTTGATAATATTTTGGTTGAAGTTTCAGGTGTTCCACCAGGTAAAGAGGTTGTGCTGCTGCCAAATAAAATTGCATTAAATGTTAGAGGAGGAATTGAAATTCTTGGCAAGCTGAATGAGAATCATTTTCATGCAAGCATTAGGTATGAAGACCTTGTTCGTGATACAACCGGCAGCATTGCACCTGATATTGAAATGCCTAAAAATGTGACTATCCAGTATCTTAAACCAGAAAGATTACACTACATTATCAGGACATTTTAATCGTAATCAATTCCGCTTACGGGTTTCAATTGTGCAAAAAGTTTATCTATATTAACAAATAAAATTCATTTCAATAAAAAGTAAAAAATATGTTCATTTCATTTGAAGGAATAGATTTTTCAGGAAAATCAACACAAATAGAACTACTTAAAGACTATTTGGTTGAACACGGTAAAAAGGTAGAGGTATTAAGAGAACCGGGAGGAACTGAAATATCGGAGAAAATAAGAAACATTCTGCTTGACAATAAAAACCTGGAAATGTTTGGTGAGGCTGAGCTTCTTCTGTTTTCAGCCAGTCGTGCCCAGCTTGTTAGGGAAAAAATTCGTCCTTATTTGGAAAAAGGTATTTATGTAATTTCGGACAGGTTTCATGATTCCTCAACTGCATATCAGGGTTATGGCAGAGGAGTTCCTTTAGGAATCGTGGATAATGTCCATTCTCTTGCTATTGGTGATACTATTCCCGAATTGACATTTTTCATTGATATTCCTGTCGGTATCGCAAATGAAAGACGAAAAAAGAAATCTAAAGGAAAACTTGATAGAATTGAACTTGCAGATTTAGAATTTTATAATCGTGTAAGAAGCGGGTATCTTGAAATAGCAAGAAAAGAAGAAAGATTTAAAGTTATTGATGGAACCCAAACAATTGAAACAATACAAACTCAAATTATCTCAGAATTAGAATTGATTAACCGGAGGTAACGTCAAAAATGAAAAAGAAACTTAAATGGATATTTGGATTTTTATTTATTGGAATTTTAATAACCGGTTTCTATCCGGGTAAGGGAGATATCTATTTTGAAATTTCCAAGAATCTTGACTTGCTTGGTAGAGTCTATAAAGAAATATCGTTTAACTATGTAGACGAAATCGACCCCGAGAAATTCCTAAGAGCAGGCATTCAGGGTATGCTCTCATCTCTTGATCCATATACAATTTTTATTGATGAAAAGAAAATTGAAGATATTGATTTAATTACAAATGGCACATATGGCGGAATTGGGATTTCGATCGGGATTAGAGGAGACGATGTAACAGTAGTTGAAGTTATGGATGGCTACGCAGCTCAAAGGCAGGGAATAAGAATAGGTGATATAATTATTGAGGCAGGTGGAAAAAAAATATCACCTGAAAACATTGATGACATATCTTCTCTTGTTAAAGGAGAACCTGGTTCAACTGTAGAACTTAAAATTGTAAGAGATGAGTTACGGGATACCGTACTCTTTAATTTAGTGAGGGAAGAAGTGATAGTAAAAAACGTCACTTATTCAGGATTTTACCCGGAGAAGAGCAATAATGTTTACCTTAAGCTTTCGAATTTCAGCAGGGCGGCAAGCGATGAAATCAAAAAAACAATAAAAGAATTAAAAGAACAGAAACCAATAAAATCAATTGTGTTCGACCTTCGTGGAAATCCGGGTGGATTGCTAGATATTGCTGTTGATATTTGTGATAAATTATTAGCCCGTGATCAGCTAGTTGTTTCTACAAGGGGAAGAGATCCTAGCAGCGAAAAACAATATTTTTCTCGGGAAGAACCCATTGTTGATAAGGATGTTAAAATTATTTTATTAATAAATAGCGGAAGTGCTTCTGCATCAGAAATTGTTGCCGGTGCTCTTCAGGATCACGACCGGGCTGTAATTCTTGGTACCAAATCTTTCGGGAAGGGATTAGTTCAAACAATAACACCTCTTAGCTATAATACATCTTTAAAGATAACCACTGCGAAATACTATACACCGAGTGGAAGATGTATTCAGCGTATTGATTATTCTGAAGGCAGCGAAATAATAAAGAACTTGAGACCTGAATCCGATCAGAAATTCTTCACTGATAATAAACGGGAAATGTTCGCTAAAGGTGGAATTACACCTGATACAACAGTAGAGTTCAATATCGATGGAGAGCTAACAAAAGATCTGCTCGCAAAAGGTTATTTCTTCAAGTTTGCCAATAATTTTTACTATAATAACCCTAACATAGAATACTCTAATCTGGCAGATGATAAATTATTTAAGGATTTTAAAGATTTTCTGACAAATGAAAATTTCTCTTATAAATCCCAGGCAGAAATTGAAATTGACAACTTAGTAAAAGGCGTAACAGGTCAGGATGGAATTAAGAAAGACCTATTAAAAATAAAGAATGAATTAGCGGGGTTGTTTAGTAAGGAAATGCAAATATACAAGCACGAAATTCTTATGGAAATTAAATCAGAGCTTGCAGCAAGATACCTAGGGATGGAAGGCAGAATACAGGAACAATTGAATTATGATGAACAAGTGCAAGTTGCGATCAGAATTATTAATGACCAGAGTACATATAACCATTTGTTGAACATACATACAATGAATTAAACAGAAATTTCTTTTTAAATTTTTCTTTGAGCTATTTTTTTTGATTACTATTAAAAATAATCACCATACAATCAGGGAAAAACTTTTATGATGGAAATAATAATTCTTTTACTGATAGGTCTTGCTGCAGGAGTTGCAAGCGGTATTCTGGGAATCGGAGGCGGGATTCTTGTAATTCCAGCACTGGTGCTGCTATTGAATTATTCACAGAAAGCTGCTCAGGGAACTTCACTCGGCTTGTTGCTTCCTCCAATTGGATTACTGGCAGTCCTGAATTATTACAAAGCGGGATATGTTAACTTAAAAGCTGCTGGCATAATGATAATCACTTTTCTTATCGGTAGTTATTTTTCTTCTAAACTGGCTGTAGATTTGCCCGAAGGAGTTATAAAGAAAATTTTTGCTGTCTTTCTCTTATTCTATGCCATTAAACTTTTTTTTGGTAAATGAAAAATTAATTTACTCCTGATATCGAATGTTGTTGGCGTCAGTTTTTTCTAAATCATATTATTCAATTTGTCCTTCTTGCCAGAGCGAAAGTACCTTGCGGACTTCACGACCAAGAAATACTAAAGAAAGGATAATCAGTTCATTACCTTTCATAGGAATTTATAGATGTAAAAAATGCGGGTGGAGGAACTGGAAATTCAATTATTTTCTTAGCGGTCGCGTACTAAAAAAAATAATTTTTTATATTATTCTGATGCTGTTGGCATCGTTTATTGTGTTTAATATACTTAAGCTGGTGGTATAGTTGAGTAATAAAATTCTTTGTATAATAAAATCAAAGTATTAATTAATAAGCAATAAAGTCTTATTAAATTTGCTTTAAATAAATAAAATTAAGATTTTAAGGCACCAAAAAAAATTGAAGAATATATCAGCACGTAGTTGCTGTTAATTAAAGCCTCCGAGCTTCATTTTTTCATAATAAATTACGGAATTTTACATAAATCTTGCTATCAGGATTTTTTTCAGTAGTGTGTTGCATTTCATTTCCAAAACAATTTCTATTGATATTATTCAAAAGTAGATCATGAAAAAATCTTATCTTGATTATATCCTCAGAAATCGACTACCTGTAACTATTTTTGTAGTTTTAACCACCTTTGCGTTAACTTACTTTGCTTCAAGAGCGGAAAGGGATGGGGTTGGTTATACACCAAATCAGCCCATTAACTATTCTCATAAACTACATGCAGGGACTATGAAGATAGATTGTCAGTATTGCCACGTTGGAGTTGAAAAATCTCGATATTCAATGGTTCCTCCTGTTGCTACTTGTATGAACTGTCATACCATTGCCAGAAAAGATAAGCCTGAAATTCAAAAATTAACCGAGTACTACAATGAGAATATACCTCTTCAGTGGAAGAGGATTCATAAAGTCCCGGACTATGCTTATTTCAATCATAGCGTTCATGTAAACAAAGGAATCGAATGTGAATCGTGTCACGGTGATATTAAACAAATGGAAAAAGTCGGACAAATGCAATCGTTTACCATGGGAAGCTGTCTAAACTGTCACAGGAATGCTCACGACAGAATGCCTTATCTAAAAAATGTAAACAAAGGTCCGGAGAACTGCTGGGCTTGTCATAGGTAATAAAATGTATATGAACAGAAAAAAATTTTTTACATTAATTTTTACGAGTTTTCTTGGTATAGCATTCTTAAGAATGAATCCATTGAAACTTTTTGGTTTGAAGAAAAATTCATCAACCGGAAATTCGATGAAAGTTAAAATAAATCCTCTTGCAGTTAACAGAGACAAGACAGGAAAGAAGAATGGCTGAAAATCTTACCACGGTTAAAAATACAGATCCAAACCTGCCTACCGAACAGGTAGGCTACTGGCAGTCATTCGAAGAATTATATAATGATCCCGAATTTGTGCGAATTCATCAGGATGAATTTAAAGAAGGTTTTTCTGAACAACCGGAAACATCCGGAATGTCGCCTATTTCAAGAAGGAAATTCCTCGCACTGTTGGGTGCTTCTGCAGCACTTGCAGGAACTGCTTGCTCTGATTACAGGGATAAAGGAGAAATAATTCCTTACAATAAAAAACCTGAAGAAGTCATACTCGGAAAACCTAATTACTACGCATCAACCTGCACTTTGTGTAAAAATGCTTGTGGTATCCTTATTAAAACTCGTGAGGGAAGACCAATAAAAATTGATGGCAATCCTGATCATCCTGTTTCAAAAGGAAAAATTTGTGCTCAAAGTCAGGCAAGTATAATGAATTTGTACGATCCCGACAGGTTAAAGAATCCGAAGAAAAAAATCGACAGAAGATTTATTGATTACAACTGGAAAGATGCTAACAATGAAATAATAAGTGATTTGATGAATGCAGGAAAAAAAGAGATAGCCCTAATTACTCATTCGATTGTCTCGCCAACTACCAAAAAAGTTCTGGATGATTTTGTTTCGAAATATCCTACTACTAAAATTTATTCATATGAACTTTTTGATAATTCAGTCAGAAATTCTGCCTGGAAGAAGTGCTATGGTTCCGGAGATTTCCAGGCCATAAAATGGAATGATGCAAATGTTATTTTATCACTCGACGGCGATTTTTTAGGAGAATCAAATAATAAAATAGAGAATGTAAGACTGTTTTCTGAAGGAAGAGATGTAATCAATAAAAAATTTAATCGTCTTTACATAGTTGAAGGTAATTTAACTATAACGGGAATGGCTGCTGACTATCGTTTGAGACTAAGACCCGATCTTCAATTGAACTTTTTATTAAGTCTGATAGATGCCTTGAATAAAAAGGGTGCAGGTATAGTTCTTAAGACAAGTGATAACACTTTGGAGAGATTTTCTAAAGAGAATAATCTAAATCAGGAAAATTTAAACGCACTCGTTTTAGATTTATTAAAGAATAAAGGTAAATCATTTATCTATGCCGGAGATCAACTTTCAGAGGACGTCCACATTGCAGTTAACTCTTTAAACCGTTCACTTGGTAACGAAGGACTTTATAATTACGAATCAGCAGTTTCGAATATTTTACCACTTTCTGCGAATGAAGATTTAAAAACCTTATCATCGAAAATGAAAGCAGGCGAAGTTGCTGTTGCGATTCATTTGAATTCAAATCCTGTTTATCATTTGCCATTAGATTTAGGATATGAAGAAGCTTTATCTAAAGTTGATACAGTTATTAGTTTAGTCGAATTGGAAAACGAAACCTCAGAATTATCAAAATTCGTATTGCCTACAAATAACCAATTAGAATCCTGGGGCGATACAAAGACAAGGATAGGATTTTATTCACTCCAGCAGCCGGTTATTGCACCACTCTATGATACCAGGCAGGTTGAATCTATTATATTAACCTGGATATCAGACGATTCCTCTTCTTATAATGAATCAGTTTATCATAATTACTTGATGAGCAATTGGGAGAAAAATATTTATTCCTCTTTGAATAGTAAATTGGAATTCAAACGGTTTTGGTATGGTGCACTTCACGATGGTGTGGTTGTTAGTAAAGAAAAATCTTCATCGTTAGGACCGTTTAATGATTCAATTATTGCACAGATTAAGGCAACTCCTGCTTCTGACAACTTCACATTACATATTAAAGAAAGTTATGCAGTCAGAGATGGCAGGTTTGCAAATAACGGCTGGCTCCAGGAACTACCTCACCCCGTTTCAAAAGTTGTATGGGATAATTATGCAGCTATCTCTACTAAAACTGCTAATGATTTAGGTTTGAAGAGTAACGATTTAGTAGAAATTTCAAATGGAAAAAATTCCTTGAAAGTACCTGTTTTCATTCAACCGGGTGCGTCCGATCATTTAATTACAATTGAAACCGGCTATGGGAGAAAAATTGGTGGAACTGTTGGAACCGGAGTAGGTTTCAATGCTAACATTCTTTTAAACTCGAACACAGGATTATCTCCATGGCTTTACTCAAATGTTAAAGTTGAAAAAGTGAATGACGCTTACAAACTAGTAACAGCACAGACAGTTTATGCTTTTAATGAAGGACGGACGGCAGATCTTCCTCGGAAAAGAGGAATCATTAAAGAAGGTACAGTAAAAGAATATCTTAGTAATCCTGCTTTCATTCATACGGGAGAAGAGCATAAAGATTATAGTGTAAATCCGCCTATTCAATACAACGGCCTTAAGTGGGGAATGTCAATAGACATGAACCGGTGTCTGGGTTGCGGTGAATGTGTTGTTGCTTGTAATGTTGAAAACAATATTCCCGTTGTTGGTAAAGAGCAGGTTGATCATGGAAGGGAAATGCATTGGATAAGAATAGACAGGTATTATTCAGGTGATCCTGAAGATCCGAAAGTAAACAACCAGGTAATGGTTTGTCAACAATGCGATCAGGCTCCGTGTGAAAATGTCTGCCCGGTCGCCGCTACATCACACAGCCCCGACGGTTTAAATCAAATGGTATATAACCGATGTGTTGGAACTAGGTACTGTTCAAATAACTGTCCTTATAAAGTAAGAAGATTTAATTATTTCAATTTCCGTGATCATTTTAAGAATGGTTATCAGGAAACACCGGTGTTCGCTCTGCTTCAAAACCCTGAAGTTACGGTTCGTTCACGTGGTGTTATGGAAAAATGTACTTTCTGTATTCAGCGGATAAGTGAAGCGCGAGCTCAGGCAACCAGAGAGAAACGGGATCTAAAAGGTTTGGATGTTAAAACAGCATGCCAGGAAGCTTGCTCAACAAATGCTATTAATTTTGGTGATATAAATAATAAAGAAGAAGAATTTTACACTTACAGAAATCATGAACTTGGTTATTACGTTCTTGAAGAATTAAATGTTAAACCAAATGTTACATATATGGCAAAGCTCAGAAATGCTCATTCGGAGGATGTTTAGTGAGCACAGACTATTCAATAGAAGCTCCTGTTGTTAGAGGTCGTCTATCTCTGTCGGAGATAGAAGAACTTGTAGCAAAACCTCTTGATTCAAAACCGGATAAAAAATTCTTTATTGCATTAAGTATATCAGGAAGTGCTTTGCTCATTGGTGCGGTTTGCCTTTTTTACACTTTTTACTACGGTATTGGAATGTGGGGCAATAATCAACCGGTGGGTTGGGGATTCGGGATTGTAAATTTTGTGTTTTGGGTTGGAATCGGTCATGCAGGCACACTCATTTCTGCAATTCTCTTTTTGTTAAGGCAAAGATGGAGAACCGGTATTGCCCGTTTTGCAGAAGCAATGACAATTTTTGCGGTTATGTGTGCCGGTATATTTCCTATTATTCACACAGGAAGGCCCTGGCTTGCCGGTTATTTAACTCCTTACCCGAACCAGCATGGGCTTTGGGTAAACTTTACATCGCCTTTGGTTTGGGACGTGTTCGCGGTATCAGTTTACTTTACTGTGTCACTTGTTTTTTGGTACACAGGTTTGATTCCTGATTTTGCAACTTTACGCGACAGAACAACTTCAAAAATTAAAAAGACCATTTATTCAATATTTAGTTTAGGATGGAGACATTCTTCCCGTCACTGGCAGCATTATGAAAAAGCTTATGTAATTCTTGCAGGATTTGCTACGCCATTAGTACTTTCAGTTCACACAATAGTAAGTTTTGATTTTGCTGTTTCTATATTGCCTGGCTGGCATTCGACAATCTTTCCTCCGTATTTTGTTGCCGGTGCAATCTTTTCCGGATTTGCAATGGTTGTTACAGTTTTGGTTTTTGTAAGGAAGATTTTTGATCTACAGAATATTATTACTATAGATCATCTTGAAAAAATGAACAAGGTAATTCTGGCTACTGGACTTATGGTTGGTTATTCCTACGGTATGGAGTTTTTTATTGCATGGTACAGTGGTGTGCCGTTTGAACAATTTGTTTTCATCAATAGAGCTTTCGGTCCCTACGCCTGGGCTTATTGGATAATGGTTAGCTGCAACGTATTCTTCCCTCAATTATTCTGGTTCAAAAAAATCAGAAGATCTATTCCTGTAATGATGGTGATTGTTATTCTCGTAAATGTGGGAATGTGGTTTGAGAGATTTGTTATTGTTGTTACATCATTACACCGTGATTTTCTGCCTTCGAGCTGGGGTATGTATGCACCAACACTAATTGATGGCGGAATTTTATTAGGAAGTTTTGGCTTATTCTTCACACTTGTCATTTTATTTACAAAAGCCCTGCCTGTAGTTTCAATTTCTGAAATAAAAGCAGTTGCCGACGGAGCTCAGCCAGCACATCATAGGGGTAAACTCAATGGCTGATAAAAAGATTTTTGGCGTTACTGCTCTCTTCAATAATCCTGATGCTATAATTTCAGCGGCAAATAAAGTTGCCAGTTCAGGTTATACTAAATGGGATGTGAATTCACCTTATCCTCTGCACGGAATAGATAAGGCTATGAAAATGAAACCCTCCAAACTGGGTTTTGTTACAATGATATTTGGGCTATCCGGAGTTGTTCTTGCTTTGTTGCTGATGTGGTGGACAATGTCAGTTGATTATCCGATGATAATTGGTGGTAAACCATTCTTCTCACTGCCTGCATTTGTTCCGGTTACTTTTGAAGTGACAGTAATAATGGCAACTGTTTCCACTGTAGTTGCTATGTTCGCATTCTTTTTTGGTTTGCCCAGAAATGCTCATGCTTTACATGATACTGATTATATGAAAAAAGTCTCACGTGATCATTATGGAATAGTAATCGAAGCCGATGACCCTAGGTTTGATGAAAGATCAACCATTGAATTTTTGAGAAGTCTGAATCCTCTTTCCACTGAAATTATTTATTATCCCGAAAAAGAAAGATATCCCATCTTTGAACCAAGATTTATTACTTTTCTTTTTGGTGTTGCAGTAGTTGTTTCTCTAGGAACATATTTGATGCTTAATAAGCTGATGTATATTCAACCTTTCAACTGGATGGATGATCAGGCAAAAATAAGTCCTCAATCCAGTAGTACGTTTTTTGCTGATGGAAGAGGAATGAGACTTCCGGTTGAGGGAACAGTTGCACGTGGTTTTATTCCTTATCCGTTTATGGGGGAAACAAATCCAAAAGAGGTTTTATCAAATCCATATTTTCCAACAAAAGCAAATCTAGAATTAGGGCAAAGAAAGTTTTTAACTTACTGCAGCCCTTGCCATGGAAATTACGCAGAAGGGAACAGCAGGTTAGCAGGGCAATTTCCTAATCCTCCCACATTACATTCAGATCGTGCAAGAAATTTTGAAGACGGTATGATATATCATATTATTACAAATGGACAAAATGCAATGCCATCTTACGCTTCTCAGGTTACCAGAGAAGAGAGATGGGCAATTGTTAATTACATACGTGTACTGCAAAGAGCTAAAAATGCAACAGATTCCGATCTCAAATTTGTGAAAGTGGAGTGAGCCATAGATGAATGACGGTGAACTAACATATCATAAAAAAGATTTACCCTCAAGCATTTCAAAAATTGGAATGGTGCTGCTCGCTATCGGAGTAATTCTTGGTGTGGTTGCATTCTTCGTTGATCACTCAAGGGCAGTATTTAACTACCTTATTGCTTTTGCTTTTATGATTAGCATTGGAGTAGGTGCTTTGTTTCTAATCGCTCTTGAATATGTTGCAGGTGCTGACTGGAGCGTGCCAATCAGGAGAGTAGTTGAGTTCTTTGCTGCTATCATTCCATTTCTGGCTATACTGGTTATTCCTCTGCTATTTAATATGGGTGAATTATTTCACTGGTCACATACAGAAGCAATAACCCAAGATAAAATTTTGCAAGGAAAAGCACCTTATCTTAACGTTCCGTTTTTCATAATTCGTGTTTTTGTTTTGATTGGTATTTGGTCTCTTTTCTATTTCTTCTTTGTGCGAAACTCAAAGATGCAGGATTCAACAAAAGATCAGAAACTAACAAAGATTAATATCAGATTGTCTGCAATCTTCATCCCAATATTTGCGCTGAGCATTACCATTTCTGCAGTTGATTGGTTGATGAGCATTCAACCTCACTGGTTCTCGACAATTTTTGGAGTTTACTTTTTTGCGGGGACAGTAGTCGCTGCACTTGCTGCTGTAACTCTCGCAACAGTTTTGTTAAAAGAGAATGGTTATCTTCATCCTGCAATGACTAACGATCATCTTTTCAGTCTTGGTGCACTTCTTTTTGCATTTGTAAATTTCTGGGGTTACATCGCATTTTCTCAGTTCCTTTTAATGTGGTATGCGGATTTACCAGAAGAGACTTCCTGGTTTTTACAGAAATGGGAAGGTAGCTGGGCAATCTTTTCAATAGGATTGATCGTAATTCATTTTCTTGTTCCTTATGTAACATTACTGTCACAGCCGGCAAAGATGGATCCAAAAAAATTAAAGTTCATTTCGGTCTGGCTTTTATTTGCACACTTGTATGATCTTTTCTGGCTTGTTATGCCAGGAATGAAGCAACTATCCGGTGGATATTCATTTAGCTGGATTGATTTTGTTTTTCCAATTGCAGTAGTCGGAATAATAATTTTAGTTTTTAATATGAAAGCAAAAAAGGAAAATCTTGTTCCAATTGGTGATCCTAAATTGAAACGGGGATTGGATTTTCATTTATAAATTCTTATGGAAGAAATAAAGAAAATAATTTCTGAATTTATTGAGAAAGTGAAAGAGAATCCCGGAACTTTATTTGGTTTTCTCTATCCGTATTTTCTGGTGATCATTATAATAATTGGATTGTACTATGTTGCTAATATCGGAAATGTTGCTATAAATAAAACTCCGGCATTTGTTTCTGATACAACCCTGATAGCAGATCTTCCAGTAGTTCCGGCACGAACAGTTCCTCCAGTTGATATTTTCAAAATGAAAGAGGCTACACCCGAGCTTATTCAAAAAGGAAAAGAACTATATGTAAAAACCTGTGCCGCTTGCCATAACGAATCAGGAGCTGGCGGTGGACCTGCATCAGTTGGTTTAAATCCTGCACCACGCAATTTTACAAGTCCCGATGGCTGGATAAATGGGAGAACTTTAAGTAGAATTTATACAACTCTCGAAGAAGGCATTCAAAGCAGCGCAATGATTTCATATAACTTTCTCACTCCTGAAGAGAGGATAGCTTTAGCTCATTACATAAGAACTGAGTTTATGAAAGATCCTCCTAAAGATACAGATGATGATCTTAAAGCATTGAATCAGCTTTATAATCTTTCGGCAGGAATGAAAATTCCGGCACAAATATCAGTAGCTGCAGCAATGGAAATAATTGCAAATGAAGCAAATCAAAAAGAAAAAAAACTCAGTGCAACAATTTCTAAGATTGAGAATGATAGAAATAATTCATCAGCGAGGTTGTTTAATTATATATCTGATAATAAAAAACTTGCAATCTCTTCCCTAATAAACGCTGAAAGCTGGAGAATAAGTGAAAATAAATTAATGGACTTTTTAACTTTGAACGTTAATCAAAATGGATTTAATGGAAGAATATTTAATTTATCAGATTCAGAATGGAATGGATTATATATTTATCTTAAACAGGTTTTATAATATAATAAAATGAAGTTATTCATAGTTACAATAATTTTAAGCTTATCAGTAGTTTCAATCTCTTTATCCAATGATAAAATAGAAGTTGGAATTGATGAGCAATTGGGAAAACACATTCCACTTGATGTTACATTCAATGATGAAGATGGAAATCAGGTAACCCTGAAAAATTTAATAACAGGTCCAACAATTTTAACTCTTGTTTATTACCATTGTCCGGGAATATGTAATCCATTAATGTTTGAGTTAGCAAATGTAATGAACAAATCTGACCTTGAACCCGGGTACGATTACAATGTAGTTTCTATTAGTATTGATGAATTTGAAACCTCGAAGGAAGCTTCTGATAAAAAGAGAGAAATGCTATCCGGGTTTGATAAAGAAGTATCGCTGTCAAGCTGGAGATTCTTAACAGGTTCAAAAGAGAATATTAAGAAAGTTACCGATTCGGCAGGATACTATTTCAAACGAGTAGGGAATGAGTTAAGACATGCCGGAGCAATAATTTTTGTGGATAAAAATGGAAAGATTTGTCGCTATCTTATTCCCAGTTATACTGACAACCATGGATTTGGTATTTTACCTTTCGATTTTAAAATGGCAGTGCTCGAAACTTCCGCGGGAAAAGAGACACCTACAATTGCACGGGTATTACAATTTTGTTTCAGATATGACCCTGCAGGACACAAATACGCAATAAACCTAACACGAATTTTTGGAGCTGCCATATTATTATTTTCAGGAATATTTTTACTTATAATAAAGTTGAAACCGAAAAAAGAAATAATTAAACAAAGGTGATATTAAATGTCTGCTGATGCAGCAACAATAAATATAAACGGACACGAACCAAGTTATTTAGAATATAAAGGAATGCATTCCGGAATTTTAGGCTGGATTCTTTCAACCGATCATAAAAGAATAGGGATTCTTTACCTTATTTCTCTCTCAATCTTTTTTATGGTCGGTGTAACTTTCGGGTTTTTGATGCGGCTTGAATTAATAGCCCCAGGCAGAACTATAATGGATGCTCAAACCTATAACTCCCTGTTTACATTGCACGGAGTTATAATGATATTCCTTTTTGTCGTTCCCGGAATTCCGGCTGTGTTTGGAAACTTTTTTTTACCTATCCTCATTGGAGCAAAAGACGTTGCCTTTCCTAGAATTAATTTGTTGTCATGGTACCTATATGTTACAGGCGGATTGCTTGCAGTTATTGCTATTCTTCTTCCCGGTGGACCAGCAGATACCGGATGGACCTTTTATATTCCTTATTCTGTCAGAACTGGCACTAATGTAACATTCGCTCTGTTTGCTGCGTTTGTTCTTGGGTTCTCATCTATTTTAACCGGATTGAACTTTATAACTACTGTGCATCGCTTAAGAGCATCTGGTATGAGTTGGTTTAAAATGCCTCTTTCAGTTTGGTCTTTTTATGCAACTGCCTGGGTACAGGTTTTAGCTACACCAATAATCGGAATCACATTATTATTAGTTGCTATTGAAAGATGGCTTGGTGTTGGTATTTTTGATCCGGCACTTGGCGGTGACCCGGTTTTGTATCAACATCTTTTCTGGATTTATTCTCATCCTGCGGTTTATATTATGATTCTGCCCGCGATGGGTATTGTATCAGAAATAATTCCTGTATTTGCTCACCGAACTATTTTTGGATACAAGTTTATTGCATTTTCGAGTATAGCCATTGCCTTGTTTGGTTCTCTGGTTTGGGCACATCATATGTTTACTGTGGGAATGAGTGACACCGGTCAGTTTATTTTTTCACTGCTCACAATGGTTGTTGCAATTCCAAGTGCCATTAAAGTGTTTAACTGGGTCGCAACACTTTACAAAGGGTCAATTGATCTGACGACACCGCTGCTCTTTGTCCTCGCATTCATATTTCTTTTTACCATTGGCGGACTTACCGGTGTTATGCAGGGAATACTTTCTATAGATATTCAGGTTCACGACACTTCATTTATTGTTGCTCATTTTCATTATGTGATGTTTGGCGGAACTGGATTTGGTTTCTTTGCTGCACTGCATTACTGGTTTCCAAAGATGTTCGGTAGGATGTACAACGTAAAATTATCTAAAATCTATTTTTGGCTGCTCTTTATAGGTTTTAACTTCCTTTATTTCCCGATGTTTATTATGGGTTGGCTGGGAATGCCAAGAAGGTATTATGATTACTTACCTCAATTTCAGCCATACCATTTGACTTCTACAATCGGGTCGTGGATTTTAGTTTCAGGCGTTCTCCTGATGGTGTATAATATGTATCGTTCAGTGAAGAAAGGAAAGGTCGTTACTGAGAAAAATGTTTGGGGAGGAGAAACTCTTGAGTGGCAGATTGATACCCCGCCTATTCATGAAAATTTTAAAGAGATTCCTGTAATTAAAACAGATCCTTATCAATATAAAATGAATGAAGAAGAATTAGAAAAAGAGGAAGTTAGTTGAACTCAACCGAACATACCGCAGAGGCACATGTGCACAGAGACGATGTAGGTTCACGGATGGGAATGTGGCTATTTCTTTTCACAGAACTTATACTGTTTGGTGGGATGTTTCTTCTTTATTCAGTTTACAGATTTCAATATGCTGATGCATTTCATCTAGCCGCCAAAGAATTAAATACAATAATGGGAGCATTTAATACAGCGGTTCTGCTAACTAGCAGTATGACAATGGCTCTTGCAATTGTTGCTATCCAGAGAGATCAGAAAGTTTTATCACTGTTTTTGCAGATGGTTACAATTTTCCTTGCACTTTTCTTTTTGGTAAATAAATATTTTGAGTGGACCGCTAAATTTCATCATGGTATTTACCCGGGCAGTGAAGAACTTCTTTCAAAAAGTTCCGGAGAAATATTATTCTTTGGATTGTATTTCGTTATGACAGGCTTACACGGTGTTCATGTTATTGTCGGAATGTTTCTAATAGCAATCATGGCACGTATGACCAGGAGAGGAATTATTACGCATAATAATTATGTCAGGCTTGAAAACATAGGTTTGTACTGGCACCTTGTAGATATTATATGGATCTTCCTCTTCCCATTATTCTATCTTATTACGTAAGGAAAGTAAATGGAAAAACACGATTACTATCACGAACACTCTCACAGTTACGGTATTTATATACTGGTCTGGCTCGGACTTATGGCTCTTACAGCATTAACCGTTGTTATAGCTGGAATGAATATCGGAAGATTCACCGTTGTTACAGCCTTAATTATTGCTTCTTTCAAAGCTTATCTCGTGCTGACAATATTTATGCATCTGAGGAGTGAAACCAAAACTTTTCTTGTGTTTGTAATTGTAGCATTACTGTTTCTGGGTATTTCGTTTGTGTTATTGTTTTCTGATTATTCTTTTCATTAAGGATATAAAGAATGTTTGATGATTTATCAAATTTTGCTAGCTCGACTGATGTAACATTCCTTTTTGCGCTTATAGTTTCTATCTTTTTTGTTTTACTAATAACATTTCTGATGATATTTTTTGTTATTAAGTATAACCGGAAACGAAATCCAAAAGGAACAAATATTCATGGCAACGTTGGTTTAGAGATTACCTGGACTGCTATTCCGACTATTATCGTTCTGATAATGTTTTGGTTTGGATGGCAGGGTTACGAAGAAATGGTAAATGTACCTAATGGGGCAATGCCAGTGAACGTTACCGCCCGGCAGTGGCAATGGAGTTTTACATATGAAAATGGAAGAACTACAGATACTCTTTATGTTCCCGTTAACAGGCCAATTAAATTAACTCTTCAATCAACTGATGTTAACCATGCTTTCTTTATCCCGGCTTTCAGACTGAAGAAAGATGTTTTTCCAAATAGGGAAAGAATCGCATGGTTCGAAGCTAAAGAAATTGGCAGGTATGATATTGCTTGTGCGTCCTATTGCGGACTAAATCATTCACATATGTACTCTAAAATAGTAGTAATGAATCAAAAAGATTTTGATAATTGGAATTCAGAATATGCAACGAAGGACTCTGTCAAAGTAAAAGATACTGGAAATAAAAATTAAACTAAGAAAAAATTAACCTGAAAAAAAATCTAAAAATATTTTTCGAATTAACTAAAATCAGAATAACTTCGTTTGTTACTTTAACGACTGCTTTCGGATTTATAGCTGCTACTGGAAAAATAAATCTTGAAATCATTCCCGTCCTTACGGGTGTTCTGTTATTAGCATTTGGTTCTGCAGCGTTAAATCACTTCCAGGAAAAAGAATTTGATTCAATGATGGATCGTACGAAGAACAGACCGATTCCTTCAGGTAGAATCAAATCAAACGATGCACTGGCAATATCTTTAATTTTAATTTTATTAGGGTCATTGGTTCTTATAATTGGTTCCAACCTAATAGCTTTTAGTTTAGGGTTATTAGATCTTGTCTGGTACAATTTTGTTTACACATTACTAAAAAGAAAAACATCTTTTGCTATTGTTCCCGGATCTTTGGTTGGAGCGATTCCTCCAATTATTGGTTGGGTTGCTGGTGGTGGGGTACTATTTGATCCTCAGATTCTTGCAATAGCTTCTTTCTTTTTTATCTGGCAGATACCACATTTCTGGCTTCTTCTTTTAGTTATGGATAAAGATTACCATCAAGCAGGTTTTCCAACTCTGACTCAAGTTTTCAGTCGGAACCAATTATCGAGGATTACATTTATTTGGATAATTTCCACAGCGGTAACCGGTTTTTTGATAACTCTTTTTGGTTTGGTTACTGATATCTGGATAAGTCTCGCCTTATTTATCAGCAGTTTATGGCTTACTTGGAAAGCGTTTAAACTTTTAGCTGATAGCGAGGATTTTTCGGTATTCCGATCAACGTTTGGTTACATTAACTACTTTGCACTATTTGTCGTATTCTTAATTTCAATTGATAAACTAATTTATTAAAAAGATAAAGTCTAAATGGAATTTCTAAACAATTTCGTTCATCCACAATCAGCTGAGCATATCCAGCTTCTTCATTATATGCTTCTGATAGTTCTTTTTCTTTTCGTCCCCTTTGTAAGTATAGTTTTCGGAGGAACTTTACTTTCGGTTATTTACAAGAAAAAAGCTGGAAGAGAAAATGACAAATTTTATTTGCGTTTAGCTAAAGAGATTGCTGAAATTACGACCATTAACAAAAGCGTGGGCTTTATTCTTGGAATTGTTCCCTTAATAACAGCTACTTTAATTTATGCTCAACTTCTGCATAATTCTCAAATAACAAATCTTAATTACCTTGTTTTAGCATTGGTATTTGTTGTGGTTTCGCTGGTATTTATTTACAGCTATAGATATTCTCTTTCATTTAACAGGATATTTAATTCACTCTCAAGATTCAATTTATCAGATCAGAATATAGTCGAGGATGTTTATAAGCTTAGTGAAGAGAGCCAAAGAATAAGTAATAAAGCAGGAATTTTCGGTATCATATTTCTTTTTATTGGGCTATGGTTTTTTGTTACTGCACTTACAATTCCCTCTATATACTCTGCCTGGCATATTAACAATTTCATCGGAGGATTATTTTCCTGGAAAGTTTTATCCAGGTTTATTTTTTATTTACTCTTCGCACTTACGCTTACAGGTGGAATGATTCTTTTTACATTTTTAGAAGATGAAAAGAAGAAAAGAATTAAAGAAGAAGAATATTCTTTTTTTGTAAAACAAAAGATTATCAGGGTAACGTTTTACTCTGCTATTTTTATTCCATTATTCTTGTTAATCAGCTTATTTGGTTTACCCAAGGATTCGCTTACAGGTACGGTTTTTACTTATGCGATTATATCACTCGTACTTTTATTCTTCGGTTATCATTTCCTGTATTTGCTTACCCGGGAAATAAAAGGAACGACAGCGGCTCTTTTATTTTTCACTTTAATTTTTTCTATTGCGGCATTTATTATTGGTGATCAAAAAGCAATGGCTGCTTCCACGAAGTTCCACAGTGCTGCATTAAGTGCAGAGTTCGATAAGTATTTTGCTGAACTGAAAGGGGAAGGAAAAACAGTTCAGATCAATGCAACCGAGATTTATCAGGTTAAATGCGGCGCTTGCCACAGCTGGGATAAAAAAATTGTTGGACCTGCACATAAAGATGTAGTACCTAAATATGTTGGAAAGGAAGCTGAGCTGGTTGCATTCATTCGTAATCCTGTCAAAGTTAATCCAGACTATCCTCCGATGCCAAATCCCGGATTGAAACCTAACGAAGCAGAAGCTGTTGCAAAGTATTTATTGGAAACTTATGAAAAGAGTAAATAATAATTTTTATCAAATAACATCTTTACTTTATGCAATAAAGCAGGGCAAATACTTAAATTGAATAATATTTACATTATATTTAACTTCGTAAAGAGATTTACTTCAAAAAACAAAAAGGTACAAATATGAAAAACCCATTTTTACTGATGAGTTTATTATTGTTTTCTTTTTCTATTATAGCATATGGACAACTTGATTCTGTTTATTATCAAGGACCCTCTCAGGGCAGTGTTGTAACTGGCGCTATGCAGAATACTGATAATTTTCCAATGAATGTACAAATTATTCCCGGTAAAGAACCAAGAGTTATTCCTCCGATAGATAACAGAATGTTTGGAGAACCGATGATTATGAATGTTGATCAATCAAAATTACCACCATATGTATATATAGAAGATGCTAATACAATAAAAAATAAAAATTCAAACTTTAATAGCAACGGTGGGAGTGTTTTGCTGGATAAATTTCAGGGGTTTACTGCAACCAATGCCATTCCTCCGGATGTATCTATGGCTGTCGGTCCGAATAATATAATGGCTACGGTAAATGGTTTTCCTTCTGTCTTTAGAATATTTGACAAACAAGGAAATGTATTAAAAACGATTAGCGTTGCCGCATGGTTTGCACCGGTATCACCAGATGAATACGGTGATGGCCAGGTAATGTTTGATCATTTTGCTGGCAGGTGGATCATTAATTATATGCAGCTTAATGAGTCAAATCAGACAGCAGCAAATCTGGTTGCTTATTCAGATGATGAAGATCCTATAGGTACTTGGTACGTTTACCGATTCGATACCAAGAAGCATGGTTCAGTTCAGACAAATACTTGGGGAGATTATCCACAGATAGGTTTTGATGACGAAGCAATCTACATCGCTACAAATGTATTTCCATTTGGAGGCGGTAATGGTCTGTACACAAAATTAAGAGTTATAAACAA